>Ga0315310_10001463_pt1 | contig 14926 bp, 11 predicted proteins | sample TDP5_MG_FD_203630 | JGI IMG/M metagenome (GOLD analysis project Ga0315310, IMG submission 203630) | Freshwater sediment microbial communities from Lake Towuti, South Sulawesi, Indonesia - TDP5 | ecosystem: Environmental > Aquatic > Freshwater > Lake > Sediment | place: Indonesia: South Sulawesi... | reverse complement strand
TTCATTATTCTTTTTGCGAACCATCCCTTAGCCACCTGTTTGACTATTGATAGCCTGTCCACAACAGTCCTTAGGTGCTGAATTTTCTCATCGCTGAATTCGTACACACATAGAGTCAGCGCTTCATATCTCGTACCTTCGTACGTGCCCTCGACAATGTGCTCGAAAACAGCCCTATTTCCTTTAACCATGATACCGATCCCAGCGTCCCTAACCCTTTGATTTGGAGTAGTCTGAGTTCCCCAAGTCAAGTAGTGTCTCAGCTCTTCCTTGCCTTTGAATGTGCCCTCAGGTGTAACATAGTCTGCGTCGTCCGCTAAGAAGGAGAGAGCCTTCTCCACATTTTTTCCTTCGATCGCCTTAACAAATTCGCGCATTATACCCTCAATCTTTTTCTCGGACATCTGCCCACCTTCTAAAACTTCGTTACTTTCAATTATTAGCCTACACCTGAATAAGACTTTATGGCTGTGTGAACTTTAGCGCGCGCTATCGAAGCTGGTTGGTTGGATAGAAGTTCTATCCTCCTCAAGCTACGCGGGAAGAGACTGAGTGATTCACTGAATAACGTGCGAGCGAAGCGCGCGGCAAGGAAGCCACGGACATGAGATGAGTATGCTCTTCGTAGCTAGTTACTGCGAGGCTACAGTCACACAGGCTTAAGAGTCTGGGAGTAATAGGGTCAACGGAGGAATGAAGATGAAGGGCATAGTTGTTTATGACACCTCCTACGGGAACACCAAAAAAATCGCAGAAACCATTGCAGAGACACTGAAAGAGTCTGGAATAGAAGTTGACCTCTTCGACGTGAAAGACGTAAAGAAGCTAAGTGCAAAAGACTACAATTTTCTGGTTCTCGGTTCTCCAACCCGATTTGGCACGATGAGCTTTGCAATTAGAGGTTTCTTGGGCAAGGTGAAGAGTGAGGAATGGATGAACAAGCTTTTCGCAGCCTTCGACACTGAAAATCCCGAGAATGTTGAGAAGAAGCAAGGCAGTGCAGGCGAAAAAATCGCTGAAAAACTCAAAGAAAAGAAAATGAACCAACTGCTGCCAGTTCTGAAAGCCCTTGTGTTCGAAATGAAAGGACCGCTCAAAGAAGGCGAAATCGAACGCACAAAAGACTATGCAAGGACATTCGCCACTAAACTGAAGGAACAAAGAGTCTGAAGAACAACTGTTATCCAACCGACCAGACCCTTAAAATCTAATGACTAACCCTGTAAAATGGGCTAATGGCGTTCGTCTCGAAAACTCTTGCCCAGAAACTCCCAGAAACACGCCGTTACCTGAATGAAAACACCGTGATTTTGTGTGCGTGCATAGAATTTCTATCCCAGATCCAACCCATATTCTGCAACACTATCAAGCCTAACGAGTAAAGCCTTAACACTTTTTTAGTTGACATATGAATCAATTGAAGCAATACGGAAATTACGATACACTGTTCAACACAAATCCGCAACCAAGGAACGCAAAAGCAGGAGAAGCATGCGCAATGGGAATGACTTGGTTCAGAGCATTTGATGTGCGCGTTAAGATAATAATCGTACTAGCAAGAAAAAAAAGCAGATTAACAGAGCGAGTGCTATGCGCGCCTCAAAGGCAGAATACGTGACATAGGTCCCCAAGCCTATGTCAATCAGGTCACCTTCCTTCGCGTCCTTCAACTTATACTATGCCCAAAACACGGTAAAGAGAATGACAATTACGCTAAGGATGGTTATCCCGAGATTCATCTCATTCAAACAATCTTTGGGAAGGTGGGAAGTTAAGGTTTTCGCGCGTGTCTTTTGTCAGTTAACAGATAATTGCAATTCGTGGAATCCGTGTTTTCCTTTCGACACGCAGAAACTTCGCTCAGGCTGTGGATGAAGGCGCCCATGTAACGCGGTTTTTAGGCAGAAAAAAGGGAGAGAGACTCGTTATTTCTTGCTAAGGTTTCTTGCGCTTGAACGTCAGGATGATTGCTCCGATAGAGACTACCAGCACGAGTATCAACAGAATGTACAGTGGAGTCGTGTTCTGTTTTTGGGCTTCTGTCCATCCAGGCGGAAGACTTGCTTTCACTGTTCCTACGTCAGTCTTGATGGTTGCTACATCGCCTTGAATTGATGTCACCGTTCCCGTGATTGTGCGTAAAGTAGTTTGGATTGTGGCAATATCTCCGTCGATTGAAGTAACCCTCAGCTGAAGATTGCTTATGTCTGTCGTAATTGTACCTATGTCGGTGTGAACAGTTGCCACTGTGTTGTTTAGAGCAACGAGCTCTGCATTTATCTTGCTAACGTCAACCTGAACTGTCCCTAGATCGGTTTGGATCGTCGCTACTGTTCCGTCAATTGCCTTGATTCTGCCGTTGATCATGGTCACGTCTTGCTGTACAGATCCAAGAACGCTATTGATCGTTACTACTGTTCCGTCAATTGTATCGATGTTCGCATCAATTGTGTCTACATCTGTTCGAATCACGCCTATAACGGAATCGATGGTAGCTGTTCTTCCTTCAATACTGACTAGCTTCGCATTGATGGCATCAAGTTGCACTTTGATCAAGCCTGTGTCTGTCTTTACTGTCCCGACAGTTCCGTCGATGTTCACCAATAAAGCGTTTCGTCCAGTCAGCGTTGAGCTTAATAGGAAACTCTCGAGCGCCACTCCTCTAAGTGTAAGATAGCTTGCTTCAACAACCAGTGCATACGTGCCTGGAGAGGCGTCTGCTGGCACTGTGTAGGGTACTCGGTAGAGCCCCGTCCCGACTTGTGTCACTTTGGCGCTCAAGTCTTCATAGATGGTTCCGCCATAGTACAGCGTGACTGTAAGCTCTGAATCAATAGGTTTCCCTAAACTGGAAACCAAGATGTAGAATTCAGCCACTTCGCCTCTGAAATATATGGAACCAACTTCAACCGAAACTTCCAATGTCGTTCTTGCAACCGTCACATTAGCCGTAGCAGTGAAGTCTAAACCTTCGTTATCAATGACTGTTAAAGCCACCGTGTAGGTTCCACCCGCAGCGTAGACATGAGACGCTGTAACGCCACTTGCGGTATCACCGTCGCCGAAACTCCACAGATAACCGACGATAGTTCCATCTGGGTCATATGAAGCGGAACCATCGAAGCCCACTGTTTCACCCACGTATGGGTCTATCGGCGAATAGGTGAAGGAAGCAACAGGATGTCTGCTCTTCAGCCAGTCAATCATATTGTTAGCGAGTCGCAGATTATCAGCATATCCAATGTTCCAATCGATGATCGTATTTTCATCAGCAATGCATATCACTGCTCCCGCTCCTGTTTCCGAAACTGCGAACAAAATGTTCTTGTATGAGTCTCTGATTAGGCCTTGAGCTGGCAAACCAACGTAAAGCTTGCACGGTGAATCAAAGTAAGCGGTTTTAACTCCTTCAGTCACCTTGTGGGGAGTAATGTCATTGGTGTACCCCCAATACCCTCCCCAATCCCAAGTTATGCCAGCGAATCTCGTGAGGTCAGAGTAGATGTACGGCGAGTCATCGCCTATGACTAGGAGCCCGCCCCCATCGAGTACGAAGCTTTGTATCGCAGAGATTTCGTCTGAACTGTAGTAGTTGCGTGCTTGGGGGATAACGAAAACATCGTAGCCTTGCAGCGCCGATGGTGTCAGCGGGCTGACTGTTAATGTGTCGATGATGTAACCTTTGTCGGTCATGTTTTTCACCCATATGTTGTACATGAAAATCGAGTCGGTCCAATGGGTTTGATCAAAGAGGACGTATCCTTTGACAGATTTGACACGTACCGATTTTGTTGCAGCGTTGTTTACTGTGAAGGCTTCTCCAGCCACGGGTTGAACATAAGCAGTCACGTTGTAAGTAGCTTCAACCGTTGGCGTCCAAATGTAACTGATTGTGTGAGAGGTGCCGTTCAGGAAAGCAGGAATAATCGCGCTTTCAACCTCGTTCCCATCTATGAGAAGCGACAGCTTCACATTTGTCTCTGTGTTTAGTCCAATATTATATGCTGTTGCATTTAGCAGTGAAGAGGTGTTCGGTTCCAAGAACACTGGAGCTTCTACGATTGCTGCCAATTCATGTTCATATGAAGTGCCAATTGGAACGTTTGTGTCGGTAAGACGGAGTTCAACGCGGTTAGGATACGGCTCGAAATCCATGCCGATCCATAATCCAGAAACCTTGTCATACCAGAAAGTATATTGATATCCATACATCCCTAAGGGTAATTCCCAACAGTCGATTGGATATATGCCCACCGGGACTACCTTGCTACCACTGACAATTGCCACGCCATTGAGGAGATTCACTTGGGAGCCTACGTTGATGTCAGTTTCTATCCATCCTGGATACCACATGCCATACCATGCACCGCTCTCTACGTATCTAGTCATCGTGTTGACGATCATCCAGCTTGTGTAATTGTATCCGTAGCGGTCTCTTATCGTTAGCGTAACGTAGATTTTGTATGGCTCAACGTAGTGATCGTAAGTCAGGCTCCAGTATTCTGTGCCTACTATTCGACCTGTATCGTCATAATAGTTCGCTGCGTAGCTTGCCCACTGCCCTTCAATGGGGCTGATCAACGGAAAAGCAACCGTTACAAACCGTGTCAATTTATTGTTATGTTCGAATTGCTCGTCTGGAACCGGTGGAGCATAAGCTGTTAAATTGTACGTAGCCTCTGCAGGCTGGACCCAGTTGTAACTAATATTGAATGCCGAACCACTTAGAAGTTCCGGAGTCACATCAGACTTGACGACGCTCCCGTCGATCAGAAGCTGAATCTCCACATCGGTTTCTGTGTTCAATCCCTTGTTGTACACCGTTGCGTTCAGCAAGGCTGAATCGTTTGGTCCAAGAAAGGCTGGAGCATCAAGAGTCACATAGAGCTCATGTGGATATTTTGTACCAGTGTAGAGTAGGCTATTCTCTAGTATTAGGCTATATCCATACATGTACGCCCATTCGAGGGTTTGGGAAGTAGCTGCGATGACTCCAGCGCCATAATCAAACTCTAGATAAGCCGGGTTGCCTGTGCCGTCTTCTATTATCACGATGCGGGAGTTCAGTGGATAAGACGTGAATGACCCATGTACTGCCGCATTCCAATTGTCAAGTTCAGCGTCCGTGATCGGGTTTGGCAAGGTGACAACAGGATGAAGAGGGTCGACAATAGTGACGTATTGCGCGTAGTAGCCGTTCCACACCAACCCTCCTGGTAGTGTGCCTACCCATTTACCTCCATTCCAGCCCATATCAGCAGCGTGAAGCTCCAACATACCTCCGCCACGTACGTAGTCCTCAAACCACCATCTATAGGCGTTCATGTCATCGTAGAATTTTTGGTTCTGATCTGAAGCTACAATAACCTTCGAAAACTTGGTCAAATTGATTCGACCAAAATCCTGCGACCCGAATACAGCATAGGGAATGCCATATTTGGAGAACACCTCTTCATTGGTTGGACGACCCCACGGTTCAACATTCAGTAGCAGAGCTGTTGAAATAGGTTGAACGTTAACGTTCATAGACATCACGTTGTTTGCAGTGTTGGTTTCGCCTGGAACTGGCTCTATCCAAATAGTGACGTTATATCTTCCTTCCAAGGCAGGGTTCCAGAATACACTGACTGTCTCTGTAGTGCCACTTGCCAGAAAGTCTATCGATGCAGAATCTGTTACGTCATCGTCCACAAGAAGCTGAACAATCATGTCGGTCTCGTCATTTAGTCCAAAATTCATTATCGTAACATTATAAGTCACAAAGTCCCCAGGCGTGACGAATTTTGGTCTTTGCCAGTTGGAGATAAGGAGGTCGTGGTCAGATGGAGCTGACTCAACAGCCTTTCTCGCGTTGATTCTCCCGTACCCATAGTACTTGTCAAAGCCTGGGTCGCCAAGGTCATCAGCAGTGAACTTTAACTGTGCCCTCACCCAGTCTCGTGTCATGCTGGGGAACTGACTCCATATAAGCGCCGCGGTTCCAGAAACGTGGGGAGTCGACATGGATGTGCCGCTCATATAGGTATAACTGTTGTCCCACACTGTTGAGTAGATGTCAACGCCTGGCGCCGCGACTTCAACCCAGTCTCCGAAGCTGGTGAACACAGCTGGGGCGTCCACTCGATCCGTGGCTGTTACTGCAATAACCTCATCATACGCTGCAGGATACAGTTTATCGCTGGTTGCGCTATTTCCCGCTGCCGCCACTATCAACACGCCAGCATCGTAGGCGTATTTGACAGCATCGTAAAGCAATGCGCTCTGTCCGTAGCCACCCCAACTATTGCTAAGAATGTCCGCTCCTTGATACACAGCGTGAATGAGGGCATTTGCAAGGTCATCCTCATATCCACCTCCGCCGGCGTCCAAGCCCTTCTCAGCCATGATCTTGACCTGCGCCACACCCGCAATACCTATTCCATTGTTCAGTTCAGCAGCAACGATGCCCGCGCAGTGCGTTCCGTGACCATGGTCGTCCATTGGATTATCGTCATTATTTACCCAGTCCCAGCCGAGTTTAACATAGTTTGCAGCAAGGTCTGGATGGTCATAGTCAATGCCCGTATCAATTATCGCGACAAGAACCGATGGATCCCCGGTTGTTGTGTCCCAAGCATAATCTGCTTCAATCTTCTGCGGTCCCCACTGCCAATTCCAATAAGGGTCGTCTGGAACGAATTGAGCCTCAAACTTCATGTTGGGCTCTACGTACCTCACGAGATTGCTCGCCTGCAACTGCGCCGCAAAATATGACACAACGTTAAGAGGCACGTCGACAACCACGGCAACAGTCTCATCTCTGGTTGAAACCGTGTTGACAACTTCTCCTCCGCTTTCAACGATTAGGTCGGATACCCCAGCGTAGCCTGATTGAGCAGCATTTAAGCCAATCACCAGTTCCGCTGAATCGTCATCAATGTACGCAAAACTACGCCACTCTTCGGTTTTGTGAGAGCTCAAGTCCTTGGCATAGGAATCAAAATTGAACATGTTGGGGTTCGCTTTTTCAGTTCCACTGCTTCTTGTGCCTGAGTTGGCAGAGTCGGAGTCGCCTTGTGGTCCTTTAGGACTCGACGCAGCACTTTCGCCAGCTGATTGTGATGATGTCTGATTGTAACTTGATCCGTCCCGGTATTCGGTTCCTTCCCCTAAAGATATAGCGGAAGTCACGCTCATCAGAAGCATGATCATTACGAGAATCATTGATACTACTGGTTTGAACCTCATTTCTTCGCCGTCCTTTTCTCTCAATTTCTATAGCGCTTCATTTATGCGCATCATGATACTCTAAGATACTTCATATATATCACTTGCTGAAGACTCTTCTAGAAGACTTGTTCAGCCAATCTGCATGATTTTAGTCATCAACTCCCGTCCATTGAATCATGTCTAAAAGGAGGCTTCAAGAAATGAAGTAGACATGTGCCGGAACATCTTGATACGCTTACTCCAAGATGGATACATGCGCTGACTGCTTCAACATTGTTTCACGGTAACAGTAATCTTAAAGATAGTGAACTCGATAAGAACAGAGGACAAAAGGAGGACTGTCGTGATATGGCCAAGGTGCTCATTTTGTATGACAGCCAGACCGGTAACACTGAGACGATGGCTAAGGCGATGGCTGAAGGCGCCAGCTCAGTCCCAAACGCAGAGGTTGAAATCAAGTACTATGCGGGTCCTGATGAATTTGCCCAGGTTGCTGCCATAATTTTCGGTGCGCCGACGTATTACCATGAGATCACGCTGCCAATTAAACAGATGTTGGAAGAGACAGCCAAAGCGGGAGTTAAGCTGCAGGGCAAGATTGGCGCCGCTTTCGGCTCTTACGGTTGGAGCGGCGAAGCCCCTGAAAAAGTGTTGGAAATCTTGAAGAACAGATTTGGAATGAAGACTATCGAACCTCCAATCACAGTTTTATATAAGCCTAAGCAAGCGCAGCTTGGCGAGTGCCGAAGACTCGGGAAGAATGTCGCAGAAAAGATCACTGGTAAATGAGCGCTCGCGAAAATGGAGAAGGCGTCGAAAGCAAACACGCTCATCGGCGTATGCCAAGCCATCCGTGCAGAAGGTGCCATATCAGACACCCACATAGGCTTGCTCGAAACCAGCTTCGGCGCTGAACGCGTTCAAAAAGCTCTAGACGCCTTAAACGAAAGCCGCATCAAAAAATACGTGTTTCAACCTAGCGGACGCATCGTCTGGATTGTGGTCGGCAAGGAGCGCGACTATTTGGTCATGCCAGCCATCGACTACTGTTCATGCGATGACTTCTACTATCAATTCGACCAAGGGCATATATGCTACCACATAATAGCCCAGAAGCTTGCAGAGTCTCTGGGACGCTTCGACCTGTTCGAAGACGACGACAAGTTCTTCGACATCCTCATCCGCGAATGGAAACAACCAGAAGAACACCTTCCATCTAGAAAGAAAACGCAAGCCGAACACGAAGACGGTACTGTTTAAATAGCATCACCCGCACATTAACAAAAGCAAAGTGATGATTCGCCATGGCAATGGATGTAGGCGCATTCTATGGAAACGTCATAATCACACTCATAATCGTAGTCACATTCTTCTTCCTAATCCTAGCCTTCCTCTACCTGATATATGGAAAAGAAGAAAGGGCGACCACAGCCGCGAGAGGAACGCCCAAAACCAGATCGATTAACTCTTAGAAAACTGCCTTCTCATCCAAAAAAACACAGCAAACCCGATCACTGTCAAGACTGCAGCCACAACAACAGCAAGAAAAGCATGTGGACCAGCACCGAGTACAATTGGAATTGGCCCCACAAAAATTATTGCACCGCCGCTCACGGTTCCATTGCCACCCAGCAAAGCAGAAAGGACTAACACGATAACTCCCGCAAACATCAGAAACAAGCCGATCAAGAACATGTTTAGTGGAAGTTTGGACATTGCCTCGTGTTCTTCAGTCTCCGTCATCGTGCCCAATCTTCCTACCTGAAGAATCCAAAAGAAAACAGCGTGAAAACCACGAGCAGAGCAATCAGCACAATGGATAGTATGAGTATAATTTTGATTGATTCCTTGTCTGTCCCGAAGACTATGGGAATCGGACCGATGATGACGGCGCCTCCGCCTTTGACCCTGCCCTTACTGCCCTTTGCACCTGTCAAAGCCAGCCAGATCATGGCAATGAAAGCCACAGCAAAGCCAATGAGAATCAGAGCAACGCCGATGCTCGACAGAAGCTGGTCGGACACAGAGCTTCCACTTCTTCATCTTATGGTTACTGAAACCTGTTTCAGATAAGCTTTCAGAGAAGTAGGTTTAAATAAAAACCCTCTGCGAAACTAGTGCAGAGCGCTGAACACAGTGGACCTAGAACAAATCGTGCAGCAGATTCTAGTCTCAAGACGCGACCTCTCACGAAACGATGTGCTAAAGAAGATCTACGAGAAAAAGCGCTCAGCCGAAGACTACTTTCTCGATGAAGTCGCAGCCCGCATAGTTGCAGCAGAGTTAGGCGTGGAGATCCAAGGTGAAGAAGAAGCATTTAGCGGCGAAATCAGCATCAAAGACCTAGTCTCAGGCTTAAACGACGTGACCATTGTCGCCCGAGTCATCGCTGTCTATCCAGTTCAGGCTTTTTCTCGCGGTGACTTGACAGAGGGCAAAGTGGCGCGCATGCTGTTGGCGGATGGAACAGGCGTTTTAAGGCTGGTTTTATGGGATGATAAGATTGAACTGATCGAAACCGGAAAGATAGAGCAGGGACAAATCGTAAGAGTCTTACATGGATATGTACGTGAGTCCTTTGATGGGAAACTGGAGCTGCACCTTGGAAAAAAAGGAGACTTGGAAATTTCACCCGGAGATGTTGACGAAAGCCGCTTGCCTCATACAGCTGATTTCATGGATAAAATTGGACAAGTAGGACCTGAAAAAAAGAGGGCAAGCGTCCAAGGGCTTGTAGCCCAAGCTTTTCCGGTTTCAGAGTTCACTCGGAAGGATGGATCAAATGGTAAAGTTAGAAGACTTCGCCTCAAAGACGAAACAGGCGAAACGACCCTAGTCTTCTGGAATGAGAAAGTTAATGAGCTTGAAACAGTGGGCGAAGGCGACCAACTGCGCATAACCAACGCAAGAGTCAAAACAGGGCTTGACGGCAGAATCGAATTGCACGTCGAAAGCTCCAGCCAAATCGAGAAAACGAGTGGTCAACCAGCTCCAAAAGTCACAGTAAATGAAACAGTACACAGAATAGCTGACCTGAAGGCAGAAGGTGGACCATTCAACATCAAAGCAACTGTTGCATCAGCGCCAGTAGCTAGAGAGGTTACCACCTCGGGGGGCGAAAAAGTGCTACTAACCACCTTCGACTTAGCGGACGAAACAGGAAAAATCGGAGTTGCACTATGGCGAAAACAGGCAGAACTCACAAGAGACTTGGCGGCTGGCACGCAAATCAAAATCAGAAACGCTTACGTTAAGAGGGGTTTCTCGAATCTACTAGAACTAGTTTCTCGAAGCCTAACCACAATCGAAACTGTTTCAAAGCCTGAGACGTTGCCTGCAGAGAATAAAGTTGAATAACATCATAAAAAAGTAACAAAAAATCTTATAAGCACAGACCGCGAATGAATCCGGCTTGGGCTTTGCAAAACCCGATTTACGCCTCGAGAAAAATTGCCCAAAGCTCTTTTCCTTCTGAAAAAATCCTTGAGAGATTAGCCACAACACCCAACAGATTTGAACTCTACGCCACACCTGAGATGCAAGCCGTCGCCAGAATCGAAGCCGCTCTGCTGCGAGGAGCACGCAAATACTTCGACGCCAACGACTTCACAGAGATAATAGTGCCACATTTAACCAAAGCCACAGGCGCATGCGAAAACATATCAACAATGTTCACAGTTGACCACTTCGGCGAAAGCTGTTTCCTAGCGCAGACTGGGCAACTCTACCTGGAGGTTTTGACGCCTTTCTTAAAGAAGGTTTGGTGCATTGGACCAAGCTTCAGAGCTGAGCCCGCGGTGGATGAAAGGCATCTGACAGAGTTTACGCTGATTGAGCTCGAGTTCGAAGGCGACTTATGGCAACTGATGCACCACATCGAGAGCGTCATCCACTCCATGGTTCAAGAATGCCTAGCCACCAGAAACGAAGACTTGGAGCTACTGAGCGTAGACAAGGACAGAATCAACGTCAAGCCGCCCTTCAAAAAAGTATCCTACACCGACGCTGTGGAACAGCTGAGTTCATTCGGCGTTAAGTGGGGCGACGATTTGAAGAGCGTACACGAAAGGGCGCTGGTTGAAATCTTCGGCAACAAACCACTGTTCATAACGCATTATCCCAAGGCAATCAAATTCTTCAACATGAAGCAGAACACTGGGCAACCAGAGATTGTCAACAGCACCGACCTCGTACTGCCATTCAGCGGCGAAGCCGTGGGCGCAGCTGAAAGAGAATATCAATACGAGCCTTTGCTGCAGCGCCTCAAAGAGTCCAACATGCTCAAGCAGCTGGTTGAGAGGGGCGGCGGTCTACACGACTTCAACTGGTACTTGGAGTTTTATCGACTGTACGGCGGCACTCCACACTCAGGCTGCGGCATCGGACTCAATCGAGTAACCCAATACGTGCTCGGCAGCAACGACATACGGGCAAGCACAGTGTTCCCAATGAACAAGCAGACGCTAATGTGACATTCCACACTCCACTTTTTTCTTTTCTTTGGCTCAGCAGAGTAAAGCGTTTTAACAAAGCAACAGCTATCCTTAGTCTGCGACCTCTTATGAAAAACGTAACAAGCAGGTTTAAGACAGACCCGTTCAACTACGTTGCCAAGTTGGAATCGCCCATCGGCGCTTACCTTAGAAGAGAAGTGCTCAGGAAGCAGAGCAACACTGATGCAGCCTTAACCCAGAGACTACACGATAGAATCGCTGCTGACCAGTCACCAGACGGAAGCTGGAACCAACTGTTTGTCAACACAGCCAACAACCTTTGGAACCTAGCTCTCCTCGGCTACAGAGCAGACGACAAAACCGTAAGACATGGACTGGAATGGCTCCTATCAATACAACGACACCTGTACCGTGGCTATCCAGGCTTCTTCCACTCAAACAACAGAAAAGACCCAAGCCTCATGCGTACAACGTTCTACGGAGAATTCGGACCAGGCTGCACCATATTCTACGAAACAGCTTACGCCGTTCACCTCTTCCACATATTCGGCTTCGACGGCAACAAGCAAGTGCAGACAACAGTGAATTCGTACCTTCAATTCTGGCGACCAACCTGGTGCAGCGCATGGTGCACAATCAACGTGCTAAGAATGCTCATAGAACATCCGCTGAGCAAGGAATCCAACCAAGTTGAAAGCGGCTTGAAACACTTAGCCAGACGACAAACCAAAACAGGAGCATGGAAAGGCTTCCCATTCTACCACACACTTCACGCATTGTCCAGAACGCGACACGACTTGGCAAAGAAGCAACTGAAAAAAGCACTTCCATCAGCCATCAAAAGGCAAAACAGTGATGGAAGCTGGGGCAAGAAAGAGCAACAAACAGAGTCTTTCTTGGTCCTAGATGCTTTGAAAAATGCGGGAGCCTTGTAAAACCTTCTTTGGCTCGCAAGGCGTGCGTGAGCACGTCTTCCATATTGTTATATGGATTTGACAGCCGTGAACATCGGAACTCTTAATTCTGAAGCCCGTTCATAATATGCGCTCTTCCCATAACGTAAAAGGTGCATGAAAAAATGAAAGCAAGTCAAATTTCTCTGCCAGTTGACGAGTTGCCAAAACAATGGTACAACATTCAACCCGACTTACCAACACCTTTACCTCCTCCAAAAGAGCCTGAAACTGGACCGTCACGCATGGATTTCCTAGGACGAACTATGATTCATGAATGCCTTGGGCAAGAAGCTTCCAGTCAAAGCTGGGTTTCAATACCAGACGAAATACGCGAGTTATACATTCAAGTTGGTCGTCCAAGACCCTTATACCGTGCCCTAAAGCTGGAGCAATTCCTGAAATTGAAGAAGACTCGAATCTACTACAAACGCGAAGACCTGTCGCCCACAGGCTCACACAAGACGAACACAGCATTGGCACAGGCGTATTTCGCTACCAAAGAGGGCAAGAAGACATTGGTTACGGAAACAGGCGCGGGACAGTGGGGCACCGCCTTGACACATGCAGCTCGCCTCATGGGCTTGAACTGCGTGGTCTTCTGGGTTCGTTCTGTTTACAGCTGGAAATCGGATAGACGCACGTTCATGCATCTTCTGGGCGCAACGGTTCATGCATCTCCAAGTAAAGAAACCGAAATAGGCAGACAGCTTCTGAAGAAAGACGCGAATCACCACGGCTCACTCGGCATAGCTGTTTCCGAAGGCTTGGAATACACTGAGAAGCACGAAGACGCAGTTTACAGTTTGGGCTCGGTTTTGAATCATGTGCTCATGCACCAGTCCATAATCGGGTTAGAAACCATCAAACAGTTTGAAATCGCCGACGACAAACCCGATTTGATAGTGGGCTGTTTGGGCGGAGGCAGCAACTTCGGAGGCATAGCCTTGCCTTTCGCGGGAGAAGTGCTAAAGAAGAAACGACAATGCGAGTTCCTAGCCGCGCAGTCCGAGGCAGCGCCTAACTTGGTCAAGGGCAACTATGAATACGACTTCGGCGACGTAGCTGAACACACGCCACTACTCAAAATGTACACCATCGGACACAAGACTGACATGCAGCCAATAAAAGCTGATGGACTGCGCTACCACGCAGCTGCACCACTAATAAGCGCTCTGAGACATCATGGCATAGTCAAGGCCAAAGCATACCCAGCGGATGAGAAAGCGATATTTGAAGCTGCGAGAACATTCCTTCAATGCGAAGGCTGGCTCATTGCACCAGAATCGAGCTACGCTGTAAGGGCGACAATAGACGAAGCCCTAGGCAATGAAAAAACCGGAAAAGAAAAAGCGATATTAATGAACATAAGCGGACACGGATTCCTAGACATACCAGCCTACAGAGAAAAACTAGGAATGTAGAACGGAAGCTTAGGCTTTACCTTCTTTTTCCACTTCTTTGATCGTGTCGCATATGATATCCAGTGCAGAGTCTGCCAATTCTTTGGTTATGACTAACGGTGGAGCAATTCGTATAGTTGATTTGCCGCAGGTTATGACCACAACCCCGCGTTTCCAGCTTCGCATCATTATTTCCTCAGCCTTTTTCGGTGCTGGTGCTTTCGACTTCTTATTTTCGACTATTTCGGCGCCTATCATCAAGCCTTTACCACGCACATCGCCTAAGATTTCGCTTGTCTCCATAAATTCCTTTAGTCGTTTCATGATGTAAGTGCCCTGTTTGACCGCGTTCTCCATCAAGCGTTCCTTTTCAAGCACATCTAAGACCGCGAGTGAAGCGGCGCAGGCGACTGGGTTGCCGCCGAATGTGGATGCGTGGGTTCCGCCTTCCCAATCCATAACTTTGGCGCGCGCGATTATGGCGCTTAGGGGCATGCCTGAAGCTAGTGACTTTGCCATACAGATTATGTCAGGCTCGATTTTCCAGTTCTCTATGGCGCAGAATTTGCCTGTTCGTCCCACTCCGGCTTGGACTTCATCGTCAATCATTAGCATGCCATATTTGTCCGCAAGCTTCTTCAACCGAGGGAAGTACTCTGGAGGAGGCACAACGTAGCCCCCTTCGCCTTGAATTGGTTCAAAAACGAAGGCTGCAACATCCTCAGGTGGAATATACTTTTGCAGCACATACTCGTCTATGAAGTCGACACACCAGATATCACAGCCAGGATAAGTCATCTTGTACGGGCAACGGTAGCAGTAACCGTAGGGCACATGTGTCACGCCTGGAACCAGCGGAAAGAAATGTCTCCGTTGCACAGGTTTGCTGGCAGTGAAGGAAACAGCG
>Ga0315310_10001460_pt1 | contig 14942 bp, 15 predicted proteins | sample TDP5_MG_FD_203630 | JGI IMG/M metagenome (GOLD analysis project Ga0315310, IMG submission 203630) | Freshwater sediment microbial communities from Lake Towuti, South Sulawesi, Indonesia - TDP5 | ecosystem: Environmental > Aquatic > Freshwater > Lake > Sediment | place: Indonesia: South Sulawesi... | reverse complement strand
GATGGTCTGTAATAAATTATCATGGGAAGAAAAAAGTATCATAGATGCTGCAAAAAACAAGAATGTGAAAGTAAAAATTGTTTTAAATACCAATTACTTCGCAAATCTTGAAAAAGATAATATATCGACAGAAATCATCCTTCAAAGATCTTTAAGTTTTATACGGGGCCTCTACATTACAGCCATCTTAGAACATTATGGGCATACCGTCATTAATTCATACAAAACTTCAGATATCTGTGGAAACAAACTCTTAACAACTCTCACTCTGCTCAAAGCCGGTATTCCCACGCCGAAGACCTATTGTGCATTTACAGAGGAAAGCGCCCTTCAGGCCTTAAATGAATTAGGCTACCCTGCAGTAATAAAACCCGTTATTGGCTCTTGGGGGCGCATGGTGGCGCTCTTGAAGGATCAGGATTTTGCAAAGGCAATCCTCGAAGAACGGGAAGTAATGGGAGATGTATTCCAAAAAATCTACTATCTTCAGGAGTATATATTTAAGCCCCCGAGAAATATGAAACAATATCTGAGAAGAGATAAAGTTTCACGGGATTTTCGAGTATTTGTAATTGGAAATGAAGTTGTGGCTGCCATGGGCAGACACGAGCTGGAAGGCGATTGGCGAAGTACGGCTACTAGAGGTGCTAGAACAGAATCCTTACAAGTAAGCCCCGAAATCGAGGAATTAGCTTTAAAAGCAACCAAAGTGGTCGAAGGAGATATTTTAGGTCTTGATATCATGGAAGGCGAACAATTGATGGTAAATGAAATAAATCATGTCAGTGGATTTCAAGCATTGGCGAATTCCACAGGAATAGATATCGGTGGGAGAATTGTCGATTATCTTATTGAAAAAATGAAGAAATAATTTGAGTTCATTGATATTGCCATGTGATTTTTATGCTCATTGTACTAAAATTAGGCGGTCAATTGCTTGCGCAGGGCGTGTCCCTAAGAGAATTATATGATGATCTTGCCTATCTCCATAAAACCCATCAAATCGTAGTATGCCACGGAGGAGGGCCACAAATTGATGATATGCTGACCAAATTGGGAATAGCCCCAATAGTCTACGAATCCGCTTCTGGGGTCAAAAGCAGAATTACGGATGCGAACACATTAATGGTGGCCGAAATGGTAATGGCAGGGAAAATAAATAAAGAAATCGTTTCTGAATTGCTCAAACGGGGAATAAATGCCGTAGGAATTTCGGGCTTGGATGGAAATACAATTCAAGCTAAAAAGAAGGATAAATTAGCAATTTTTGATAAAGAAAGGGGAAAGAAGAGAATCATTAGAGGAGATCTTAGTGGGAAAGTTGAAAAGGTAGATCCCAAACTTTTGAGCCTCCTCTTGGATAATGGTTATATGCCGGTGGTCGCGCCCATTTCTGCGAGTGAGGAAATGGACCCTCTCAATACCGATGGAGACAGAACAGGGGTGTATATCGCAAGTGCGCTCCACGCGGATAAATTAATCCTTTTCACAGATGTAGAAGGTGTATTAAAAGGAGACCAATTGGTTCCTAAAATTGGCGAAGAGGAAATGAAGGAAATTTTCGATCTTACGAAAGGCGGCATGAAAAAGAAAATCTATGCCGCTAAGGAAGCCCTGGAACTAGGCATTGCAGAGGTCGTTATAAGTTCAGGTTTAATCCCAAACCCGATAACTGCGGCACTAGAAGGGAATGCAGGAACCTCTTTGTCCTATAAATATCTTTAAACTCAGAGGGATTAACATTGAAAGAAGAAATAGAACTTCTTCAACAAAGTATTGAGATTCCTAGTGTTTCAGGTAATGAGAGGCGATTTAGCCTATTTCTCTCTAAAAAAATGGTGGAACTTGGGTATGAGGTATGGAGCGATCCAGCGGGGAATATTATCGGTCAAATTGGAAGTGGAACACCGGTTTTATTACTTGCATCACATTTAGATACGGTTGCAGGAATGATTCCAGTCGAACTTAAGGAGGGCAAACTATATGGACGAGGCGCTGTTGATGCTAAAGGAAGCCTCATTTCGATGGTATGTGCAGCGGCTAGATATATTGGAAAAAAATTTTTAGGAAAAATAATTGTCGCTGGGATTGTGGAGGAAGAGAGTTCTCTAAGGGGAATAGAGGAATTACTTGGTATTGCTGAAAAAGTAGATTACGCAGTTTTTGGTGAACCAAGCAGTATTGATCGCATATGCATTGCCTGTAAAGGACGAATTCACCTTCATCTGACCTTTCAAGTGGGTTTTGGGAGTTCACATGTCTCAAGCTCAGAAATTAATAAGAATGCTATTCATGAATCTATTTTGTTTTGGAATCAATTAAAAAATAAAATGCAAGAGAAACCATTTCAGGGAAAAACAGCCTATTTTAGTGTTGAACCAAATATCACTCTAATACATGGAGGGATCGCTACCAATATTCTCCCAGATATTTGCATGCTTGACATGGACATTCGGTTCCCTTCAGGGATAAACTCAGCTCAAATCCTGAAAATAATAGAAGATATTATTGAAGATTCTCAGACTTTGAGGGGCGTTCAAATTTCTTATGAACTATTGAGTCAGATCGAGGGATATAGAGCTGAGAAAGATACTAAACTTGTCAACTCTTTAAAAAGTGCTATTGAAACGGTTACCAATTTCGATGTGAAGCTTTTACGCAAAGCTGGAACAAATTTTATGGCTATTATTGGAAATACTTGGCAAATTCCAACGATCTCATATGGTCCAGGGAATCCAAGCATGGAACACACACCTACCGAATATATCGAAATAACTGAATTTCAAAAAGCAATAGATGTACTGGAGAAATTTATTGCAATAATTTTAACAGAATAGCTTTCTGCACATGCAAGCGGTTCTCAGCTTGGTCATAGATTATTGAAAAGGGTCCATCCACTACACCATCAGTAGCTACAACATTCCGCCGTAAGGGGAGGCAGTGCATAAAATTGGAATCCTTTTTGGTTAAATCCATTTTAGCCTCATCGCAAATCCAATTTTCCCGATAGGGGACTCGGAGCTTCTTCTCTTCTGCAGGATTCCCATAATATTTCAAAGAGCCCCAAGATTTGACATAAATGATGTCAGCATTACGATAACCCTCTTCGAGATCGTTTTCAATTGTAAAAGTTCCACCACTTTCTTCGGCGTTCTGTTGGGCCATTGATAAGATGTCATCGCCCAGTTCAAACCCAGGCGGGTGAAGAAGGGTGACATCCAATCCAAAACGGGTCATGATGAGAAGGATCGAGTTTGGGACACTGACAGGCAGAGGTTTAGGATGATATGCCCAACTTAAAACAAACTTTTTACCAGTGAGCTTTTTCTTTTTTTCACGAACTGTAAAAATATCGGTAAGAGCTTGGCAAGGATGGTACAACTCGTCTTCCAAATTGATAAATGGAACATCAGACCACTCCGCCATTGTCTGTACGAGATCGTGAGAGGTGCCATATTTCCATTTAGTGACATTTGGAAAAATGCGAACGCCTATTGCACTGGCATACCGGGATAGGACTTTGGCAGTATCTTTGGGTGATTCAGACTCCTGCCCCAACCACATCCGATCCGCTTCGATAGTCATCGGATACCCCCCCAATTCGACCATTGCACTTGTGAATGAAGTTCTAGTGCGTGTTGAGGGATTGAAAAAAATCATCACAAAAACTTTTCCCTTAAGGTCATCTGTTATTACTCGATTTTTCTTTAACTCCTCTGCTTTTTGTAAAACCATTTCTATGTCTTCAATGGTCCAATCTTGGGTAGTAATAAGATGCAGGATTTCTCACCAGTTTCAAAAATACCAAACCATTTTAATTTTGGATAGAATAAAAAAAAGTTAAAGGAATTAAAAAATTTTCTTTTAACACGAATATAAAATTTTGAAAATTCCAAATAGAAAGTTAAGCACGAGGAAAAAGTGTGGCCAAAAAGAAGACAGCGGTCATTGGGGCGGGATGGTTCGGGAGAGCTCATGCGCGGGTTTATAACACGATATCGGATTTACGAGCTATCTGTGATCCTGATGAAGAACGTGCGAAAGCGGTAGCCGAAAGTTTTCATGTCAATTATTACTTAGATTATGGAGAAATGATTAAAAATGAGGATTTAGATGCAGTAAGTGTTGTGATTCCCCCCCGACTTATACCCTCAGTTTCAACAGAATTCGCTAAAAAAGGGATTGCAGTTCTTTTAGAGAAACCGCTTGGTACGAATTTGGAAGATTTTGAGGAACTTCTCAAATATACTTCCGATGTCCGGCTTACGTGTGGATTCATCGAGCGATTTAATCCCGTCGTGGAGCGTTTAGCAGAGCGGCTTCCTGAAATTGGTATGCCAATTATGATTAGTTCAAGACGTATTGGACGATATCCGAAACGATTTTGGGACCTTGGTGTTGTTTTAGATTTAGGAATCCATGAAATTTATATACAACGATTCCTTTTTGGAGATATAACTGATGTCCAATGCAAATTGAGTTATTTTCACCGGGAGAAAGGCACCTACGAAGATGCGGCTTTCATCCTCCTTCAGTTTTCAAATAATGTGCAGGGGTTGATTGAGGTAAATTGGCTCACACCCACCAAATACCGCAAATTAAGCGTCTATGGGAGTCAAGGTGTGATGGAAATTGATTATTCAACACAAGAACTTAAATTGATTCGTAGCTCGGAGGAACCCGCACTTTTTCGAGTAGAAGAGGTAAATCAGCCTTATTCAACGGATGAACCACTCCAACTGGAGCTTAATGCCTTTCTATATGCAAATGAAAATCCTTTTCCTCTGGAAGAAGGAATTAAAAGCTTGGAAATTGCGTTAAGGTGCTTGCAATAGAGGGGAAAAATGGAAAATTCAGAGATATTAATAGATCCAATGGCTTTAGCTAAGATAATCTATCATACTAGCTCTAATATTCACAAAGAAGTCGCCGGGTATTTGATTGGGAGGGTAATAAATGACCATTCCATCGAAATTTCTGATGCCGCGATTGCACGACAACACGGGACCTCTGTCCATGTCGACCTTAACGATGCGGATCAAGCCATAATTGCTGAACGTCTTGAAAAAGAAGAATTAAATGAGGTCATCATCGGCTGGTACCACTCTCATCCCCATATGGGGGCGCATTTCTTTTCTGCAACCGATGTTGCAACCCAGAAACGATACGAATTTTTTCTAAAACAGGCAATAGGGCTCGTGCTCGACCCCTATAAATACGTGATGACAGGTATCCCAGATGATATCGATATCCATGCTTGGCGAGTCGGAGACGCAGATTATGGGACTGAGGTACCTTTCAAACTAATGAAAGACACGAATAAAATCATTTTAAATATTCTTGAGCACCTAAAACGCGAAAGAGTGTTGGATCAGGCAGTTTCCCAAATTATTCATAGCCTCAATCCAAAACTTGAACAAGCTTTGAGCGAAATGTTGAATTGGGGAATTGGGGGAGCTATTTCCGAAGGAAGAGGAATTGCATTCCGAAAAGTAGTGCTATTTGGGGTCCTGATTCAAGCACTTGTTCTTTTAGGAATTTTCTTTATAGTTTGGGCAATAATCCTACTGACAATCTGATTTATTCTATTTATGAGAGATAAGTTGGAATGGCAAAGGCGCTTTATAGACGGTAAAACCTCGCAAATAGCTTTATAGACGATAAAATCTCGCAAATAGCTTGGATAGTAGCATAGTTTTTAACGGTTTCAATCAAATATTAATTCTAAATCCTAATTTGATTGATCAAATTCTAAAATAATACCTAATAAAAAGATTTTTATAACTGAATCTCGAGATTTTTTTTACATAAATAAAAGAAAAGTATTATCAAAAGGAGGAAATATTAAATGCAAAGAATTTCAAATAGACACAAATTCTTACTTATTGGGATAATAATGATCGGTCTATTAATACTGCCAATTTTACTTGATTATACAACAAATTTTGAGCGACAAACTAATATTTCGGGACTGTACGCTAATAACGAAAAATTAGCACAAAAGCTTACTACAATGACCCTATATGAAGCAACCCATACATACACTGGCTACGTAACAGTTATCATTAAGGGAACTGGTTCTTTTTACGGGGATTGTATATCCATTTCGGCAACACAAATAACTGATGAAGATGTGACTATTAACATTGAAAAAGGAGTTGTGTTAATTCCCTCAGATTCATCGTATCAAAATATGATTATCGCACAAACAACACAAATTTCTCTCACATATAATGGTCATCAGATAACGAAATACGTATACGCATTTTGTGCTCAAATCCATAACGATATTCCTTCCTCTTCAACTACCTTTTCCGTAAGTTTATCCAGTTATGGTTCTTCATCGAATGTAGGGAAGGTCCTAATCTATTTAGAGAGTCATACTAGTTACTACGACTCAAGATCTGGGCAATGCGCAATTTGGGCCTGCACAGATGGCGTTTCAGACGTAACTAGCGATTATTATGGGGATGAATCCACACGAAATGAGGCAAATCAAATTTTATCCGGAGCCGGCACAGGATTGACTATTCCCAAATCCGGTGGCAGTAGCCGTCAAGTACCAGGATTTACTTGGTTGTTGAATATCATTGGATTAGTTCTTGGCATTTCACTTGTAATTAAAAAATTGCAAAAAAAACAAAATTTTCCTACTTTTTTTAATTAAGCCCTAATTTATCATAAATATTCTTTTTTAAGAACATTTATGATAAGTTGGCTACTTTTTATCTCTATTATTTTATTCTAATTTGCTGCTTTTTTCTATTAATTTGATGTAATCCGCATGGACTTTAATCGGGATCGGGTAGGCGGATTCGAGTAATTCTAAGGTGACCTCTTCTTTAGTTGTATCGATGCGGGTAACTTTTGCTTTTTCACCCTTGAAAGGCCCGCCGATTATTTCCACGAGGTCAGCAACACCTAACCCCTCGGTAGGAATACGAGGCACAAGGAAATGCTCAATATCGGCTAGATTAATTTTGCCAATGGGTTTACCGCGAATATGAGGAACTCCCAATACCGCTTGTTGGACTTCTTCCGCTTCAGTTGCTTCCACAAAAACATACCCTTTCAACTGTTCGGGAACAAGGATTGCTTTGAACGTTTTGAGCGCTAATGCATCAATCCGTTTCATAATTAGTTCTGCAACACCTTTTTCTTGCCCAATAGTGGTCCGAATGGCAAAGAGGGATGTTTCTTGTGGGGGTCTCAAATAGAACTCCATTCTAAAATACACCTTTCTTGTGGGGGTCTCAAATAGAACTCCATTCCAAAATACACCTATTCCCAATCATCTAAGTTGGAAAAATCGCACTGAAAATAATTTTAATCACAAATCCCACGAGTCCTATAATGGCTACGCCAAGAAGACAAACCCGGGTAATTAGCCGAACATCTGTAAATGAGGGCTTACGGGATAGTCGCAATATCCGTTTTGAATTCGTAATAAATCCTTTGAATTTAGCAATATAGCCGATAAAAATCACCTTTCGCCAAAGTAGAGGTTTAAATAAAGTTAGATATAAATAAAAATTAGACGACTATTAAAAATTTTTTGATTTTGGGAAAAAAGAAAAAAAGGGCTTAAAACGGATCGGAATCGAAACTAAGTGCCTTTTCAACGGTATCTGAGGGAGTATGAGGTATGTTAAGATTGGAGCTTATCCCGCTGATGATTGCAGTAACTCTGACATTATTCTTAAGAGTTGGATCGAATACTGCACCCCATTTAACTTCAATATCATTATTTAATTCTTGAAGAACTGTTCGGATAATGGATTCGGTTTCTTGCAAAGAAAGGGAGTTGCTGGAACTGATATGCAGGAGAACTTTTTTCGCATTGCGATAATCCAGATCAAGAAGAGGATTATTCAGAGCATTAAGCGCCGCATCCACAGCTTTATTGGCTTGCCCAATGCCAATTAATGCCTCACCGCTATTTTTTAAGGTATTCTTAACATCGGCAAAATCTAAATTAATGAAACCAGGTTTCGTTATCAATTCCGTCAGATTCTTCGCACCTTGAATTAGAATTTCATCAACTATACGGAATGCTTCATTGAGCGACAGATCTGGGGCAATATCTAGTAATTTTTCATTTGGAATTACAATAATCGTGTCCGATACTTTCGCCAATCGTTCAAGCCCTATTTTTGCATTTTCTTTTTTCTTAATACCTTCAACCTCGAAAGGAAGAGTACAAATTGAGATGGTAAGAGCGCCATTTTCCTTTGCAATTTCTGCTATAATAGGCGCAGCACCAGTTCCAGTCCCCCCGCCAAGACCACAAGTAATAAAAACCATATCAGCATCTAATGCTTCTCGGATTTGTTCTACACTTTCCTTTGCCGCCGCCTCACCTATCGATGGATTATTCCCAGCACCAAGTCCATGAGTTAAATTTCTACCTATTAATAATTTTTTATCTGCACTAGTATATAATAAGTCCTGCGCATCTGTATTAATAGCTAAGGTAGTTCCGCCTTCAATTCCGACTTCCATTAAACGTGAAATTGCATTATTACCAGCTCCGCCGACCCCTATCACTAAAATTTTCGCTCGACTCATTTTCAAAATCGTTTCGAGCTCAGAATCGACTTCACTAGCTTTAATATTCAGTTTATTTTGGCTCTTCTTAACTGTTTGAGCAGTTGTGGCTTTATTCCGCTCTTCTTTCATGACTTCCTCGAATATTTGCATGCTGATTCACTACCTATCATTTATAGTTATTAAGCCTGAAAAAATCATAAAAATACACAGAATATTGGGATATTATCCTTCGATAGCCTTTGTATGATTTCTTATGCCCATAATTATAGTTTCAAATGAAGATTTAGCGGGATTAAATATCAAACAACAATTGTTAGCGAGTGGTGCGTTTAATGAAACAGACCAGGAATTTGAGGGAAATGTGATTTATGAAGAAGCAAAAACTAAGATACCTCTTGTTACTATCAATCGACGATTAATTGAAGCGGATCATTTAGAACAAACTTTCCAGACCGATCTCTTCCTTTTTGCAAGCAAACATAAATCGGAGTCCGAATATCCAGCTCTCCTTGTCCATGCGCCAGGTAATTGGACTGAGGATATTTCTTTTGGTGGAAACCCTAAAGAATTAGCATTTACGTCTTCAGTTGTTATTAAATACATATTGAAGGAATTAACAGAAAAGCAAAATATCTATCACCTAGATTATGATGTCACTAGTGAAGTCAGCCACCATGGACCTACGAATTTGAAAGCGCCCTGTGTATTTATAGAGTTAGGGAGTAATGAAATATACTGGCAGGATTCCCTGGGAGGCAAGATTATTGCAGAAATAATTTTGAAGGTATTGACCGAACCATTTCCAATTGAGAGTCTTAAATATGCCATTGGGTTTGGGGGTCCCCATTATGCAAGTAATTTCAATCGAATTCAATTAACCACTAATTTTGCAGTTTCTCATATTGCACCAAAACATGTTTTGGACTATCTGACAGAAGATTTAATCAGTGAGGCTATATATAAGACAAAAGAGAGGATACAATATGCAATTCTTGACTGGAAAGGTATGGTTAAGCCTCAAAGGGATAAAATTATAGCATTTTTAGATAATTCAAATATTGAAATTATAAGAACTCAACAAGCCCTAGCCAATAAATCTTAAAAAACCTTCTATTTTTTTTGATTATACTTGAGATTATACTTATATATGTGAATTGTAATTGTATAAATCTAAGAGAATCCTTTTTTTTCAATTTGGTAAGATTTATATAAGTTAAGATAGAAAAATTTGTGATAAGAAAAAAATAGGGTTAAATAAGGAGTTAGTTAGAGCAAATATATTAAAATTCAACGGAAAATGGAAATGTTATCAAGGAGATTCAAAGAAAGTAGGTGAATTACTCAGTCCTCTTCTCTGTTTTTTAACCCCAACCCCCTCCTCCCTACATTTCCTTTTTGATTTGGGCTGAGTTCACAAACTACTTTCTTTGCCAAAAATTTATTTTTACGATTATAAAAAAGAAAAAAAATTCTTATTTTCGACCATAATAAAAATTATTAAACCGACTTTAATTATAAAAGAACAATTAAGCAATAATTTAAAATTAGAAAAAAGTGCTGAGTATAACCAATTTAAAAAAAAATGAGGCGAAAACCACATTGGCAATAGATTGGTCTCAAGTAATAGAAAAACCTGATAAAAGTTTTAAAGTTCCAGGCGAGCTTCTGTTGCAACAACGAACCAAGATAGAAACTTTGCAGAAGGAAGTGGAGAATCTCAAAGCAGCAAAAAGTGAGGGCGATCAAAAGGCTTCTGCATTGAACCTGCGAATTGAAACGGTGTTAGGAGATCTTGAATCCAAAAATTCAAAAATTTCAGAGCAAGAGAAAACCCTTGAAGAGCAAGAGAAAAAAATTGAAGAGTTGAAAGAAGTTATCGCAGGATTAGAGGATAATCTCTCAAGTAGTGATGAAAAGCAAAAGGAACTCGCAAAACAAGTTGAAGAGTTAAAAGCGGATTCTAAATCAAAAGAATCTCAAATTTCGGACCTTACTAGCAAACTCTCAGAATTGGAGCCTCTTGGAGCTAAATCGCAGGAAATAGAAGGAAAATTAACCGAACTTGAAAGCTTACAAGCTAAAGTGACTGAACTAGAACCCATTGCAGCGGAAAAGGCGCAATTGGAAGAACAGACGAAAAGCCAAGCTGAAAAAATTCAGAATTTAGAATCCCAACTTGCAGAATTTCAACCAAAAATTGAGGAAATTACTCAGAAAGATGACGAAATTGCATCATTGAGAGTGAAAATCGAAGAATTACAGGGCAATTTAGCGGCCTTTGCTCCTAAAAAGACTGCGGCACCCGAAGCTAAACCTAAAGAAGGAAAAGGTGCCGGAATTAGAGCCCAAATCCCTTGGAAATCAAAGACGGGAATCCACGTTTGCCCCAGCTGCAGTGGCAACCGTACTGAAGAAATACAGGATAAATCTAAAGTTTTGTATATAGCGGCAGGCACACCTATCTACGCTAAAAAGCGACGCTGTCTTGACTGCGGAGAAGAATGGAACGTCGATTAATTAATTTTTATTTTTTTCTCGATTTTATTTTTTTATTTTCCGATAAGGGGCAATCAACTTTTGAGCCGCCACAATCGCATTTTCTTTGGAGGCAACAAAATCGAGTGCCATAGAAATACTAGAATTTAATATCTGATAAAATTTATCTTCAAAATTAGGTAATATTTCGATTCCACGTTCAAGAAGAGCTTCTTTCGCTCTTTCAAGATCCACAAAATCTTTGATTTCCAGTTCTTTTTGCTCTTTCTCTTTGATAATCCGGAATCCCTTGGAATTACTTATTTCTCTATATAATTTTAAGGTTTCAACCGTCCACTCATCTAATTCTTTGATTTGCAAAGTGTATTTCAATGCATCATCCAGATTATTTTCAAACTTCTGGAGATCCTCTACATTTATCTTCACTTCAGAAAGCGTATGCTTCATAGAATTCATAAGGTGCCGTAAATCTGATAAACTTTTTATGCGTTTCTCAAGCGCGCCGATAAATGAATCATCCATTTTAATCAACCTTAGAGTTATAGTTAACTTAAAATAAATCGCTCTATTTTAAGTAGTTTGTTATATTAGCCACTTAAGTAACCTTTATTTCAAACCAAATTCTTAATGCACTTAAATCATAGAGGATCTTATGGGCGTCATCGAAGTCGAAAACCTCGTCAAAGAGTTCAATGGGTTCCGAGCTGTGGATAATATCTCCTTCAATATTGAGGAGGGCGAAATTTTTGGGATGCTTGGTCCAAACGGCGCTGGGAAGACCACCACAATTTTCATTCTGTGCAGTTTACTCAAGCCCACAAGTGGAACCGCGCGGGTCGTAGGATTTGATGTGGTCAAGGATGAGATGAAAGTCCGACAGAATATCGGAATTGTTTTTCAAGATGTTGTAATTGATGATCGTCTCACTGCCATGGAAAATCTAAGAATCCATGCACATCTCTATAGCATGGCTAGAGAGGAATGGATTCCACGGGCTAAGGAACTTTTGGAACTAGTAGAATTATCGGAGCGCAAAGATGAACTGGTCAGCCATTATTCTGGTGGGATGAAGCGGAGGTTGGAAATAGTGAGGGGGCTTTTAAACCAACCTAAAGTCCTATTTCTGGATGAGCCGACCTTAGGGCTTGATCCCCAGTCCAGAAGGTTCATTTGGGACTATATTCAGCGTTTAAATGCGGAGAAAGGAATCTCAATTCTAATAACCTCACATTATATGGATGAAGTTGATATATTATCGAACCGGGTCATTATTATCGATCATGGGAAAGAAGTGGTCTTAGATACGCCAAATGATCTCAAAAATAGGCTAGGCAAAGATGTATTACGTCTAAAGGGTGATCCGAACCCAGAGCTTATTGATGATTTGAAGACCTTATCTTTTGTGAATGATGTAAAGGCATCTTCCGAAGGAATAGAAATTGGGGTTAATATTCCAGGGGGCGATTCTGTGCCAGAAATAATGAAGATTATTTACAATCATAATTATCCCTTTCAATCCCTCACAATTGCAAGGCCATCATTAGAGGATGTCTTTATATATTATACTGGTAAATCGCTACGTGAGGAAACGCCGGATATAGCACATACGATGAAACGAAAGATAGGGAGCCGTGCAAGAAGAAGATAAGAAAATTAGGATGTATAAACGAAAAAAAAGAGGATGTAAATGGGGTATCTCTCAGAATTAATGGCAATCTTCACGAGAGGCATGATTATCTTATGGAGAAATAGATTATTGCTCTTAGGCAATTTAGTCATGCCGTTTGCGATTATTGCGATTATGGGGCCTGCTGCGAATTTACAGACCTTTGGATACTTGAGTTTCGAGTATCTCACAACGGGCATAATGGGCATGATGGTTTTCTTTTCAGGGATGTTTATCCCTAATAATATTATTTGGGATCGAGATACAAAATATCTCAATATAATATTTGTCTCGCCGTGTAATCGCTCTACCATTGTTTTAGGGTATTCTTTAGTAGGGGCGGTTCGTTCAACGCTCCAGATATTAATCATTTACATAGGGGCTTGCGTAATAAGTATTGTATTGGGCTATAATAATACTAATCCCCAAAAAGGTTTGCCTTATATTTCATTTTCCATTCCAGTTTTATTCGGATTGATTGGGATTACGATCTTAGTGACGATTTTTGTGGGAGGCTTTATGACTATTATTGCCAGTTATTCCAAGAATTCAGAGACCTTCTTTTTATTAGCGAGCATTATTGGCATGCCCCTCATATTTATCAGCAATATGTTTTTTAAGCCGGAAAATTTACCATTCAATTTAGGCGCTTTAGGAATAATTAATCCACTGAATTATTTGATAAATACGATCCGATATCTAATGTTAGGAGAATTACCACCAGGGGAAATGCCTTGGGAAGGTCCTTTGTTGATTATTGTTTTGGCTGTTATCTTTACCTTTTTGGGCACATATACTTTTGTCCGTTCAGTGAAAAAGTAAGGAGAAATAGGGAGAGCACATGTATCCTGTTAGGCTAGGTTGTTCGGGATGGTCTTATGAAGATTGGAAGGATGGCAAATTCTATAAAATGGGGATCTCTAGTAAGGAGATGTTACCCCAATATGCAAGAATTTTCGATACGGTAGAAGTCAATTCAACATTTTATAGGCTGCCCGCGACCCCTTTGATTACCCAAAGTTGGGTGAAGAAGACATCGGAGGATTTTATCTTTGCAGTAAAATTTCCAAAACAAATTACGCATGCAAAAGATAGATTAGAAATAGTGGAGGAAGACTTACAGCCTTTTTTTGATATTGTTGTGAAACCGTTAGAGCAAGGGAGAAAGTTAGGGCCTATTCTCATCCAATTTCCTGCTAGCTTTAAACAAAATTACCCATTATTAGAGCGTTTCTTTAGTTATCTCCCTTCGCAGTATTCATATTCCGTGGAATTTCGGCATCTGTCTTGGTTAGAAGACCAACAGAAAACAATGGATTTATTAATGAAATACAACATCGCCTATTGTATTGTCTCCGAGAAAATTATGCCGCCTATTATGGAAATCACCGCTGATTTTGCGTACATTCGTTGGCATGGATTAAATGAACCGAAGGAGGGAAAATATCTCATTTATAATTATACTTACACCGAAGACCAATTACAGGAGTGGATTCCGATTATCAGATCCTTAGCAGACCAGGTGAAATTGTATGGCTATTTTAATAATCATCCCAATGGGCAAGCTCCTATGAATTGTAATCAGATAAAGAAGTTACTAGGACTTAAGGTCAAACAGCCACAATCAGGACAAAAAAGCTTAGATAAATTTTTTTAGATGGAATTGGTATTTTTGATAATAATTAAATGTCAAGTGGAATGCAAAAATGCCGCATGAACTGATATTTGTGAGTCCCCTGTTAGGAACGACAGATTACATTACGGCGGAGGGCTCAGACACTATAAAAAGTATAACCTCGCGCTTGCTGTGGAAATATAGCGAAGAAGTGGTAGATCTCTTAAGTACCACATACCAGAATGTCCGAATAAATCCAACCATCAATTTGGTAACAGTGAAAGTCTATCGCATCGATAAAGGAAGGAAAAAGCCCGTTGGTCTCCGAGAAACTATTGATGACATAATCGAATTGAAGACAAATAAATTATATTGGATTCCGGAACCTATTGGTGGAAAATAGAGAAAATCTTGATTTTGGACGAATAAAAATGAGTATGGAAGACGGTTTAGAGTTGTTCAAAAAACACATTGCAGATATAGTTGTTCGTGAGCAATATAAAGATTGGAAACTCATTGATGAAAACGATTTAACCAAAGGGATTTATTCCACCACTACCTGGCGCGATGGAAAAACAAGGGTGACTGAAATAACGTTCAATGCAGGCTATCCGG
>Ga0315310_10001459_pt1 | contig 14949 bp, 9 predicted proteins | sample TDP5_MG_FD_203630 | JGI IMG/M metagenome (GOLD analysis project Ga0315310, IMG submission 203630) | Freshwater sediment microbial communities from Lake Towuti, South Sulawesi, Indonesia - TDP5 | ecosystem: Environmental > Aquatic > Freshwater > Lake > Sediment | place: Indonesia: South Sulawesi... | reverse complement strand
TCATTCCTCATCTGCCTGCTATCTTTCGACGCTTCTCGGGCACTATGTCTTTCACAGTTTCGCGGTTCTTTTCTTGCAGAGTAATTCATATTAATATTTTCTTTACTATTTTGGTTAAGAACTAAGGGAGAAGAAAAATTTGCCAAAGATTTTAAGCGAAGAGAAAATGAAATTGCTTAGCGCTTTCTCTTGGGAAGAGGTTTTAAATCATGTTCAATCCGTCTTTGAAATAGGAGAAAAGGCGGCAGGAAACCCGGAGGAATTTAAAGCAGCGAAATTTGTTGAAAATCAGTTTAAAAAAGTTGGTTTAGAAAATGTTCAACTTGAACCCTTTCCCATCATCCGTCGGAACTATAGAGTCAACCAGCTGAAAATACTGGAACCATTCAGGAGAGAGGTTCCTTGCGCAAACGCGGGAACCAGCTTGTCAACTCCGCTTGAGGGCATATCAGGAGAAGTTGTCGACGCGGGTTTTGGGACGTTAAAGGATTATGAGAGGCTGAAGAATAACGAATTGGAAACAGAAGGTAAAATTGCTCTCGTGGAGAGGAACGATAATTTAACATACTGGCATGATATGGTTTGCCATTTGGCAAACGACTTTGGTATAAAAGCCGTGGTATTCGCTTCCCTTGTGTCTGAGCGCACTGCTTTCAGAAAAGATGCTTTTCCTTTCCCTTCTATACCAACTGTGTGCGTAACTTATGAAGGAGCCCAATATTTGCGTAACGCATTAGAAAAAGGAAAGGTGAAAGTAAATTTAAAGAATATAATTCAGATGGATGCCAATAGTACCTCCTATAATGTAACAGGAGAATTGATTGGATCTGAATACCCCGATGAAAGAATCACGCTGAGTGCGCATCACGACAGCTGGTTCGGAGGAGCTAATGACGACGCTCTTGGAGTTGCCACAATAATAGAAATTGCAAAGATCCTTAAGAAAAAATACAAGCCGAAACGCACAATCAAATTCATTTCATTTGGCGCAGAGGAATCTGGGTCAAAAGATTTTATGGAGTGGTGCGTGGGATCCTTCGCCTATGTAGGACAACACCGTGACGAAATCAAGAACACTGTAGTCAACATCAATTTTGACTCATTTGCTTATGGAGATTCAGTGAAGGTACGAGTAACTCCAGAAATGGCAACCTGCGTGGAGAGTTTAATAAAAGAACTTGGCTTCCAAACAGTGGTTGAGGTTATTAACCTACCGACAACGTGGACTGATCATTGGTCCTTTGTGATGTCCGGAGTATCGAGTATAGACCTTTCAGCCTTAGGAGTAGCGGCTTGGGAAAAAATATATCATACAAATTTTGATACTCCAATCAACATTAGCCATAATCTTTTAAAATGCGGGGGAAAATTTGCACTCGCTCTTACTTTGTTAATTGATTCAGAAGACATTCTGCCCTACAATTTTCCTACAACCATAGGAATTTTGAAAGAGCATCTTTCTCATAGGCTAAATAAAACGAAGGGAATCGTGAATCTTTCAAAGGCACTAAGAGAAGCAACAAAATTAGAGATATTAGCTCAGGAATTTGATGAATTGAAAAATAAAGGTTCTAGGAGAAAGAGGGCAAAAAAAGATGCCGCTCTCATCAATAGATCTCAACTTGAGATGCGTTCTTCGTTGAACAAATGCGTTTTAGGTACAGGCGGAGAAGCAAACAAAGAGGCAGCCTGGGTCATTGCCGAGCATCTCGATACGCTAGTAAATCTAAAAGCTGCAATACAAGCCTTGTACGCAAACAATTTGGAATCAGCGCTGGAATCACTGGAATCTCTCAGAACCATGAAGTGGGGATTAAATTTTAACCTCAAAGTTTACAACAAAATTTTTAATTTAATGTCAAAATTTGCTCGCTATCCTGGAATCTATCCAAATCTAATGGCTGAAACACTGTCTCTACGAGAGAAATTGGGAAGCAAAAGAATCGACGTCTCCAAAGAGTTGTCTTCCATTGAGAAAAAATATAGTACCACGGCAGACATGGTGAGTCATAAAATATCCGAGCTAGAAGCTGCTATTGCAGAATCTTCACAAAAATTAACGAAAATAATTTGCAGACAGTCTTAAATTCTTGCGTGATTGTGCTTAAACTATCCTCTATACCGATTTAATTCAGTATACTAAAGATGCCAAAGTTTTTTAAAAATGTTTAATATGTGGCTTAGGTTTCAATGAATTAGCGTGGGCCGGTAGTTCAGTGGTATGAACGCCGCCCTCGCACGGCGGAAGTCGCGGGTTCAAATCCCGCCCGGTCCACCTTGTTTTGGAAAAGAGACTTGCACCAGATAGGCTTGGCCTTAAATACATCACAGCAATAGAAAGCGCCCAGATTTTTCACAAGCGTAAATAAAAGTGAGAGTTAAGCTGGAAAACCAGAGTTAATTATATATTCTTAGGGCAAAATTAAATTATTTAAAAAAGAATGTAAGGTGATTGGAATAAACTGGGCAATTGACCTTAAACCAAGAAAAGAAGGCATCTCATGGTCGCAAACAAAGATTTGAAACACCATCTAGCGTACACTGGAGCAAGCGACTGTTTATTAAAAGCAAGGGCATGAATCCTACAATCAATCCTTCCATATCCAAAAGGAAGCGAAAAAATGATCCTTCAGAGAGCTTTTCAACAAAAAGCAGCTCTCTAAAAAGCCTCCTCCCATCAAAATTAAAAGATTTATACGACAAGAATGGTCGTTCGATCTTGAAAAACCTTCAGATGAAAATTGTTTCCGATATCAATTCTTGTTTCAAGCTTTGGAAAAAATTCAGCCCCCAAAAAACACTTTTTGACACATGGGAGTTCCGTTTGGCATTTTACAAGGCGTACCGACATAAGCCCTACTTTTTATTGTTAAAAAGGCAATCTAAAGAAATAGCCCTTTTGCCCCTTTGGTATGAAAATGAAAACAAGAAATATTTCTGGTTTGGAAGCGATTGGCAAGAGGAAGTCAGATTCTTCAGCAAAGATCCAAAATACATTCCTCTCCTGCTTTTTCTTGCTCCCTCTCCTCTTTCGTTGAACGCCATCTCCCCAGACTCGGTTAGACTCTTAAAAGGCAAAATAAAATTTGAAAAAGATGAGCCAAAATACGTTTTAAACTTAAATGGGTTCAGGAATCACGAGGATTATTTAATGACACTAAAGAAGAAGACAAGGTGCAATTTAAGAAGGAATAAAGGAAAAATCGAAAGACAGAATCCAAAAATAATCATTAATCGTTTTTCTGATTTCAAACATTTAGTGCGTTTATGCAACGAGAGATTTGAGCAAAAAGGCGAAGAAACAGATTGGGAGGATCCAAAAAGGGTAGAAGCTTTTCGCCAAGTAATAAGATTATCGGGAAAATCCTACAAAATAAGAATGATCTCTGTCTTAATCAACAGAAAAATTGCCGGTGTGGACTTAATTGCCCTTTTCAACAAATGTTACTACACCTTGAGATGTGGATACAATGTGAAGGATTTTCCTGGAATTGGGAGCTTCATCAACCTCTTTGAGATCGATGATGCCATAAAGCTTGGAATGAAAAAAATTGATTTCCTGCAAGACAGCTACGAGTGGAAAGACAAATTTTTTGACGCAGTTCCTCTTTTTAAATATGAAAAATAATGTCAGATACCTTTTTAATTAACGAAACTCTTGTTTTGCCGTATAGAGCCATCATAGAGATTCTGCGTTCAGAAACATGAAATAGATGTTATGTCAAAAAGACGCTCTTTGATGATACCTTGACCAATGCAGAGATAGATACAGAGTCAGTGCCTTCCCCAGAAGCAGACTCATTCATCAGCGTGTTCAACATATGCGAAGGAGAGTCGGTTGTTTTAACATACACTTCGCATGTAGATAAGCTTAGGTTCTTTTCAGCATTTATTCGAGACGGTACAGCCAACGGTGACAGAGTTCTATACCTCTACCCACAAAAAGAGGGCGAGATGCTCCAAACAGCCCTTTTGAAACGCGGAATCGACGTGAAGAAGCTTGAAAAAGATGGCACCCTATACCTAGACAGCCTCGAAAAATTCTTTCTTACTCATGGCAGGTTTGACAGAGACAAGGCAGTTAGTATTCGCCTAAACTTTCGAGAAGAATCTCGAAAACAGGGTTATAGCCACGTAAGAGACATTGAAGATGTCGGAGGCTTCTCTTTCCTAAAAGGCAAGTGGCAAAAATACATAGAATATTGGGCAGCATCTGTTTGGAACGATCCAAAATGGGCCGTCAGCCCAGACATGATTGGGAAGGTGTACAATCCCTTCATTGTTGAGGTTACCGCCGTCGATGTAGGAGCCATGGGTGAAAGTACGGCCTTAGATTTTCTCAAAGCTATGGGCAATGGAGTGGTTGTGCCAGCGAAGTCGCTCGATCTTCCGAAGGTCAAGACTCCCTTCTCTGATTCTTTAAGTCTCAGCCATCTCCAGTTACTCGGTCAAAAAATTCTTTTTGAAATCAGCGCGGCCTCTGATTATGAGACGGTGATAGGCAATCTGGCGAAGGAGGCAGCGGCCAATGCTGAACCAGTATTCGTCTTCACTCACCTCAAAAGTGGGATTCACCAGAGCCTTTCTAGGGAGCTAACAGCCAAATTTTTCCTGACAACGTCCTGGGTTAAAAACCCTGAACTAACCTTTGAAAATGAAACACTTCTACCTGCTGGTGAATCAGCAGCTGTTCTAGAATCCCTTGAAGTTGTCCTAAAGAAATACGTCCACACCAATCCTCACTTTGTATTTGACAATCTCTCTGAGATTCTGCTAAAATATGACCTACAAGAAACCCAAAACTTCATCAAGCAGGTCTTAGAAGTGCTCTCATCTCAAAATGCAACAGTCATTTTCCTCTTCAACAGCCAAACCTACGACAGCGAGACCGTTTCAAAAATAAGGGGACTTTTCAAAAATCGCCTAAGCTATGAGAAAAACGGACTAATCTTAAAAATCCCTAAGCCTTGCGTGCGCACCCCTGCAGAGTAGAATACAAGATAGAGAAGCATTTTATACTCATCAACTATAGCGAATTTGCTGTTCTTCTCGAAGTTTTACTTCCTAAGTGGTCGAAATTTGTCAAGCTGTTTTACCTATTGGACAAACGTGAATGCAGACGCCGCATATTTGCTCCCAGTCTTCAAGTTGTAGTTGTTTACCCACTTCACTATGATGCGCGTCGCATCTAAATTTGTCTACGGTTCGATTTTCCTTAAGGGCTCCCGCAGGACACGCCCGAATGCACTTGTCACAATCCTTGCAAAGGTCCAAGTCGAGGGGTTTGTCACCCATGAGGGGGGCATCTGTAATAACCGAAACCAGTCGAATTCTTGGACCAAACTTGGGAGAGAGCAAGAGACTGTTTTTTCCAAATACTCCGAGACCCGCTAGATACCCCACGTGCCTATGAGAGAGGTCTCCCATGTTGCATGAGACATCGTAGGGAGGGGAGGCTGGAACCTGAAGAGCTCGGTAACCCTTATCTTGAAGGAACCTGGCAACACGAAAGGCTATTCGATCCAATTCGCGATTTGCAACACTATAGGTGATCGAATACTCACGGCTTGGCGCTGACTCAAGAGATGCATCTAGCAAATGAATCGCCATTACAATGACACTTCGAGCTCCTCGCAGAAGTTTCTCAGGACGATGTCCTTCAGGCGCTTCTACAAATGACTCCGCTGAAGCAATGCCAACCAAATCCGCGCCTTGACTAAGGGTTAAATCTTTTACGCTCGTAGTTAGTTTTTCGTTCACACTAATCAACCCAATTAGATTATTGAAAACGCATATGGAGCATACGGTTGTATTAATGTTCTCCTGTCCTTATTTGACTACTAACGCTTGTGAAAATCTTTTGCATGGAGTTTTGCTAGAAAATGATGCTAGAGTTTTTGTGGTTAGAGATAAGATATTATACCACTGGTTTATTTTCACTGCAAGTTTGATACCTTTTTTCATAAAGCTCACTTTCCCTCCAGCATATTTTTGAGAGCCTTTTAGTTGAGCTACCTGTTCTAATTTTTCTTAGTGCAAAGCTGGAGTTTGGATAGCTTTGCATGAGAAAGTGTGAACATTGGTCGATAGGATGTGCTCTTTATCCCCCTCCTATTGGTTCGAAGATCCTCACTTCATCTTCATCCTTGAGTTTGTATCCTTCGTCAACCATTAGGCCGTTTACATTCACCATCCATATTTCGTTCCTTGGTTTCTCAAGGATTCGAAGAAGATCTCTCACCGAAGAATCTGAATCAATCTCGATTGTGTCCTCAAGTCTATTGTCTAAATATTTCCTGACTTTTCCATAAGCCACAACTTTAACTTTTATTGAACGCAATGAGGGGCCCTTCAGGTTGCGTTTGTCGCCAGTTCAATTCAGGTAACACTTTACTCGTCATGCATTATATGATCCTATCTATTTCGCTTACCACATCGGGTTTTTGTTTTGGAGGATTAAGAAAGACGTAACTAAATAGTCCTATTGCGAATATTGTGAGGACCCACGAGCCGAATCCCCATGAGCCAATAATGCCCACTGATAGTATGGTCCACCAACCGGGAAAGATCTTTGTGTTTTTCTCTGAGATATTTGTCGCTTGAGCGCGGGTAAAGGGTTGAAATGTATCTTTGGCAAATGGTTCTGTGTTTGGCGTAGTGTCACCGCTTCAGTTGCATCTTTGTTTAAGTCGTTAAAACTCAAATTTTTGAACTCAGTTCTTTCTCTGCTCTTTTAATTATATTGTAGAGTTCGTTTTGTATGCCTTTGTCAAGAGGTGGTACCGAATGTTCCTTAAGGATTTTCTTCACTCTGTCCTTGGCTCTTTCGACCAGGCTTTTGCCTCCAGCTTTCTTCCAAACCTCATAACTACTCCTGTCAATTAGATCAGGCAGGAAGTGCTCCTTTTTGAAGTGTTGCAATGTATGTTTTTGGCCCAAGTAGTGACCTCCAGGCCCAACGTTATGGATAATATCAATAGCTAAAGTGTCATCATTTACTTCAATTCCCTGAAGTGGCGTTAGCATAGCCTTGCACAGCTCGTCGTCGATCACCAGTTGCTCAAGGGAAGCCGTCATAGAACAACCGAGACCTCCTGCCCCCGCTACTACATCAGCGCCGGAAAGAATTGGGAAAATGGCGCTTATCACTTTCTCAGCGCAGGCCTGAGGTCCAGGCACATTAGCAGATGTGGCGAGGCCTGTGACAACCGTGTTAATGCCGTAATGCCTAGCAATTTCCACTGAAGCAGCGTTTAAGAGGGCTTCCTCTGGTGCGCCCGCTGCCCATTTGCCATATTTCATGTCAAAAGAAGCTGGGAAATAGTGGGCACTTATTTGGGTGCCTGGATACAAGAGCTGGATTATGGAAATGCCGCCTATAATTTCAGCGTTTGTGACAACGAGAATTCCAGCCTGTGTCACTGGCGCTGTGGCTCCTGCCTGAGCCATGCTGCCAACAAAACTTGGTGAGCCAAGCTCTGCGAGTCTCAAGGTTTGTTCAACGTACAATCCGTGGAACTGAAGAGGTGACATCGCGTAGAAGCCTCCGCCTAAAAAGGGTCGTTTCCTCATTTCTTCCTCGCCTCCCGCGATTACTCTTGCCATCTCAAGTTGATAGTTAAATAAAACTCGGGACAATTCTGGTGATTCGACATTGCCACTGCCAAGATTGATGCCTGTGTGCTTTTCTGTGTTGTTCAATCTTGTAATTGTATCATACGCGCCGCGAATATGTTCTGGCTTTTCAAAGGACGCGGTCATGCCTTCAACTGAGGGATAGGAATCTAAGGCATCGGTGACTCTTGTTATATTTGCCAAGTCGGCGCTGGTTGAGGGTTTCCATTCTCCTGTCTCCAAATCAGCTGTGTTTACGCACAGGCCGTCAGTGCCGAAGTAGATGTGTCTCCCATCGATTTTGTAGTCGTATTTTGGATTTCTCGGAGAGTAAACGTTGACTACCTTTGACGCCTTTCTGAGAGATTCTTCAACTAGGGGAGGTGCGAAAAATACGGTCTCCTTCTTAAAGTCTACACTGCAACCCTTGTCCTCCAACCTTTTCAGGATTTCTTCGCCCTTGATAATTCTAATGCCAGTCTTCTCTAGGACATTCAAACTGGCCCAGTGAATTGCTTCGATGTCACTTTTTGTCAGAATGCGGTAAGAAGGCATCTTTGAAGGTTTCTCAAAACCCATCAACTTCTTTCACCACTAAACTTTGAGTTGATGCCTTAGAAAGAATATGCTTATATGTTTTATTGACAAGTTAAGGGCTGTGCAACTCTAATTTATCGGCAACCCAAGGTATATCTAATTCCTCGAGCTTCGCTCTTGTGGGTGCTCCTTTTTGTTGGTCCCATCCCATCATGTCGTAGCAGAGGCTCTTTGCCTTTTCCAGTTTCTTGGCGTCGACTACTGTATTTGACAGTGGGCCGGACGTTTGTGGGTGGAAGAAACGGTTTGGTAGCCAATCGTCCTTTCTTGTGAATCCTTCCCTAACGTTGAAGGCTCTGGCCATGTTGATTGAACGCTCACTAACCTTCATTATCTCCCATAAATTGCTATCCCAACCAGTTACAGCTCTAACTATTTCTGCCATTTGATTTTCATCCCAAGGAACAAAATCGCACATTAGAAGGCAGTTGTACATAGTCTCAAAGATGACTTTATAAACGTAGAGTCTAACTTTTTTTGGACCGAAGTCCTCCAATTGAACAGGTTCAACAATGCCAAAAGAAGGCATATCTCTTGTCCATGTGTCGTGTAAAGTGTTCATGTGATCTGCGCCCGTTGGACAAACCACATACCCTAGTGCTAGTCCCCTTTTAAGGCGAGGATCATGCATTGGCACCTCTTCGCCCTTTATATGAACCGCAAATTTTTCTGCCCCTCTTCCAATTTTTTCAGCGGCTCGCATTGTTCCCTCGGCTAATAGGTTCCCTATTCCTTCTCGGTTCGCAATCATTTCAACCATTTGCAACATTGCTTCAGCGTTTCCGAAAGTCAAATTGATTCCGTTGGTATCCTTCTTGGTTATGAGTTTGTTCTCAAAGCATTCCATGGCGAACGCTACTGTACACCCAGTTGAGATGGTGTCTAGGCTGTAACGCTGGCAGAGTTCATGGGCTTTGCATATGGCTTTTAAATCGTCTATGCCGCAATTAGAGCCAAATGCGGCAAGTGTTTCATATTCTGGGCCCCCATAAATGGGATCAACCACATAGGGTTCTTTGATCTGAACAACTTTCTTGCAGCGAATGGGACAGAAATAACAAGATTCCATGCCTATTCGAACCGTGTCCTTGATGGCTTGGGCAGAGATCGCTTCAGGATTTTGGAACTCGCCGTCTCTAAAATTGCACGTGGGCAAATTTCCAGAGAGGGCCCCCTCTTTCATCATCGCTCCTGTGCCGTATTTGTGCATATTCTTGACTTTTTTCTCAAGGTTATTAATGAGCCAATTGGTTAGTTCCTTAAGTTTGTTTGGATCCGCCATTTCTGGTCCGCCGTGGCCTCTAGCGGCAATAGCCTTAAGGTTCTTTGATCCCATCACAGCGCCCATGCCTGTGCGCCCGGCTGCATGTCTAAGATCGTTAATGATGCAGGCAAAACGAACCATTTTCTCGCCAGCCTTCCCTATTTGGGCGGTTCTCGCCAGCCTATCTCCTACTTCTTTTCGAATGTTTTCTTGGGAGTTTGCGATGTCTAAGCTCCACAAGTGCTGAGCATCTCGAATTTCAGCTTCTCCATCGTGAACCCAAAGATAGACAGGCGACTTAGCCTTGCCCTTTATGACGATGCCATCGAACCCTGCGTGTTTTAACTCAGCTCCCCAAAAACCGCCAACCTCAGCTTCACCGTAGGCTCCCGTGAGCGGCGATTTTGCTCCTACACTGTTGCGGGCGTTTCCTGGGATGGGTGCTCCTGTGACGATACCCGGCGCAAAAATGAGCGTGTTCTTTGGCCCTAGAGGGTCAATTCCGGGTCCGAGTTCTTTCAATAAATAATAGGCTATAACGGCTCTGCCGCCAAAATATCGGCGGAAAAAAAATTTGGGTGGCCTCTCTGTTTTAACCGCGTTATTCGAAAGATCGACTCTGAGAATCTTCTTGTTGTAGCCTAACGGCAATCGTGTACTGGCCTCGCATTGAAATCGTTACGTTATTAGGGAATCTGAGGAAGAACTTTTGCTGCTTTGTTTTTTAGGGGCGCACTTCTTTTGTGATTGTTTCTTTAAAGGTAAACCCTTTTTTAGCGAGTTTAGCTAAGAATGGCTCTGGTTCTAGACCTTCAGGTGGGATAACTCCCTTAGTCTTTACCTCTCCTTTGGCAAGCATTACAGCAGTGGTTACCGCTGGAACCGCTACTCCTCCCGCTGTTGTTCCAAACTTTTCTAAATCTTCCTTGGCGTTGAATATTCTATACACTAGGTGGATGATTTTTTGACCATTTTTTTCACCCTTCACTTCTGCCAGTGAGCATCCAACTGCTCGTTCTCCGCTGCGCAATCGTTTCTTCTCCATTTTCGCACGTGTTTCTACTGCGGGAGGTGTGAGCGCTAATAGAACATCTCTTGGCGCCACTTTTACGCCCTTCACATCTATTGGTTTGTCGCTGGCAAATCCCATCTTGATGAATGATCCAGCCATTCTGTCTGGGAGTTGCTTCATTTCCACGTATTTAACTCCCTTTCCTATGAAGCGAGGAAGCGTTTGAACTGGTTCGTAGTCCACGTGGCAGAGGGTTACTGGGCCTACGGGCTCTGGAAATGCATAGGTTTCTACGCCTGAAAATTGGGGCACATCTTTCCATTTTCCGTTTTCGTAGACCTGTGGGTAGAGCCATTCGGTCAGCGCTATTTCTGGGCACCATCCAGGGGACCATGTTGGTATAAATTCTTCTTTTTCACCCCATGTGCCTCCGAGCTTCAGTCGTATCTCTTCTACGCGGTCGAGTCTATCAGATACGTACCTTACGGCGGCATTTGTGGTAAATGGTCCACCGGTAAACACCACAGCGGTCAATCCGGCATCTTTAAACTTGCCATCGAGGGCCAACTGCTTTGTAACCCAGACTTTTGCAGGCACGTCTGAAGCTAGATCCACATAGTTTGCTCCACTCTTTAAGGCTGCATTCATTATGTTTAGGTTGAATCTGGGTAGAATAGCGTTTATGACGGTGTCTGATCCCTTGATGACTCGAAGCAGATCGTCGACGTTGCCAGCATCAACGCGTTCAGCAGAAGCCATATCGCTTTTTGATTTTTCTGCAGCTTGCTTGGCCATTTTCAAGTTTATGTCGGCGGAAACAACCTCAGAGACTTCTGCAGTGTTTGCTGCGACAAAAGCGCAGCCAGATCCTTGAACTCCTGCACCAATAACTGAAATCTTCACGCATACGCACCTCTCAATATTGGCAAGAGGACGATTCTTGTCTTCTCTTGGTATTTGAAGTTTGTGGTATTAAACAATTCATTAAAATTCTTGTAAAACTTTCTAATGGCTCCAACAAGAAGCGAGAGTGATTAAACCTTTGTGCAATTTGCCGGCTATGCCACTTTATCTGGATGGCGTTGATTCTCTTTTTTCATCCCTTTCATAGTTTAGTTGATGCAAACGTTAGCTAAGCACAGTTTTACAATTTAGTGAAAAGTAGAACCATAAGAATCCAATAAAATTAAATATAGAACAGCATTTATATTTAGGTTCACGAATTCGCACAGAAATTTGGATCTTTGAAGGAAAAGAGGGGAGAGGGAGATCATGAAGGCGCCTTGGATGTTTTATGAAAAGAAGCTTACCTTGTTCCTGGTTCTTTCTTTAATATGTGCGTCGTTCAGTATGTTCAGCTTGAGCATAGCTGAGGTTTCAGCTCCCCCGACATCTCCATATATTGCGGTTATACCAGAGAGCACTATAGATCCAACATTGACGCCTGGCAAAAACTTCACGGTTTCAATTTACACAGATTACACAAATTACAGTGTAAGTGACGTTTGGAGCTGGCAATTCAGTTTATCCTATAACCCAGATATCCTTGAGGGTGTTGAGGTTGTTAATGGCGACCTGATCACAACAGCCAAAAACAACACAGCCACTTTTATAGCAGGAACATTTAACAACACTTTAGGCTATTTGAAGTTGACAGTTGCCTTCTTTTTCTATACGTCTCCATCAGAACCCTACGTGACATCTGGACCTGGAACTCTGGCCAACGTAACATTCAGAGTGAGGGGCACAGGAAAATCAAACATAACTCTTGGCTCTGACACCAAACTCATAGGACCCAAAGCTCTGTACACCATCATAGACGCAGAAACAGAACCCGATCACATAGGCCACGGCTACTTCAACAATGTTCAAAACATCCACGATGTGGGCGTTACCAAACTCGTAGTTCCAGCAACAGCGATTCTCGGAGACCTTGTAACTATTAACGTGACCGTTGCAAATGAAGGCAACTTCACAGAAACTTTTAACGTAACAGTCTACGCCAACATCACTCTGGTTGGAACACAAACAGACATCGCCTTAACAAGCGGAGATAGAACGACTCTAACGTTCAATTGGAACACGATAGGCATAGTCGAAGGCAACTACACAATAAACGCATCGGTAGTGCTCTCAGGAGACGAAGATCCAAGTGACAATACCCGGGCTGCACAAATTGAACTCAAGACCGTTCATGACGTGGGCATCATCAGCCTCGAGGTTCCGACCGAAGCGAGCATTGGAAGCCTTGTAACGATTAACGTGACTGTTGCAAACGAAGGTAATTATAAAGAAAATGTCACTCTCACTGTTTCCTCTACTCCACGTCGTCCAAACCCTGTAACAACTGTTCTAAGCACCATGAACTTAACGTTGGCTGAGCGACCAACAAAAGAAACTATTTCTGTAATCTGGAACACTACAGGCGTTACCCCAGCTTCGTATACGATAAACGCCACGGCAACAATCGCCCAAGATGAAGAACTTGGCGATAACATCAAAACCAAAATTATTATGCTTAAGTTGGGTCACGATGTGGCCATTATTAGTCTCTCCGTAACTCCATCTCAAGTGTTCTCTGGAGATTCTGTAACCGTCACTGTGACCGTCAAAAACCTCGGCGGTTTCAGTGAGACTTTTGAAGTGAAAGTCATGAACGGTACAAGTGTAATTGGAAATCAATCGGTCTCACTGCTTTCTGGAGCCTTCTCAACCCTCTCGTTTACATGGAACACTACAGGTGTTGCCGCAAATGTCTACTCCTTAGAGGCTAAAGCAATTTTAGACGGAGACGCAAACCAAAATAACAACCGACAGACCGCATTTGTTGTTGTTAAGGCGCCGACTGGATTTGTTTCCGGGATAGTTAAGGACTCTTCCACTGGGCAGCCGATAGAAGGGGCTTCCGTGGCTGCCGGTGAGGTTTCTGTTTCAAGTGGCGCGGATGGATTTTACAGCGTCGAACTTGCACCTGGAACCTACGATGTTACTGCGTCTGCAGGTGGATACCAAACACTTTCCAGAACAGGCATTAGTGTAGTCGTTGGGCAGATCACAAGCCTAAACTTCACCCTTACACTGCTTCCTACGACTGGATTTGTTTCTGGGGTGGTTAAGGATGCGTCAACTGGGAATACGATAACTGGGGCTTCCGTTACTGCTGATGGTGTTTCTGTTTCAACTGGTGCAGATGGATCTTACAGCATCGAACTTGCACCTGGAACCTACAACATCACAGTGTCTGCAGGTGGATACGAGGGTTCTTCTCAAAACAATATCATTGTAATCGCCGGCCAGACAACCACGATCAACTTTGGGCTCACGTCAGTTCAGCCACCAAACCTTCTGTTATATGGAGGATTTGCTGCGGTTGCAATAGTCATTATAGTGGGAATGGCAGTTTACATTCTTAAATTCAGGAAAAAATAAATCAAAAACTAAAATGCTCCAGTTAAGGAGCTAATAGTGCACAACAGACAAAAAGATCCCTTTATTTATTTTTTAGCCTATTCTTAAAACCACTCTCTCTGGAAGCTCCCATGTTTTGTTTACAAATTTGCTTGTCGCCTTTGTTCTTCCGTCTCTGACTTCTGGCGCTTGTGAAAATCTTCTGATTTTGGGAGGAAAGCTTAAATTTTTAAGTTCATATTATGTTGGGATGAGAGGTGCAGAAATCCTCTCAAAAATACAAAAAAATAGAGAGAGGGAAAAGGAATTGAATAGGAAAATCATGGCTGTTCTTTGTGTTCTAATGTTCAGTTCGCTTGTAGCAGGTACGGCAGTTACAGTGAAGGCACCAGTGACAGAGCCAATCATAATGTGGGCGGTTATCACTGCTGACCCTTATTTCGGCTACTATGGCGGTTACCATGATATTTTCTATGCTATGAAGGACGAACTCATAAAGATCGGCATTGACCTCAGAATTGCTATGTATGATGATTTCTCCATGTATGACACTATTTGGGATGTACCTTTAACGTTTAGAACAGGCGACTATAATGGGGATCCAACGACGCACATATATGGAGAGGATGGATGGGACTTCGGCTGTGGCGAATGGTGGATTATACCTACCGGCTATCTTTGGGTTGATTCACTCGTGCTTGGGGATCGAACCACTGATCTTGGCGGCTACAACATAATGAATTGGCATAACAAAGAAGCCGACTACATCTATAAAAAAGGCGTGACAACACTGGATCCAGTTATGCACAATAAGTACATGGGTATGTGGCAAGAAATCTTCATGCATGACCCGCCTATGATAAACATGTATTACGGAGAACTATACACAGGCATGGGTTCCTACGTGGAGGGCTGGGATCCCGTTGTGTATTTCTATGACCTTAGCCGACTGAGGATTAACAAAGCTAAATTTGATGCTGTGGCGCCACCAAACCGCAAAGCTATAGGAAGCGACACGTGGATCTACGCCGTTTCTGAGGAAATCTACGGTTGG
>Ga0315310_10001458_pt1 | contig 14950 bp, 4 predicted proteins | sample TDP5_MG_FD_203630 | JGI IMG/M metagenome (GOLD analysis project Ga0315310, IMG submission 203630) | Freshwater sediment microbial communities from Lake Towuti, South Sulawesi, Indonesia - TDP5 | ecosystem: Environmental > Aquatic > Freshwater > Lake > Sediment | place: Indonesia: South Sulawesi... | reverse complement strand
GGATGCATCCAATGAGACCAGTACAATCTTGTTTTCATCAATTAGCTTTTGTAGTTTCGCCTCTATTTCTCTATCTCTCTCTTCCTTGGGCAGACTGAGTAGATTATCGTCTATATCGAGCGCTTCTAAACCAACTACAACCTTACCTTCTCCCTCTAATACCTGCTTCAGCTTCTCTCTTAACTGATTCAACTTCTTCTGGGAGGTAACACCAACCAATGTCCCAATCCAATCATGACCCTTAATCTTATCCACAATTTGCTTTGCCTGCTGTTGCTCACTCTTGGTATGGACTGATTCTTCCTCTATTAATGTATTTGCCTTATCCGAAGGTATCTGAAGATAATCAAGGCCGTATACCTGATTTATCTCCCTTCTCACCTCTTTCTCATTAGACCAAGTAGCTGACATTGCTGCACGAATAGGATAGATACGTCCATATTGCTGAATAGTAAGCCTTGAAGATATTGGTTTTTCTTCAGTGAAATCAACCCTTCTCCCCTCAAGGAATGCCTTTACCTCTATAGCCTGATGGATTCCTTCAGAAATCTCGTTACCTATTAAGGGATGCCCTGTCTCTTTAGATAGTGGCACTACCCTTCTATCTATGATATCGTATTCTGTAATTCCTGAAATTGGCTTACTCCCATCGCCTTCAGCCTCCTGGAAGAATAGTCTTGCCTGTAAAGCTGAGCCAACCAGATACGCAAGGTTACTTGCCGCATTATATCCCTCACCATCTTTCAACCCTAACAATCTGCTACTAATCTTCTTCCTTCCACTTTCGGTTATAGAATAATCATGTTTTCTAAAATCAATCTTGAAATCTTCGCCGACCTTCAGCCTTCCCACAACTACGCCAACAATGCATTTGAGTACTAAGTTAGTACCAAAGAGATTTAGAAACTTCTGAGGATCTTCTCCAAAATCTATCTCCTCACCACCTCTGGAGACCTTCCAGCCTTTTAATATAGGCCTTAATAGATTTCTTCCCTGCCTGGTGAGAGTTAGTTTCTTCTTTCTGAGATCAAGGTCATAGTTCCCTTCTTTCGAGGTAAGCTTTATGACCAGTGTTCGCAGAAGCCCTAACAATTGAGCCTTCTGCTCGTCTGGTAAATCCTCTAACCAGGATAGGGTCTCTTCCCTACCCGGAGCCTGTATATCACGAGGCGTGGTGCTCTGTATGCCAAATGGTACATCTCCTTCATCATAGTTGCCAGCAAAGGGTTGTCGCCCCATCTGACCAGTCTGGTAAGCAAAATTGGCTGAATCTTCTGTGCAATATGTAATATCTTGATTAAACGCATCGGTTACTGAATGCTCAGTCTCATCAACCCTCCCCCCAACATATACTTCACACTTGGGATTTCCAGACATATCTCTTTCACCAATAATACCCACACTCACACCCAACCTAGCGAGGTATTCTGCCACGTCCTTACCCTGATCCTTAGCCAGTGTGGGATTTGGGGTCAGAAGATGCGCACCCTTACCTGCTAGAGATAGATAGAAGAGAGACATAGCGGCAGTTATTTTCTTCCCTTCGCCTGTCTTCATCTTTATATAGTTACCTACAATCTCATACTGCAATTCCTCTGGATTAAAAAGTTCATGCCAGAACTTCGCTATGCCCTTTCTTGGATCCCTTATCTCTGATAAAGCCAAAGCAGCAACAATCTGATTTCTATGCAGTATGAATGGTCTTTTTTCAGAAGATTCCACTTTTTCAATGGACACTGCAGAGAGCGCTATGGCAACATCCCTTATCTTTTCAGTAATCTCTGTACCATTAATATCTAATGTAATTTCACCATGCTTGAGTTCTTCCACAGCCTCTTCAATACTCATATTCTTATTGAAGCATGCCCTCAATTTATAAGATATCTCTAACATTTCTTTATCCGATAGATTTTTAAGCATTATTCTTAACTCATCTATCCTTTCCGCCTCTTCTGCAAGCCTTATAAGATGAGCCAACATAGGTTTATTATGAATTGTAAAGAATAACCATTTAACCCATTTAACCCATAGCTTCAGAGTCATCCATCTACTCTTACCAAAGAACAATCGTCTTGCACTATCTTTCTTTAAATGCATCTCGACATCTGACTCAAATCGATATATCTCTACTTTCTTACCCTGTGGGTTATATCGCTTAGCAATCGAATAGAGCTTAGACAGGATCGCCTTTTCCCGTCCATTAAGCTTTTTCTTATCTATTACAAATACCACCTTGCCCTTTCCATACGTAGTGAGGAGTGTTTGCCTTATCCATGCCATATCTTCTCCATTTGGTTCTTTCAATCCTTTATCATTGTTTACCTTAAGAACAACGATTGGCTCTTCAATACTTCCCAATACAATCTTGTCTATTAATGCATCTCCACCTGGACTGAATTGTCCTTCTATAAGGGGAATCCCTGCTCCTCCTAATTCATCACCGAGCTTTTCCTGTTGCTCTTCGGGTGTACGCCCTTTCCTCTGTTGAATTTCCCGGGCTTTATCAACTGCTTTCTCTACAAGTTTTCTCTCATGTTTTTCCCCACTCTCTTCAAGTGCGTTACTCTTTCCTTCTGTAACCTTCCTCTTTATTGAATACGTCAAATTCCATATATACTTTCCTGCAATTCCCAATGAGCCTCCTACCACAAATACCCAGGGGAGAACATCCTCCAGCAAAAATTTCCCTAATGTCTCTCCGCCACCTAACCATTCCATTCCTGGTATTACACCGAAACAACCGCTCGCTCCAACAATGCATAAAATGATGATGGCTCCAAAAACGCATTTCATTGTAAACACAGATATTCGACGTGGAGGTTTAGGTTTTTGCTCAGCCATCATAGCAGGTATCTCCACCTTTTTGCGAGTAGTGGCTTCAGCCCTGCATTTCCCTAAAACCTCTGTAACTAAAGCTGCTATAATGAAAATCCCTGTTCCACTCACCACGCCACCTAAACCAGGTACCTTTCCCAAAAGCCCCAGATGCTCTGCTAAGAGCTGAGGAGCGATAGCAGAGAGGGCAATCACTAATCCTCCCACAGCTGCCCTCTTCCATTGGACACCCCAAATATACCGAGCCTTTTCCGTGGTAGTAGCAAAGAAACTTAGTTTGGGGATGTGAAATCTGTCTCTTTCTATATTCTCCGCTGTATCTCTTGGGCTAACATAAACATAGGTAGCAATAAGTGACATGACTATTATTGCCAGTCCATATATCATAAAGACTTTAGGATCTGTAAGTGGTAGATGCTTATTCAAAACTGACCTGATTGCTCCTAATATGGCTGAAGCTAAGATTATTGCCTGTAGACCCATATAGTCCCACTTTATACCTAGATTTATCTTTCTGCTACGGGTTTCAGTCTCACCTAATTCCGTCTCACGTTTTACCTCAATTTCCGTAGCGTATATAGTTAGTCCAACAGCCAATAGTGCAATCAATCCTATTATTCCTAAGAATAACCAGTTCTCTGTCCCTGGCTTTAAGAGAAGATTATAGATAGCTGGTATGAACTTATAAAGGAACCCAGCACCAACAATAACCGAAAAACCATTAGCTATACCTTTCTTAGTAATCCATTCAGATAGCTTAACCAGGTAATATGTCCCCAATCCCAAAGCAAACAGGCTAACCACCAAACTAAATGTATTTATAGTGACCAGAGATATTAATCCTTTACCTGCTACCGCCATACTAATTGATAACACAACAGCGAGCCACCTCTTCCTCACATCCAATCTCTTCTGCCCACTCTTTCCCTGTTCCTTTAATCTCTTAAATGATGGAATCACTAAAGTCAGAACCTGCACTATCATATTGGCAATAATATAAGAGAATAAGCCATACTGAATACTAAAGATGGCGGGGGATTCCAATTTACCTGCAGAAGCTATGCCTAAAGCCTCTGCAATATCAGTATAATTGCCAAATACTGTACTGTTTGTCCCCCCTATCAATGGTAAGCGCACCTGACTGAAGATAGCGAATATCACTAAGAATACTGCTGTTACAGCAAGTGCCCTCACAATTGGCTTGGGGAAGAATCTGGATAGGATGTGTCTCTTGACGGGTCTTATTTGGGCGGTTCTTTCCTCGGCTGGTTCTTCTCTCTGGAACTTCTCATTTATCTCCTGAATCTGATTCTCTAAAATCTTTCTGGCATCAGGTATTCTCAGATCCAGTTTATACTTTAAGTAGCTCTCAAGTTCTGCCTTATATTTTTCATTCCTTTCATATTTCAGATCTCTTCTTAAGGCTTGTTTTACATATGGTGCTATTGCTCTTATTAATTCATCCTCTGTAGCTCCTTTTTCCTTGAGGGTCTTATATCTTTTGTATAGGTTGAGGAAAGCTGCATGATTTATGTGCTTAGAATTCTTTAGATATCCACCAACAAATTTGCCTTCCGAGGTCAATTTTCCTACATAGGATTCTCTCTGTTCATCAGTAAATTCGTCACTCAAGAGGTACTCGAGTTCTTGATAGACTACCCATACCTCTTCTGCAAAGTCTACACCGAATCTCTCCTCTGGTTTTAATCTGCCTCTCGGGAAATATTGCTTAAGAAGGATATGTAAGAGTTCATGATATATGTCTAATTCTAATGCCACATCACTCTTTACTACTCTCTTGTCCCTGGTTATGGTCCTTAGGGCATTCTCATCAAGGTCAATTACCTTGTTTTCTTTACTTTCCCTACCCAGACTTAGAAGGTCTCTCCACACTTTTACTTTCATACTTTCTAAATACGCAACACTAAATTGTGGCAGAGAAAAGATTTGTTTTAACCTTCTCATTGCATTTCCTTTTGCCGTATCTATTCTCTTTCTGTCATCCTCTCCTATCTCTTTAATTTCCTGTTCTTCCTTTTTAGTTCTCCTTACTTTAACAAAGGCACGAGCCTCGCGGCTGGACTTTTTCTTGGATCGCAACGTGTTATAGTAGAAAATTATTTTTGACCTTAGCCATTTTGAAATATTTGATAGCCTTCCCACTATCCTCCTTCCAATCCAACCAAACCAACCCGTCCAAGGCCCAACCGGACTCTCCCTACTCGATAATAACACAAATTCAAGCCCTTTTCTAAATAACCATTCCTTTAATTCATGCCATAATCCGGGTTTTTTTGACCACCAATTCTTGAGGCCAAGTCCTATTCCAGCAAAGGCCACAATTGGGCCGTAAAGCGGGTGTGCAAGAATTTCATATTGAACGTGGATGATATTAGTTGAGATACCACCTAGCAATAGCCATATTATTCCCATAATGCCAATAGTTTTGGCCCGTCTCCACACATTCCCAGTTCTGTCCTTTGGTTCCTTACCTTTCTCGGGGGTCAAGTCTTTATCCTTGCCAGTCACTGGTCGCATGAACATCGGGGCAAAAGCAAAATACTTAGAACTGTACTCACCACCAACACCGTGTAATGCAATAGCCACTACAACACCCGTTACAGCTATAACAAGAACAGTGTAAGCAAGTTTCCTGAATGGGGGCGATGTCAATTTGGCTTTGAAGGATGATAGACGCATCTTGATTCCATCTATAATACCGTAGGCCCGGCTCTTTGTAAGGGTACTGTTAACTCTTTCTATGATTCTATCTACGAGGTTTTTGAACGTGACTTTTACTTGCTTAAAATCGACTATTTTGCCTCTCTTCTGAATGGCAAAGTAGATAATCGTGCCAAATATAACTAATAAGCCGGCTACTATGATGGGAATGAAATAATGAGGGAATAAACTACTGAGTTGTCTGGCAAATTCTGATTTACCCGGCAGGGTCATTTCAAGTGGCAGACCGCCACTGGGAAAATGTGAGGCGATTGACGAAATTCGTTCTGTGACTTCTTCTAGGATATTATGAGAAATTTGACTGCCCCAATCGAAAAATTCTCTCAAGAATACGAAAGGTATAAACGCAAAGAAAGAAGATGGAACTGGTTCCAACTGCTCAATAGCTTCAACAGTTTCAACGGTTTCATGTGCAGTATCTTCAACCTTGCTTTCACCTTTGCCGAATAGGGCGGTTGCAATTACTATATCGGAACCCGGCTTCTGCAAGAAGTCCCAGAGTTCCTTTAGTTTTTCCTGAACATAGACAACCGAAATAACATCAATCTCTGCACCATTGTCAAAGGGACCCGAAAGCAGAAAGCCTTTGCATTTCTCATCGCCAGAAATAATCTCCTGGACTGTTCCCTCTTTTACATTGTATCGAAAGACAAAAGGCAGATTCTCATTCTTCCACCTCAGAACTCCTAAGGCGAATGCCTCATTCTCTCTTGTTAATACTACGGACGAGAATTCTAAACTGTCTATCACTTCCGTTGATTTGCCTCTATCGCGGAGTTCTTTCTTCCAATCACTTATTACCTGTTGGGATGCCCTTTCTATCTCCTTTGGGTTAAACTGAGAGGAAAGAATTATAGTAAGATTACCCCCAAGTCGAATCGCGGCATATGTCTGGAATGATGCATCTCCAAATATACTCGCTGCCCTTATTGCCCCTACAATACCCGCTATGGCTTTCTCCAGGTCTGTCCTCTTCTTCCTGGGGAAGATTTCCAAATCAGAAGAAAAGTCCTCTTCCAGTCGCGGAGTAACCACTACACAGGATATATTCCTATCACGCAGAAGTTCCGTAATTCCCGGCGTATGGAAACCTCCAGCAATGAGAACGGCAACTTTCACGCCCTCTTCTTCCATCCGGGAGATGGTGTTATTTACCAAAGCTTCGTTTCTCTTTAAAGCAATCCTGTAGAACTCCTCAAATTTTGATAGGGTAGCCGGACGCAGGCTCAAGCCTGCGACTACCGCTTCAGCAGAGTTTCGCTCTTGAGCCATATCCCCTTTTGGCCGGCCACCCTGCTTTGCCAGTGTATCAGCCCCCGACTTGTGTACAGTTATGAAATTGGAGAACATCCCGGGAGTTATTTCATCACGGTGTTTATAATAATAGGCAAGGTCTTCATTAGAAATCTTGAAGCTTGTGAGATCTTGTAAAATACCAAGCATCCTAGAGAGTTTTACTAATTCCCTTTCCTCTTCTGTCTCACATAGTCTCTCCTTAGCTTCTTCCTCTAACTCACTAATCTCTGAGAATAGCTTATTCTGGTCTATCCTATCGTAGAGTTTGTTGTACTTGATATATAAGTTGAGGTTGGGATACTCATTCTTACCTTCCTTTGAAGTCACAAGCTCAGTCAATATTCTTGGGTCTTGAGACCTCACTCCCTTTCCCATCCTGGAAGAGAGAGACTGGAGATAGGTATAGTATTCTCCTGATGTCACCTTTCCTAATCTATAGTCAAGGCTCATAATCAAAAGGTCGGATAATTCTTCGTTGGTCAGTTTCTCACTAAGTTCTTTTATGTATCTTGACCTCTCGGAATCTACCCTGGAGAAGTCTATCTTCTCTTCAAATTTAGATGCCTGGACAAATAGTTCGAAATTAGGATACTGCCCCCTCACCCCGAAAAGGGGACAGTCCCCTTTTTCTTCGAAAAAGTGGGACAGTCCCCACCCAAGGCGGTGAAGGTATTGGCAGTATTGACTGAGGGAAATTCTCTTTTTCTGGTAGGCTTCTATCTTAGATTCTAATTCTTTTAATCCCTTGTTATACAGGCGGGCTTTCAGTGGGTTAATCTCTTCACGAACTTTCTGGAGGTAATTTTTGACTTTCTCTCCAGAGAGAGTACCTTCGTCAAAGGCTCTCAGGTTCTTCTCATATGTGCGTTTATCCTCTACACCATAGATATTTACAAGTGGTGTCTTCTCCTCCTTAATTATGGCAAAGTATTCCTCTCCAGTAATTTTTCCTTCGTTGAGAAATTCAATGGCGACCTTCTCTTTTATCTTCTTTTCAGGGAAGGTGGAGAGAAGTGTTGTGTCTACAAGACCAGAAGAGCCTTCAACGCATATCAAAAGAGGTTTGGAGTGTGAAACGACAGTTTCACCCTGTTTAGTCAAGCTCTCGCTTGACACTCCATCACGTATGTACTTCAGGATATTGGCGCTGTTTAGCTGGGCTTGTGGACTGGAATGGGCATCCTGGATGTGGATAATGAGTCTATTCCCCATCCCTTGTGGCTTGTTGCTTGAGGCTTGCGTATGGACTTCCTTCACTGTGCCGTATTGGGAAGGAACGGTGAATAGATTTTGAGGAGTGATAAGTGAGGATACTTCACCTGCTACATCTTTTTCTTCAAGCTTTTCTCCTAAACCCTTGTTTCTATCTGATTGGTGAGGTTTTCCCTGGGAAGAGAGGAGTTCCTGCCTGGCTTTACGCCTCTCTGCCCAGAAACTTCTATCTGGCAAAGAAGCCCCAACTACCTGGGTAAAGAAAAACACACTGCTTACAACCAGTGCCAGGATTCTAAGCCATATCTTATTTGCCTTGCTATACCACCAGGCAACCATCTTTTCTCCTGTAAAGCTTTCGCTTTACACTCCTAAAATCCGTTTGGAGTGACCCGACTTGTCGGACTTGGTAAAGCTCTCGCTTTACACTCCAACACTGCGAGCAGTTCATATAAAAAAAGCCAGGCTGCACATAGCGGGTTCCCCTACTCGTTATCGGCAGCCCGGCCGGTTCAACTGTAATGTCGTCTATCTAAGTAACCCCGAGGCTTTGCGCCCCCTGATTGCTCAGGGTTTGCCTTTTCGGGATATTAAGTTATCTCCAAAGAACTGTGTTTCCTATCTATGTTTCTCTTTAGAAATCTTTTGCTAATAATAGTATATAATACGCGTATTACAAATGCGTAAAGAAAATGTAAAATTTTTGTAAATTTTTGGCTGGTCAGTCGAGGGCAAACTCTCTCGAGGTGGGGTAGAAAAAAGGGGACAGGCTACTTTTTTCTTCCTTGCATAGCTTTCTCATCGGTCTTCCCAGTCTTATAGGAACCGGCTGCTGCCGTTTCCAGGGATAAGCACGATAAGCACCTGGTAAAAAATGCCATCCACTTGGCCTCTTGTAGTCTTGGCCACAAACCGATTTTACCGATTAAAAAGTAGCCTGTCCCCTTTTTCCAAATCTTATTGTCAAGGAAATACGGTGAGAACCCCAGGTCTCTTCTATTTGTAAAGGCAATATGAAGGCATAGTCTAACTGGATACCAAGATTTTTGAGAAACTCATTATTATAACTGAGCCCGACAGTTACTTCTCTATTATTGCCTCCTGCTCGGAGGCCAAAAGTTCTTTTTTTAAACCAGCCTTCCCATCCTAAATGAAAATTCCAATCTTTGTCTCGTAAAGTAACATCAAACGCTCCAGTGACGTCTTCCACAACAAGAGCATTCAATAATTTGAAATCTCCCATCCTGTAGGCAATGCCAAATTTTGTTTCCATGGGTACAACATCCTTGGTTTTCAGTCCCACATCAGCTTCAATGATATTTTTTACCGATGCACCTATCGAAATCCATGGCTCTCTGTAAGGATTAGACCTTACCAATAGCCCGGCATCTCCAGTGAATGCGTATTTGGAAGTGCCTTCACCGAAAACATCAGTGTCGAGCTCGGCATATTTATCCAGAGTATAACCATGGCTTAGATATTTTAGAGTCCCCCCTAAAGAGACTTCAGGAATGAGGCGGGGCAAGAAATCGTTCAATCTCTCGGCATAGGTTATGCTAATTGTATCCTCCCTGTAGAGGTCAGGACAGGAAAAACTGGCCCAGGATATTCCCCATGCTCCTGTATACCTATTCTTAGGAATAACAAATGAAAAATAGTCGAGCCCCAGATTGACGGTTTCCAGTCCGACAAACAACTTAGCATACATAAAACTGGCTTCCGGCCTCTTGACCTGGGTAATCCCCGCAGGATTCCATAAAGGGGCACTGGTATCGTCGGCAATTGCACAGAAAGCTCCACCCATTCCTGCTGATCTCGCTCCCCAGCCACTATCCTTGAAAGCAGCTTGAGCGTTACCAACCATGGAAAAAGTGAACCCCAAAACTAAAATCGTGATTGATGGAATTGAGTCTTTCTTCATTGCCGTCTTCCTCTGGAGTGTCCCGACTTGTCGGGTTCCCTCGCCATTACCCTCTCCCCGAGATCAAGAAGGGAATCCACCCGATTACACTCCGAAATTATTTCATTGTGACTCCATTCTATGAAGTAAATAAGCATTAATGGAACCCGTCTTCTTAAATATATCCCAGTAGAAGTTACCACCATAACACAAGACTTTTGGGCTTTTGTCTTTTTTGTCCTCAACAAAACATAATCCTAGAGAATTCTTAAGACCCTTGTCTTTTCTAATCCAGACTATTTTTGCCAGAGTTTCTACTGGCTGGGGGATAGATTTTTCATTTATCTCCAGCCTTAGAAGCGCCCCGGGCAATAAATCAGGAAGCGAACCTTTCCACTTAAACGACAAGCCCTGACTGCTTATATCTCTCGTCCTCGTCTCAATGGTCTGTTGGTCATTAACCTTGCAGCATACCGGAACACCAACATTAAAACGGGCAAACTCTCTCTTCTCGTCGTTGTTTTTCTTCACCATTTTTTCATCCCCCCAATAAATTATGGAATCTTTGCGAAAAGCACGGCCTTTCCTCCCTTTCGGGAGGAGTCCAAAATCTTATTTGGCTACGGCTATCACTCCACTAATCACCTTGTCTTCAACCTTCAACTGATAAATATATACGCCGCTTTCCACAATATCTCCGTCATCGTCAGTGCCATCCCAGACGGAATTGTTACTAAGAGTCCTTATTATTTTGCCTGTGATGTCGTAAATTCTAATGGTAAACTGCTTACCACTTAAATTCTCAAATTCAACCTGATCATTAATACCATCCTTAAATGCGGGAGTAATAATCTTTCTTACCGGTCTATAAGCATCGGCAGAAAGCCCAAATCTTATCGGGAAGAGAGCAAACTTAGATAGATGCATCACATTTCCTGCAGTCACTATGTTTTTCTCCTTATCCACCTCTCCTCCGCTCAACCTCCAATCGAGAAGGTCTCGCCAGAAAATGCGTAATCTCTCCTCTAAAATTCCGTCCCCATCTTGGTATGCCAGGATAACAGTTGAAGCCTTTTTAAACATAAGACTATTAATCTTTTTACCATTCAAATCGTTGGCGCCAAACTCATATGCCGAAACCGGCTTAACAGGCATAGCAGCTCTGTCTCCTTTAGGAAGACTCTCTAAGTCTTTTATCCTTTTGATGAATACAGAAACCCACTTCGTCAATGCTCCTTCAGGAATTGTCACGCCGGTGCCATCTTCTAAATAGAGAGAACCTCCAGGAGGACCTATCTTCTTTTCAACGTAATCCTGAGGAGGTCTCAAGGTAACTGAAGCAGTAATTATCTCTTTAGCCACGGACTCAAAGCCCCCTGCCGCGGAAAACGGCAAAAAGGATATGAGAATCCCTACGCACAAAATGGAATCTAATATCTTGATTAATCCATGCCTTTTGCTTACCATTTTCTATCCTCTATTTGTCACTCTGAAGGGCGACCAACCTGCCGTATCACTTTTTGTCTATTTCGATATTGCCTTTCTTATCCACTTCAAATGAAACTGTTTTTTTCAATATGTTCTCAGGGTCTCCATAATCAACAGTCGCCGTAGCTTCATACTTACCACTCTTAAGGCTTGCTCCCTTCCAGTCTCCAAAGTAGGCGCGATTCTTGCCAGGATAGACCGGCCAGCCATAATTTAACTCCACTTCCCTAATTTCTTTACCTTTTCTCTCTTCAATTAGTACCTTTCCCTTTGGCCTGAGATGAACATTCCCTCTATTCTCAACCAGAACTGCCAACCTCAAGTCAGACGAACCATCTTTTTCCCATCTTCTGATATCCACCTTACTAATCTCTCCCTTCAAAATCTCCGTCCCTTCAATCATAACATACAAGGAGACGCTGAACACAACATTTATGGCTGATTCCTCTTCCGCTTGAGGAACGAAGGATATCATTGCCACCAATTCACCAAGAGCCCTTGTGGGAACAGCTACATTATACTTTATTTCTTTCCTTTCACCCGGTTCAAGGTCGAGTTCCTGGGGCGTAATCTTCAGCCAGGAATCAGCACTTATGCCTTTATTCTCTCTTAACACGAACCAGTCATGTGATGCTACATTAACACGGGTCCGCTCTTTGCCAACATTGTATACAAAGTAACTTCCCTGGGCCTTCTCCCCTGGAGAAACCTTTATTTCCTGTCGAACCGGTTCAACTGTAACCCCAGCAAGTAAAGAGTTAACAGATAATAGACAAAGGGTGATAGTTAAAACCCATACTGTTGTTATTTGAAATTTCCTGACACGCTTGCACATTTTGTCATCCTTTAGGAGTGTAAAGCGAGAGCTTTACTTTAGTCAAACTTTCGTTTGACACTCCAAGCCCCCTCACTCCTCCCCATAGGGGAGAGGAAAGAAAAAAGTAGCTTGTCCCCTTTTTATTTTATGGAAAATACATTTCCAAGCTCATCTTGTTAGTCTTATATGTTCGTGGCGTTGTAGCATTTATGAATTTCCCACCGATGTAGATATAGTTTGGCGATGACATACCCCCGCCGTGCTCGGCAGGGTCGCCACCCCATTGGATGCCGTCTTGGTCCCAGACTGTGATATAATACTCGCCATCCACAAAAGTTTCATCGATTAAATTCTTAGGAGTTTCCGGGTCATCAGGTGTACCCCTGTCCTTCATCCAGAGATAGTTATTACTAAAGTAGTAAGCATTGGGAATTGTAGGATCAGGTACTTCTACCGGGTTTTGTGGACCGGGACCAGGGCCTCCTTGCTCTGGAGGCGGACTACTAGCGGTCCATACCTCATCTGTAATCTTCCAGCATAGAGGAATGCGACCTGTATGATCATCAGTGGCGACTAACCCGCAGGGGTCAGTCTCCTCTGGACCCTCATAGGGAGGGTCTGGAGCAGTTCCCCCTCCCAGGTTGCGATTATCTGTATAAATCTGAATTCCCCAACTTGAAAAGGAAGTATCTGCATCAACCTGGAGATAGTGGTCGGCAAATTTCCATATATCTACTCCTGGATTTACATTCTTCCAGGTTAGCAATTGTTCTGCTGGCACAGTGTCATCGCTAATCTTCTTCAAAGTCACTCTTAACAAAGGAGCGGTGCTCCACCAAGCTTGTAGAGTATACCAGGCTTGCCGTTGCGTTTTGTGATAAGTGCTAGGAGCAACTGACACAATTCCCCACCACTCCTCATTCATATTAGGGTCACTATAATTGGGATTTGTCCAGTCAGTTGCTGTATCGTGGGAAGAATTTGAACCACCGGAATGTTTCCACCACTCATCGCTCCATTCAAAAACGCATCCACCAATAGAGACGTTACTGCTATTGGTACTGCTCAAATTATTCCTAATTTCTGCCCACTGGCTAACTATATATGTTGATTGAGTAGCCTGGGCTTCACTTCCGATAGTTCCGTTATACGCATCGCAGCCAAATTCTGTCAACAAAAGCGGTTTAGAGCTCTTACCCGCAAAACTGGTAAATAGATTTCCAAAAGAATCACCCCGATATATTTGAACTGCCCAGATGTCCATATCGGGCACTGAACTATCAAAACTCGCAATCTCTCCTTCTATACCTCCCGTAACATCCTGGCAGGCAGCAGTAACTGGATGATTGGGATCCACATTGTGGGCAGCCTGAGCGCACTCATTTACTAAACTATACCAGTCAGAGAGAGAAGAAACATGAGCGTTCATCTCATTACCGAAATTCCACATTAAGACTGCTGGATGGTCTTTCCAGGTATTGACCATATCTAAGAATCCATCCTTTATACTCTCTCTTGTGGCCGGGTCACTGACATCCTCATCCCAGTTGATTGAATAATCCATAATTATATAAATCCCATTAAGGTAAGCACAGTCCATCGCCGCTATCTGGGTAGGTTGCTTGTAGACTTTAATTGTATTGCAGCCCATTGCTCTCAAAAGAGCAAAGTCTTTCCCATAATTATCGGGGGAGCTTGACCAGTCATATCCATGGCTTCCCCCTACCGGAGTGGGACTGTAGCAGACCCCTTTCACTGTAAAGATACTACCATCAACAAAGAGTTGCCGACCAACCACTCTTACCTCACTGCCTCCTGGCATTTCTACCTGCCTGACCCACCTTACGTTATCCACGTCAAAAACCACGTTATCTGTTTCTACAGTGATTGAAAAAGGAGAATATATATTACTCAAAAAATTCACGTCAGTAGTGAAATCTTTTATGGGAATAGAAATCTCCTGCCAGATGAAATTTTGATTCCAACCATAATTGCCAATGTACTTTACCTTTTTAGTTCCACCTGTGTTTTGTATTTCCACCTTGAGGTCCACCTCTGTCCTTACCCAGAACCTAAGATAACCGTCTGCGTAATCTGAAAGATTTTTCCCATATTTGTCATTGGAATCATCCTTATTAAAGAAGAATACTCCCCAACCCGCCCAGGTATTCCAGCCTGGAACAGTTGCTTTCAGAAATTTACTCCCTTCTGGTGCGTCTGAAGCATTTTGTATCTCGTTCAGGACATAACCATTAGGTCCCCAGACACTCCACTTATAGATGTCCGACCTGTAAGGACTGGGCAGGTAAGGCAAACCAGCATCTGTATAAACATCGTAAGATAAGAGATTGGCAATTGTTAGTGTGCGAGCTTGAGACCAGTTGCCTGCATTACCAACACCATCTTCAGCCTTTACCTTCCAGGTATAGGTTCCATAATCTAAGGACGTCTCCAGGGTATATTCAGACGAAGTGAGCCCGCTCTTGGAAATGATACCTACCTGAATTTCATAAGTAACTCCACTGGGGTCACTCACATCATTCCAGTCAAAATGTGGTGTCTGGTCATTGGTTATATCATTATCGATTGGCGATATCAGTGTCGGCGCTTCTGGTGCAGTTGTATCTATGATTAATCGCCAGGTTGCCGACCATCCGCTG
>Ga0315310_10001456_pt1 | contig 14960 bp, 24 predicted proteins | sample TDP5_MG_FD_203630 | JGI IMG/M metagenome (GOLD analysis project Ga0315310, IMG submission 203630) | Freshwater sediment microbial communities from Lake Towuti, South Sulawesi, Indonesia - TDP5 | ecosystem: Environmental > Aquatic > Freshwater > Lake > Sediment | place: Indonesia: South Sulawesi... | reverse complement strand
TTTGGGTTTATTGTGTTTTCAGTATCTTCTTCTCTGATAGTCGTCTCTTCGTCTTTCGCCGTATCCGCCTCGTCTTCCTCCATAGCCGCCTCTACCACCGCCGTATCCTCCGCCGAAGCGCCTCTCCTGCTCGTACTGCTTACTGCTGAGATTGTTCTCAGTGTTCACCTCTCCTATTTTGGGTTCCGCGACGACTTCAAAGCTCCCATAACGACCTATGTTCAACCTCATGTTGCCCCTGAACAAATTAACATAGCCATTCTTGATGCTGAGAACGTCACCTTCCTTAACCTTATCTATGTTATTATCCCAAAGATTCAGGTAAACACAACCGGTTTCGTCCCCAACCAGCACATCCACAACTCTATGCGTCGTGTAATCGCGCCCACTTGTGGTGCTCCGCACCTCACCCTTAGACACAACCTTCGTGACCACGTTCACCGCCCTAGAACTCGGCGTCAACTCACCAACCTTAACATCAGTAGGCTGAGGCCGAGGTCTCTCAACAAAGTCTTCACTCAAACTACACACGCCCTTTAAGAAGAAACATCTGAACCTAACATAAACCTTGTGGTAGAACACCAAAAAGAATCAATGCCCACCCGCAAACCATCAACCTAACAATAAGCGACTGATCAAGCCATATCCAAGATTCACCTGTTTCATCGTTAAGGGTCAGGTTATTTCCGCTTGCTCTCGGTTTCCGTCGAAACACACCTTGTACACGTCTAACATGTCTCTTCGGAAAATTCAAGTAAAAGAAATCGAAAGAAGCATAGTCGTAGTAAAATCAAGCAGTATGAGTCATCGACCAAATCAACTCTGAGGACCTCAAATTCTTCAACAGCTTTTTTCCCATCTCAGTTGTCTTCAACACATGCCACACATGCCGACCCCTCATAACCGTAACATCTTCCAAAAATCCCTTCTCAAGCAACAGCGGAACATACTCACACATTTGACCATAACTAAGCTTGGCCCTGTACATAACATGCGTCCTGATGACACCGCCCCGCGCAGACTCTAAAATCTCCGCAACAATGTCGAAACGGTCTCTCCTCACACGCTCGATCGGCATACGAAAAACGGCCACTACGACAAACAAACAACAAATGGGAACTACATTCTTAAATTATCATATGGAACAATGTTATAGAACATTTTCGCACAACCAAGACCTGCTGAAGCAACGGAAAATCCCAAGAAAAGGAGAATTGAAAGAGCCTGTATGTGAAAGAAGAAGGCAAAAGGGGCTTGTCTCCTTCTTCTTCTGAAAAACAAAACTCCGCCAGCTATGCTGCACTGGTCACGTTTGCCAATATTGAAAGTCACTTTTAACAACATTGAAGGTGCCTTTTAACAACATAGAAAGTGCCATCAAACCACATCAAACAGAACCCAAAACACACCCAAACCAAAAACAAAACCCCAAAACCCAACAGAAACCCAGCCCAAACACCACAAAAAAATCTTCACAGCCCCATACTAACCCCTCCTAACAGCTAGAGAAATCCTATAGACAAACCATACATACAACATTCCGATAACAATAACATAGAATTCCCCCACCAAGGCTCTCGAACTATCTTTCATGGGGATTTATAGAGAGATATAGCCTCATCGCTCTATTGGCGAATCAACGTTTGAAAAGCCTCTACAAACCACCAAACTGCCCACAATGCAACGGCACCCTCGTCTTCCCAGACGGACTAAACGGCGAGATAGTCTGCACCACATGCGGCCTCGTCAAAAGCCGAACAACCATCAGCCAAGGCTTCACTGAGTGGACGCCAAAATGGCACTACAACTGGGACGAAGAAGACTCCGACACAATGAGAGAATGGCTGACAACGCTTCGAACGATCTCGTGCAGACTCAACGTGCCAAACTTTCCTTACCGTGAAGAAGCCGCTCGAATAATCAGACTCAGAAACACTGTCCTGTTTAGATCCCAGAGGTTTGGAAAGAACAAAGCCGAAGCCGTAGCAGCACTAATTCATCTCATCCTTAAGAAGTACAACGAAATACGACCGCTCAAGGAAATATGCAACACTCTTTCACTTGACGAACGCCTAGTGACGAAGTACGAGTGGACAATCCGCAAGATGACCAACCTCCAGAGAACCCTTTCCCCCAGAGATTACCTAAGGAAATACGGATCGGAACTAACATTAGACTCAGAACTTTTGCAGAAAGCTGATCAGCTACTGGTCAACCTTAGAAGAGAAATAAGCGGAAATCCCATTTCGTTGGCTGCAGCAGCATTATACTTCGTTTGCCAGAGCAGAAAGATGAACGTGTCAAAAGACAAAATCGGCCAAGCATTCCACATATCAAACCGTACAGTGTATAGCAACGAGCGCAAAATCAGCCGGCTGATTTCGGCCAAGGGACTGCGAGTTGGAATCTAACCAGCGAAAAACTCTATAAAGGTACGATAAACGAAACCAGCCGCAGCACATGTTGCCAGTTTTACATGAGAAGCCGAGAGGCATTCTCAGTTTATTAATCAACGATTGAAATGAATCATTAGAAAGCTGAATATTGCTCTGCCGGATGTGTCCAAACGTTAGAAAACCTTGAAGCCTTCGAGAAGCGCTTGAGCAAGCTGGAGAGACATGGGCTAGAAGACGCATTGACACTGGTGGAAATCCTCAGTAATTTAAGCTTCTTCGGCAGTCTCAAAATGAAAGAGTGCATGTACGCAAAAGATGGGCAATGTCGGCTTTTCATCCTTCGAGATGACGCCAAAAGGAAGATGCCCATCGCAACTGAATGCCGAATCGGAGGCTGCAAAAGTGAACCCTATCATTGCCATCTAGAGCTGTCAAAAATAACTTGCGCTCTTTGTCCTGTTGAGCGGGACAATCCGAAGAAAGTGTAGTGCGTTGGCCTAAATCATCTGTTCAAGAAGACCATTGATAGCTTCACCTTGGTATCCTGTAACGCCGCCAGCCGCATAGCTTCGTTTTGTCCTGCCTTGAAACCCTTTCTTAGGCGGATGTAGACGAAACACCGGCTTTATGCTTGGTAGATCCAGAAACTCGATTTCTCCTTGGTAGATAGCTTCAGCCAACTCATCCAGCGATTTCTTGCCAACCTTTTCAGCATAGCCATCTGTCAATTTCTTGTCTTCCACAAGTCGCCCACGCTTCCTCAATAGGAGGGACAGAGTTTCCTTAGAAATCTCGCCCCATGCTACATAATTTTGTGCCCTGCGCAACATACCCAAGTAGGATGGTCGAGTATCCACTAAAGTGGCGTGGCAGTTCCGCGTGAGACGCAGCATCTTCATAGTTTCTTTGATTTCTCTATGGATGTCGCTAATGCCTCTGACGCGAACAACTGCAAGGCACTTTTTAGCCTCTTCCATCAGGCTAGCCCACCCACTCAGCAGGGGTTACTAGAGAATAGGTCTTTCGTAGAGCGTTGAAAACAGCGCATGCAAAGGAAGGCACGGTTCTTGTTGAACCGAAACTTCTTGTCCAGATGTCACTAATGCCTGAAAGTCCCAGAATAACCTTCGCTGCCTCACTCGCAACGATACCCAATCCCCTAGGACCTGGAACAAGCAGGATTTCAACACCTCCACACTTGCCTTTAACCTGAAATGGAAGCGAATGCGGCTTGCCGCACATGCACTCCCAGCTCCCACAGCCTCTTCTAACCATGGTGATGTTCAGTCGAGCGTTCATGGCAGCCTTTTCAATAGCAGTGCGCACCTGCTTTGCTTTGCCAGAGCCTAGACCAAGATAGCCGTCTCGATTGCCCACAGCTACTATAGCCTTGAACTGAGACTTTTCACCGGCGTCAGTCTGCTTCTGCACCAGATTTATGTTGATAACCTCTTCTTGAATGTCTGGCAACAACACGTCAACTATCTCAGGCTCTCTTATCCTCTGGCCCTCAGTGAATATCTCCGCCATCGAAGATATCCGTCCTTCCTGAATCATCTTTCCAAGCCGTGTGCGTGGAGTCCACGTCTCTAAACGTTGACTGGCACTTCTTCTCTCTCTTTCCCTTTTACCTCGCTGCATCACTCTTCCTCGGCCCCCTCTTCCTTAGCAAACTCTCCCTCAGATTCGTTGCTTAGAGACTCAGCAGGAGTTTCCTCTGGCGGTGCTTGCGTCTTCAGTGAAGATGCTATCTTCTCCTTCACCTGCTCAAAGTGCGCTGTGATTTCTTCGGGTCTTAAGCCTCTGGCTAAGAGAGCTGAAAACTGTTTCTGATACCTCTCAGTACTAGAACTCAACTGCTTCGCATATTCTGCAATGTCCTGACCGGTTATCCTCTTTTTGTCCGGTAGCTTTTCCTCATCAGAAGGAATGCTTAAGCCGGCGTCTAAGGCGCCTTTCAGAACCGCGAAAATCTTGGAACCCCTAGACGGATAAGACAGACCAATATCTAATACCGCTTCTTTGATTCCTTGACCCATAGCTTTGTAACCACAAAGCAAACCTGTCAAGTAGGCCGCTGACACCGTGCCCGTGTCTCCGAGCCAACTATACTTTTTGGCTAGCTCAGTGGAGCTGGAGGCAACCAAAACCTTGTCACCTTTCACGTCAGCCTTCACCATCTGAGCCGTGATGTTTCGCAGCGAACCTCTAGCGACCAGTCGAGGCAAGCCTGAAAGTATCAAAGCGCGACGAAGTTGATAGTCTGTTTTCTCCTCTCTTCGCCTACGAAAAGCAACACGATAACTTGGACCTGTGGCCAATCTCATCGCTTCCTCCAAAAGCCGCGTGTTTTTGCGTAGCGCTCCATGTCCGCAATTGAGCCGAACCTTCCGCCACCCGCAGCTAGATACATTTGCCTATAAGCACCTTCAGTAATCACACGGTTCTCCTTCCATTCTCTTAGCTTCCTTCTTAGGGCGCGAATTCTGAGCATCCACGCGTCCTTCTTTGTAACCACCGCCCTGCTTGACCCCTCCCTTGTTCCTGGACCACGCCTCAGCCCCTTCTTCTTCTTTTCAGCCAAGACTTGAGCACGAGATCGACTAACGCCTCTCGAAGGCAGCTTTTTTATTGCCCCTTCATGAATGAGTTTCCTAATCTCGGCTCTTGTGATGGCTACCTCAACATCCTCAATTCGGCTGGGGTCAATCCAGACACGGTTAGCGCCAACCTTTAGCATGTCAGCAGCTAGACGCCGTTGACTATGGAGACTCAACTCCTCCGCCTCCCATCCTCTCTTTCTCATTTTCCTCCGCCGACTCAGCCTTTTCTTCACCCTTCTCCTCTTTTTCGGCTTCCTCTTTAGCCGCTTCCTCCGCTTCGGCTCCCTCAATCTCCTCAGCTGGCTTCTCCTCTGGCAACGGGTTCAAAACATAGACGCCTTTTTCACCAGCTCGAACAGAAATCTCGGCTCGCTTCTTCAAGCCAACTGCGTGGGCAATTCTCACAGCTTGGGTTTGAGGGTCAACATCAGCCAGATCGTCCACGGTTCTCACCAAGACCTCTTTGAAACCTGACGGATGAATGTACCGTGCCTTTCTTGAACCACGATAACCGATCTCTGCGGACTTGGGCCAGCCTTTGATTTTCGACCGCATCTTGCTGTCTATTCCATCAGGTTTCCGCCAGACCTGAGAAACGCGCTTGTAGCGCCAACTCTCTTGGCGCCTAAACTTGGGCTTCTTTGCCTTTATTCGGGCTCTAGGCTCACGTGATCGTTCTGGCGCTGGCTTTCGACTCAAGCCTCCATCCCCTCTTTTTTCTCATAGACGAAGATACCATCTAAGAAGACTCTGGGATCCTTAACCTTCACCCTTGTTGCACGTTCTATGTTGGCTGCCGTTTGACTTACATCGTCCAGATTGCTACCCTGAACAATGACATCGTCCTCTTTGACTGAGACCTTCACATCGCCCATTATTCTTGCCCAGCGGGGACTGCGCTCGCCGGTGAAATTTTCAATTGAAACAATTTTCTCTTTTGCCCTGACGGATATCGGAAAATGGGAGAACACAATCTTTAACTTGTACGTGTAACCCTCTGTCACGCCGGTTATCATATTCTGAATGTGAGAGCTGACGGTGCCTACCAAAGCGGCTTCTCGTTTCCGTGGCCATTGTGCCTTAACCTCTATCATTCGATTCTCCACCCGTATGCCAACTGGCGCATCTGAGAAGTCCCGTGTCAGCACTCCCTTCCCTCCCTGCACGGAGACGACTCTGCCATCAAGTTTGACTTCAACACCATCTGGAATCCCGATTGTCCTGACTGCTTCAACAGCCCTCAAAGAATCGGTCCACCCCTAATAAACAAAAGCCAGCAGACGCCCTCCCACATTCTTTTCCCTAGCTTCTCTGTGCGAGATTACGCCAAAGGGAGTAGAAACAACCAAGAGACCTACGTTTCTGGCCGGAAGATACGTCTTCTCCCAGTTCTCAAAACCGTCAGAGCCGACTGGGTAGCGTGGTTTTATGGCACCACACTTGTTGATTCGCCCGAGCAGTTGTATTTTGAACTTGCCGGAGCGCCCGTCCTCTACGAACTCAAATTCGCCGATGTAACCGTTCAGCTGAAGAACCCGTAAGACACGGCCAAGAAGTTTAGAGGCTGGGCTGAGAATGCATTCATTTTTGTTTCTCATCTCATTGTTCATTATTGTGGTCAAACCATTTGACAATGTGTCCATGATCGTCAATTTTTGGACACGTCCTCCTTACTGGTATTTCTTGAAGCCTAACTCCTTGGCAACTTCTCTAAAGCAATGACGGCAAAGGTTTAAACCATATCGTCTAACGATCGGTCCATAGGAACCACATCTTCTGCATGGGCGACTACCTTTGCCGTATTTGCGTTCTCTTTTGGGCTTCTGTTTGACCAAAGTTCACATTCCTCGCTTAGGTTATCTCGATTCCAAACTCATCTTGAACAAAGGCTATGGCTTCTTCTGGGGTGAGCCGGTGTCCAAGTCCGATGCGCGCACTTGCTCTGTGCCTACGCTTGACTCGCTGTCCAGGTCTGGAGAGAGTGACCGAAACGTCCATGCCGTGAATGCCCAGCTCTGGAATGTATTTCGTGCCTGGAACGTCTATGTGCTCCTTGATGCCAAAGGAGAAGTTGCCGTGTTGGTCAAAGTGTTCTTTCAAAATCTTGTTCTCAACGGCTTGAAAGGCTCTCTTGAGGAACTCTAAGGCTCTCTGTTTTCTGAGGGTTACTAAACAAGCGATAGGTTCCCCTTTTCTGATACCGAAATCTCGGATGGTTTTCTTGGCCTTCCGCTTGCAAGGCTTTTGACCAGTCAACTGTTCCAGCACTTTCGTGGCTTTCTCTAAAGGTTCACCTGACTTGCCAACCGACATGTTGACTACTACCTTTTCTATTCTGGGTCTTAGCATTGGATTCATCGACTTTGCGGCCGTTGCTCCTTCTGCGGACATGTCAAGCGGCCTCCGGCAACGAAATATGGGGTTTGGTGTCGCCAACGACAAGCACGTATTCGATTGTGGTTTGGAATCGCTCGCCTGTAGAGTCCTCGATGGTTACTAACGCCTTCTTCTTCCCTTCTCTACGCTCAATAGCCGAAATCTTTCCATGACGGCCAACGTTTTTGCCCCCCACTATCAAAGCCGTTGCTCCTTCCGACAGCTTTAGGTGACCCTGAATTTCCTGTTTTGGCAGACTGATCTTCACTGTGTCTAAGGTATTGAAGACATCTTCTTCAGGCTTGTTCGGATCCTTCACTCTAATAAGCACGTTTCTTCCATCGTGCAGATTCAGTTGCACATTGCCGCCGTTCAGAGTGGTCTTGTTTTCAACTCTGCAGAGTTTGAATTCTGTCTCATCTTTGCCGATCTGGTGAAGTGTTAACCCTTTTTCAGAAGGCAAGACTCTGTACCATTTCTCGATGCTGGGTATGGAAACCACATCCATTAATCCTGTGGGATAGAGTTCTTCTTTCTGAACCTCTCCGTCGACCATCACGTTTCCTAGGGAAATTATGGTTTTGGCTTCGCCTCTTTTGTTTGCGAGTTCGAGCAAATCCCGTATGACAACGGCTAACGGAATACTTCTAATCGTTGGATGAGGACCAGGATTGGGTTTCACAGTCCAGACGGCTTCCTTTCGGTGAATAGGCCAGAACGCAGGCGCTGGCTTACGCTTTAAGTGACGTCGACCACCTTTCTTACCCAGTTTGTGTCTCTCCTTCGTTCTCTTTTGATGGCCTTTCGGCTTTTCTCCCTCGGGAAGGCTTTTCTGTTACTGACTTTTCCTTGGCTGGCTTTCGCTTTTTGCGCGCCTTCTTGGGTTTTGCCGCCTTTTTCTTTTCTTCAAAAGGCTTTTCTTCTTCTTTTGCAGCCTCGACCTTCAAGGACTTTCTTCTCCATTTGTCATCGAGATTGAGACCAGTTACAGTAACCTTGGACGGGTGAACTGGAGCTTGAACGGTTGAGCCGTCAACCTTCTCTTGGGTTACTCCTTCAATGAACAGCCGGTATCTTCGTCGGTCAACCTTTGTTACCTTGCCTTCGGCGCCTTTTCGATCGCCCCTCATTATTCTCACCGTATCGCCTGTTCTTACCTGAACTGACCCAATGTGGTGAGAGGCTTTGAGGGAGTCAGATAGAGGCGCTGAAAAGTGTCTGTACCGTATGTTTAATGGCGCTTCAAACAACATTTTATGCTGCTTTCTTGGTTGAACAGTCTTCATCCGCTTCCTCATCCTACACTATTATGCTTGCGGCACTCGCGATTCGGGGCCATCGCTCAGCCGCCTCTTTAGAAACAGGTCCTCTAATTTCTGAGCCCCGCATCTCACCTTCAGGCGTCATGACAACTGCAGCGTTGTCTTCAAACTGAACCCAGACACCATCACTCCGACGATAGGGTCTTCTCTGGCGAACCAAAACCGCTTGAAAGATCTTCCTTCTCATGTCGGGCGTGCCGCGTCTGACCGAAACCGTCACCATGTCTCCCACAGTTGCTGAGGGTACTCGCCTCAGTCGCCCCTTGTACTGTAGAATTTGCACCACACGAAGTTCTCGCGCGCCGCTGTTGTCTGCGCACCTTACCACCGAACCAGCTGAAATGCCGCGTGACATCTTCGGTCGTTGGCTCGTCATGCCCTTCGCGACGAGTGCCCGTCCCTTCGCCCTTGCAGCCATCTACTTCTCTTCCTCCATCTTCTCAACGACAACAAATGAAACGGTCTTGCTTAAGGGATGACACTCTGCGATTCTCACTTTCTGTCCTTCTCTGGCATTCAAGCACGGTGGATTGTGAGCGTTGATGTGGCTGTGTCTGCGCTCATAGCGTTTGAACTTTGGGACGTAAAACTGATAGTCACGTCGAATGACGACGGTCTTGTCCATCTTGGCGCTTATGACTGTGCCTTCCAGAACACGACCTCTGACCGAGAGTGTCCCATGAAAAGGGCAGTCTTGGTCGTCGCATGACTTCTTGGGTTTCTTCAAGGCGAGAGTCGCCATTTTCACCATCGCCTTTTGGGTTTCCTTTTCACGCGGTCCTCAGGTCGTCCTACAATAACAGCACCTTGGATTTCGATAACCGCGCCGTCGGGCAAGGTGAATTGGAAAACCGCTGCCTCTTTAACAATGGCCTTGTCCTCGCCTCTGTGTCTGATGACTATTGTGTTGCGAGTTTCATCTATCACCTGACCTGTAATGCCTACGTAGCTGGGGTTGCTGCTTTCCACGACTTTGGCTTTGAGCCCAATGAACTCTCCTTGAACAACCGCTGAAGCGCTCATTCGTCTTGTCCCTCTGTGCTTTCTTTGGCTTCCTTGAGTTTCTTTTTCGCTCTCCTCCCTTTCTTCTCTGGCTTCTTTGGGGGTGTCGGTTCGTTCTCTATGGTCAGTATGCGAGCGATGGCTTTGTGTAGTTCGCGCACTCTAGCAGGGTTTTCGATCGAACCGCCAGCTTTTATCATTGTCATCAGTCGGATGAGTTCGTTTCGAAGCTCGTTTACGCGTTTTTGGCGGTCTTCGTGCGAGAGTTCTCGTATTTCCTTGACCCTCATAATTGGCAAGTTTATTGCTCGGCCTCCTCGGTTTTCTGTTGAGCCGCTTGGGCCTCGGCTTCTTCCTTTGGGGCTTCAGGCTTTTTCTTGGGTTTTCTTGTTTCGTCTGTTTTCTCGGTTTCGATTTGTTCCTTTGGTTCGACAGCGGGGGGCGTCGGGATTGCTTCGGCTTTTTCGATCTTTTCTTCGGGTAGGGCTTCGGGTATCAGCACTTGGTCCGGGAATGTTGCTTCAGGCGGCATTATGCGTACTTTGACGCCGTAGATGCCTGGTTTCAATTGAACATTCATTTCTGCGGTGCGCAGGTATGTGAGTGCTGGGTCGCCGCTTTTTGGGAGGTAGCCGTCTCGGAATTTTTCGAATCGGGCTCTTTCGGTGCGGAGTTTTCCGCTTATGATCACTTCGGCGCCAAGGGCTCCTGCTTCCATTACTTGTTGAAGTGCCCAGAATCCTGCTCGTCGGAAGTGTACGCCTCTTTTTAGGGCTGAGGCTACACGTGAGGCTATGACGTGTGCGTTGAATTCAGGCACTTCGATCTCTGCGACTGAGATTTGGGGGTTTGGGAGCTCGAATCGTTGCTCTAGGACTGTTGCTAGTTCTTTTATGGTTTCTCCGCCTCTTCCTATTATGAGTCCGGGTCTCATGGCGTAGATGACTATGTGTGTGCCTAGGGGTGTTTTGGCTATGTCTACTCCGCCGTATCCGGCTCTTTCGAATTCGTTCTGTAAGAATTCGTTTATTTCGGCTTTTTTTAGTGATTCGGAGACAAAGTGTTTGACGACGGACATTTAGGCTGTTTTCTCCTCGGTTTGTTCCAAGACTAGTTCGATGTGTGTGAGTGTTTGAATTTTGGGTGAGGTGCGTCCGAAGGCTCGGGGTGTGAATCTTTTGAGTTTCATGCCTGGGTAGGCTGAGGCGTGGATGATTTGGAGTCTTTCTAGGTCTAGGCCCTTTGCTTCGGCGTTGGCTTCGGCTCCTTCGAGGACTTGGAGTATTTTTTGGGCGGCTTTGACTGGGTATCGTGCTGCGTAGGCTCCTTGTTTTGTGCCGTGTCTGTGTCCGAGTTTTTTTCTGTATCGTCTGAAGGGGACAGGTTGTTTTTTGGCTTGGACTTTGTTTAGGTATTGTTTTGCTTGGTCGAGTGTCATGCCTTTTATGGCTGTGCAGACTTCGCGTGCGGCTTTGTGGGATATTCTGATCTCGCGTCCGCTGGATTTGGCGGTTTTTTCTGGGTCGAGGTCGGTTGTGGAGTATCCCCATTGCGGCATTGTTTTGGTTTTTCTCCTGTGTGTGCATTCAAACTGCAGAGGCGTTCCATATATGTTTTATGTGTAGGTTATGGGTAACCGTTGAGAAGGGTTGTGTTCTCAATTTGATACTTTAGCGTAACTTAGTGTTGTTTTCTGTTGTTTTCTGTAACTTAGCGGTACGCTGTGTTGTTTAGCGTACTTAGTGTACTTAGTGTTGGTGGCGGTAGCTTGAGGGTGGCTTGATGACTGGGTTCAGTCTGGGGGTCGGTGTGTGTCGAGAAAATGTTTTTTTGGTGTTTGCGCTGGGTTTGTGTTGGGTTTTGGGGTTTTATTTTGGTTGGTTTTGCGTGGTGTTCTGTGTTGGTTTGCGTGATGTTTCATGTTGGCAAGCGTGAATTTAGCCGCATAAGGGCTTGGTTGGTCCTTTGTGCCTTCTTGTTCCGCGAAGAAAGCTTGTGGGGTTGATGTGGTTGTGTGTGCGTCTTGAGGTGTTTGGGTTGGTTGGCTTTCGGTTTTGCTTTTTTGGGATTTTTTCTTGCGTCTTGTTGGCTGCTCCATAGTTTTGGCACGGAGAGTTTGGCTTTTTGAGGGCGTGGGCGCAGTGCGGTGTTTACAGTAGGTGTGCGTACATGGCTAAGAGGCCTGAGGCCACAACTGTGGCTATGTATGTGTCTAGCATCAGGAGTGTCGTTCGCAGTATCCATGTTCCTTTTGGGAAGTGTTTGACGCAGAATGTGTAGGCTGCGAGGAAAAGGGTTAGCATGCTGATTAGTAGCGCGACTCTGAAGGTCACCCAGAACGATAGTCCAAGCATTGTGACCGTCGGGTTCAGTTCAACTAAGCCGATTCTCAGGCCTATTGCGATGTTGGCGGTGTCGAGCAGTGTGAAAACGGTCAGGGCAGCGAGAAGTGCTAGGTACATTGCTTTCGAAACCTAGATTTCTTAACTTTGCAAAAAGAGATTGATAAATTTGTTTGTGCGTCTCTGGAGTTAGAGTCGGACTTTGATTCGTCGCTTTTCACAAGACAAGTTGCAAAACACGTGGATGATCTCGTGATTTCTGCCGATTGTGAAAGAATATAAGCGAAGTTCTTTCATGAACTTTGAGACGTGAGGTGGCGGTTTTTGGGTGAGATCAGAGGGGTTGTTTCTGAGGATGTTGAGGACAGGTTTCGTAGGTTGGCGATGAAGAAGTTTGGTTATGGGAAGGGGAGCTTGTCAAAGGCTTTGGAAGAGGCTTTGCGTCAATGGATTTCCTTGATCGACAGTTGACCAGAGTCTAGTTTTGTTTTGATTCATTCTGCAAGTGTTTGTTTATTCTTTGAGTTGCATTCTCTCTGTTTTTCGGCTGGCTTCCTAGTTTATAAAGGAACTGGCTGAATGAAGAAATGATGAAAGAGTGAGGGGAGATCGGAGGTGAAAAGCGGAGTGAGAAAGCTTAGGATGAACAAGAAGGGCTTGTCAGTAATCTTCGGCGTGCTGATACTCATTGCTATAGCAGTGATTGCAGGCATCATAATCTACCTATATACCTCAGGCTACTTGGCCACAATGATGGGCGGCGGCGGAGCAGGACAAGAAAAAGTTTCAATAGTATCCATAGACACATCCACGGCTGGCACGATATTGGTCAAAGCTAAAAGCGTAGGCGGTGGCTCTGTTATCATTACTGACGCTGTTGTTAAGGACTCTGCCGGAAAGACTGTCGCAACAGTGGTTGTTGGCGGCGCAACAGGAACGGAACTTCCAGCTGCGGGCACAACAACAGATGTGACCGTCGCGTACGGCTTCGTATCAGGCAACTACTATACAGTGACTCTCTTTAGCAAGCTGGGCAACTCGTTCGTGTCACCATCATTCAAGGCATAGCCCACCTTTTTTCTCTTTAATCAGGGCCTCAGAGCCGATAGATAGAGAGGTGTGCGCACCCAAGAAGGTGAGACCGTAAGTGAGAACATTAGTCAATAGTAAAGGGCTTTCACCCATTTTTGCAGCTTTGATAATGCTTGGAATAGTTACAGTTTTGTTTATCCCGATTTTCGTCTGGTCCACGGGTCTCACCACTGGAACCCAATCTTTCTGGGAGAGATCTGGCCTGATTGCAACTGAACGCGTTGTAATCGAAGAAGTGAACCTTAAAGGCGGTTCGTCTGACTGCACGATTTACGTTCGCAATATAGGTAAAACCTCAATCGTGGTCGCTGATGTCTTCGTCTCAGATGAGTTCAGCGGCGCATCTTACCAATATAAGACTTCACAGTTTGCAACCAGAGACCCAGTGACTAATAATCCTGTGAGCTCTATAGTTCAAGGAGAGCTTCTGAAAGTCTACGTTGAGAATCTAGGCTTTACTGCCACACAGGGCAGAACATATGTGGTCAAAGTTTTCACGGAGCGAGGGGTTGGAGACATCTATCAGGTCAAGGCATAGTTGAGGGAAGCCGATGTGAAACGAGTCCTGCGTGACCCACATGGCATTTCAACAGTGGTAATCGCATCTGCATTCTTCCTTATCTTAACCTTCTCAACGCTCTTTCTGCTTCTCTCAGGCTTTTTTGGTTATAACATGTCATTGAATGAGCAGATGAGAATCGAGCAAGAGAGGGCACAGGAGAAGATCATCTTGACGCAGCTAGGGCTCAACGAGAACGCGACTTTCATAACTTTTCTGCGGGTCAACAACACTGGAACGATTCAGGTGAGGATAAGAGCCATATATGAAACCAATAGTACGATGACTGTTTTTCTTGGTGATCCCTCAACCTACATGGATGCCTACATTCAACCAAACGACGACTTGATCATAAAGCGACCAGAGGGTTCATACATCACACGTTTCCAGCCAAGTGCCAAACTCACTCTGGTAACGGAAAGAGGCACTAAGACAAGTGACTTTGAGGGCATTGTTATTTATGGTCCTTCTAAGCCGCCGCAGCCATATGATCCCACAAAATACTACATTGGACCTTTAGAGCTTATGTTCACAGCCTTCTACTATCAACGAACCAGCCAAGACGGTGTTTTGGATCCCAGTGACCACTGGCATCCAGGGTGGAACATCACCCGCAGCTACGGATACGTTGCTTGGAACATAACCGTTAGAAACATTGACGACAGAAACATAACAATAAACAGATTCTCAAGCTTCACCATCGTGCCCAACGAGTCTCCTCCATCCGACGAAAGGACTTGGTATCTTGAACCCGTTAACCAGACTACCCTGACGCAGTTCTTGGCTACAGGGCAGATTGAATACATAGTTTACAAGTGGTCAGTCCCAACTGCATCCGGCGTGAAGGCTCAGCAGATATACTCGGTTCCAACTAGATGTTTGGTTTTTCTAACCTTCTATGGTCTGTTCCATGAAAAGGACGGCAGAACCACCACATACGCTCAGACAATTCCCTTTGAGGCCGCAATAACTGTGATTTAGCAAGGTGAAAGTTGTGAGAAGCCTTCGCAGAAAAGGTATATCTACTTTGGCTGGCGCCGTCCTCTTTATCATCTTGATATTTGCGCTTCAAACAACTTTGTTTCTGGCAATCTTCAGATACAACAGCTCAGTTCAAGAAGCAATTAAGACTGAGAATGAACGAGTGCAGGAAAAAATAGTGCTTGCTTCTCTTGTGACAGACAACTCGACAGGACTAGATCAGGTCTATGCACTCTTGATTAATAACACAGGCGCCATCACGGTTCGAATCAGAGCTGTATACGTAG
>Ga0315310_10001455_pt1 | contig 14965 bp, 15 predicted proteins | sample TDP5_MG_FD_203630 | JGI IMG/M metagenome (GOLD analysis project Ga0315310, IMG submission 203630) | Freshwater sediment microbial communities from Lake Towuti, South Sulawesi, Indonesia - TDP5 | ecosystem: Environmental > Aquatic > Freshwater > Lake > Sediment | place: Indonesia: South Sulawesi... | reverse complement strand
ATCTAGCTCGTTGTCCACTTCCGTGTATGCCGTCCACATTTGTTGTGGTCGGTGGGCGTCGCTTCCCGCCACCCCTGGGAGTTTTCTTTCCTTCGCCAGTTCTTCCGCCATTTTGTTTTCCTGGCGTGTGGAGCGAGGGTTTAAAACCTCTATCGCGTCTGCTTGTATGTTTCTCGTTAGGTCGCCTATGCCGAGCGCTCGGTATGGGTGTGGTATGACTATGGTTCCTGCTCTCTCTTTGGCGAAGTCAACAACTTCCTGGACGGTCAGTGGGTAGATTGGTTTTTCTTCGACTCCTAGGATGGTGATGTGGCCCTGTGTCGCGCTCACTTCTATTCCAGGAATGATGAGGACGTCTTTGTGTATTGTGGCCAGTTTTTGTGTGTGGTGGTATCCTTGGAGGGTGTCGTGGTCGGTGATGGCGACCCCCTTAATGAAGGGATGAGCATACAGCTGATCTACGATGAGCTTGGGACTGATTATAGCGTCTCCAGAGTACTTGGTGTGGGTGTGGAGGTCGATTCGCATCATCGTGTTCTCTCACGCTAGCAGGCTTTGAAGCTTAGGCTCTTCTGTGCGCAGGTTTACTTATAAAGGGTGGGTTTAGGCTCTCATTATAGACCCCAGAGGCTTCTATAGCGGGGTCTACTGGGTGGGTTGAGCGGCGTTTGTTTCTGGCTTTGTTTAGCGGGGATGTTCAAAATGGCTTCGCTGAGTCTGCAAAGGTTCGGCACATAAAGATGGTTGGGGATAGCCAAGCCAAGTCAAACCTAGAGGACTTAGGGTCCCTTACAGTAGGGGTTCGCCGGGCTGGAATCCGGTTCGCCGCTCACTCAAAACAACTGTCTAAGCTCAAATCTTCTATTTGCAAAGCAATCTATTCGGGCCATCCGCATTCCCTACGCCAGCGCTTTTTGTATCGCTGTTGTGAGACTATCCAGTGTGCTTTCATTCCAGGGCTTTTCCACCAGAGAGGTTGTCAGTGGGATCCCTTTTTTCCTGCAAGCTCGTCTGCACGCTGTTGCTATTTTTCCCTTCCACTTTTCAACGTCTTGAAGCAAGAGTACTTGTTCATAACTAGTTGACGTGATGTAGTTCGTGACCTGCTTTGCCGTGTAGTTTATGGTCTCAGCGTCAAGCGGGGTCGCTATTTCATGTTGAGAGAGGGGGTAAACCTCGTCCAGTTCCGTCGGAACCACTCCGAAGGGCGCCGCGTATGTGCACATGTGGATTTCATTGACCTTGCCGCCTAGTTTTCGTTGAATCCTCTTCAAGATCCTCCGGTGCTCCATCGACTTGTGAAACGGCTTCGTTCGAGTCTGTGGCAGTAAGACGAGAACCCTCGTCCCTTCTGGTGGAGAATACCTTTCAGAGAGCCTCTTTCTGTGGCGAACCACTTCGGGGCGGATCAGCCCAAGGGAGCTGAAAAAGAAGAGCCCACTCTTCTTTGTTACGGGGCTGTGGCTTTCCAAATACTCCTCATATTTTCGTAGATGTTTTAGGGCTTGAAGAAGAGATGGATGCCCGTGCGCCCTCAGCTCTAGGTGTTCCCAGAGGCGCCCCTCCACGATCGCCTGCTTTATCCTCCTCAGCTCAGAAAGACCAGCGTGAAGATTGTGCCTAGCCAGCATCTCCTGCCTCTCCGCCTTCGACATCTTCGTCACGCTCTGCGGATCGTTTTTGACGCACACCGAGCATGAGCAGGGAAAATACTCGAGCTCGCCCAGCTTGGTGGTTCCATATTCCATCATGTAGCGGTCCTCCCGAGCATAGATGGCATAAGCGGCTGAGTCAAACAGGTCGCACCCCAAGGCTGTGGCCAGCGCGAACATGAAGGGGTGACCGGCTCCAAAAAGGTGAAGAGGACGCTCCAGCGGCAGGTTCATCTTCGCCGTCATGATCATGTCAACGAGGACGTCGAAGAGGTACTGCTCCATCACCGGCGTAGGGCTCCCCAAAGCGTGGATCTGAAAGGGAAGCCTACCCATTTCTCGCGCTGACCGAGCAACGAGATCGAGGTAGCATCCCCCCTGAACCGGTCCGCTCCAAGCGATGTCTTCACGGGTCTTCACCTTTGCCAGCTCCCTCGCCCTCCTTAGGGTTTCATCGACTGTGTGTCGGGCGTATCGTTTCGAGACCCCCCAGCCCGTGGGTACATCCAGTATCGTGGCAACGTCTGCGTTAATTTCCTCTTGATATTGCACGATCTCGGCAGGGGTGACCTCTACATCTCCGTACATAAGAATCTGGTAAGCGCCAGAGTCGGTCAAAACTACGCCGTCAAAGTCGAGGAAGCCGTGTATGCCCTTTTCGACAGCCTCTTCCTTGAAGTGCTTTCTCACTATGTAGGCGTTGGTTATGAGCGCCGTGCAATCAAACTCCTCTCGCATGGTTCTGGGTGGGATCGGCTGGACAGCGGGGTTTATCACGGGCAGCAACAGGGGCGTCTCGATGGTCCCGCTCTTAGTTTCAAGCCTACCTATCCTCGCGAGCAAGTCCCTGTCTCGTATCTCAAAGGACATGAGCAACCGCCGCCAAGACATACTTAATATTAGGCGTGTCTCTTAATTATGCTGGTCAACAGAGGTCGGAGAGCCGAGGGAACCAGATCATGGTCTGCGTCGTTCAACTGTACGAGAAGCCCGTGCTAAACAACCCGGTCTTGATCGAGGGACTGCCCGGCATAGGGTTTGTCGCCAACATCGCCGTGCTCCATCTCATTCAAGAACTGAAAGCAAAACTCTTCGGGGAAATCCGTTCCTCCTCCTTTCAAGACTTCGCCATAACCGCGGAAAAGGGCAAGATACGCTCTCCAATCAACGAACTCTACTACCACAAGGGAAGAGACGAAGAGAGGGACCTCATCCTCCTCTACGGCAACACCCAGGCCTTGACCACAATTGGGCAATACGAACTGTGCGGGCGCATCTTAGACATCGCTGAAGAAATGGGATGCCGCCAAATCATAACCCTCGGCGGTTTGAAGCGTGAAGAAAAGGTTGATACCCCAGAGCTCTACTGCGCAGCATCCGATCTCCAGACCCTGCATGAGGCATTAAGCTTAGGCGCCAAAATTATCGGAGGACACATCTTCGGTGTGGCGGGGCTCCTCGTCGGGTTGAGTAAGCTGAGGGGCATGAGGGGCCTTTGCCTCCTCTCCGAAACCCCCGGATATCCCGACGCATCAGCCGCCCGTGAGGTCTTAAACGTGGTCTGTAAAATGCTGCAACTAAAGATAGACTTGGCCAGGTTGGACACGGCTGCGGAGGAAACCCGCAACATACTAGAGTCCTTTGGTCTGACCACTTCTCCAACAGAGGAAAAAGCGAGGGAGGAGCCCCGATCTCACTGGCTCATTTAGGCCTTCATTTCGCTGAGAAATTGACTGTACACCCTCTGAACCCTCTCGGCGGCTGGGCCGGTTCCCTCCACCACACCCTTCTCAGTAACCTTGATCTTGTCCATAACCCAGATGAAGCCCTTGTCCTCATAAAGCCTAACTAAGGTTGGAAACACCTTTTCAAGGCGTTCAGCCAAGGCTTTGAGGTCAAAGGGCTTTTCCACGGCGAGTATCTGGGCGACTATGCTGCCGTTGAGGAACACTCGGTGTAGGGTTCTGCCCTTTTCATTCTTCGCTTCTGCGAGGCAAAGGCTTAAGGTGTCCGGGTTTATCCCAACGAGGGTTCCGGTGTAAGCCTTTCCATCCATCGTTACCACCATGACTGACTTTTCGAGCAACGCGGCTATTTCTCCGAAGAATTTTCTTTGAGCCACTGACAATCTATCACCTCGCTTTATTTTGTCGTGGCGGTTAAAAGGCTTTTTTATCTCTGGGTTCTGAGGTATCGTTGTAGGTGAGCGCTTCTCTAGTGAGGGTTTGATCGAAATTTTGTCTTTTATACGCCCGGGGATGGGTGCATAAATTTCCGTGAAATGGCACTAAGCCCTTCCCAGTTGTATCGATGAGATTTAGGTGAAAAATAGACTTGGCGTTCATAAATGTTATTTATCAATCCCAAATCACAGAGAAATACCTACATAAAGGGGAGAAGGAAGGGTGAAGCAACCTCAGGTATACAAAATAGACCTGACCAAAATCGAGGGGGCCGGTGATTTCCCCTGTCCCAATTGCGGAGTAGTCATATCTCCTGAAGACGAGTCAGAAAGTGTTTACAAGATTGTAAAGACAAAGGTTAAAGAGGGGTCTCTGCAAGAGCTGACAATTTTATGCAATAACTGCGGAAGCAAGATTCGCCTTGTGGGTTTCCTTGCTCCCTTACCTCGTTAGATCTACCATAAAGGGCAGAGTCCCCTCTCATGAGAGATGCAGATCCACACGAGACGATTTCCCTGCTACAACTTAGTTTCCCCATTATATTGCTTACGCGAGTAGAAGCACAAGCTTTGGCGCCCTAGAATCATAATTCTTTAAGTTTTCTGGCAACCCCCTCTAATCCGAGACGCTTTAGCTCCTCTGGTTTCGGTATTCCGTTTTCATCCCAGCCGACGCTCTCGTAGTACTCCTTCTTCGCCTTCTCAACCCCAGCCTTATTTACCGTCTTCCCGGTGTAGGGTCCGGAGGGCAGGGGCTCATAGAACCTTGGGGAGTTATCGTCGTGTACTCTTGGGTCCCACCTCAGGTCTGGTCCACCTATTAACAGCGCTGCTCTCTGGATGTGGAGGATTCTGCGCGCTGTGGTTTCATACCATTCTTCGGGTCCGACTTTCCAGCCTGTAACCGCCTCAAAGATGTCCCATACAAGTTCTTCGGCCACATCGAAGGTGTTGAACCAGCAGTAGACTCCTGAGTCGTGGAGTATTATGCGTAGCTCGCTGTTTTCATGGGTGAGTATTGGATGGGCGATTGAAGTGTGATCTCCGCCCTGCACGGAGCACGCGTATGATATATTTTTTGGGTAGTCTTGTCTGCTCCTTATGCCGTGGGCACCTATGGCCATGCCCTTCTCCACCACGGCGTACTGCAACACGTCGATGTTCTTGAGGTCCCTTATCTTTAGCGCGGCTCGGTGTGTTCCCTCGGCGAGTGTGTTGCCTATGCCTTCTCTCGCGGCCATCTTTCGTGTGAGAGCTGCGAAGGCCTTCGCGTCTCCCCATTTGAGCTCAATGCCGCCTAGGTCCTCCTTTGTTAAGATGCCCCTTTGATAGAGTTCGGCCGCGAAACCGAGAACGTTTCCGCCCTGTATCCCGCAGAACCCTAATTTGTCCATCAACGCCATTAAATAGACGTTTTCCTCGGGAGTGAAGATGCCTAGGTTTGTTCCGACGTAGGCTTGGTTCTCGTAGTCGGGGTTGTCGGTTATGGCTCCTTTAAACGGGCCAGTTTTGGGAGTTGCGAGCTTAAGGCATGCTGTTGCGCATCCGAAGTCCGATGCAGTCCAATAGCGTTTTATCCATACTCTCTCCTCGAATTTATCCACCCCGAAGCTCTTTTCGTCATGCCACTCCTCTTGCCAGTTTCTAACAGGCTCTGAGCTAGTTCGAGCGCCTACATCGTAGCCTGCGGAACCAGTTCCCCATTGCCTCGTTATCGCGGTGTTCTTCATGTTGTCCTGTGAAATTCTATTCATCAGCATTAACGTCTTCTTCAAATCCGCCACCTCGGGTAAAGGTCCCGTTCCTTTAGCGACCACTGCCTTAAGGTTCTTAGATCCCATCACCCCGCCGTAGCCTCCGTATCCTACTCCGTGCATCCAGTACGCATTCACCGCGGCTACTCTGGTTATGTTTTCTCCTGCTGGTCCTATATAGAGAATGCCTGGCTGCTTCCACTCCCCATGTTGTGGAGCCCTTTTCTCGAGCTCCTCTCTTCCTTCCTTAGTCAAGATCTTCAGGGTTTCCTTTCCATCTTTGCCCCACAAGTGGCTTGCATCCTTGATCTCAGCTTTGGAATCTGTGATGAGTATGTAAACTGGTTCACGGGCTTTTCCGGTGATGACGAGACCGTCGTATCCCGCGCACTTTAGTTCGACTGAAAACTCTCCACCGATCGTTGAGCCGACTATGCCATTGGTTTGTGGAGACTTTCCCGATACGCATGTTTTGCTTCCAGGGAAGAATCCAGTTAAGGGTCCAGTTAGAATGAGTAGCATGTTCTCGGGCCCAAGCGGATCTGTGGTCTCCCATCGGTTACCGAGCCGATCCCACAGTATCTTAGCGGCTAGGCCCCTTCCGCCAATATACTGCCTTAAGGTTGGTTCATCAAATGTTATGTCCTTCATCTTCTCTGTGTAAAGGTCGATCTCCAAAAGCTTGCCAGCATACCCACGCATCTTAGATCAACTCCTTACCCTTCTCTCCATACAAGTTGATGACTAAGTTCCGTGTCGTCTCTTCTGCCTTTTGGCGTAGAGTTTGTAGGAGTAGGTTTCCGGTTTGTTAACGATCCATAAGGCATCAAATTGAGCCTCGGTGCAAACTTTCACACACTGAGGTTCTCCACCACACAAGTCGCATATCAAGATGTAGTTCTCGGTTGGATGCAGATGTGGGATTCTGCCCGGACAGGCTTTGATGCATAACCCGCAGCCCGTGCATTTCTCTTTGTCAACTAAGACCTCTTCCGTTTCTTTGCTTATCGCTAAAGCGTTTTCTGGACAAGATTCAACGCAAGGATAGTCGTGGCATTGAGCGCAGAAGTGCGGAATCTCCGCTCCAGGGACAAGCATAAACACACGTATCCTCGACGCCTCAGGCCATATCTTCTTCTCATGGAAAAGGGAACAAGCGATCTCGCACCTCCCGCAGCCACTGCACTTCGTGTAGTCTCTAGCGATCCAGAACGATTTTACAGCACCCAACTCCTAAAACACCTCTCATTGATTTTCCAGCTTCTGTTAATAGATTTTTTATTATATTTCTGAAGTTAATGAAGTCAACCCACCGGAGCGCTGGTTTGCCCGTTTAGAGCCCTCTCACCCCAGACGCATAGCACTTAAACCTTTTAATTATAAGTATTTCCTGAATCGGCTTTCTGAATTTTGGAGATTTTTCTTTATAAACTACGGGTTAATCGTTAGATTTATCATCAGATGTTAACGCTAAAGCGAGCCACTGTGTGGGGTTAGGGCTTGGCAGATGACAGGTAGTTGTCGACCCTTAAGGGCGCATGCGCCGCCGTAGGGTTTGCCGAGTCCCAGCCTCTCCACGGTTCAGCGCCAACCCTAGAGGGACTCGATGGTCTTGTACGCTTCGTAGGCCAAGCGCGTGTACGCCATCACTGAGAAGGGCTTGAAGGCCCCGTAGACCTTGCAGGTCTCCTCCTCGTTAAAGGGCTCTATGTTTGTTGCGAGATAGTTAATTGGATAAAAGCACTGCTCAGGAGTATAGCAGACGATTTCTAAATCAAGCTCTTCAGCCATCTTTCTAATTTGACTTATCCTTTCAAGATTTAGTTCTTTTTTCGTGGGTTAAGGCTGAGGAAATCTAGGTAGTATCCATGGAACTGCCCCCAGAGTTCTATCCCGTGGTAGCCTGTTTCCGCTATCCTCATCATAGCGAGCTTTAGCGGATAGAAACGAAATACTGCAGTTTGCACTGAAAACTTAATCTCGCTCATTTGACTTTCACAGCCCCGACACTTCTGGTGGGGTTCTGTGGCGTCTATTATATGAGCCTATCCATGACTACCCGCTTTTTATAGTTTTAACGACGCCGCGCTTATCTCACCGCTCCCAGCGCTAGGCCTCTAATCATGTACTTACGTATTACTTGAGCCATTATTATTGGAGGTATGACGGCTAGGAGCGTATGCGTTGAGATTAGGCCCCACTCGATTCCTCGCGTATGCATCCCAGACGCTATGATCCATGGTAGAGTTATCGAATTACTGTAGGAGAGCACGAGAACGAATAGGAACTCGGTCCAGGAGAATATGAAGCAGAAGATCCACGTTGCTATCAAACCCGGCACCGAGAGTGGGAGCACGATTTTGAGGAATAGAGTTAAGTACGGGCATCCGTCCACTAGAGCCGCCTCTTCATATTCCTTTGGCATGTCTAGGAAGAACTCTCTCAGTATCCATACTGCGAAGGGTAGGTTACAGATCGTGTGAACTAGGATAAGAGCTATTTGTGTATCTAATAGCCCAAACCAGTTCATCATTAGGAAGAATGGCACAACAACCACGGCTGGAGGCAGCATCCGCTGCGATAGGATAAAGATTGCGATGTCCTTATTCTTCCACCGCTCATACCTAAATCTAGCGAGTGCATATGCGGCAGGCGATCCTAATGCGATGGCTAGAGTGGCGCTGGATGTAGCAATAATAACGTTGTTTGTTAATGCGTGTAAAACTTCAGGGAGGGTGATAGCCTGAATCCATGTGCTCAATGTGGGCTGGAACTGTAGAAATGGTATGAGCGTTGAAGTAAGCCATTCTGCCGGGCTCTTTAGGGATGTCATAGCGGCCCAGTAGAATGGGAATAGGACCCAAATCACCAATATCAGTATGAGAGTATATGAGACGACGCTCCCGATTAAATCTCTTAGTGACTTCCGCTTCTTGGACACGATGATCACCTGCCTTATCGCATCCTTCTCCTTATTCTATCGAAGAGTAAGATCGAAACCACTAGGATTATAGCGTAGAACGTATAGGCTGCTGCAGATGCGTAGCCCAAGGACCAGAACTTCATAGTTATGTAGTAAGTATACATAGTTATGGACTCCGACCTATAACCTGGGCCGCCGCCAGTTGTTGTAAATATTATGTCAAACACTTTGAACGCCTCCAGCAGTCGCAGCAGGTAGACTACTACCATCGTCGGGGCTATCATTGGCAGCGTTAGGTATCTAAATAACTGCCATTTGGATGCTCCATACACTTGCGCTGCTTCAAACGGATCTTTAGGTAGCGATTGAATGGCTGCCTGTAACATTACGAACACGAATGGAGTCCATTGCCAAACGTCGATTACGACTATGGAGAGTAGCACCGTGCTTGGATCTGAAAGCCATGCGACACTTGGAAGACCTACTAGATTTAGGAGGCGGTTTATCGGTCCATATGTCGCATTCAGTAGCATTCTCCATATCCACCCAATCCCAACTGGCGTCGCTATCATCGGCGTGAGGCAAATTGCCCTCAGAACCTTATGAACTCCAGTTTCTCTGCTAAGCAATACAGCTAATGCAAGCCCTATAATGAGCTCGAGGGCGGCTGCGGTGAACACAAAAATAAGCGTGTTGCTTAAGGTCACCCAGAATCTCTCATCCCCAAGTAACTCTACGAAGTTTCCTATGCCGATGAATGTCGGTTGCTCAGTGCGAAGAAATAACCATGAGGTGAAGGATAGCGCCAAGGAGTAGGCCGAAGGGAATATTGTGAGTGCGAATACGTATATCAGGCAGGGCAGTAAGAAGAGGTACTTTGCATACTTCTCTATTGGCAACTTCTCATCACACATAAAAAATGGGGTGCTACCCGCCATTATTTAGGCGGGAGACCTAACATCTCTCTATAGAGCTTTAACTGCGTATCTTTGCCGTATTCTTCTGTTGTCTTCACCCATTCATCGTATAGCCAGGCGGCAGCATCCTCAGGGGTCTTTGTACCTGCAAGTACCTCAGAAATTGCTATGTCTAGGGCGTCCCAGTATTTAGGTTGCCCCGGAATCCTTATGTCGGTTAGAGCATTCGGATCGTCATATACCCCCTTAATGGCTGCTAGGTACTCCTCAGCCTCATCAGCGCTCCAGCCACCGTACGTCACCCAAGCATCCACCCTCTCGAAGTGACTGTACCGGTATGGGTTGCGGCCAGTCTTCCTAGCACCCTCGGACACATCATGTATGTCTACATCAGGACTTGCCAGAAAAGTTATGAGGTCATACGCCGCATCCGGGTTCTTGCACCACTTTGATATGCTTGCAATCCATCCTCCAAAGTTGAATATCGAGATTTGATTGAACTTCTCAACCCATACTCCCTTCTCGCGATCCCAAACCTTTGAGGCTCCCGGTAGCCTAGAGTAGCCGACTTTATCCTTAACCTTTGAGATCGCAGGATCAACTTGCATGACACCTATGTCCGCCCAGTCAACGGCTAGGGCGCAGCTTGGAGTTTTAGCGACGAAAATCGTCCTCACGTCACCGGATGTCCATGTAATGGCGCCAGGAGGTGCATAGTTAAGTAGCTCCTTAAACATCTTCAAGCCCTCAATAAATCCAGGCGTATTCACTAAGGGCTCCATAGTATCGATGTCAAAGTAGAAGATGCCACGATACTTTGATAGCTCACCTGGCTCTTCCGGAGGCATCACCGAATACTGTGCAGCAAGGTCTATGAAGTACCATGGAGTTTGGCTTCCACGCGCGAAACAGAATGCAATACCGTAGTCTGTTTCACCATCCTTGTCCCAGTCCCATCCATTAAAGAATTCAGCCATGTCGCGAACTTCTTCCCAAGTCTTAGGGGGTATGTGATACCTATATCCATACTCCTCGTAGAACTTGTCTTGATATTCAGGAACTTCTACTGCGTCCTCACGCCAGTAAAATAGGTGGCAATCCCCATCGTAGGGGGTGGCGTAGACCACGCCTCCCCACGCGAGTATCTTCTCTCTCACGGTTGGCGCCACGTCCTCCCAATCAGGGAACCCTCTCGTCTTCATGAAGTCCGTTAGGGGAAGGACATAGCCACCACCCATGATGTCTCCAGCCCAGTCAGCCGGGTATATTATAATATCATATGTCTTAGCTACCTTGAGGTCTAGCATCATTTTTTCAAATAATTCAGCATAAGGTATCTCGACCACTCTTACCTCCTTAGCCTTAGTCTTCGCATACCATACATCTCTCCAGTGGTATATAGGCCCAGCTATGAACGGACCGGGCTGGGTAGCAACAGTTAGCGTGACACCTTCAAAGGTAACGGGCGGAGTTGGCGTTGGCGGGGTTGGCGTTACAGGGGTTGGCGGTGCCGTAACCGTTGTCGTAACCGTTGTTGTCACCGTGTTCGTTACTGTTGGGCCAGGCACTTCAACGGCAGGTTTAACCAGCCAGCCTACACCGGCTCCAATCAATAGACCTATTATCAAAACAACAACAAGGTATGTCTTCCATGGTTGACTCAAATTACGTCTCCCCAATACTATATCTTTTCCAAATCTATTTAAATTTTTAGCAAGTCTCTTGTCTACGCAAATCGCGCGCATAAGTGATCATTAATTCTTTCCTGACGCCAACTCTGGCAGGGGCAGGCCTCGCTACCCGGTGCGCTCCATGCTTCTCGCTTTGATGTTCATGCGCTTCGAGGCCATACCATCCGTGAGGAAGCTGTGCAGGAGGCTGGAGAGGCGGCGGTACGCCAGGGAGATCTGCGAGTTCAGCGGGGACAGAACCCCTGACCACACCACCTTCAGCAGGTTCATCACCAGAGCCAGGCCCAAAACAATCGAGGAGCTGTTCAAGGAGCTGCGGGATCAAGCCTTCAGGATGGGCATAATCGACCCAGAGGAGGCCCGTTAGGCTGAGCTTGGACAGCACCTTCATGAAGGCCTACTCCAGGCGGGGCAGGAAGGGCGGCCTAAGCGATCGGGGAGCCAGGGTTGGGAAAACCGAGCGCAGAAGCTACCAGCTGGGCTGGAGGGCCCACACCATCGCATCCATGTCAGCCCTGCCCATAGCCTACATGGTCCGAGCTGCAAACGTCAACGACAAGGGCCTAGTTAAGCCGCTGATGAAAGTGGCTTCCAGCCTCCTCAGGCGCTGTGGGAAGCGCGTCAGCCACGTAATAGCCGACCAACAATACTACTCGGCCGAGGTCTTCAGGATCATCAGGGGCCTTGGGGCCGAGCCCGTCATTCCTCACCCCCTCAGGGTGAGGGAGCCCCTGATCAACCTCCACGTGACCAAGCGCTTCAGGGTCAAGGGCGAAAAGAGACTGGTGGACCTCTACAGGCTCAAGATGGCCGTGGAACGAGCCTTCAAGGCTGGAAAGTTGGAACTCATGATGGAAAACTTAAGGTGGAGGGGCGTAGCTAAGGTCCGCATGCACGTCGCCATAGGCTACGCCCGCATCCTAGCCGTGGCCATCACAGCCCACAAGATAGGTCGACCAGACCTAGCCAACAGCATAGCAACATTCACATACTAAGCCCAAAAACCGCCCCATTCACAGAAACAAGCCAGAAGAAAATTAATGATCACTTATGCGCGCACATAAATGGTTTCCTAAAGTTTTGTGCAAAAATCTATGTTGTGCGAAAGATAAATTACATAAGGTGAGCGTGAATGTCAATTGAGGTTATAGCACTTGGCGAGCCCATGGTTGAATTTAATGCTGCAACAGTTGGTAAACTGCGTGGGATCTCAAGTTTTGAAAGAGGGTGGGGAGGAGACACCTCAAATTTTGTGGTTGCTGTTGCCCGACTTGGAAGAAGAGCGGGCTACATCTGTCGTGTCGGCGACGATGAATTCGGACACTGCATGCTTGAGCTGTGGAGTAAAGAGGGTGTAGACACATCACAAGTTATAGTAGAAAAGGGTGGGACTACAGGCATCTACTTTGTCTCAAGACGGCCAGACGGAGAACACGACTTCACGTACTACCGAAAAAACTCGGCCGCCAGCCACCTTTCCCCATCCGATCTCGATCCAAAATACATAGCGTCAGCGAAGGTTCTCCACGCCAGTGGCATAACCCAAGCGATCAGTGAAACCTGCAGAAAAGCGACCGCAGAGGCGATCAGAATAGCGAAAAAAGGCGGATCACTGGTCTCTTACGACCCAAACATCCGCCTACGGTTCTGGAGTGCTAAAGAGGCACGAAGAGTTGTGATGGAGACCCTTAGAAAGGTGGACATTTTTCTCCCCAGCGAAAATGACCTCACGGTCATCTTTGGACTGAAAAAACCAGGGTCGATAGTTAAGCTAACCAAAGATTATGGAATCAAAGTAACCGCGGTCAAGATGGGTGAAAAGGGTTGCTACGTCTCAGACGGGGAACAATACGTCTTTGTGCCAGGCGTGAAAACCAGATTCGTTGACTCAACTGGTGCTGGCGACGCCTTTGACGCCGCCTTCGTAGTGAGCATTTTAGAGGGGAAGAACTTTTTAGATGCTGCCAAGTTCGCTAACGTGGCGGCCGCATTAAAATGTACAGGCGTAGGGGCCGTCGGACCCCTTCCGAGAAGAAGCAAAGTAATGTCCTTCTTGAATAAAAAGCGCGAGAATCTTATTAATAGGTAATGCCTAAAATGATGGGCGCGGATACCTAGAGTCTAATTCCTTCCACATGTGAACATCAGAGCCGCAGACTCCTGAAGCCGCGATTCTGGCTAGGATCTCCCCCTCTCAGCTTTGGATACTCGAAACTCTCCATCTGTAGCGGCTTTTTAAATTCGGTAAGTACAGTTGCTTTTGTCTTTTTCACCTTGAATTCATCCCATCTAGTAATATAAACCCGATTTTCAATTAATTATTTTGGGCTTTATGATCATATTAGGCTTTCTTATGTGGAGCTGTAGGTTTCCGTCATCATACTGAACCTCTATCATCTTTAACCATTCTTTATCGTTTCTTTGAGGGTAGTCCGCCCTATAGTGGCTTCCTCTGATCTCGTTTCTGGTTATTGCGGATTTCGTTATTACGAGCCCCACTTCTATCATATTCTTGAGTTCGAAAGCGTTAACTATATGCTCTTCATCAACGCTTAGCCAAGAACTGATTATTTCCCGATATCTTAAAAGCTTCTTAAGAGTTTCACTCAAGGATTCCGCTCTTCTAACTACCAAGACGTTGCGCCACGTCGTTTGTTTCACCTCGTTCCTAAGTGTCTCGACGTCGTATATCCCCCTCAACTTTGATAGAGCTCTAATATCTTCCTCAATTTTTCCTATTATGAAGACGCTCTTCCAGCTCTATAACCACCGTTAACGTAGAGTACGTGTCCAGTTACCATATTAGAGGCTTTTGAAGCCAGAAATATTACGGCGCCAACAACATCTTCTGGATTTAACACTCTACCTAACAGAACTCGACTTGCAGCAACTTTATGGTCCTCCTTAAAAAATCAGGATGCGTCCATCTGTGCTCTACCATCGAGGTCCTATGACTCCCACAGCTCCTCCATATACCCAAGTATGAGGTAACTGAACGCAGAGAAAGCCTGAGGAGCGGATGCGCAGGCTAGCCTCTTAGGTGTTTGGAGCTGAACTCGATGAGCCGAGGCAACGTGGGATGCTCCCCAGCTGGACTCGAAATATAGTAGGCGGCGACCGCGTTTGCCAAGGTTAGCCTACAGTGTTCTGGAAGGGCGAGAGCATAGCCGAAGATGTTTCCAGCGTTCCAAGCGTCCCCTGCACCCGTAGCCCTCAAAACTGGAACCCTGAAGGTGGGAACGATGACCTCGGTTTTTGGGGTGAAGGATCCCGTGAAGGTCGTGGTGTGGAGGTCGATTCGGGCTGAGAGATTCCTTGCCAAGATTCTTGCGCACTCCTTGGCTAAATCCTCGGGTTTCAAAGTTTCTCGAAAGCTCCTGACTTCCTCGCTCAGTTGAGAGGCGTACCAAAGAGCCTCGTTCTCGTTGACGCTAAAGATATCGATGAGGCTCCCCAAGAGTACCCTTCTCACCAGCCTTGGGACGTCCTCTTTATTTGGACTTGGGTCAGAGGTGTCGTAGTAGGTTTTTCCCCTTCCCCTTTCCCTGACGTGACGGAAAATCTCTCCAGCCAGCTCGGTTCCCCAGCGTCGGGTTGAAGCCCAATGGAAAACGCACACGTAGTCGGCCTCCCGCAGGAGCTGAAAATCCTCAGAGGTGAGGTCATCTAAACCGAAGTTTGGCAGGGATCCAACATCGCTCATCATCACGTTCACCCTCTCACCTTCATGGGTCAGCTCAAAGGCGGTGGTGATCGCCATCGCCCCATAGGTTTTCACGTGAGAAAGATCCACGCCTAGAGGTTCCAGGTAAAACTTGAGTAAATGGAGCCCAAGGGGGCTCGTGT
>Ga0315310_10001454_pt1 | contig 14968 bp, 14 predicted proteins | sample TDP5_MG_FD_203630 | JGI IMG/M metagenome (GOLD analysis project Ga0315310, IMG submission 203630) | Freshwater sediment microbial communities from Lake Towuti, South Sulawesi, Indonesia - TDP5 | ecosystem: Environmental > Aquatic > Freshwater > Lake > Sediment | place: Indonesia: South Sulawesi... | reverse complement strand
CAGCATAATCCCATGCAACTTTTTCAATAATAGGCATGTAAGTTACACCTCCATAGGTCTAAATTGATTTTCTCTTTCATTCCATTTAGACTCAAAACCCAGTATTAAGGATTTAATGTTCCTAGCCTTAGGCGCAGCGTCTGCCCATTTTTCGGCTTGGCTGTCATTGTAGAGGTCATTGACCGCATTTGTCATTGCTTGAATGTCTTCGCTTAGAGCCTTGTCGTAATTGAACACTCTGGCTAGCTCGGTTTCTCTTATGTGTCCCTTGCGGTCCATTAGCCCTGCGTATCCATAGTCAGCGCGGTTGACCTTTTCGGCAACTCTGTCCATAATCTGTATGACTTTTTTGAAGTCGTCTGTCGCGGCTCCTGCGTTTAGTGCCGATAGATAGACTTCTTCCCATCTGTGGCGGAGGCTTTTGAAGTCAGCGTAATAGAAGTCTCGAAGTTTCTTGTCTAACTCCCGTATGTCTTCTCTGGTTGCGTATCCTAAACCGAATACGTTTTGTATTTTCGCGAGTAATCCCTGCTTGTCCTTCACCTTTTCTATCGTTTCTTTTTCTGCCATCTTTAACACCTATTTGATTTTGAATAGTGGTCTTCCTCCTCCTAAAACTTTGCCCTCGCAACCGTCCACGGCAATCACGTAGTTTTCTCCCTTCAAAGTGTAATGGACGAACCACACTGGCGCGTGCACTAGCTCAGCTTCTCCAAGAACCACTGTTGTGTTGCATGTCTGAAGAGTATCCACTTTTCCGCTTGCAATGAGCCTCTCCTTGGCTTCAACTTCTGACCTGAGTGTCGCTTTAGCCTCTTCTTCGTTTAGTTCTATGTTGAGGAATTCGGCGTCTGGCGGAATTTTGCCTACGTCGAAGGGGATTTTCCTCGCGGCAGGCACGTCGTAGTAGTTTATTTCGCTTATCATTGTTCGTCTAGCCAATGTTGGCCAAATGTAGTTGTTTGAGAACGAGTAAGAGACTGTCTTTGGTGTTTTGTCTTCTTCCTGGGTTTTGGCATAAGCCTTAGCTCCCGCAAGAACCAGTTTCCCAAACTTTTTCAATCCGCTTGCTCTTTTATCGGTCACAGCTTCCTCTGCTTGGTGGATTCCTGCCATAATTCCTGAACCTGATGTGCCTCTGAAGAACGTGTTTGCATTAGCTGAGCAAACCCAGAAGGGAACATAGCGAAGTTTCACGTTTGTGATTGAGGCGTCTTTTGAAACACCCACTCTGAAGACGCCCTTGTCCATGTACTTTTGAGATGCTTCAACCGCCTGCTGAGCGAAGAGACGATTCTCCAGCATGCTGTGCCTTTTTATCTCCTCTCTTGTAGCCACAGCCATTGTGAAGCCGCAATACCTGCAGGTGATTATCAGGTCTTCTTGCGTCACGCTTAATGGAGCGCCGCAGTTGCTGCAGTTTGTAGGCGGTGGTTGTGCGGGTTTTTGGGCTGGAACAGGGGGCTGTGGAGCTGCTTGAGGAGGAATTGTTGGCGCTGCTGGTGCTGTTGGGATTGCTGCGGCTGCCGCCGTTTCTGTGTGACTCCTGAAAGCTTGAGGGTTCCTCGCTGATGCTAGAATGTTATCTTCGACAATGAACCAGGCTTCTTGGTTGTCTTCTCTTATTCCTGAAACCATAAAGTCCTCTGGAACGCCCTTCACGCTTATGGTCTCTTTTGCTCCAAACATCCCAGCTTTCTTGTACTCGATTAGAAAACTGGTTTCGCCCGTTAGCACCCGTTCTATCTTGTAGCCCCGCTTTTCCATGGAGGATCTCAATTTTTCCAGAAGAGCTTTAATGTCTACTCCGAGTCCTTGATAACGTGCCATAAACATCAGCCCGAGTTTAGAATCTCCGCCCTCCGCGGGATCGTTCTTGCGATTCCCTCAATTCGTCACTGTATTTGCGGTTCCAAACTTCCTCTAGGTTGTTGCCGCATTTAGGACAAGCCTTAACAGGCTCGGGTAACGGTTGTGTTATGAAACCGCAGCCGCCATACCGCCCAAGACATTCAATCACGTAGGGAAAGTTGATGACAGGCTTCACTTCATGCGTCAGATCAGGCCTGCCTTGAATTGTCGCGACCCCTTTCACCTTCACTTCATTTTCGGTGAACGGGTCTGGCTTTGAATAGAGTGGAATGTCTATTTGGAAGGGTTGCTCGTAGTGTTGTCCCTTTTGTAGTTTAACCGGGCCTCCTATGGGAACCTTCCTTGTGTCAAGCGATGAACCGGTGCTCAAACTGCTGAAGCCCTTTTTCCACTTCACTTTTTTGCTGCCGCCGAATTCTAGTCGGAACTCGTCTACTGACATATCCTCTTGGGGGTCTAAGACTATTCGTCCGGTGAGCTTGTCTTTATAGTCATACGCAACTTCGTCGAGTTTCAGCTCTATCTTCGCTTTTGGTGCCGAAAACTTCTTAAATAATCCCATCTCACCGCTTCCTTTAAGCACGAATTATAATTATTCCTCTAAGTTTTATAATTTGTGGAAGAATCTTCGTTGCACCACTGATTTAACAATATGCTAAAAATATTATGAGTCGCATGTTTAAACTCTAAAACATCATGCCTTCACTTTATTGTCAACGGATAAATCTCCTTTGTCACGTATTCCAGATACCTTTCCTTGTCTGTCAGGTTGAAAATTGTTACTGAAGCGTCTCTTGTTATTCCCACAACATAGCCGTATTCTTTAGACCTCGCCACCACATACCACAAGTCGCCGTGCTTGCAATAGTCCTCGAAAAGCGAAGTGTTTATCAAATCTGGTCCATAAAGCGAAAGCTTGTTCACGTTTGGGATGTCAACATTGTCGAAAAACGTTATCTTAGTATCTTCAGGGTTTTTTAGGTGAAACCCTCTTAGGATTTCGGGTGGTATTCTCGCTTCTACTATGCCGCCCATCTTGTCGAAGAGGATTTCGCTCAGCTTGTTTGCTATGAAATTGGCTAGGCGTTTCTTCTCAACCACGGTTAAAAATGTAGTAGCCTCGTGTTGGGCGAAGCTGAAGAGGGCTTCAACTGTTCGGGGTAATGGCGCAACTTTGCCCCTGTGGAAAACGTGAATCACATAATCGTGCGAATAAACGCCCCTAAGCATGTTTTCCTTTGGCAGAAGCCCAACAGCCTCCGTCACAAGAGTAAACTTGTAGTCGCCTTCCTCGTAGGGCTCTTCAACGCGATAACCCTCAAGCCTCGACGCGATTTCGGCTATGGAAAGCGGTTCCGAAAGCCTGAAGATTTTACCTGCAACAACCATACCTAAACCCTAGCTCTTACTTTACCTCATTTTGCTTATGAAATTTTAGTCTGTAAATCTATTTCTTTGATCACGTTTTCCTTTTAGTGCGCTATGAGCGTTGCTCACCGAGAATGTGAGGGAGAATATGGCGCAGGTCTCTGCTCTTAACAACCACATCAGCGGGTCTGGTTAATTCAATAATTTCTTCGCAATAGTCCTTGTAGGGTCTTATTTCCTCATAATTCCTCGAAAATTTGAGGTTCGGATTTATTTTCGAAATAAGGGCCTGTACGGGTTCTTCTTCGGCCTTTTTGCAGACCTCTCTTGTATCCATTCCCAGTCTTTTACATGCTTCTAACACTGGGCAAAAGTTGTAAGATCTCCACACAATTTTCTTTGCATCTTCGTAAACGATTGTGGCTTCTTTTGGGTTTAAGCACAAATATTCAATTATAAGGAGAGTGTATGCCTTCTTCACATCAGAACCTTTAAGGCGAATTTTATTCTTGTTTTCTTCATACCAGCGGAGTCGTTTCTTGATTAGTTCTTCGCTGATAAATTCGTAACTCCCAATTTCTTGAGCTTTAAGCAATTTCGCCATTATCTCTTTTACTTTTTCTTCCCTTGTTTGCATGACTGCATCCAACAAATTTAATTACATTGATCAATTAAAAATTTAGCTGAAGGTGTGGTTGAAATGCCTATACTTGCCACTGTTTGCCATATCCTTAAAGGCCAAAAGCTACTTTTACAAAAGAAGTCTAAAGGTCTCTTTGGGGCAGATAAGTGGAACGGAGTTGGAGGCAAAATAAAACAAGATGAAACTCCGGAAGAAACTGTGAAAAGGGAAGTGTTCGAAGAAACAGGCTTAAAAATAATGAATATCCAATCTCACGGAATATTGAATTTCTATTTTGGCGACAGAAAAGAGCTGGACTGGATTGTCCATGTTTTTTCCACAAAATCTTTCGAAGGCAAACCGAGACCAAGCAAAGAAGGTGTATTGCGGTGGTTTGCTTTTAAAGAGATTCCATATAATGAAATGTGGCAAGACGACAGACATTGGCTTCCGCTACTTTTAATGGGAAATAAGTTTGAAGGAAACTTTTACTTTGATCAGGAAGGAAAAGAGCTTTTAGATTTCAACTTGAAAGTTCAAGTATTTAACGCCAAATGACCTACCTACTCCGCGCTCTTCAGAGGTCTGCGTACAATAAAATGTCTATCAAGTTCGCGAAACACCGTAAACCCATCATCGAGATACATCTTTAACGGTCCACGGAAATTATCCGCATCAGATTCCGTGTGTTTACGCGGATAAGCTTCTGCGAAGGCGATGCCTTGACGGGTGAACATTTCGCATGCAGCGTCAAGGAGGCGGCGGGCTATGCCCAAGCCACGGTAGGGTTTAGCGATTACAAAGCAGACAATTGAACCAACTCTTTCAGGGTCTTCTGTTCTGAACTCTGGGTAAAGCTTGAGCCTTGGTATAGCCGAGCATGGTGCAGCGTGGCACCAACCCACGGGTCGTCCGTCTCGATACGCTAGTAATCCATGAGCTTTGCCGCTTTTTATAAGTGCACTTATTGCATCACGGTTCTCAGATGCCGAGCGCTTATCCCACTCTTCATATGTGCCAGTGAAATGAAAGAACATACAATAGCAGCCGAACCAAGCTGGATTATCAGCAAAGGCGTCGTGATCAAAGAAGTTTAGGAAGTCGTCGAGCAGTTCAGGCACGAGCTCTCGGACAACTATTTCATCATTTCGCTTGGTTTCCGAGCCAACCGCCTTTTTATACAACGTAACTATCCTCCGTTTTTGAACCCTAGAATTTTGTTTAGATTTAAGAGTTATGGTTGTTAAGCGTTGTTCCATTTACTCGACGGGCAAATACAACCCTCTTTTTTCTGAAACCAAATAGCGCTTGGTTTGCCGGTTCAAAGACTGTAGATTTATGTGTTAAACCTTTATGCGCCTAAGTACGGCTTTGATTGGAACTTTGCCTAATTGTTTTAATACGAGAGTTTTCACCTCTATAATACCGCAAGAGAGGCAAAGGGCTTCAATGCTGATTCAAGAGGTGATCCTTGAAAACTTCATGTCGTACGAGTACGCTAGGGTACCCTTTAAATCAGGCGTAAACGTCGTTTGCGGACCCAACGGCTCGGGGAAATCATCGCTCTTGCTTGCCATATCTGTGGCTTTGGGGCAATCCTACACGGAGCGTTCTAAAAAGTTGAGCGACTTGATACGTTGGGGGAGAGACCAAGCCCGCGTTACAACTATTTTGGACAACACAAAAAGGGGCGGCAAGAGACCCGCTCCGAGATTTAATAAGGACCAGATTTTTCTCACGCGGGTTTTGAGGCGGGATGGCAAGTACTGGTTTGAGCTTGAGAATAGGGCTGCCACAAAACAAGATGTTGAACGATTACTGTCTAGGTTGAGCGTTGACCCAGAAAACATGCTTATTATCATGCATCAGAACATGGTTGAACAGTTCACGGTTCTTTCTCAACAGGAAAAGCTGCGCATGGTCGAGGCGGCTGTTGGGCTTGAGCCATACCGCGCAAACGTTTTGGAGGCCCAGAAGAAGCTAACCCGCATACTAAGCCAAGAGGAGTCGATAAGCAAGCTTTTGGAGTCGGCTGAGCAGACGCTCAATTACTGGAGGGAACAATACGACAGGTACCAAGAGAAAAAGCAACTACAAACTAAGAGGAGATTCTTAGAAAGGGAGCTTGCGTGGGCGGAAGTTGCCAGAAGAGAGGAGATAATCAAAGAGCTGGAAGCAGATAAGAAAAAGGAGCGAGACGTCTTAAATCAAATCGAGGAAGAAACCAAAACCGTAAAAGAACACTTACAGAATCAGCAGAGAGAGCTTGAAAAACTAAAGAATGAATGGAAAACCCTCTTTGACGAACGCCTAAGCCTCGAGCGTGAAAAAGCCAGAAGCGAGGCAACAGTTTCATTATGCGAGCAGCTTCTAAAAGAAACGACAATGCTTGAGATGGCTACTGAAAACCGCGGAAATCCATCCCTTCAGGTAAGCTCGCTGATGAAAGAAAACCTCTCAGCTGAGTTCAATCTTCTGAAAAGTGAAAATCTAAGAGGGTTGATACAAAACGCTAACCAGCAACTGTCAAGGTTAAACGTCCAAATAAATGAGAACCAAACGAAGACCAAAAACTCAGATGAGGAAATCGAAAAAGTCGGCAACCAAGTCCTAGAAAGCCGAATTAAGTTGGCGTTGCTGCAATACCGCAGAGAAAACGTAAAAGCCGATCTGGAAGGGCTTGAAAATGAACTGAAGAGTGCAAAGGCGCATTTGAATGAGGTTGTGGGTAAAGCAGAGCAGACCGGACCTAGAGTTGCAGTCGTCAAAAGCGTCGGCGAAATCCTCGATGAAATGCGGGTTACGGATGGGCATCTGGCGGCGCTTTCAGACGTTTCAGAGGACATAGAACGCATGTACGAATCCTATTCAAAGCTTTATTTAGAATTGAAGGAAAAGGCGCAGCTGGTTGCCGAAAACCGAGAAAAGGCGTTAGGAGAGGTCAAAACGAGAATGCAGACTTGGCGAACAGTAATCCAAAGCCTTCTTGACCGTGTGAACCTTGAATACCAAAAGATTTTGGCTCAAGCTCAAGCCGTTGGAGAGGTTAGGCTTGTTAATGGACACGACATAGAAGCGGCTGGACTAGAAATTCTGGTAGGCTTTAAAGGAGGCAAACCAGTTCCGTTGGATGCCTATACGCAGAGCGGTGGAGAAAGAACAACAGCCACCATGAGCTTTCTGCTGGCTTTACAACAGCATGTTCGGTCTCCATTCCGCGCCATCGACGAATACGACATCCACATGGACCCGAAGAACCGCGAAATAATCGCGAAAATGCTCATTTCATCGGTGAAGGATGCAAACGCCCAATACATCGTGATTACGCCGAGTCAAGTAACCTTTGCAAAGGAAGAGGCAAACATAATCACCGTCCAAAACGTCGAGGGAAAATCCATAATTAGAGAGGTCGCCTAATGCAGCCGAAGAAAGAGCGAATAAAAATTGGCAGGGAAAAGCTTCAACGCATAATCGAGGTATGCAGGTCCGTTGAGGACCGTTCACTTGACCCGTTTCTAATAGATGTTGACGAAGTTATCGGCACGGTTAGGGAGTATTTTCCAGAGTGGAAAATTCCGGAAGACCTATGCCTAGACGCTGAAACGATACACCGCTTAGCCTCTGTTATAAAGCTTCAAAGCGAATGGGTTAAGCATCGCTCAACATCCCTTTATACAGACCCTTTCCTCCTAGAGGAAAAGCTCAGACGCATAGAGACAGAAGAAATGGTTGAAACCTTCCTTAAGGCTTGGCATCCAATAGTTGAGCTGGAACAGATTTCCCTCCACAGCCTCGCAGAAGCCATAAGATACTGGGAAAGTTTGTTGCCGCTAAAGGAAAGGTGGAAGGGGTTTCCAACAGCGGAAGTTGAAACAAGCCTTGCAACACGAGAAGAGCTCATAAGGCAGAGAATTTTGCGGGACAAAGCCTTTTCCGAAGAGCTGGAAAATTTCTGGCAAGAACTAAAGAACCAAGTTGAGATGAAGGGCGAAAACGGGAAAATTCGGTACTGGGATTTTGTTGGAGCAGAAACTTACGAAGAAACTGTGCAAAGAGCCTTCATGACAAGCTTTTTGGTGACATATGGTTATGCAACATTGGAAATCCATCCGTTAGAAGAAGAGATCTTCATCAAACCATATGGAAAGCCAACAACCAAAGTTGGTAAAAAACAGCTGGTTTCTATCCCCATAGCGGTCTCGGCAGAAGACTGGATGAAATGGAAAAGAGGCGAATTAGAGTGAGCAAAAGGAAAGCCTACTACGCAAGCAAAATCAAGAGGGCAATCCACCTGCTCTTCTATCGAAGGCATAAGAAACCCGGGGTGAAGGGATGGGAACTTCGGAAAGCCTTGGGCTCAGACTATCCAAAGGTCCTAAAAATTTTGGACGACTACTTAAAAGCGCTTGATCTGCAGGTCAAAACCGTTTTTGAAGAGGAAAAACCCGTTGAAAAACCAACTTTAGAACAGCTTGACAAGGCCAGATTCTACATAACCCTAAGAGGCGAATTGACACCTAAAGAGGCTAAGATGATAGGGTGGCGAATAGACGACTTGGCAGGCTTAGCAATGACAATCGCGCATATAATATCTAAAAAGGGAAAAGCGCCGAGAGAAGAGGTTGAGGAACTGTTACGCGACAAACTTCCAGGATGGAAAGTCGGCCTCAACATAGACCGCTACGTTCGCTATGGATACCTGACACAAGACGAAAACGAACAATTGTACTTAGATTGGAGAACACGCGCAGAAGTAGACCAAAAAGCACTAATAGACTTACTTTTAAAAACCCAAGCCTAGCTGTATACGCCTTATTTCCTTATTTTGTGGTAAATTAAGGCTATAATGTCGATAACAATTATCGCGGTAAGACTCAGGAGCGGACTGCCCAGAAATTGGTCTACAAAGGATTCATCTGCGGCTTTAACGATGCTTATTAATGTAAAAAACAATAGTAATGGGTAAAAGGCTAATGCCATTCTCCTTTTCATTGTTTTTGCCTCTTTTAGATTATGTTATGCTCACGTTTTGTATTTGGAAGTATCTCTTGGCTAGAAAACGTAGGCGTTCGGCGTTTCTCCCGTTCTTTCCTATGGCGACACCCTTATCCCTCGGGTTAACGGTTACAACCGCCATTGTTTTTCCATCAGGTCTCTCGGTTATGCGGACTTCTCTAACAACCGCTGGTTTCAGAGCGTTTTTAATAAATTGCGCGGGGTCTTCCGAATACTCGATTATTTCGTGTTTTTTCCCGGTCATTGTTTCTAAAGTGTGGATGTTCCTTCCGCCTTTTCCGATGGCTACGCCCACATGCCCTTCGTTAACAACAAATATTACACGCCCCTGCTCCTCGTCAATTATGCAGTCTTTAACGCTTGCACCAGTGACACTTTCAAACAACGCGATGTAGCGCATTTCTGTGCTCGTAATTTTTATCCCGCTTGTCATTCACTGCCCCCAGTGGATTCCTCTGACTCCCCTTTCTCTGTCAATTCAAGGATTTCTGAGTCGCCAGACTCTCTTATACTTAGCGCTGAAATAATATATGGTTTGCCGCAAACCGCCGCCAAATCCATCGAAGAACCCTTGTAGGTTATTAGTGGAACCTTTGAGAGCTTGCAATAGTATTCTACATCTTCGCGTACAGTTTTGGGACAGTTTGCAGCCAAAATTATCAGCTTGGCTTTTCCCATTTTGGCATTCTGTACGGCGGAGTTTGCTCCAAGAGACACTTTGCCGGTTTTTACAGCAGTTGCGATGGCCTTATCTATGTCTATCATCTGTTCTTGCTTCCCATCTCAAAGGTTGACATGTATAGTTCCACTAATCCCGTTCCAATTGGTATTGACTGCCCAACTATTACGTTTTCAGTTACGCCCTCCAACGGGTCGCTTTCACCCTTCACAGCTGCGTCAATAATGTTTGGAACAGTTATTTCGAAGGCTGCCCTAGCCAAAACACTTGACTTCTTACCGCTTATGCCGTGTCGACCTATTTGCTGCACTTCGCCGGTGGACGTCATCATATCAGCAACGAGCATAACGTGACGAATGTCAACATCTAATCCTTGATCTTCCAAAACGCCTTTCGACTCGTGCACTAACGCGTTTCTGGCGGCTTCTATCCCTAAGGTTTTAGCTATTTCATGAACGTTATTTGTTGTTGTTCGTGAAGTATCTACTCCGTAAATCTCTAGAACTCTAGACAGGTTTGAACCATCTGTTCTTATAACCCATTCTCCATGTTCTTCTGTAACTAGGACACGTTTCATGCCAAGGACTCCTTTAACGTAGAATGAGGAAACCTTGTCAAGCAATTTCTTGAGGTCTTCAGCCTTTTTGGGCTTTATGTGTATGCTGTTGGCCCTCATTTTTATGGTGCAGTTCTGTATCTGTAGCTTGTCCTTCAGTTCTTGAAGGGTTACCCCTCTATCTTCCATCATTGTTTTGTTAAGCTCTACCACAATTTCCTCACGCACGGGGTCCTCGTAGATTGCTTGTGCCAAATTCTCTAGTGCTGTGTAAACTATGTTACGCGCAATTTTCACCGCTGATTCTCTGCTTTTCCTGTGCTCTTCAGCTAAATAAATCGTCATTATGGGCGTAGACGGGATTCTCCTCGCGTCAACGATCTCTATCAGCCTCGGCAAACCTAGGGTTACGTTTTGTTCTCTAACTCCAGCGTAGTGAAATGTTCTAAGGGTCATTTGCGTGCCCGGTTCGCCTATCGACTGAGCTGCGACTATGCCCACAGCTTCCCCTGGCTCCATTAAGGCACGCTTGTAATGCTCAACTGTTAATTTAATTGCCTTTTCCACGCCATCCTTTCTTGTTTTTGCTTTGGCTAAACTTTGCTTGAGTTCGTCTGTAAGCACGTGTGTGAGCTGATCTTCAACTTCTTTCAATTCCTTTTTGATGTACTCGGCAGGTGCTGGTTTGCCTTTTTCTGTCGCGATTCTTATCTGTTCAACCAAGCGGCTCACGTTCACAGCTTTTCCATGGTCACTTTTGGCGGGGTCAACCCCATCTTCGCCGTACTTGAATTGGATGATGTCTCCCGCCGAATTTCTAACAGTTCCATCGTATTCTAGGCGTATATGCTCAAGCGCGTTGATCAGTCTTCTTTGCATATAGCCGCTTTGTTGTGTCCTAACAGCCGTGTCAACGAGTCCTTCCCTGCCACCCATCGCATGGAAGAAGAATTCGATGGCGTCAAGCCCCCTCTGATACGATGAATACACGAACCCCCTCGCTTTCGGGCTGGGGTCACCAGACTTGAAGTGCGGCAGGGCACGACCTAGATATCCCCGCAGTATCCTTTTTCCCCGCACGGACTGCTGTCCCACACAGGCGCTCATTTGTCCAATGTTCAAGCTTGAACCTCTTGCGCCTGTTCGTGTCATAACAATACCAGCATTTTCGAGGGTGAAGTCCTCGTCGGCTATTTTTCCAGCGTCATCCCTAGCCTTGGCCAGTTCGTTCATTACATAAATTTCGAATGAGTCTTCAAGGGTTTGGCCTGGGAGTCTAGTTAAGGTGCCTTTACGATAACTTTCTATAAGCTCCTCCACTCTCTTCTGGATTTTTTCCATTGTTTTCTCTATTCTGTTTTCGGCTGTTGGAGACAAAACGAGCTCCTGATACGAGTACGTGAAGCCTCGCATCGTTATGAAAAGCTTCAATAATCTTGTTATCTTGTTTAGAAATTCGCGTCCTGCTCGGGTTCCATAATCCTTTATTATTCTGTGGAGAAGGCTTTCAGACTGTTCAGCGCCTATTGAACGCCTATCTATAACACCGCTCACAAGCTCCCCATTCTTTACAACCACATAGGCGTCGTGGGGGCAATTTTCTTCTAAGCATTTGACGCATCCTTGACAAATGGTTGCTTTCAAGACGTAGTTCATTTTTTTTGGCAGAAACAGGCTGAAAATTTGTTTACCTGTCCAGAGGGGTTGGGGCTCTTTTATTTTGGGCTTCGGTAAGAGTTCATCGTATCCCGTTGCCATTAGCAACCTACTGACATCCTCTTTTGTCAAGTAGTTTGTTTTTCTCGTAAACAAGTATGCGGCTGTTATAAAGTCTCGAATTGCCCCTATTATTGGGCCCCCGAATCTTGGTGAAAGTATTTGGTCCTGAACTTGCATTAGTAGCAGTGCTTCTGTCCGGGCCTCCTCGCTTTGTGGTATGTGTAGGTTCATTTCGTCTCCGTCGAAGTCTGCGTTGTAGGGTGGACACACACATAGGTGTAAACGGAATGTCTTGTAAGGCAAAACACGCACGTAATGAGCCATGATCGACATCCGGTGGAGCGAAGGTTGACGGTTAAAAATGGCAGTGTCTCCGTTCTTAAGATGTCTTTCCACAATGAAGCCAGACTCTAATGCTTCAGCAATTTTCGCCCTATCAGTAACGAATTCAAGTCTTATACGCTTACCATCAGGTCTAATGATGTAGAGGGCACCCGGATATTTTTCAGGTCCATTTGTGACGAGGTTCCGCATTTCTTGAAGGTTCCATTCCGTCACCTTTTCTGGCACAGACAAGCGCATGGCAACCTCAAGGGGGACACCAACCTCGCTTATGTCAAGGTTTGGATCTGGAGAAACGACGGTGCGTGCTGAAAAGTCAACCCTTTTTCCCGAAAGGTTGCTTCTGAATCTTCCCTCTTTCCCCTTTAATCTTTGCGAAAGAGTCTTTAATGCTCTTCCAGAACGGTGTCTTGCTGGAGGTATTCCCGAGGCTTCGTTGTTAAAGTATGTTGTCACATGGTATTGTAAAAGTTCTGATAGGTCTTGAATTATAAGGGTTGGAGCGCCAGCATCCATGTTTTCTTTTAGCCTTTGGTTGATGCGGATTATATCCACGAGCTTATGGGTTAGGTCGTCTTCTGAACGGATGCCTGATTCAAGCGTGATTGACGGACGGACATAAACCGGCGGAACCGGCAAAACTTGCAGAATCATCCATTCTGGGCGCGCAGCTTTAGGATTAAACCCAAAGAGTTCGAGGTCCTCGTCTGGTACGCGTTCCATTCTTTCTCGGACCATGCTTGGAGTCAATGGCTCTGAGCCGCTTTCTGGGATTTCGCTGAATTTCGTTGGCTTTTCAAAGGTTATCTTATACTGGATTGCCCCGCAATGGGGACACTGTTTCGTTTTTGTCTCTTGCATAACCCATTTGTTAACTTCGTCTGGAACCATGCCCAAAAGTTGACGAGCTTTATTGATTCTGCTTCGAGCCCTTTTTACAGTTTCGTCCGGAAGTAATATGCGCCCACAGTTTCGACAAGTTGACCTTAAAAGGTCATATATTAGTTTTGTAAATTCAATGTGTATTATTGGAACGGCGAGTTCAATGTGGCCGAAATGGCCGGGACATCTAATGGCTGTGTTGCCGCATGTTTTACACCTCTGCCTCGGCTCGAGGGTTCCAAGTCTGCCGTCCATCAATCCTGCGGTGATTGGAGCACCGTCTTCATCGTAAGTGTCTGGTGTCTGAATCTCCACAACTGAAAGTTTACGCACATCCTGCGGTGAGAACAAACCGAAATGAAGTCCGTCTACAACTTTGTGGATTATCTCTTCCGCAGCCATGTTATGCCTTCTCCTTAAGCTTTAATCTGGGCGCGATGCAAAGGCTCATTAATTCTTGAAGAAGCAGTTTAAATGCATAAGAAACTATTACTGGGGAGATTTTGGCTTTATCTTCGCAGGTCTTACAAACATATTTTCTTTGTTTCATGTCGTAGTAGGCTATATAACCGCAGTTTTCACAGACATAAAGTGTGTATTTATCTGATTCTTCCAGCAGTCTGTCTCGAAGAAGCATAGCAGCCCCGTGTCCGATGAGGCAGTCACGTTCCATTTCACCAAACCTCAAACCTCCGCCTCGGGCTCTTCCTTCGGTGGGTTGCCTCGTTAGCATCTGCACTTGTCCCCTCGCCCTAGCGTGTATCTTGTCGGCAACCATATGGTGTAGTTTCTGATAGTATACAACTCCAACGAATATGTCTGCAACGAATTTTTCGCCTGTTATACCATTGTAAAAAACTTCACTGCCTGTGTTGCTAAATCCCAATTTGGCGAGGGTCCTTCTAAGTTCTTCGGATTTCTCATTTGAGAAAGGTGTTCCATCAACTGGTTTCCCCCTTACAGCAGCCACTTTTCCAGCTATCGACTCAATGAATTGCCCGATGGTCATCCTTGAGGGTATAGCATGGGGATTGATTATTATGTCCGGAACCATGCCGTCTTCTGTGAAGGGCATATCCTCCTGCGGAACAATCAATCCTATGACCCCCTTCTGTCCATGACGGGAGGCAAACTTGTCTCCCAATTCTGGAACGCGTTGGTCACGAACTCTAACTTTTACAAGTTTGCTTCCTTCTCCTGACTCTGTTACGAAAACTGCGTCAACAATTCCGGTTTCCGATGGGCGCATATCTACTGATGTGTCCCGCATGGAAGGCCCCTTTACTTCAAATTCCTTGTATTCTTCAATGAACCTCGGCGGGCTGATTCTGCCGATGAGTACATCTCCACCTGAAACTCCTGCTTCTAAGCTTATTATCCCGTCTGGTTCAAGCAGCCTGTAATACTGTTCTCCTCTGTATCCGCGTGTTCCAGGTTCGGGTAGAATGAACTTGTCTTTTAATCCGCCTAGGTATTGGCGGCATTCAGCCTCGTATATTCTGTAGAAGGTTGAGCGGCCCAAGCCCCTTTCTATTGAGGCTTTGTTGAAGATTAGGGCGTCTTCCATGTTATAGCCTTCAAAGGAGAGCACGGCCACCACGCAGTTTTGTCCTGATGGACGGAGCTTATAGCCCATTATCTCCATTAACGCTGTTTCGACGAGTGGTACTTGTGGGTAATGCAGTATGTGTGACCTTGAGTCTACACGTTGATGAAAGTTTGTCCCATAAACTCCTAAAGCTTGTTTAGCCATTGCCGCCTGGTAGGAGTTGCGTGGTGACTGGTTGTGCTCTGCATAGGGTATTGTTGATGCGCAGATTCCAAGAATCGTGTAGGTTGCAATTTCTAGGTGAGTATTTTCTGGAGTCAACTCTTCAAGGCTTACAGCAACATAGACATTTTCCTCTTCTTC
>Ga0315310_10001453_pt1 | contig 14970 bp, 18 predicted proteins | sample TDP5_MG_FD_203630 | JGI IMG/M metagenome (GOLD analysis project Ga0315310, IMG submission 203630) | Freshwater sediment microbial communities from Lake Towuti, South Sulawesi, Indonesia - TDP5 | ecosystem: Environmental > Aquatic > Freshwater > Lake > Sediment | place: Indonesia: South Sulawesi... | reverse complement strand
AAGTAGTTTGGTTCGTATTTTATGACGTATGTCCAAGAGCCTTTGTGTCTTCCGACTTTTCGTCCGCCTTTTTGTCCGTGTTTTCGGTGTTGTCCGACTTGGCCCCAGCCCATGGTTCGGCTGCCTCGGAGTTTTCGGATTTTTCTTAGTTTGTGTGGTGTCATTGTTTGGTTGCGTCCGGTTTGTTGGCTGTGTTTTGTTTTAGACATGTTGCGTGGTTGCTTTTATTCTTAACCGTGAAGGCGGTTAGTGATGAATAAGGGATGTAGGTGACGGTTGTGTCAATTTGGTGCTTTTAAGTTGTTTCCTGTGACTTAGTGTAACCTAGTGTTACTTAGCGTTACACTGTGTTGTTTTTTGTTGTTTCCAGTGACTTGGGTGGCTCTGCGGGAAGAGAAATTTCAGAAGAAGGAGGCGATCAGCCCCTTATACCTTCTTCTATCACGTTGAAAGTGGGTTTTGTGGCTGTGGCCAAATGTGTGCGCAAGTAGACGAGGCTGGGTTCCTAGTGCCTTCTTCTACCAGCATTAAAGTGCATTGCGCAGGTGTGGCTGTGTGGGTGTCGTCGTCAGACTGAACCTGGTGACGTCAACGCGCTGAGTGTTGTGGCTATAGGTGGCTGCTTGGATAGTTGTAGGTTGTACGCGCTGAACTGTGCTGTACGACTTCTTCTCTGTTGGCTGGAGGCGGGTGAAGAGATTGGCGCTTTTTTGGGGCTGTTTTGGTCCATGATGGATTGACGTAGAGACTGCAGAGAAATATACATCCTTTACAATAACAGATGTGTGTGGATAGGGTCCTATTGAAAAAACGCGCTCAACGCTTCGCCAACGTTTTGATCGCGTCGATTGCCCTAGCTTTGCTGGTTTATGTCACTCTGGATGTGATTTACTTTCATGTGTTCTTCTCAGCCGAAAACGCAGATGTTGCAAGCATAATTCCAGTATTAATTGTCGTAGTTAGTCTGTGCCTTGTGATCCTTGTTCGGCGAACAGAGAAGCCTGTGCAGCCTTCGACAGTATCAAAAGAGGAGCAATCAAGGCGAAACCGACTCGATACAAGTACATCCAGTCTAACCAGAAAGGCGAGATCGCTGTGGGTAACATGCTCGCCTCCGTTTCCCCATTTTTTGACTCAGAGATAAGTAAATCTAGGATGTGATACGTTCTTGAGCGAGTGCTTCTGTGTGTCTCTGTGTATCACTCTCAACGTGACTCAGAAAGAGAGTGGCACTCAGTTTGGGTTTGGGGTTCGGGATAGAATTTCAATTAAGAAAGGTCTGAACAAACGCTTCATACTGCACGAGTTCTATCATCACTTGGTTAGTTCTAGGGGGCTGGATATTCCTAGCCTGATAGAAGAAAGGAATGCCCGAGACTATTCAAGAGAGTTCCTCAGAAGGTGATTAGTGAATTCACCACACGTATTGCTTTCTGAGTTCTGCCATTTTCTTTCTTGCATTCTCGGCTCTGCGTGCGAACGGTACGACTGCGACAAAAGAGAAAATAGCCAAACCCAGCTCCGGAATGAAAATGTAGATTCTCTCGATGGATTGCTCTGGTAACGTGAAATATATTTGTTCAAGCCCTATCATGATGGCTACAAGAATAGCGAAAATACCTATGCATATTGAAATATTAATCTGAATATCCGCTTGAAGTTCAGCTAACTTGATTTGGAGTTCTCTATCCTCATTGTGCAATTTATTGGTCTCTCAATGAAATATGATTTAAATCACATTCTTAAGTATTCCATGCTTCTTTCCTGCCCTGCTCTCTCAGCATTCCTACTTTCCCCCACGTTGGTCGTCAGGAGGAGGGGATAGAAATTCTATGCAGAAACTAGAGGACAGGACTTAAGTTATTGATGCGACCCAGAATGAGATAGCAGACTAAAAAGCTAAGGGAAATGGTAGATGACTTCCAAGAAAAGTGTCGAGGAACATTTGGTAGAACAAATCAAGAAGAGTGGTTATCCTTTAGAAATAGAAATCTCTAACTTACTAGACAAAGGAAAGTATGCTGTCTTCAATACCCAGTATTATTACGACGAAGAAACAAAACAAGGCAGAGACATCGACATTTATGCCATGCCTTTAGAGTGTCACCCATCAGAAGAAAACCTTGCTCCATTCAATGTACGAACCGAACTAGCTGTTGAATGTAAAAAAAGTGAGACCCACGCATGGGTCTTCTATACCCGTCCCCGCATACCCGTGAGCAGTATTTACATGAGTGGGCAATATCGTACTTCTGTTCCTACCCTCGCAAAGCATTCAGAAGATTCGTTTAACTGGTTGCTCAAGGGGGATATTCTCGACTTGCTCTACTCTAAGTTTGAACGAATCGCCATTGCTTACGATGAGGTCAAGGAAAAGAAGATCGAGAAAGAAGGCATGAATGGAAAGGGAAAGACAGCTTCATCAAGAAGAGAGGTTTTTGAAGCAAGCAGTCAATTAGTCAAGTTTGCATGCTATGAAATGCATCAGATATTTGGCAGAATCGAGAGATTTTCCAAACCTTCTTCTAAACTAGAACACATAGTGGTCTTCTTTCCGACAATAGCATTTGATGGCGATATGTTTGAAGTGAGTTTTGAATCGGGAGAACCTAAGCTGGAGAAGAAAAATCACATACTGCTTCTTACGCATCATCGCTGTCCCTACTGCCAAAAAGTTGAGAGCTTTACGGTGAGTATTGTTCATCGCTCATACTTCAGCGAATTCATGAGAACATTGGAGGCGGATTTCTATGCAATAAGAGAGAGGATGCTACAGAACTATGACAAACTCATTAAGAGTGTTCGTGAGACGAGGGAGCGATACGAAAGCGAAACAAGAGAAGGTGCATTTGGTTAGTCTTCTTTTTTTATGCCTGTGCTGCCCCTCTTACCGCTCTGCGTCTTGGATACACGTTCAGGTACTCACTAGAGAGCAGAGCGCATAGGGCGGCAGCCCACGAGAGGCTGAAATAGGATTCTGAGCCTGAATACGTCGTTATTTTTTTGATAGAATTTCAATAATCGGTGTAAGGCGCGCGCATTTAGTCATTGGATTGCTTGTAGTATTGTGAGGGCTTCTGCTTGTCGGGCTCTTTTTGTCAGGTATTCGTTGTCCAGTTTGCCTGCTTGTCTCACGAGAACGCTTTTACGTCTTGCTCGTCTACGGCGCCTCCGTCTGGTCTGGCCAGTTTGAGGAGTCTCCGAGGATGCTCTAATCTTGCGAGCGATTTCATTGAGTTCAATAAAGAGTTTGAATGGAGAAAGACCGCGTTCCTCAAGCCTCTGAGCGTACAATCATCCCGCACAGCACGCCGCAAGTCTTCTTTTGTGGCTCGAAGAACACTCATTTCAGGTTTCTTCATCCTCAAAAGTCCTCAACTTTGAATATCACTCTATTGGTTCTCAGGTCGTCTTCATTCTTTTTAAAGTCTAAAGCCATACAACGCAAAAATGACAATCGCCTCTATGAAGCTGAATCCGCCAAAGAATCCATCCCATGAAGGAGAAAAAAGAGACTTTCGTTGGTTCGCTTGATAGAAAGTAATGACTGAACTAAAAAGGAAGACAAGAAAAAGGGCAAACACAGCTTGACCCCGAACACTCTCGGGATGTTCGCCAATAATCATGGTCCCTGTAGCGATTAGCGTCGCGAGAAATCCAACTATGATTCCGCTAGCAAATCCGTTCCAATATGTCATAAATTCAAAGTTTTCTCATCGTTCTATTAAGTATTGCTTCTTTTCTTCTGCTAAGTTTTTAAGTCAAAAACGCATACATGGAATAGAGACGAAGAAAACTGAAGCAGAGGTGATACATGACGCCGAACCCAATCCTCAATAAATTGAAGCAGATAAGGAGACAATATTACCTAGATAGAGTTGAACTAAAGGCCACGACACAGGAAGTTGGCATAACAAAAGCAGTCATTAGAAAAAAGCATAGACTCCAAAGACATAGACCTCATCGAAGAAGATAGGAGTGTCAGAAACGGCTTTTACTATATTCGACTTGATTTCTCTTCTGATCAGACACTATCAAGTATTCCTGCTTTGAAGTTCACCGCAGAAAGATGTCTAAGAGATTTTCTCTCCCATCACTCTCGCAATCTCGTTTTTGATCTCGCCGAGCTCCGTCTCGATTCCAGTGCGTATTTCATCAGATAGCGATCTTATGCTTTTCACTGCTTTCACAGCATTAGTGCATTCACTTTTGATTCTTGAAAACAACTCTAACTTGTTACGCATCTGTGCCAGTTTGTCTTCAATTAACGAAACATTAAGCCCTTCAGCTTCTGCCATTTCAAGCAATGAACGAATCCTAGCCCAACAAACAGCAACATGTAAAATTTCAGGGTGAATGATTCCTTCATGCTCCTTGCTGGTTAATGCGCACACCAAATGGTTGCTTTGGTATTCATTAAAGCAGCCCACTCCCTTCGGCAAAGACTCTAACCATTTTGTCACGAAGATTCCATATTTCGCGTCACGATTTTCGATCGCTTCTTTCATGACAGCGTGGATTTCTGGCAAGGTCACTCGCTCTCTGTCCTTAGTCTCTAAGACAATTCTGCAATCCGATCCTTCACCCAATATAATCACGAAATCTCCTTTCTTACTACCGCTAATTCTACCTATGTCATCGGTGGTTCTCACCAATTCGTCCCCTAGATGCGTCTTCAATATTTCACTAAGCAGATTTTCGCACAGGTCCTCGAACTCAAAACCCTTTTTCGGAGTTACCGCTTTAACTTCCTCAACTGCTTCTTCAACCTTTAAGTCCGTTCTTAGCTTGTCTATTTTATCGATGATCGTACTGCTCAAGTCATGCAAAGGCGTGCCTTCTCTCGTCGGGTCAAAAATCTGCTTAACTAGCTTACCGTTCTCTCCAAAATGCTCGTCAATAATGGTCGAGAAAGCGCCACTTTCCCCGAAGGCCTCATCAAGCTGTTTCTTCAGTTCGGACGCAGTTCCTTTGAGGTCCTCAGCAAATTCCTGCCTCAACCTATGGAACTCCTTTTCGATGTAGTCTATCCTCTCCGTGGTACCTATGGTCCTGAGCGCAAGTGTGCCCACTTTCAGCGAAGTTATCAATCGTTCTTCCAAATTCTCCGGGGGGACTTCGCTAAAATAGGACACAATCTCGTCCTCGTGCGTCTCGAAATCCTTAATGAATAGAGTTCCTTCCTTGATCGCTATCTTCGCATCCATGTCTTGCACACTCTTGTGTTAAACTCTTGATCGCTATCAATTCTATAATTCGAAATAAAAAACCTTTTGAATTTCTAATCCATTTTTGTCAATAAAATGCTTTTTACATAATGCATCCGTAATTGCCTGCACGTGCTCACTATCTAGCACGTGATGTTCATAGAGATTGGATGGAAAGAATTATCCTTTAGACGATACAATCTCCGTTCATGAACTATGCTGAATTTTTGAAGAGAATCAGAGAGATCAAAGAGATGGGTTATGTTGAGTCTCACAGAAGGGGCGACACAGGAATCGGTAAGACCTTGGAGGATTTGCTTGGAATCACCGAGAACAACATTGCAGGGCCTGATTTCAGCATATATGAATTGAAGTCAGGAAGAAAGGATTCCTCCTCGATGCTCACATTATTGACTAAGACTCCAATGCCTAAAGGCGCGATCAAAAAGCTTGTGGATGTTTTTGGCTATAAACAGAGGAAAAGAGCTCGTGACATCAGTCAGCAGAAGTTGATGCCCTGTATGGGCGTTAAAGTTGAAGAAGCGGAGCATGTTGCGATTAAGGAAAAGGAACTTCATGTAACGGTTGATGCTCTCAAAGAAAACAGCGTTGGTCTCATCCTGAAAGTTGTTAACGACAGAATCTACATTGCAAATAAAAAGAACGTCGAAGCCTACTATGAAGAAAATGTCTTGAAAAAGGCTTTTGAAAACAAGTATACTAAATTCGTCTACGTGCTAGCGTCGAGAAAGAAGGAAAATGGTACCGAGTACCTCTGGTTTGAAGAGGCATACTTGCTTGAAGGTTTTGGTTTCAGAAAGTTCTCAGAACTTGTCGAAAAAGGAATCATCAAGTTAGATTTGCGCGTCGGGCATTATCCAGATGGCAGAACGCACGATCATGGCACTGGATTCCGAGTATTTCCTAAGTTTCTGCCTCAATGTTTTGAAAAGATGGAAAAGATCCTCTAGCGCACTTAAGCGATCATGGTCTCCAGAAGTCTAGTATGAATTCCATTGTTGCGCCTAGAGAAATGAAGTTATTTGGCCAGCCGAAGATGCCTACCTGATTTACAAGGTCACGTTTGTCCCAAATGAATGTGTTTCGGAACTCAAATCCTGCTGTTGTTAGGGCTTCAATGATGTAAACATGAGTTGGTATTCTTTTGTTGTTTTCCCATACGTCGTTTACATTGATAATGCAGTGAGCTTTGGGCCCCATTAAAGGCAGGATGCCCGAATAGATCTCCTCGAGGGCTTTGGCGTATTCCTCATGATTCATGGTTCCTAAATCAAGAGGATTATCCGAATATTGCTGGACTTTCAGATAGTGTTTGTTTCTTCTAAGGTCTCCCCTGACACTTTTGTTCAAGCGTTCATGCGCCAACATGTTAGCGTACGGAGGTGACGTTATACAAAGAGAGACTGTCTCTTTTTCTAGATACTTGGGGATGTTATGAGCCTCTTCAACTATCGCCATTTGTCGAGAATTCTGAGTTAGTCTTGACTGCTGGAGTCTTTTCTTGGCTATTTCGATGTATTCTTCTTTAAGATCAAAGCCGACAGCATTACGGTCAAGGTCTTGTGCCGCAATTAGAGTTGTTCCAATGCCCACGAAAGGGTCAAGAACCAACTCTCCTTTGTGAGTTAGCAATTTGATGAAGTGACTTGGAAGCGCTATTGGAAAAACCGCCGGGTGAACGTCCTTGTCCCGAACATCTCTCTTTTCATAGTAGAAAGGCTGAATCGTAACCATGCCTTTAACCCAGTCTTTTGCAGTTGAGCAACTGATATGACTGCCTTGGCAGTGGCATGTTTTCTTATGGTCTAAGTCGAGCGATTTCGAGATCACACTCATTTCTTCTCCTCCCTCAGCGGCCTGACTAGTATTACGAGATCATTGTTTTCTGCTCGAATCTCCCAGCGTAGTCTATCACCTTCTTTCAACCCCAATTGACGTGCGACACCAATGGGAACTGTAGTTCTAAGTGAATTGCCTCGCGTTGACGCGTGCGTCAGAATTGTTCGCTCTCCTTTGTCAGACATTGGGCTCCCTCATTAGGTATAGCGGACTACCTACGGTTATATATAATTAGCTGCAGTTTCCGAATAAATTTCTCAAAATACTCCGAGTCAAATAGACTCTCGGATACCTGCCCCACCTAGCATACGCGATTAGCATTCTAAGACGATATCTGTCTTCTTGGGGATGACAGGATGGGGAGATCATATGCTCCATCCATCAATTCCTCTAGCACTAATAAGATAATCACATTTTCTTTTCAACTGATCAATACCTGCATCATGCCAGTCAGTCTCGTCCAGTTGTTTTCCGATGAGGGAAATGGCAATCTGACGGTCGAATTGCAATTTGTGACGGCTCCTCAGAAAGTTCCAATAAAAAACAATGTCATCGCGTCTTCTTTCGATGAACTCTGGAAATGGAACTCGATCGCCCTTTTTCATGTTCACCTCGCTTTTCACAGGTAGCAAATTCCACAAATCATTATTCTTCCATATCGAGAACGGTATGACATGATCGATGTTCAAATTCTTCGTGGACGTTATTAATTCTCCTGACCAAGTGCATCTTAAGTGATTCTGTTCTTTGAGCAATTGCTCAAAAGCGATCTGAGCGTCTCGCATAATGCGTTCAGTTGCAGGAAACGTTCGCAGTTTCTTTAGGACAGACTCAACGGTCAAAATACCTGTTCTGTCTGCGCTAACAGTGAATTCAGCCCATTTGTATAAGAGAGAGTCTTCTCCTGAAATGAATCCTCCTAGATATAAGAATACCTTGTGGAATTCACTGCTGAAGGAAAAGGTGCCGTAAGAATCTATGAGAGATTCGGTGCTTATTGATGTCATTTCATGAGGCTTCCTTCCATTATCACGGAAGGTGAAGATGGAATACTCCTCTTTGGAGATCGATCTTCCAATGTATCGCATGGGCATATTTGTGATTGTCCGCTTGAGATTCCTAGTCAACCTCAAAAAATCTTTAGTGATTTCTTCAGGGATAGTGCCATTTTGATAGTCACTGTTAAAGGCAGAGAAGCCTCCTCTGCTCTTGTAATAATCGGTGATTTTTCTGAAATCACTTCTGAAAGCGATTTGCTTGCCTGTTTGGGGGGTCTCGCCATTCTTCTGAGGAACAAATTCTGAGCTTTCGATCAGAGGATAATAATAAAACAACCATTTTTCCACAAGTAGACCCAGAGGAAAAGAGACTTTCCCATTTTCTTCTTTCTTCAGGTGGGGATATTCCTGTGAGATTTCGATTGCTGCTCTAAGCAACGCGAATTTATAGGTCGTGTCCTTGCTGTCACGTTCTATTATCGTATTGATTTTCTTGAAACTATCTGTTTCATAGCTTTGCATATCCAACAGTCTCCGGAGTTAAGTCGAATAACCCTAGACTTCTGATATACCAACAAAAATACGAATCAAAACCAGCGTATAAACCTGACAGAAAAATCTTCTGGGTAACTACGTAATTATTTTTCTTCCTTAGGAATCTTGGAAAAGGATTTGCATTTTTCACAATAAAGTTCTGTGGTTATCATGTTACTTCCGCAAAAATTGCATTTTGCACTTGCTAGCTTTGGCGTGACAAATCTCCTTCTTGCAACAGGAAACGCCAGAAGATTAACTGCAACCCAAAATAATAGACCTTTGAAAAGAAGACTGTTCATTGTGATTACTTCAGTAACTTGAAGAATCAAAAGCACCGATAATATTCCTAAGTGAACGGAAGAAAGACGAAGTTCTATTTTTGGGCTTATCTCGAAAAGCTTCGTCACAGTTACCACTCCAAAACCGCTCCGCATTTAGGACAGCTTCTGATGCCTCTTTGAATAGGGTTGCCGCATTTGGGGCATTTGGGTCCAAAAACCGAGGCAAGTATGGCAAGCCCTACGAGACCTAGAAAAATCGCTGCAAGTGCTCCGAAAATGTCGTCATCCTCAGGCAAATTGTCACTCTCTGTATTCTATTTTCTTCATTTCGGCTATAACTTTTCTGCAAAATCAGAAACTTTCAATTCTCGTTATTCTGCATGGTCTTCGAATAAGTCCATTGGTCTGTCTTGCGCTGTTTTGGATTTTGGTTGAGGTTGTTCGGGAGCGTAACGTATAGTGAGGTTTCAGTCCGTGATTTATTGTTGGGATTTTTCTTTCGCTATGTATGCGGGTTTGCGGTTGGCCCATCCTCTGTTTGCCATTATTCTGAAGAGTATTCTTGGCATGGGTGCTTTGTTAAATCGTTTTTTGGTTTGTTGGCTGTTTTGCCGTCTTTAACGATTTCTTGTCCTGCCTTAAATGTTGCTTCAAGGAAGCCTTTGTTTACTCTTAGTGGGATCATCTCTCAGCTAGGGGTTCCGTGTCGCCATTTTTCGAGTGTTCGGTCTTTTTTGATTGCCTTTTTGAATTCTTTGTAGTGTTCTCTGCAGAGGTAGGAGCGTCGACTTTCACCTGTTTTGAAGCCTACCCCTATGACTTCCTGAGGGCAGTTCTTCGACGCCGTTTTATCAGCCTAATGATACGTCAGCTTTGTTAACAATAGGCGTATGCGAATATGTGGTTTGCATTTTTCTAGTTGATTTGCACGCAATCTAAAGCGACAGTTAGCTTCTTCTTGAAACTTAGAATTCAAACTTAGATTATTTTCTGGATCAGGTTCGAATCTGACTCGTATACGTGTGCCGAAATGGAATGGCACGTTAATTTTCCTGTCTCAGAACGCGTTGCCTTTGAAACTTGCTCCAACAACTTTCCTAGCGCAACGAAATTCGGAAGAGCCTTCTTACCGAAATCATGACTTCTGAAAATCGCTGTCAGATTCAACTTTCCATCCCTCTTCTTAAAGTCAACAAGGACCATGCAAGGGATGTGCTCCGCCCTGGTGTCCCTCTCAGGCATCAACAACCCAATCGAAGCGGACTTGGACTCAGGATTTCTGTCCAGCCTATCTATCGCCCACTGGATCTGATCTATTCCCTTAAAATCAAACATCCTCTCTCCATAACTGTACCCCAATTCCTCATCGGGCTCCTTCTTAAACGTCAAGTCCATGATTTCATGAATCATAGCTTTCGGCGCCAGTCCTTCAATCTCAGCCCTTCGCTCCATCGGATTCTGAACCTCCAAGACCAAGTTCAAGATCTCTCTTAACCGCTCTTCCCCATCAAAGACAACAGCTCCTTCATTCCAGATGTACTTGACTCCCTGAACCCAGCCTTCGTACAGATTCCCAACCACCATCTGGTACATCTCATTACCCAACTCAGGTTTTCATCACTATTGGAGGAGAAGACGTTAAATCTTGTTCTAGGAAATCTGTGAGAGGCTCATAATTCATGACTATTGTTTGCGTTGCTTAGAGGTTTCGATTGTGGCTCGCGTGTACATGTTTGATGAGACACCCGCGATGAGTCCGCCGACTGCGTCATTTATGATTGGACCAAGCTTCTTTAAGATGCCCGGCTTAGCTTGGTCGAATCGTATAAACTCAAAAATCCCCTTTGCCCCAGCTATGTAGTTGGCTATGGTCATCCCAAGAAGTTCATCAGCCACCAGCCCCGGACGGCCCGTGAATCTCTCCTTCGTCAAGCCCGGAACCAAGCCAGCTTTCGCGTCCTCCTCCGCCCTGAAACACGCAACCTCCAGACAGGAAACATTCACATCAGACAAGGCGTCAAAGAACTCTTCCCGAAGGATCTCGGCAGCCTTCTCCCTTGTCTCGACACCTGGATGAGGAACAAACAGCTCCAGAGCCGCATCTATAAGATCCTTCAACACTATGCCCCTCTCCTCCAGATACTTCAACATCGGCAAGGTCTCAGACTTCACATTTACCACCAACCCTCTGTTTTGGGAAAGTCTTTTGATAAGCATTGCCCAAAACACTTATATTGGTTGGATAAACCATCCAGATAGGAAAACAATCTGAGTCGGAGTTGTGTGCACATTCATGAACACTAAACATGTTGCCTACACCACGACGATTATCGCAATAATCTCGATCATCTCGGCAGTTTATGTCTCTGCACACTATGAAGGACAAACCGCTGACATGCGTTCCACGATCAGCGGCTTACAAAGCGACGTCGCAAGCCTGCAGAGCGAACTTAACAAATATCGAAACTTGACCTTGGTGGACGACCGGGGCTACGTCCTGAACCTCACGTCCTATCCGAACAGGATCGTGTCGCTTGCTCCAAGCAACACGGAAATTCTGTTTGCGGTAGGGGCGGGAGACAAGGTCGTAGGAGTCACCGACTACTGTAACTATCCATACGATTTCTCAGCTTGGATTGAGGCCGGTAACCTAACAAGCGTCGGAGACTACTGGACCCCGAACATGGAAGCAATCGTCTCCCTCGAGCCTGACCTGATTTTGGCAGCATTCGCCCAAGAAGAGGTCGTTAACACCTTAAGGGGAATGGGATACAAGGTCTTGGTGCTAGACCCCGACAACACCGATGACATCCTTAAGGACATTGCACTTGTCGGCAGAGCAACCAATAAAGACGTTGAAGCCAGCATACTTGTAAACAATCTGAGGCAAAGAATCGATGCTGTGGTCAACAAAGTAGGAGGCGCCACGCCTACCCCTAAAGTCTACTACGAAGTCTGGTACGACCCTACATGGAGCGTGGGTTCCGAAAGCTGGGAAAACGAACTCATCGAGAAAGCCGGTGGAATCAACATTTTTGCCGACCAAAACCTAGACTACTTCATGCCCAGCTCCGAGGCCCTCATTGAACGTAACCCGGACGTAGTGATATTCCCGCTTGGTCATGGAGCCGAACCCCCCTTCTGGGGAAGCTTTGAGCAGGTGAAAGCAAGACCCGGATGGGACGTGATAAGTGCCGTACAAAACAATAGACTATACACAATTGATGCAGATATCGTCGCCAGGCCCGGTCCCAGAATCGTCAACGCGTTAGAGAACCTCGCACAGATCATTCACCCTGAACTCTAATAGAACTAGTTGGCAGATGAAAAGCATTGAAGAGCACGAACGGAATCGAAGCTACCTACTTTAAACGCGTTTCTCGCTGGAAGCTGTTACTGATCATATTAACAGCCGCATTAATAGTCACAATCGTTCTATCGTTAAATGTGGGCTTCGCGCAAATACCCTTTTCCACAATTCTCACAATACTAGCCAAGCGAATTCCATTCCTAGGCAGCTTGGTGGAATCCTCGAATATACCACACTCTGACGAAAGAATAATCATTGAACTTCGGATGCCACGCATCCTAGCAAGCGCTCTAGTTGGTGCTGCTCTCTCAGCAGCCGGAGTTGCTTACCAAGGCATTTTCAAAAATCCTATGGCTGACCCCTACGTTTTAGGCGTTTCAGCGGGCGCGGCGGTTGGAGCGTCTCTCGCCATAGTTCTTGGAATAGGGCTCACACTTTTTGGTGTAAATACTCTGCCGATCTTAGCCTTCGCTGCCTCTCTTGCAACCGTATTCACAGTATACAATATCTCGCGGGTCGGATCCAGAGTTCCAGTAACGACGTTATTGCTTTCTGGAATAGCGGTGAGCATCTTTTTGTCTGCTATAGTTGCAGTCCTGCAATATATTGCTGGCAAAAAGCTCGAAACCATAGTGTTCTGGCTTATGGGCAGCTTTTCTGATGTACAGTGGAAGGACGTCTGGGCTGTTTTACCTCTAATCTCCCTCGGCACGGTGGTCATCTATTTTTACGCCCGCGACCTCAACATACTTTCTCTAGGCGAAGAAACAGCTCAAAACTTAGGCGTTGACGTTGAGAAAGTGAAAAAGCTACTTCTGATCTTTGGGTCGTTAGTAACAGCAGCGGCGGTGTCCATCAGCGGCCTAATAGGCTTCATAGGCCTAATGATCCCTCACATAACTAGAATCATCATCGGACCCGATCATCGTATACTTCTGCCAACCTCAATTATCGTAGGAGCCTCGTTCCTAGTCATCTGTGACGCCGTAGCGCGTGTAATTGTACCAGCAGCCGAGTTACCCGTCGGCATAGTCACGGCGCTCTCAGGTGGACCCTTTTTCATTTATCTCCTGCGCAGAAAAAAAGAGAGCTACGCTATCTGACGAGGGCAAGACCATGACTGTTTTAACCGTCGATGGCATCGACTGCTATTACGGGTCTGTCAAGGTCTTAGAAAACATGCGTTTCTCCGTGAAAGAGCGAGACTTCGTAGGCGTCCTCGGACCCAACGGATCTGGCAAAACCACTCTACTCAGGAGCATTAGCAGGACACTCAAACCGCATAGGGGTGCCATCTTACTTAACGACGTTGATGTATACACTCTAAAAAGCGTAGAAGCTGCGAAACAGATGGCAGTTGTTCCACAAGACAGCGTTACAGCCTTTAACTTCACCGCACTGGACATCGTCCTAATGGGGCGCAACCCCCATCTAAGCCGATTCCAGATGGAAAGCCAGAAGGACATAGCCATAGCCAGAAGCGCCATGGAGCTCACAAACACACGACACCTATCGGAAAGACCTGTAAACGAGCTGAGTGGCGGTGAAAGACAACGCGTCATAATTGCCCGCGCCTTGGCGCAGCAGCCGAAGGTTCTGCTCTTAGATGAACCAACGGTTCACTTAGACATCAACAATCAGTTAGAAATAATGGATCTCTTAAAGGAACTTTGCACAAAAAAGAGGCTAATAGTCTTGGCCGTTTTCCACGACTTTAACTTGGCCGCACGGTACTGCGACTCCGCAATTCTACTGAATGATGGGAAAATAATCTCCGTGGGAGACCTGAATGCCGTTTTGACCAGCAAGAGTATCAGGAAGGCGTTTCAAGTTGACACGGTGGTGAAAAAGCACCCCATCACCAACTCCCTTTATATCATCCCTATCTCAATGCCGAAACCTTCCTCACCTAGAAAGCTCTCCGTTCACCTAATATGCGGAGCGGGCACGGGAACCACATTGATGAAGATTCTGGCACAGGAAGGCTACAACGTTACTGCAGGCGTTCTCAACGTTTTAGACACAGACTATGAGACAGCTCAGTTACTAAAGATACCAGTCACGAGCGAAGCTCCATTCTCGCCGATAACCAAAGAAACTCACAACGCCAACTTGGAGATGATGAGAAAAGCAAGCGCCGTTGTGATAACAGCGGTTCCTTTTGGCTACGCTAACTTACGAAACTTAGAAGCAGCAAAAGAGACCTTACAAAGAGGAATTCCAACATACATCATAGAAGAAGTACCTTTCGAACAAAGAGACTTCACCAAAGGGAAAGCAGAGAAACACCTAACGGAGTTGAAAAGCAAAGGAGCGATAATTGTTAAGAATCAAAACGAACTCTTATCCTTACTTAATATATCACAAAGTAAACTAAATGTAACTAAAGAGTTCTCAACCCGAATTTCTGGTCATTTAGAGCCTGAAATAGATTCTTATGAAGGTGACTAGGTAGACAATCGAAGGATGGGCTACTGGTTCTTAGATGTTAAAGATTTTAGAATTGCAGAGAAGTGAGAAAATGCGTGACATAATTTTGGCATACAATGAAAATGAAGGTAAAGCCTTTTTAAATCGCTTAAAAGGTAAAAGCCCCCTATTCATCTGCATAATTGGAGTGACGGAAACAGCAAAAATCCCAGGCATATCAGCAGCGGGAAAAAATCCCGAATTGACTGACTACACGCCCGCCGCCGATGTTGAGCTTCTTCTACTCGGAAAATGCAGATGCATACCGGGCGTTCCTGTGACGCCTGAGGGAATACCAACACCAGCCT
>Ga0315310_10001452_pt1 | contig 14976 bp, 28 predicted proteins | sample TDP5_MG_FD_203630 | JGI IMG/M metagenome (GOLD analysis project Ga0315310, IMG submission 203630) | Freshwater sediment microbial communities from Lake Towuti, South Sulawesi, Indonesia - TDP5 | ecosystem: Environmental > Aquatic > Freshwater > Lake > Sediment | place: Indonesia: South Sulawesi... | reverse complement strand
TTGTAGATGTGGTTAGCGCTCAGGATGTTGAAGAATATCTGCTCTTGCATGTCGAAGCTGGCCCAAGAGCTGGAGGCGACGTTGACGTATGTTTGAAGCGAGCCGTAGCTGCCTCCGGTGGTGCTGTACGTGCCGCTGAAGGAGCCTGAACCAGAGAACCAGTTCTCCTGTCCGACTTGGCCGGTATGCCACACGCTTGTGTCAATGCCCCGTGTGTCGATCCCGATGAATCCGTCGGTTACGCTGAAGTTGACGCCTACGATCGTTCCACCTTCGATGTGGACATCCGATTCAACGTCTGCTTTCACCGTTGATGCTGGGATGGCGGTTACCGCTAAGAACACTGCGAAGGTTGCTAGCAAAGCCATTTTCGTCTTATCCATCCATCTTTCCTCCTTTCTTCCTTGGACTCTTTCAGCCCTCCGAGTGTAGAGGGCTAGGTGGTTTCCTACCTCCTCGACTTTTCTGTCCAGGTTTAGAACGACGCCTCCAAGGAAAGGCTTATGAGTGGCTAGAACGGTAGGTTTCATGGCGTGACATCCGCCTCCCCTGAGCTAGTGGGCCTAGCTATGAGGGGGTCTTCTACGAGGTCTTACCTCTCACCCCTTCCAGCCTGTTCTGTTCCTCCCTGATTTTTGCGAGGCAGGCTTCGCGGACGAAGGCTCCTCGGCTCGGCCAGTAACCCAGCTTCTCAATGAGTTTGTCGATCTCCTTAGCGACCCCGATGGGGATGGAGATCGTTACGTACTGGGTCTCTCCGCTCAAGTGGAGGCCACGTGAGAGTGGTGACACTTCAGCTATATATGCTTATGGGGTAGGGTTCTATGCCTGTCTCTTCACTATGCACTATGCCCACTAGGGCTTTTCCACCCCAGGGCGAGGAGGCCGAGGACGACGAACGCCAAGATTAAGTGCTCGTGGTGCAGGCAGGGGTCCATCAGTTGAAGGGGATCGTACATGGCATGGGCGATAAGCCTCTGGTGCAGCTCGCCCAGACCGGCGATGAGGAAGCTGGCAGCCGCGATCATAGTGGTTGGGTGCATCTCGTACCAGTGACGCCTCTGCTTCTCGGACATGGAACCTCCAAAAGAGGCTACTGTTTCAGGCTGACTCTGTAGAGCCACAGGTGGGTTATTCGATGGGGACGGTTAAGCCTTTTGAACTCGTCGATCCACTCGTCGACTGAGGCGAAGCCTGAGTGCTTCACGTAGGCTTCGAGGAAGGCCTTGAGGGGTATGAGGCCCTCCTTGAGGTTGACGGGGAAGTCTATGACCCGCGCGACGTGGACATCTGCGATTTTCCGTCCGCTACGCTTATCCGTGAACCAGTCCTCGCCGAACTCGATGCTCCTCCGCCTTGCTCTGAGGGTGTAGACGAACCCTTCACGGAGCAGGTGGTTTCTCGCCTTCTCGCTCGTGAAGATGAACACCATGCTTCTCTTCCTCCAAGAGGGATATCCGCTATAAGCTATCTATGAGTCCTTGGGTTCTGAGGCTTACTCCTTCGACTAGGTCTTTGCTTCCTAGGAGCTCCTCAGCCTTCTCGGGGCTGTCGACCACCTCAATGAGCGGGTTGATGACGGCTGCGCTCAGGGCGGCTAGTCCAGCGGACTCCGCTAACTCCTTGAGCCTCTGAAGCTCCGCCTTAGCCCTCTGGGGCTTCATCTTCTGGGCTCCGAGTACCGCTGAAGCTATTGATTCTATCTGTGCGCGTAGGTTGTTTATGGCCTGTGCGATGAGGGTTCGACGCTGGTTTTCCAGCTCGCGTCTGAGGAGGTCGTAGCCGCGCCGCTCCTCTTCCTTGAGCCGCGTGAACTGTTCGCGGTAGCGTTCCTCTATGAGGCCCTCGACTATGGCGGGGTCTAAGCGTACTGGCCTAGGGTTGACGCTGAAGCCGTGAAGCCTGCTTGCGACCGGGGTGTGGCCGACGCCGTACTTCTCCAGGATGGCGAGGACCTTCTTCACCTCCGTCTCGCGGAGCCTCTCCAGCTCCTTGTTGAGGTCTTGGATCTCCTTGTTGAGGTTGTCGACGTAGACCATGAGTTCCGGAGCCCTGGCGAAGGGGAGCAGGTAGACGACTCTGCGGCGGCGTCCCGACCGTTCGCGTTGAAGCACGAGGCATTGACGGTTCACCTCGAAGTAGAGGCCTCTACGCATGTTTCCAGGAAGGTTCGCTACCCTTGAAGGGTAGGGTATGAAGGATAGTCTCCTGGTGCGTAGGACCTCCTGGCCGTACAGGTGGCGTCGGTAGCGTCCTCTGAGGCTGCGTCCCCTCACCTGCCTCTGAGAGTAGCCTCTGTCCATCTCTGAGAGGAAGTCTTCGAGCTCACGGATGAGCTGTAGATATCTGTCACCAGGAAGCGCGGTGCAGTCGACAGTTATGGCGAGAGATTCTGAGTCAGGGCTGTTCACGTCTTTCCCCGAGTAAGGGAGCTATCCCTTACTCTAAGAGGAACCCCTCGAGAATCACTGCCGGTTTTCCAGTAGATGCCACTTGCCCTTCCAAGATGACGGTTTGCTTCGTCAACGGTTAGCCTCCTCCAGCCAGGTTCGAATATCCGCCTTCACTCGCGCGTCGAAGTCTCTGAGAGCTTCCGGCCTGATGCCTCTCCCCAACGCCGCCTTGGTGTCCATCTCCAAGGCCATGAGGAGGGCTTGGCGGAGAGCCCAGGGGTCGATGTCGGATTGGACCGCCCACAGCCTCAAGGCCCTGATCCGTTTGAGAGCCTTCTCCAGCTCCGCCTCTGAGACAACGTCTGAGGTCAACTAGTCTCCTCCAATAGGGGCAGGCTGAGGCATTGCCTCGATGAGGCCTCTCAACCGCTGGCTGATCCCGTCGAAGATGGGCTTAACGGTCTCTAGGCCTAGGAGGCTGACCAGGCTGATGCGGTCTCCGCACCGGCACTGGATGATGACATCTTTCTCGTCGCCGCTGAGCTCGACGATGAGCTTGGGCTCCGCGTTCACGTCCCTCCGACCGTCGATCACGATCCGTCTACCGTGGTCGATGATGATGTCCGGCTGAGGTAGGGGCGGCGTCCAAGGGATGGCTGTAGACGGGGTCGGGTGAATCCACTGAGCGGTAGGGCGGACTGTTCTCTCCCAGTTGTCCTCCCAATGTGGACGTCTCCAAGTTGCGTAGGCGGCGTAGGTCTTGTAGCCTCTAGTCGCGGCTTTCCAACTACTACTCGTTTCTGTCACCCCCTTTTGTTCCTGTAGGTAAGAGCGCCCATAGCTAGTATTCCAACTCCCGAGATGTAGAAGGGGAGCCAAGCTGTTACCACGCCTAGAATGATGTGTGCGACACCGACGATTATGACGGTTTTGACGGTTCTCATGGTGGTTCCCTTGGACATTCAGGCTCCCTCTTGAGGACGTCGATCAGGTCTTTCATGGACACGCTCTTGTTGCAGGTGTTGCAGCACCATGAGTCCCCTATGCCGTAGTCTGTCGTGAGGTCCATGTCGTACTTGATGGCAAGCTCCGCTATCTCGATCAGGTGTTTGCAGGCCGTCTCAGTATAGGTTTTACCAAATGACCTTACCTGGTAGGTTTTCATACCTTCTCTGTTCACAGTCTCCCTCCAATCCGTCCAGGAAACATCCGGTTCCCTCCAAGATAGTCTATCCACAAGGAATGAAAGTTATCTTATCGACGCTGACCCCCTGTTTCTCCAAGAGTTGGATGAGTTTCGTTAGAAGGGGCTCCTCAAGGTGGGGCTGGACGAGGACCTTGCCCCCGTCGATCTCTATCACCAAGTCGTCGTTAACGGGCATCACCTTCACCCTCCACGTCTAAGTCAACCTTCAGCTTGCTCATTTCGACTTCCTCCAAAGCTTCACGAAGCGGTTGCATGACAGGCAGTAGTGTTGACCGTTACGAAGAATGATTTTCCCATCGCAGGGCTGCCCTAGGAGTCCCATGACTAGGTGAGTCTTACGTGCCATTGTGTATCTATTCCTCCATGGAGGATGCTGTGCCTGGGGCATCGGCGGCGCCAGTCGTAGCGGACTCTCTGCGGGCTGTTTTCGTCGTAGATGTGTTCTACGATGCAGCCGCACCGCCAATACTTCAGAGAGCTACGTCTTTGCTCTCCTAAAGGAGATTTCTTCTCCATGTGTTGATGGTAGTCTCCCTCGGTTCGTCCACGTCTCCTTCTAGGCATGAATCTTTCATCCTCCAAAAGGGTCATGTTCCTAGTTTGACCTTCTCCTGAGTCGTCTGGGTCTGGTAGTATTCCTGAGTGAGGGCTTGGGTGTCGACCTGGACGTCTACGCCTAGGGCCTTCAGCCTTGCGAGGAGTTGCTTGACGGCTTCGAGGCAGCCGGGTCCTCGGTAGCCCTGTGTCTTCACGGTGGCACGTCCGTCCTCGTCTATCTCGACGACGATCTCACGCATACTCTCACCACGTGAAGGCCCTGACGACGATCTTCTCGCCGACCTTCTGCTGCGTTACCTGGAAGCCCTGCTGTCTTAGGGCGGAGACGTGGGCTTGAGCCGTGTAGTTCTGGGTGAGCTGCCTCTGTACCTGGTGCTGGAAGTCGTAGTGCTGGTAGAAGTCGCCCTTGATGACGACTTGGCCCTTCTCAACGCTGAAGCCTACGCCGCGTTGGAAGGCGGGGCATTTGAAGCCCAGCTCCACGCGCGTCACGTTGCCGTAGAAGTCGGTGATGGTCTTGGTCATCTGGCCGCCGTACTCCTTGCAGAGCTGCTCGACGACCTGGCGTAGAAGCTCTTGGTTGACGTTCTTCAGCCGTATCCGAATCAAGGTAAAGGAACTCATGGTTTTTCCTCCAAGAGAGTTCTAGCCCCCTAGTAGTTCTAGGTCATTGATTGTCCTGTGCGCGTGGGTAGCACATAGAGTCAGGCTTTGCTGATAGGGAAAGGTTGGCAAAGTAGCCTTCAACCTAGTGATCCTCACTATTGGCTTCGCGCGACAACCTTTATACTCGCACCAAGGCTCCACGGCCTTCATCTCAGTAACCTTTACGCTACTCATGGTCTTCTCCTCCAAAAGTGAAGCTACTGCTTCTCCGCCTCCTCAAGGTAAGCGCACAGGTACTTGAGGAATCCATCCTCACGCCTCTTGCCCGGGACCTCTTCCTTGTTCAGACAGGCGATGAAGGCCTTTGCTTGGGCTATACCTCGGGCTTGGAACACGACGTCGGGAAAGTAGCTACGTGTGGGCTCAAAGTTGGTCCCTAACCGTCCTGGCTGCCCGAACTCGTGCCGGTTGTCGCTCCAAATGGAGATGTACCAGGCCAGGTTTTTCTTCCTCTCTTCTGCCATGATGTTTCCTCCAAAAGTGTCCGTCAGCTTCACCCTCTGCCCTTTCGGCAGTTCCTTGTTAAGCTCGCGCTCTATCAGTTTGAGAAGCTTCTCCCGCCTCTCCGCGGTGAGCGCTTCGAGCAAGCCTTCAAGCCTCCCTGAAGCCATCTAACCGCCTCATACTACTCCCGGCTCCCTCTTGGCTCCGAGGGAGCGGTAGCCTACGATCTCGCCTACGATGTCCCGGACCTTGTCGCTCTGCTCGATGGTTAGGCATTCTTGGCCTTTGCTCCGGGCCTCTTGGAAGATCGGCTCCACTTTCTTGAGGAGCTCGGTGAGTTTCTCGTCCAAGCCCATAATGTGGGTCATGAAGCAGGCCCACATGACTAGGATCTCGGCGTTGTTCGATTCCACGTTCTCTATGAGGAGTTTCTGGGTTTCCAGGAGCTTCTCCGCTAGTTCCTGAAGAGACGGGACGGTCTTGTTCATAGAATCCCTCCAAAAGGGTTTAGACGCTGACTCCTCCTTTCACGCTCTCCAGCAGGCCTTGAAGCCTTGAATCAGTTGCTTCTTCTCGTTCGGCGAACGCATTCAGGGCCTCGTTCAAGAAGCGCTGGTTCACCTGCTCTAGCTGCTTCAGCTTCGTCACCATCGTCCTGACGTTCGAGACCCTCTCGTTCACGTTGACATCGAAGCTCCTTATCGAGTCGTCGAAGTGGCCCATCGTGATCGCCGCCGCCTTCTCTTCCATGGCGAGTGAGGCAGCCTCCTTCACGAGGCGTTCCAGCTCGGCGCCGGTCCAGGAGAAAGTCCGCTTGGCGATGTCGTCGTAGTCTAAGCCTTCGACAGGGGCCTTCCGTAGCTCTACGTGAACCTTGAGTATCTGCGCTCGCGCCTCTTGGTCAGGCGGGAGGACGAGGATGATCTCGTCGATCCTGCCTGGCCGTATGAAGGCCGGGTCTAGGTCGATGAAGTTCGTCGCGCCTATGATGAAGCTGCTGCGTCTCTCGTCGCCCATCCAGTCTAGGAGCATGTTCTGCATGCGTCGGCTTACGCCTGAGTCGCCGATGAACTGTGCTTCGCGGCGTAGGGATAGCTGGTCGAACTCGTCGATGAAGACGATGCACGGCGTCAAGGTCTCTATGAGCGTTGTGAGCTGCTTGACTCGAGTCTCCGTCTCACCCACGATCCCACGTAGGAAGTCGGCGGGCGTCAGCTTCAGCATGGGCATGCCGCTCTCCTTCGCTATGGCTTTGGAGAAGTACGTCTTGCCTGTTCCAGGGGGTCCGAAGAGGAGGACGCCTCTGGGCACGTCGAGGCCGTACTTCTTGGCGTTGTCGGGGTTCCTGATGACCTCGATGACCCGCCTGGCCACGTAGTCTTTAAGGTAGCCGTACCCGCCGACGCTTTCGAAGCCCCGGCGGGGTTCAACCCACTCTATGCCGTAGTTCTTGAGGATTCTCACCTTGTAGTCGGTGAAGACCTCGACGTCGAACTTTCGGCTTCTGAAGAGGCTCTCGTGGGCGGCTGTCTCCACGTCGTGCAGCGTCAGGCCGCTCGAAGCGGCGACGTGGCGTCCGTTCCAAGTCACGGTCAGCTTGATCAGTTGGGCTACGTCCTCGCTCAGCTTCTTGAGGACGGCTTCACGCTCCTCCGGCGTGCTGGGCGGGACGCTGATCTGGTAGCAGAGGCGTCGGACGTTCTCGTTGAAGAGCGGCAGCGAGGCGGTGAAGATCACCACGGTGCTTTTGTGCCTGTAGAGGTGTTCGTCGTGGCTCCACGGCACTATGAGGTTTGAGAGTGCCTCGGCGTGCGGCGGCAAGATGATGTACTTGATGAGGCAGACGGTCGGCTGGGAGCGAAGGTAGCGGTCGAGCTGCTGGTACGGGCCCATAGGGTCGAGCTGCTCCTCCTGGCCCGTCGCTAGATTCGTTATCGTTCCACGCTGGATGTCGTGTTCGACAAGGAGCTGATACTCCTTGCCGACGAGCTGGCTGAAACCCCCGCTCTTGAGGATCTCCCTGAACTGGTCGATCCTCTTGAAGTCGAGCGTCTCGACGACGAAAGCGTTGCTATGCTGTGCCTTCCTATGAAGTACTAGGTCTTCGATCCACGAACTCATGCTTGTGTATCCTCCAAGCCCTGACCTCGGCCTTCTGACTGCTCCAAGCCATGTCGGGGTTAGGCTCCGGTAATAGGACGTAGGCTTTCCTGTAGCCTTCGCCGACCAGCTTGTGCCAGGTATCCGCGAGGTCCTTCATTGGAACCTCTAGCTTCTTAACAGCGACCATGCATGGTCAAGAGTGCTGATGGAGCTTATATGCTTTCCCCCTCCAAGATCAGTTGTTCGGTAGCTGCCGGTCGTAGCCTATGTCTTCTACGGTGGGCTTCTTGTCTCCCCGGAACCTTACGAAGCGTGGGTGCCGTAGGCTGAAGGCTTCCTTGTTGACGGCGTACTCGAGGGAGCCGTCTTGAAGCAGGACGTAGCTGGGCTGGTAGGCTTGGAAGGTGTCCGTCGCCTGGACCTGGACGACGAGGAAGGGCTCGATCTGAACCCAGGCGTCGTACTCCTGTCGCTTGTAGGGCATGAGCTGTTCGTAGAGTGCCCGGCGTAGCTGGTGGTCTATGCCTGAAGCCACATCGCCGACCTGGATGAACTTGCCGTCGTTGTCTCGGAGGGCGATCTTGAAGCTCGTCACCTCGCGGTTGGGGAAGCTAGGGGTCTTGTTCAAGCCGATGATGACGGCGTCTATGTCCAGGTAGGGTTTGACCTTGTAGAGGTCTTGGCGGTCGTCTCTTGCGAAGAGTCCCTCGTAGCGTCGCTGTTCCACCCAGTAGTTCCAGAACGCCCTGATCTCGTCGCGGCTCCTGGGCTGTATGTATGGGACGACATGGACCTGCTGGCAGCCCTTAAGCCACGTCTCCGCCTCCTGCAAACGCCAGAGGTAGCTCTGGTTGACGGTCTTGCCGTTCACGCTGGCGAGGTCGAAGACGCCTAACCGTATCTTCGTCTGGTCGCCGTTCTTCAGGTGGTGGATGAGGTCGGGCAGCTTCAACATGCGGTCGCCCTCGACGGCGTAGGTCTCGGCGAGCAGGACGGCTTCTTGGACGGGCTGCTTGTCTAGGGCTTCCTTAAGCTCCTTAAGCCAAGGGCAGGATTCACCGTACATCGTTCCCCACAGGTTGATGCTGAACGTCCTCACGCCTCTCTGATAGGAGATCACCGAGAACTCCCCGTCCATCTTGGTCGTGACGACGAGTTCCCTGTCGAGGGGTAGCTGGTCTATCGTCAGGATAGCCTTCGCTCGTGGCTTCCACATGCTCGGTTGAAACTCTGACATGGTTCCTCCAAGATCAGTCTGTGAGCTGAAAGTGGTAGTAACAGTCGGGGCAGGTGTACTTGGTTCGAGGAGTAACCTTCCATGAATAGCCGCACTTGGGGCAGGTAACGCGATGGGTCTTTCCTGTCCGCCGCACGTATCCTGTTGGTGGCAGCCTCTTCTCGAACTCCGACCTCTTGTGTTTCACGTAGGACATGGTTCCTCCAAGAGGGGTTAGAACTGAAAGATGGTTGCTTGCCCTAAGGCTACGGGGGTCTTCTTCGGCTTTGGCGTACCTGTTCGCTTCTTCCTTAACGCCTCTTTCTGCTTCCGGTATATCCAGCGTTTGAGGTCGTCAAGCTGCCTCTTCTCGTAGTCGTGGAGCTCAACCTTCTCGAGGAATGTCTTTGCTTGGTCAGGGTAGAACTGCCAGAAGAGCCAGAAGTAGATGCGGGTCCAGGTATCGGTAAGCGGGGCGACGCACGTCTGTGAATGAATGTAGATCATCGCCTCGTAATCCGTCGCTGCCTCCTCAAGGTCGTTACGGGCGATCTTGGCAAGCCTCTCAACCTTCACCTTCGCCGACCACTCAGGCTCCACATCGTCGAGCCCCAGCGGGTTGATGACGATAGGCGCGAGGATCGCGTGAACGACAGGCCTGATGCTGGACATGGCTCCTCCAAAACGTGAAGCGGATGCTTCATCCTCGCTCTCGCGTGAACGACAGGCCTGATGCTGGACATTGCTCCTCCAAGACCGTTGAAGCTACCGCTTCAATACTGCGTCGATCTGGTCTCTCAGTCCTTGAAGGAAGCTCAGAGAGCAACGGATCTCCACGCTAGATTTATCGGTCTCATCAACGAAGGTGATCCTAACCATCGTGCCTACTATCTTCCCATCCCTCACATCGGGCACCGGGTAGACGTTCGAGTAGATGAGCTCGCTCATCACTACTTCAGTTGCCACGCTTTTCCCTCCAACAGGTGAGGCTATTGTTTCCCTCCGTTCGTCCGCAGGTAATAGGCTTGGGCTGCGAGGCGGTGGACCTCGTCGTGGATCTTCTCGTACTCGGGGTCGTCTTCGTGGAGCTGGGAGAGCCGCTCCTTCGCCCTCTCAAGCTGGGCTTCTACGCTGCTCATAGGCCTCCAAAGGGACGGCTACTCGACCGCTCCTTCTTTGACGTACTTCTCAAGCATCTCGCGGGCGTTGAACTCCTCCCGTGTCTTGCCCTGTATCTCGAAGTTGAGAAAGTCGAACGAGCATCAGCACGCCAAAGACAGCGGGCACTACTGCGAGGATTCTCTTCCTCATGGCTTATCACCTCCTTTGATCTATTCGGATAGGCGAGTCTGAACGGGGAAAGTCAAAGCGGCCTCGTCCATCCCAAGCCTCCAAAACGGGGTGTCACTCTTCGCCGTCGTCTTCCTCTTCGTCAGCCGCCGCCTCGTCTTCCTCCCTGATGGTGTAGGGCGCGGCGACGAGATACCAGTCTTGGTCGTCGGTGAACAGCACCAGCGGCCCGTTCTTCATCGGCCAGTGAACCCTGATGCTCGGCGCGTACTTGTCCCGTAGGAAGCGGGGATGCCAGGCTCGTAGGGCGGTGTCGATGGTCTCGCAGTAGAAGCCGTAGGTGTCGGTCTTGTAGACGTAGACTTCGTCCCCCGCGTGGCGTTGCCAGGGTTCAAGCTCTAACGCTAACCGCTGTAGGTCGGCGAGGGTCAGCGTTTCCACGTAGTTGATGCCCTTCTTCGCCATCTCTTCCTTGAACGCGGGTAGGTTGCTCTTGGGGAGTATGGCTGCGATGTGCTGCGTGTCCGCCCAGCCTTTGCCTCCCCACATCTCGAACTCGTAGGCCGACTCGACCTCCTCCTCTTCTCCGCCGTAGCCTCTCCTCGTCTTCCTGTAGAGCGCCTTGAAGCGTTCCTCAACCGTCTTCAGGCTTTCGAGGTAGGCGACGGTGAAGGTGGTCGTCTTCGATGAGATGGCGGGCTTCGTCGGTTTGGGCACGCCGTAGGGGTAGACGCGGAGGTATCCGGTGCGAAGGTTGAACTCGGCTCGTCTCTCCTTCTCATGGGCTTCTCTGATGGCTTCCTCGCCCACGTAGAGCAGCGCGACGTGACAGACTCTCTCGCCGTTCGGTACGCGCCAGCCCTTCGCCGCTAGGCCGATCCAGCCCCTCGCCTCCTTCTCCCAACGGTACCAGCGATACGGGCTTTCAACGTCTCTGTCAGGCTCGAAGTAGCTGAGGGCCATAGGGCCGTTGTAGCCTTCAAGCCATATGTGTCCGAATCGTTCGCTGTCCTTGACGACGTGGTTTAAGCCCTCCTTCTGCGCCAGTTGCCAGGCTTCCGTGCCGTTCAGTTCGGGTACGTAGACTCTCAGCTTCAATGGATGTCCTCCAAAAGGGCTAGTGTTCCTCTCCCGTATCGTAGGCGTAACGGGCGGCCTCGTCAGGGTCGTCAACGAACCCCTCGATCCTAGCCATCACGTATCCAAGACCGTCTTCCTGCGACTTCACGTTCTTCCAGACTCTCACGTGCTCCTTGAGCAACGCCTTGATCGCGTCGTAAACTGCCATGTCCATCAGGTGTCCTCCAAAAGAGAGGCTACTGCTTCTCGACGCGGCCTAGGGCTAGATCGAGCAACTCCTTCAGTCGTGGAACCTCGTCAGGTTCAAGCTCGAAGAACTCTTCCCTATACCCCACTCTCGTCGGCTTCCGTATAGTCAGTTCAACTCGCCAGCGGGTATGACCTACGACGAGGACTTTCCCGCCAGCCATCTCCGAGTGGTCGATACGACCTACCGTGACGCTCATAGTATTCCTCCAAAAGAGGGCTATTCTATGTAAGGAGCCATGTAGTAGCTGAGGTTGATCTGCGGGATTTCCACGTCCAGCTTCAGGGGCAACGAGTTGGCGATGTTCAGGACCACGACCTCGCTGATCTTCTCGGCTGCGGGCACGATCCTGCTCAGGAAGGCGAGGCTGAAGGTTGCCTTACAGGGCTCCCTAGCCTCGAGCGCCAAGAGATCCTCGCTGCTCCTGTCCAGCTTGATCTCGTAGTTGTCTAGGTCCCCTGCTGCTGAGAACCTGACCTCTTCCGGCGTGGCCTCTATGCGTATGTTCTCGCTCGTCTTGCAGGCGTCCTCGATGATCGTCTTCAGGGCCTCAACGGTCAGTCTGAACCTAGCCTTGAAGTCGATCTTAACCCTTGGGCACTCTTCCTCGCTCATCTCAAGCGTGGCGAAGCTGACGGCCCTGTTGAGGCTGCCTGTGCGTACCGTCCACCGTACCTTATCGTGGTCGGGGTCAGTCTCTACTGTGAGGCTGTCCTCGTCCTTCCTCGGCTTCGGCAGCTTCCTCATCACCTGTTCGATGGGAACCCAGATCGTCCAGTCCTTCTCCCACTCGTACTCCTCGAAGCAGCTCTGAAGCATCTCCAGGTCGAGCATGGCGACGTGGCTGCGGTCCATCACCATGACCTCAACCCCGCTGCCTTTGACCTTGAAGGGGACCTCGTCGGCGATGGTCTTGACGGCGTTCAGGATGTTGATGAAGTCCCGGGCGCTGTGGTAGCGAAGCCTGACCTTAGGTATCTTAGGCGGCTCAGGCTTCGGCTCCTCCTTCGCAGGTTCAGGTGTAGGTGTAACGGTGGACACCGTTGACGGTACAGGCGTCTCTACCGTTGTAGATGCCGTTCGACACCGCTCCTGAAGCTCGTTAGGGCATAGGAGGCGGTAGGTAGCGATGCAGTTGTAGAAGTCGGCGAAGTGGCCTCTGACGCATTCCGGTCGTTCAGTCGGCTGCTCAGGTGTCGCACATGCGACATCCGGCTCGGCTGGCTTAGGGTCGTCCCTGAGCCACGAAAGCACGTCTTCCAATCCGGTATCCTCCAAAAGTGAATCTACTGCTTCATTAGGGATTCGATTAGGCCTTGAAGCCTCCCGTTCACGACGGCTTCCTCCTCGAACTCTACCTCGCTTCCCTCGATCTCCCTGATCGCGTGGCCTGTATCGTGGTATCTGACCTCTTCCAGGACGCCTTTGACGTGCTTGCAGACGCGGTCTGAGACGGCTCGGCGTTGAAAGCGCCACGCAGGGCAGGTGCAGGAGAACGAGCCTGCCTTCATCTGTCCCTTCTCCTGAAGCCACATCGTCACGACGTAGAACTTTCCCGGCGTGGACTCGCTCTCGACCTCCCACTCTCGGACGACTCTATTCCCGAAACGTTCATTCACGTCCATCGAAGCCCTCCAAAAGGGGCTAGACGGCTTCGCCTACGAACTCTATGGCTGCGACCTTTCCGTCCTGAACCTTGACGTGGACTAGCTTTGAGCCGACCATAGCGACTATGGCGGTGTCGATCAGCTCCGGGTTGTCACACGGTAGCTTGGAGATGTGCTCTTGGAACTGAGGCCTGACCTTGACGGCGTTCATGTCGATCGCTACGATGAAGCCTCTGATCTTTGGGGGATACTCAGCCATGTTTGGCCTTGCCTCTTCCGTCATAGGAGAGATCCTCCAAAAGGTTCAGGAAGCACGGCATTTGACCTGGGCAGTTTGCTTCGGACCGTCCACTGTTGCGGTGATGAGGAAAGGACAGGTCGGGCGGCTCTGAACGAAGCTTCCTAGGCAGTGCCAGATAGGGACCTTACGCTTCTCCCTAGGGCATTGAACGGTTATCTCGCTCATGCTGGCTCCTCCAAAAGAGGGTTTAGGCTGTTACCATACCTTCGATCCTGCCCTTGCTGGCTATGATGCTTTCCAGCTCCATGACCTTCGCGCTGACGGCCTTCTCTTCTAAGCCGATCGTGCGGTGGTCGTTGACCTGGAAGACCGAATCAGGTGCTTCAGGTATCAGGCCTAGGAAGGCCTTTGCCTCCTCGATCTCCTGAGGCGTGACCTGACTCTTATCGGCCTTCATGACCTCCTCGGACAGCTCGCATAGGTTGTCCGGTATCAGCTCTCGCAGGACGATCGTGTCGTCAGGGTTCAGGGTTAGGGCCGCGACTCTCTCCTCATAGGTGTCCTTGAACTTCGTCACGATCACGTAGCCGAGCATGGAGGTGACGATGATCAGCTTCATGAGGTTTCTGGCCGAGGTCTGGTCCTGTGGGATTACGGCGTTGTCCTCGATGCTCGCGGAGACGCGCTGCCTGAACCTGTCGGCGGGTATCTTGTAGAGTGGGGCGTCCGGCACCTCCTTGGGGTCTGTGAGGCGGATGCGCTCGACGACCTGTCCCGTGGCTCGCACTTTCTGGACTAGGTTGCCCCACCATGAGGCGCGGAAGCCGCAGGGGCAGGTGTAGAGCTGGCTGTGCTCTACCACGTCGGTCTCCTTCTTGTCCTCACGGGTCTTGCGTCCGCAGTTGGGGCACGCCCTGAAGGTGTCTGCTTCCCTGACCTTTGCTAGTGTTCCGACTTTCACGACGCCTATGGGCGAGGTCATGCCGAAGACTGTGGCTACTAGACGTATCCTTCGATGTCGCATGGTTTCCTCCAAAAAGGTCACACTAAGTCGTACTTCTTCACATCGACATCGGCGACTTCCATTAAGCCGTCCTTCTGAATGTCCTCGACTAGAAATGTCTGAGCCATGGCGATCGCTTTGTCCTCGTCCTCAGCCTCTAACGTCCAGGTCCAGAACAGCCTCACCTTAACTCTGAAGGTGAACTTCGGCACTCGCTTCCCTCCAAGAGAGAGGCGGCTAGATGAATCGGGGTGCTACGTCGCGCTCAGGCTTCCGTGAGCCGTCCTCGTCTATGATCACGTCTTCAGGATGCTTCGCAGCCCACCAGACGCCTGCCCAGAACGTGACCTGCGCCATCATGCCAGGGCCAGGGTCTATCTCGGAGTCTATGATGTTCAGCAGGTGCTCGTAGGCTTCCCTAGCCTTCGCATCGTTATCCCATGTGATGAAGGCCTCAACAGCTCCGTTCAGCGTCCCTTTCCTCAGCTTGATCTCCGGCATCCGGCATAAGCTCCTCCAAGAGGGGTACGGCTATCCGGCTGACGCGGTGGTTGACGATGAAGCGTTCCTTCGAGCCGTGGTTGAACCTTCTCACGCCTACCATGACCTGCTTCTCGCCTATCTCGACGCGGAGCAGGTCATCATACTCCTTAACGAACTCCCAGACCGCTTCAAGCATCTTCATCTGGGAGAGGGGCGCTAGGGCGTGTAGCTCCGTGAGACGCTTCAAGTACCAACTACGCCTCAATTCGATCCCTCCAAAAGAGAAGCTACTGCTTCTCCACGTGGCCTAGGGCTAGATCGAGCAGCTCCTTCAGTCGTGGAACCTCGTCAGGTTCAAGCTCGAAGAACTCTTCCCTATACCCCACTCTCGTCGGCTTCCGTATAGTCAGTTCAACTCGCCAGCGGGAATGACCAACG
>Ga0315310_10001451_pt1 | contig 14980 bp, 14 predicted proteins | sample TDP5_MG_FD_203630 | JGI IMG/M metagenome (GOLD analysis project Ga0315310, IMG submission 203630) | Freshwater sediment microbial communities from Lake Towuti, South Sulawesi, Indonesia - TDP5 | ecosystem: Environmental > Aquatic > Freshwater > Lake > Sediment | place: Indonesia: South Sulawesi... | reverse complement strand
ACCTGGCCGATTTAGAGCTCCTGTAACTATCCCGAGAAGAGATGGAACAGAGTCGTCCCGGTGAAGGGAAAAACATATCCTGTGGACTTTGGTGCTTGTCCAGATAGCGGAGAAATTGGATGAGCGAAAGACTGGCAGTGCTGAGAGAGGCCCTAAAACTGAAGAAGCTTAGTGGTTTCTTAATTACTACACCTTCCAACCTTTTCTACCTGGCCGGGTTTAGAGCGGAAGGCAGCTTTGGTGTGTTGACTCAAAGCGCGTCGAAAATTTTTGTCCCGGAATTATTGGGTCAGCAGGCTAAAGAGACAGTCCAAAACTTTGAGGTAGTAGCCTTCCGGGATAAACCCCTGGAGAGGGTGGAGAAATTTCTGGCGAAGGAAGGAGTAAGAAAGCTCGGTTTTGAAGCAGGAGAAGTTTCAGTTAAGACTTACAGGGAGATGGAGAAAGCCTTCCGAAATGTCAGGTTGGTGACTTTGGATGGCCTGGTAGAGGACATGCGAATGGTTAAGACTGAAGAAGAAGTGGGCCTTATCAAAAAGAGTGCCGAAATCTGTGTGGCAGCTTTCCGATTCATGATGAGGAGAATCAGAATAGGAATGAAGGAAAGAACAGTTGCCGGGCAGCTTGAATATTTTATGAGGAAGAGGGGAGCTGAGAAACCTCCTTTTGAAATCATAGTGGCTTCTGGTGAGAATACTGTCTATCCGCACCACCAGACTGGGGAGCGGGAAATAAGGCTTGGGGACTGTCTGATTATTGATATAGGTTGCGTTTACAAGGGTTACTGTTCCGACTTGACAAGGTCTATATTTTTGGATATAATTAAAAATAATCGCCGGCAACCTTTACGGGCTCCACTATCTGTCGAATTTAGGAGAAAATATAAGAAGATTTACCAAGCGGTGCTGAGGGCCCAGAGAGAGGCGATAGAAAAGATTGGGCCAGGCATTGGGTGTTCAGATATTGATTCTGCAGCCAGAAAAGTGATTAAGGCGGCAGGGTTTGGGAAGTATTTTATTCACAGGACCGGGCACGGGGTCGGCGTGGATGTGCACGAGCTCCCTCGGTTAGAGGAGAATAGCACGCAGGTTTTGCGACCTGGAATGGTTTTGACTGTTGAGCCAGGAGTATATATCCCGGGCTTTGGGGGAGTCAGAATTGAAGATATGGTTTTGGTTACCAAAAAGGGTCGTGAAATCTTGACAGAGGATATTTTTCCAAGGAAGAACGGTTGAATATATGATTGCGGCAAGTGATTTTAAGAACGGGACGGATTTTGAACTAGACGGCGAAGTATTCACTGTCATCTGGTTCCAGCACCATAAGCCCGGTAAGGGTGGGGCTATGGTGAGGACAAAATTGAGAAATGTGACCACAGGAAGAATTTTCGAAAAGACTTTCCGTCCGGAGGACAGGTTCGAAGAGGCTGTCCTGGAAAGGAGAAAAAAGCAGTATTTATATAGAGATGAGAAGAATTACTACTTTATGGACGTGGAAACCTTCGAGCAGATTCCTTTCACCGAGAAGGAGCTGGGTGAGGGCACAGGGTTTCTAAAAGAGAATATGGAGGTGGAGGTTCTTATGTATAAAGGGAAGATAATTGGGGTAGAGATGCCGGCTACGGTAGAGCTTAAGGTTACCTATACCGAGCCGGGAAAGAAAGGCGATACCGTTACCAATGTGACCAAGCCAGCTGTACTGGAAACAGGTACAAAGGTCCAGGTGCCTTTATTTATTAATACTGGTGATATAATCCGACTCGATACGCAAACAGGGAAATATATCGAGAGAGTCTAAACTCAGACAGAATTTTTTGGCCACTGCTTGGAGTGGCCTATTTATTTGTTAAGGCTTTGATGTAAAGATCAACCAGGGTTTATGAGGAGGGATCATGGTTAAGAAAAAGAGTGAGCATAGCAGTAATAAAAAGATTGAAACAAAAGAGCTATTGCAGATAAAAGAATTCGTTAACCTGATAAAAGATGCCGATATTATGGAGCTCTTGTGGGAAAAGAATGGGACCAAGATAAGTTTTAAGAGAGGAGTTCGTAATTTAGAAGAAGAAAAGAGATTAGCTAATAGAGAATCAGGCACTTCTGAAGGACAGAGCGAGACTCCTCCATCGGGCCTCGAAACGAAAACAGAGATTTCCCAGATGATTAGAGAGGAAGGCCGACCTTTTCCAGAAAAGTATACGACAATCAAGTCTAGCATGGTCGGAACTTTCTATAGTTCACCTGCGGAAGATCAACCTCCTCTGGTCAAAGTCAAGGACATTATCAAGCCGGGACAAAAGATTTGTGTTATTGAAGCTATGAAAATTATGAGAGAGATCTCTGCTGATAAAGGGGGGAGAGTAGTTAAGATTTTGGTAGAAAACGGTCACCCGGTAGAGTATGGTCAGGACATGTTTTTGATAGACCCTTATTATGAAGAAGAGGTGCCTAAGGTTCCGAGGAAAAGACATAAATAAATCCGGTTAGAAACTATTCTAAAAGGTAAATTTCCGACGGGAGGAATTCGCAATGTTCAAAAAGGTCTTAATAGCCAATCGGGGCGAAATTGCATTGAGAATAATCCGTGCTTGCCGGGAGATGGGGATAAGGACGGTAGCGGTACACTCGGAGGCAGACAAAGATTCGCTGCATACAAAACTTGCTGACGAGAGCATTTGCATCGGACCCGGACCGTCCGATGAGAGTTATCTTAATATCCCCAATATCATCAGTGCTGCAGAAATTACGGGTGCTGACGCTATTCATCCTGGGTATGGATTTTTGGCGGAGAACACCTATTTTGCCGAGGTTTGCGAGTCGTGTAACATTACTTTCATCGGACCGTCCAAGGAAGTAATTTTGAAGATGGGAGATAAGTGTAAAGCGAGAAAAGCGATGGAAAAGGCAGGTGTTCCTATCATTCCTGGCAGCCGTGGCACTATCTCTAAGATAGACGACGCTTTGAAATTGGCCAGAAAGACAAAATACCCTGTGGTGGTAAAAGCATCTGCGGGTGGCGGCGGTAAAGGAATGCGGGTCGTGCAGAACGAAGAGGCCCTAAAAAATGCAGTAATGACCTGTCAAAGCGAGGCCAAAGCGGCTTTTGGTAGTGAGGAGGTATATCTAGAGAAGTATATTCCTGAACCAAGACACGTGGAATTCCAGATTTTGGGAGATAGGAAAGGCAATATTATCTACTTGCCAGAGAGAGATTGTTCGATCCAGCGTCGGCACCAGAAATTGATAGAGGAATCGCCCTCTCCCGCCGTAAATTCGAAACTCCGGCGCAAAATGGGACACGCTGCGGTTAAGGCGGCTAAGGCAGTAAAATATACTACTGTCGGTACAATTGAATTCTTATTGGATAAGAACGGCGATTTCTATTTTATGGAGATGAATACGAGGATTCAGGTGGAACATCCTGTGACAGAACTTGTCTGTGGCGTCGACCTGGTTAAGATGCAGATCAGGCTGGCTGCGGGCGAAAAGTTGAATCTCGAGCAGGATAAGATTAAGATTTACGGCAATGCTATTGAATGCCGAATAAATGCTGAAGACCCTGACAAGGATTTTTTGCCTTGTGCGGGCACGATTTCTAATTATATTCTCCCAGGAGGACCCGGTGTAAGAATTGATACCGGAATTTATCCCGGCTATACCATCTCGCCTTTCTACGATTCAATGATTGCCAAACTAATCGTAATCGGAAATAACAGGCAAGAAGCCATTGCTCGCATGGAAAGGGCTCTCGGTGAATTTGTTATCGATGGGGTAAAGAGTACTATTCCTTTCCACGCCAAAGTTATGGCCGATGAGTCTTATAGAAAAGGTGAAGTTAATACCAACTTTATTCAGGAAAGAATATTTAAACAAGCGTGAGGGGGGATGAAGGGATAGTTTTCGGAGTCGCTCGGTCAGAACCTCGCTCAAAATCGGCCAGCGCCAGGGCGAAACCTAGCCGATTTAAAGCTCCTGTAACTATCCCTTCATCCTCAGGGAATTGAGAGGTTGGGATAGTTTTCGGAGTCGCTCGGACAAGTATTTGAAAGATAGTTTGTTCATCACCGGGGAATTTCTTAACGGCAAAAAACTTCGGAGTCCGCAAGGCGCAAATCAAAACTCCTCGCTTCGCTCGTCGAACAGTGATTTGCTGGAAAAGGAAGTGACTGTCCTTGTTTTTTGGCTAAAATTCCCAAGGTTCTTCACAAGCTATCTTTGAAATCTCAGGATTTTGAGAGGGTGGGATAGTTTTCGAAGTGGCCCGGCAAGACTTCTGATTTTGCACATGAAGGATAAATATAGACTTCTGGATGCCAACTTAAACAGAGCAAGAGAGGGGCTCAGAGTCATTGAAGACGTGGCCCGCTTCCTATATAGTGACAAAGAACTATGTCAGAGGATAAGAAGTCTCAGGCACAATTTGAGCGACATTACCAAAAGCGTCTACCCCCGGTTAGTAAAGTCTAGGGAGCCGGAAAAGGATGTGGGATTGACCATTAAGGAGGGGAAAAGGAGTAATCTTAAGGATATCCTTCTGGCAAATTTGAGGAGAGCGGAAGAGGCAATAAGAGTTCTGGAAGAGTTCTCCCGGCTTATTTCAGTCGATGCGGGGGACAAGCTAAAACAGATAAGATTCAAGGTGTATAAGATAGAAAAGGAAATAGTTAATCGGATTTCTTAGCCGGCGGGTTTGTGCGGTGAAAGAGAAGAATTGAAGAAGAATTGGGCCAGAATAGTTCTTTCAATTTTTGTCGTTTTCTTTTTACCCCGGAGTAGACCCGCATTTGCTTCCGGGGAAGGGAATATATTCTCTCGATTCGGTAGGGATTTTAAATATATCTTTAGTGCCCCTCTCAGGTTAGACAAAACCGATATCCTGCCACTCTCCGCAATTCTTCTTGGCACTTGTGGACTTATGGTCCTTGATAAAGACATCAGGTGTTCAGTCCGTGATTTCAACAGTAATAGCTGGGACGAAATTTTTGCTTTCTCAAGACAATTGGGAGATGGAAGAGCCGTTCTTTCTATTGCTGCCATTTTCTATCTTGCTGGCAGAATTTTTAATGATGATAAATCTCAAGATACGGCAATTGGAGCCCTAGAATCTTTTGTCTTTTCCGGACTCATATGTTCGAGTCTTAAAGTCCTTACAGGCAGAAGTAGACCATATCGTGAAGAAGGTAGCGGGAAATTCTATGGACCAACATTTGACAATTCCAAGTTATCTCTGCCTTCTGGTCATGCCACGGTAGCTTTTTCTTTAGCCTCGGTCATAGCTTCAGAATATGATAGCATTGTAATCGATATAAGTGCTTATACAGTTGCCAGCCTTGCTGCGGTGTCCCGGGTTTTCGCTGATAAACATTGGACTTCCGATATAGCTTTAGGCGCTATTCTTGGTACACTGGTAGGGAGAGCAGTGGTTGGGCAAAGTAAGAAAGAAAAAATAGGAATATCAGTTTTCGCTAGAATAAAAGAGAAACGACTTGAGCTAGGCTTGATGCAAAGATTTTAAGGTAACAGGAAAAGTTTTTGCCGATGATTAAAAGTTTGCAAGACGTGGAATTATATGTTATCCTTCCTCCCGGGCCGGATAGGAATGTCCTGGAGATGGCAGAGGAAGCCATCCTCGGTGGAGCAGACATGCTCCAGTTCAGGGTAAAAGACTGGATGGATAGGAAGACAATTGAGATAGGTGAGAAATTAAGGGAAATTACTACTCAATATAAGGTGCCCATGGTGGTTAACGACCGATTGGATATTGCTCTTGCTCTGGGTGCCGATGGTGCCCATCTTGGCCAGGAGGATATGCCCCTACGGTTGGTCCGGAGGCTCTTGCGCTGGGCGATAGCAGGAGCTTCAATCTACCAAGTAGGCCTGAAGCAGAGGCCGCATAAGGTTACTCCTACCGCCGAGGACCATCCACTAACGCGTTTCATAGGTGTTTCTACTCACAGTCTGAAGGAGGCTCTCAGAGCAGAGAGAGAGGGTGCCGATTATATCAGTATTGGGCCAATTTTTGGGACACCCTCCAAACCTGAGTTAAAACCAATAGGTCTTAACTCAATTCGCCAAGTACGAGACAAAGTGAAGATACCATTTTTTGCCATTGGTGGGATTAACCAGGAGAATGTTGCCGAGGTTATTCGTGCTGGTGCCGGCAGGGTTGCTGTTATTCATGCTGTTTTTGGAGCGAAGAATGTGAAAAAAGCTGCGGAGGAGTTGCGGAGAAGAATTAGAGAGGCGAAGGGCTAAACTGATGACACAAATAGAATGTGCTAAAAAGAAAAAGATTACCGGTGAAATGAGAATAGTTGCTGCTGACGAGGGTCTAAGTCCAGAATATATCTGTTCCTGTATAGCTGAGGGGACAGTGGTTATTCCGTTAAATATAAGGCGGCGCCAGGGCAAAAGGTTACGAGTAGTAGGAATAGGGAAGGGACTGAGGACGAAGGTGAATGCCAACATTGGCTCTTCCCCTGATAGAGTCAGTCTGACAGCGGAGAAGAAAAAACTGGATGCTGCTATTGAGGCTGGAGCGGATAGCGTGATGGACCTCTCTACGGGAGGGGATATTGGAAAAATAAGAAGGATGGTGCTGGAACGTTCAATTTTGCCTGTAGGCACTGTGCCAATCTATCAGGCTGCCTGTGAGACTGTTCGCCAAGGAAAGCGGATCGGCAAAATGGATGTAGACTGTATTTTTCGCATAATTGAAGAGCAGGCTGATGAAGGGGTTGACTTTATGACCGTCCACTGTGGGGTCACAAAGAGAATCGTTGAAACTCTAGCCAGAAGTCGGAGAATTACTGGTATTGTTAGCAGAGGCGGAGTGTTTATGGCACAGTGGATAATGGAGAATAACCGGGAGAACCCTCTATATGAGCAATTTGGTAGACTTCTAGACATAGCTTATGAGTATGACCTGACTTTGAGTCTGGGAGATGGGCTCCGTCCGGGATGCCTTGCTGATGCTACAGATGAAGTCCAGATTGCCGAACTTTCTGTTCTAGGTGAACTCGCAGACATGGCCAAGCAGCGTAATGTTCAGGTAATGATAGAAGGGCCCGGACACGTTCCTTTGAATCAGATTGAAACGAACGTATTATTGGAAAAGAGTCTGTGCAAGGGAGCACCCTTTTATCTTCTGGGTCCCTTGGTGACCGATGTTGCAGCGGGATACGACCATATTTCTTGTGCCATCGGTAGTGCTGTTGCTGCTGCCTACGGTGCCGATTTTCTGTGCTATGTTACTCCTGCAGAGCACCTTCGGCTGCCTGACGTGGAGGATGTGACCGAAGGAGTAATTGCTACCCGGATTGCCGCCCATGCGGCTGATGTGGCCAAAGGAGTAAAGGGAGCTTTGGACTGGGATATCAAGATATCTAAAGCAAGGAAATCGCTAAATTGGAAGAAACAAGAAAAGTTTTCTATCAGTCCCAAGAAGTTCAGGGAAGAGAGAAAGAAATCTAAGCCAAAAGATGCCCGGGTTTGCACTATGTGCGGTGAATTCTGCGCAATGAGACAGAGTAGCTTGTATCTAGACGGAGTTCTGAAAAAGTCGAATCAACGCTCCAGTTTGAGATGAAGGAAAACTATAGTTCAGCTCAAGGTTCTAAAAATATGAAATTCGGGACAAGGGGAAGGAGAATGCGTTACGACATCAGTGACATTCTCAGGGCCTGGGAATATGACCGGCTAAATAATATAAGAAAGATAAGAGGAAATAACGGCAAAGAGAAGATTCAGATTAGATTGCCCTTGGGAATTGAGCAATTTGAGGTAGATGGAAGGCCCGATGGGAAGAAGCCCTACGGGAAAGAGTCTCTCTTGGAGTATTTCAAGGCAAAAGTTGAGACTTACAGAAAGAAGGAAGGAACTGACGAGGGGTTTGGTCTTACGAGAGAGACCTGTTCAGAATTATACGAAGAGGGCTTACTATACTATTATCGTTACGTTCTATTTTTTCAATTAAGAGACTACGAACGGGTAGTCAGGGATACTCAGCGAAACATCGAATATTTCGACTTTGTCCAGAAGTACGCAATAGAAGAAGAAGATAAAGAGGCGCTTAAGCAGTATAGACCCTACATAATCAGAATGAACGCAATGGCGAAGGGACTTGCCAATCTGGAAAGAAATGAATACGAGGAGGCTTTGGCAAAGATCGAAGTGGGAATCAGGGAGATCGAGACCCTCCCAGATATGGAAAATGCAACTTTTACTTATGAAAAGGGGAGGTCCTTAGGTATATTAAAGGGTATGGCAAAGGAGGTTCTCGAAAAGAAACCGATTTCGGAGAAGGAGGAACTTCAGAAAAAACTCCAGGAAGCTATTGAAAATGAAAATTATGAGCGTGCGGCCGAACTGCGTGACAGAATACACCAAATAGAAAAAGTACAACGGCTAAATAATAAGAAAAAACGGAAAGGGAAATAGGTAAGGAAACTTCTGCGGAAGGGGGTCCCGATTTTATCGGGACGAATAAGGAGCTCCGTGGTAGCGACGGGCGCGAGTTGGTGAGCGCCCAGGTGACAGGGAGCGAAGCGACCACTCCGATTTATCGGAGAGCACAGGTCCGACAGGACTCCGAAACCCGATGGAGGCAGCGGACTCCTTCGGAGCTGATTCAAGATAGTGTAACCTTTTGCGGAAGGGGGTCGCTGGAGCGACGAATAAGGAGCGACGACCGAGCGAAGCGCGAGGGAAAGGCGCGAGTGCGAGACGGTGAGCACCCCGGGAGAAGAGTTTCCCCTATTGAGCACAGGCTGATTCACATAGGAGGGTAAGCATGAAGATTGGGGTTATAGCAGATACCCATGGAGATTTAGTTGGGTGGCGAACGGTAATGGAAAAAATCTTTTCTGACGTGGATATGATTATCCACGCCGGCGACCTATTCAATTACGGCCCGAGGAATCCTGTGCCTGAGGGTTTTGCCCCCGGAGATTTGGTCGAGGAGATGAATAGCCTGGAAATTCCCCTCGTGGTGGTGCGGGGAAATTGTGATTCTGAAGTTGATGATTCTGTGGTCAATTTTCCAGTCCAGAGTCCATTTGCCTTGGTTCAGCTGGGTTCCCTGCGCATTGTAGTAAACCATGGGGACAAATTGAGCGACGAGGAAAAACTTGACCTTGCTAAAAGATGGCGTGCAAATATTTTTATTTCGGCTCATACACACAGACCAAAATTAGCGAGAGAGGGAGACGTGGTATTTTTGAATCCGGGCAGTCCCTCTCTGCCCAAGGAAAGTCCTACAGTGGCCTTAGTTGAAGACACAGATGGCGAGGTCGAGATAAAGATTATTGATGTGGAAACGGGTAAGGTGATGATGGAATAGAAGAGATGAAGGGATAGTTTTCGGAGTCGCTCGGTAGTGTAGGGCTTTATGCCCGTCCCGATCTATCGGGACGCCCATAAAGGACTACAGGAACCCTGGCTGATTTAAAGCTCCTGGAACTATCCCTTCATCCTCAGGGTAGGGAGAAGTTCAAATGAAAGTTGAACTAATATCAATTGGGACGGAGCTTTTGAAAGGGAAGATTAATACTGATATAGCTTATTTGGGTGAAAGGTTAGACAGTATCGGATTGACTATAGACAGGGAGACTACGGTTGGCGATGATATGAAAAAGATTGAAGCCACCCTTCGTGAATCCCTAAATAGAACTGATATATTAATCACCACTGGTGGTTTGGGGCCAACATTCGATGACCTTACTCGGGATGCTATGGCCAAGGTTTTAAGGAAGAAACTGGTTTTTGACGGGGAAGTGATGCATCAGATTGCTGCCCATTTTGCAAAGAGAGATTTAGACATGCCCAAAGAGAACGAAAGGCAGGCCTATATCATTGAAGGAGCTAAGGTAGTTCCCAATAAGGTTGGTACCGCTCCTGGAATGATCCTGGAAAGGAGAAGTAAGCTCGGGCCAAAAGAGAAAGTGAAAAAAGTGAGCATAATTATGTTGCCCGGACCCCCGCGGGAGATGAACCCTATGGTTGAAGAAGTAGTGCTGCCATATCTTAAGGAGAAGTATGAACGCAAAATATCGAAAAAGGCCGTTCTACATATTTGCGGATTACCAGAGTCTTCGGTTTATGAGAAGATTAAGGAAGTGGTGGAAATCGAGCGGAGGATGGAAGGTGGAATCTTGAGGTTTTCTATATTAGCCCATCTGACAAGGATAGATGTGGAGATTTCAGTAGAAGGAGAAAACGAGCTACTTGTTGATGAGATACTTCACAAGGCAAGGCAAGAAATCTACGATTGTGTGGGGGACTATATTTATGGACAAGACGACGATACTTTAGAGAGCGTCGTGGGCAGTTTACTTCTTGGGAAGAGACTGACGCTGGCTGTGGCTGAGTCCTGTACTGGTGGGTTAATTGGCGATAGAATTACGGATGTTGCTGGAAGCTCGGTATATTTCAAAGAGGGAATTGTGGCCTACAGTAATGAAGCAAAAGTAAGAATTTTGGGGGTCAAAGAAGAGACTCTAAATGAATTTGGCGCAGTTTCCAAAGAGACTGCATTGGAAATGGCAAGGGGAATACAGAGAATTAGTGGAGCAAATATTGGTTTGGCAACTACGGGTATTGCTGGGCCAACTGGAGGGACTCCGCAGAAACCTGTGGGATTGGTGTATATAGCTCTGGTGTCGAATGGAGCAAGTGTTGAGATATGTAGAGAGTTTCGCTTCAGCGGTCAAAGGCGAGAAATAAAGGAAAATACCGTAGCAGGCGCACTGGACATTTTGAGAAAGGTGTTAAAAGAAAAGGACTAAATTTTATAGGAAAATGGGGACTATTCAAGCCCGGATTGAAAAAGTAAGAAAAATATTGGATCCTGAAGAATTTATATTTCTTATTACGTCATGTCTAACTCCTCAAGAGATATTTCTCCTTTCCAGGAGGATAGGAATTAATTATAGTGGCTACAGAACCGGTTCGATTCCTCCGGATATCCTGGCCGCGGACTTAGCTGGGGAGTTCTTCAACGATCGCAATTCCGCAGAATTGGTGGCAAGTTTTTTCGATAAGAAATGCCATCCCGAAAAGGCACCATTTGAGAAGGATATGAAAAAAGATTTACATGACCTTTCTGACCAGGAGATAGGTTTTCTTTTATGGGGATTATTGGGAAAGGCAGAAGAAGAATGCCAGGATTTTTTGAACTCAGTATTGGATAATGTCCAGGATAGAATTATGGAAGACCAATGGAAGATGGTCGAGGAAGAGAAAGAGCATTTTGAGAGCGCTCTTGAGGAAAGCGAAGTGCTGAAAAAGAGATTAAACGAGATGGAAAAAAGAGAAGAAAAGTTTAGACGTCAAAAAGAGAAGCTGGAAAGGAAAATAGAAGAACTCTTGCAGAAGCTCTCCCAAAAAGAGGGTTCTCTTGAACAGTTGTATTCAAGATATTGCCGTCTGGAAAAGGAGAGTCAGCAACTGAAATCCGAACTTACTACTCTAACGACAAAAATAGGTAATGCCGATAAATCAGAAGAAGAATCAGAAAAAGAGATTCAGGAGAAGGAGCTTCTTAAAGCAAGAATATGCTCGCTGGAGAAAGAGCTCGCTTTGAAAGAGGAAAAACTCAGAAACCTTAAGAATTTGAAGCGGGTAGGAGTCTTCGTTGATGCCCAGAATTTATATTATACTGCCAGAGAAGAATTTGGAGGAAAACTTGATTATGAAGCGCTTCTGGATAAAATTGTTATGAGAAGTGGAAAAGAAGATAGATTTCTGGCAGGTGCTTACGCTTATTTGGTAGAGAGTCCAGAGAAGGACCAGACCAAGTTCAAAAAGCTTCTGGAGAGTTTGGGCTTTCAAGTAAAATTCAGGGAACTCCTGGAAAGGCCGGATGGCTCGAGAAAAGCAAACTGGGATTTGGGGCTTACTATAGATATTCTGCAGAATATATCCAGGTTCGACGTAGTGGTAATTGTTAGTGGTGATGGAGATTTCGTGGATCTTATAAGATATTTGAAAAGACAATATGATGAGGTTAAGGTAGAAGTTGCTGCTTTCCCATCAAGACAGAGAACATCTCAAAGGTTGATAAAAGAGGCCGACTATTTCCACGAACTCAACCAGGAAGTTATCATTAGTTGACCACTATAACAATAAGAAGTTATTACTGTAGAGCTGAGGAAAGTATATATATTACCAATCAACAGTCATGTCTTTTGCTCCTATGGCCGAGCAGAAGACATTTTTTTGAGCGTTCACTCCTGAGGCCGTTTATTCTACAATGAAAATGGATAGTTCATGTCTGGGTTAAACTCGACCGATAAAGAATACCACGTTATTGTAGTGGGTGGTGGTCACGCTGGCTGCGAGGCGGCCCTGGCAGCTTCCCGGCTTGGCTGCCAAACACTGCTTTTGACTATGAATCTGGATACGATTGCCTTTATGTCATGTAATCCGGCCGTTGGCGGCCTGGCTAAAGGCCAGTTAGTTAAAGAAATTGATGCCTTAGGTGGAGAGATGGGGAAGAACACGGACACTACGGCTATTCAATTTCGGCGATTGAATATGGCAAAAGGCCCGGCTGTCCGTAGCTCGCGAGCGCAAGTAGACAGGCAAGCCTACCGACTGAAGATGAAAGAGGTTTTAGAGAGGCAGGAAGATTTGGAATTGAAACAAGCCTTGGTTGAAGAAATTCTTGTGGATGGAAATAGAACCATAGGAGTAAGAACAAGTATTGGTCAGAAGTTTTATGCCCGAACAGTGATTATTACTCCTGGAACTTTTCTGAACGGACTGATTCACATTGGTTTGACCAATTTCCCGGCAGGCAGGATGGGTGACTTCCCGGCTGTAAAACTCTCTGAGAATCTTAGAGAACTCGGCTTTCGCATAGGAAGGTTCAAAACAGGAACTTGTCCGCGCCTGGATGGAAAAACCATCGACTTTTCTAAACTTAAAACACAAGAAGGCGATAAAGTTCCTGTGCCTTTCTCTTTTTCCACGGAAAGGATAATTCGGCCTCAACTACCTTGTTATATTACTTACACCAATCCTGAGACTCACCAGATAATCAGAGAAGGTCTGGATCGTTCTCCCCTCTATACAGGTATTATTAAGGGGACAGGGGTACGTTATTGTCCGTCAATTGAGGATAAAGTAATGAAATTCCGGGATAGGGAACGCCACCAGATTTTCTTGGAGCCAGAGGGTCTCAATACATCTGAATTCTATCCCAACGGTTTGTCTACAAGTTTGCCCCTGGATATCCAGGTGAGAATGTTGAGAAGTATTGAAGGCCTGGGAAGGGTTGAGATAATGCGGCCCGGCTATGCTATAGAGCACGATTATGTTGACCCAACGCAGCTCAAGCCAACACTGGAGACCAAATTAATCGAGAATCTTTACTTTTGTGGTCAAATCAATGGGACCACAGGCTACGAAGAGGCGGCAGCTCAGGGATTGATTGGTGGGATTAATGCTGCCTTGAAAGTGCAGGATAAGCCGCCATTTATGCTTGACCGTTCAGAAGCCTATATTGGCGTTCTGATAGATGATTTAGTAACTAAAGGGACAAAAGAACCTTATCGTATGTTCACTTCCCGAGCCGAGTATCGACTAATTTTGAGAGAAGATAATGCCGATTTAAGATTGAGTGGGAAAGCATATGGTCTCGGCTTGATTGCAAACGGAAGATATCAAGAAGTTAAAACTAAGAAAAAGGCTATAGAGGAAGAGCTAACTCGTTTAAGGGAGATTAGGATTTTTCCAAATTCCCTCACGAGTGAGAAATTTTTGGAACTCGGATGGGCAGCTCTCAGAAGCCCAATCAGTCTATCTGAACTATTGCGAAGACCCGAGGTTTCTTATGCTGACTTGAAACTTTTTGATAAGAAAATGGGAGAGATCCCGCTGGATGTAGCTGAGCAGGTGGAAATTCAAATCAAATATGAAGGGTATATTAAGCGTCAGGAGCAGGATATAGAGAAATTCAAGAGACTGGAGAACAAGAAGATTCCTTTGGAAATCAATTATCAGGAAATAGTTGGACTATCCAACGAGGTCAAGGAGAAATTGTCGGCAACGAAACCCATCTCTTTGGGCCAAGCTTCCCGCATTTCGGGAGTGACTCCAGCAGCAATTGCTATTCTAATGGTTCACCTGAAGAGGATGGGAGTCGACAGGTTATAGAAAATGAATGAAAGAAAAGGAAACTATTCCAAACTGAAGGAACTTGCCTTAGAGATGGGAGCTTGCCTATTTGGAGTTGCTGACCTTTCCAGGATGAAGGGTGAATTCTTAGATTTATCCCCAGGAGCAACCAAAGGTCTGGATAAGGGGATTTCCTTAGCAGTTAGATTATCTGATAGAATCGTCGAGGGGATTGAAGATAGGCCAACCAAGCTGTACTATTACCATTATCGGCAGATAAACTATTTTTTAGACCGTTTGGCTTTGGGATTGACACAATTTATTCAAGATAAGGGATGGAATGCTTTACCCATACCATCTTCTCAGACCATTGATTGGGAGAGACAGAGAGGCCATCTTTCACACAAAGAGGTAGGTAAGGTGGCGGGTATTGGCTGGATGGGGAGGAACAATCTTCTGGTTAATCCAGATTTTGGGTCTCGGATTAGACTGGTTACTGTGTTGACAGATTTTCCCGTTTCGTGCGACGAGCCGAAAGAAGATGCCTGTGGCGATTGCCGGGACTGCCTGGGAGTTTGCCCGGCAGGAGCTATAAAGGATAGAGTAGAAGATTTTGACTGGCTTGCCTGTTTCAGGCAATTGGAAGGATTTAGAAAGACTTGCGGCATTGGACATCACATATGTGGAATCTGCGTTAAAGCCTGCAAGGGAAAAAGATCAGTGAAACCAAGGTGAGCATCGTGGATTTTCTGGGAAAGTGGATTGGGGACTAAACCCAGCCGCGTAGTCTCATTGCTTCAGCTACCCGCTCCACAGCAACCACATAAGCAGCCTGCCTCATATTTATCTTGTATTTTTTGGAAGTG
>Ga0315310_10001449_pt1 | contig 14982 bp, 11 predicted proteins | sample TDP5_MG_FD_203630 | JGI IMG/M metagenome (GOLD analysis project Ga0315310, IMG submission 203630) | Freshwater sediment microbial communities from Lake Towuti, South Sulawesi, Indonesia - TDP5 | ecosystem: Environmental > Aquatic > Freshwater > Lake > Sediment | place: Indonesia: South Sulawesi... | reverse complement strand
GTATGTTGTGTATGGAAAGGCAGAGACAAGCAGACTGGCGAGAACTGAGGCTTTCTCGTCTACGCCCATGGCTTTTGCAGTCAAGAAAGAGGCAACGGGTATGAATGTTCCCCACAATACTGGAATGAAAAACAAGTGAACATAAAAAATGTCTATGCTAAACATTCGAGCAAAAATCACACTCAACGCAGCCTGCAAATTTGTTCCTCTGAACATTTCAAAGATGAACACTTGAACTGTAGCCGTCGGCCACCCACTCAGTCCATGAAGAACCTTATTGTCGAACACACGCCTGATTTGACCTAAAACAATTTGTTGCCCACTCAAGTCACCTGCTGGAAAGACAATGGAAAATAACGAATGTAATAGAAAAGAGAGAATAATTACAAGCAGTAGCTTATACGCCACTTTCTCCGAAGTCAAAAGGATAATGACCAAGAGAGAAGCGGTAGCAAAAAGCGTAGGAAAGAAGAAGGGATGCAGAGTTTCCCAAACAGTGCGAGCTTCTCCGGCGCGCGAAAGAAAAAGCAAGTAAAATGAAAGCGCAACCAGAAACAAGTAAAGAATCTCGCTTATGCGCAGAAACTTGGAGAACCCATGTTCGCTAGGCGGCATTCTTGTTCTTCACCCTTTTGCATATCAGAGAGGAAAACGAGGTTACAATGAAAAGGACTAAGGAGAGCTCTGGTACATCAAGATTGTAGATTATCATGATGAGCCAGCCCACGAAGCCTAAAAGCATGATAAGCAACAAAACTCCAAACATCAACCTAAAGAAAGCGTCCTCTTTCTCGAAAAAGGCGTGTGACAGAAATATTCCGTTGATTAAAAAATACAGAACGAAAGCCACAACGCCTAAAATTGATGACTTAAGGGTATTCAAATTTATGAAAGTTATTAGAATGGAAACATAAGAAGTTAGCGTAAAAAGAAACCTAGAGTCATCGATTATAAACTTCTCTAGTTTATGGACTTGAAATGAATCACCCATCCTTCATCACTTAGACACTCTGAATCAATATAGCAACTTGCCAAAGGTCGTTTTAAGCGTTGCCTCTGATATTTAGAGCAATTTGTGCTCAAAACCTAACATTCGTTTTAGGTGATATACTCTTCTATGAAAGGAGGATACGTGAAATTTTTCTTTGCCTTAATAATTGAAGGTTTGGTACATTTAGAGGTTGTTTTGTTTGGCTTGCTGGAATAATGTATAAGTATTTGATGCGAGAAGTTTTTGTATTGAATGAATCAAAACCGCTTTTGTTTGTTGGGTGAGAGGTGGGATGAGAAGGCTACGCATTGCTGTAATCATTGTTATCTTGGCTGTTCCTTTGTGCTTTGTTCCTTTGCACGAGGCAACGGGGACTTCCGATTCGCCACCATTCACACCACATGACATCAAGGTATTAGTGGTTTCACCAGCCGACACCTACTATAAGGGCGGCCACTATTTGATTTCGGATCTTGCGAGATACGGTTTCAATGTTACTCAACATACATCTGGCGACGCTAAAGCCATCAACTATACAGCAGACTTTCAAACTTCTAACCTAGAACAATACAATGTCGTAATTTTGCACAGCACATCCCTTGCGTTTCCACCTGCAGCTGTAACGCTCGAGGAGGTCAATCATTTTGTTAATTTCGGCGGCATTCTCATAGTGATTGGGAATTCTCTATTCAGCAATGAAACAAGTGGAACGTGGTGGGACAATCTCTTCACGAGTGCTCCTATCCAAAGAATAGAACAAAGATTAGGAGTGGATTTCACAAGTTTTATGAGAGAGGTGCCCCCACCAGGAGGCGCACAATACTATCATAACAATGGAACGTTCACTTTAAAAGATACTTCGATCAAGGGATTACCGCAGAATCTAACGTACATCACAATCGAGACGATTGGGAACGTTAATAGTCAACTCGTTGTTGCCACAAGCGGCGCCAATCAAATCTACGAGTTTACAACAGAAGATAGCAAGACCACATCGGGAGTAACCTATTACAGAAACTCGACAGGAGCAATAGGAATCTATATTCAAGGCGCATACATCTACGCCACAAACCCAGCGCCAAACAAAATAAATTATTATGGGTTCACAGACATTTCGAAAAGATCAGCCCTCTTGGCTTCTTTGATTGCCTTTGCCCTTGGGAAAGACGTTGACACAATAATTAAGCCTCAACCTCTTGCAAACGTTAGACTTGACGGTGCAGGTCAATACTATTTTTCTGACTCTGAGACTGAGAAATACTTGAATGCAAGCCTCTACAATTTCAACTCTGTTATAGATGCGTATAACATCACGCCTAGCATTGGATTCATTGATTTCCTGAGCATATGGCCTACTTACTGGCAGACTTACGCCTCAAAAGTTTTATCTCAACTTAAAGGCAAGTGCAGGGATTGGGAATACAGCTCTAATTTGCGGTATTTTACAGACCCAGGCCCCATGACAACAGAGCAGATTAAGGCTTTAATAGATAACATCAAAGGCAACTACTCAAAGCTGGGAATGGATCTTTTCAGCACGATCATTGCTCCCCGCGGGCTTTGGAATCAATCCACTTTAGACGCTATGGTTTCCAAGAACTTGTACCTAATAGATATTTTGGATACTGAAACCTACTATTCAGACTGGTGGACTCTTAGAGTAAATTCAAGCGTCATTGTACACACAGGTGCAGAGATGTTACGAGAATACGTGTACCCAGCCTTCGCTGAAAATTTCACTCAGACAGGCTTGGACAAAGATTCTATACACTCCAAATACTTTACTCGGCGCGATAAGTTTGCGCTTGCCACAGTAAACGGATTTGCAAGCTTTGTCTATTATGTACCCAATTTCAGACGGAATGAGGTCGGGACCTATAGTCTGCAGACACTGTACGAAAACTTAACGTCTGAGATTCCAGACATTAAGTTTGTCCCGCTAATGGAGGCTGGCTTGTATTTTGGAAATAGATGGATGCGCGTAGAAAATGCTTCTAGGGCGGGGTCTGTAATCGAATTTGACGTTGATGCCTCCGCAATACCTGATGTAGTAAACATAGGAAAGGGTATGCTTTGGCTGAAAATCAGCGCAAATGAACCAATTCAAGAAGTCTTGATTGACAACAATCCTTGGTTCTACTTCGACAGCAATTCCATCCGCTTGCCTGCACCTACGAGTTCATCACACGTGAAGATAACCCTAGGAGAATTCCAAAGCCCAAGAGTAATCGGAAGCAGGTATAAGGTTGTGGAGGCTGGTTATGATGGTTATCGCTTTACTGTTTCAATCCCTAGCGCTCAAGGACTCAATGTTTCTGTTCACTTGCTCCTTCCACAAGTTGGCCCCTTCAAAAACGCCAGTTGGAGCGTGCTTTTTCTAGGAGAAAAATGGAAGTATAATTTTGACCCTCAGTCTCGTATATTTGAGTTTTGGGCGATTTCAGAGGGCCCTGTAAAGATTGATGTGGGTGTCTTTTGGAGTCTTTGGCAAACGCCTCCATTGTACAATTCAAGCGTCACGATAACCATTAACGTTACAGGTTTACAAGTCAACATTCAAAATGTGATTCTAAGTTATAATAAAAGCGACAGCTGGATCAACACTACAATGACACCTAACAATGGGTTGTGGGTCGCGGTGATTCCGGCGATGCCGTATGGGATTGTTGTAGAGTATAAGGTGTTTATCTCTAATGTAGAAGGACGTTGGGTTTCAACAGGAGTTTTCACATACAACATAATTGATGAGTTTCCTCCAGAAGTTGGAGTTCCTACGTGGGATCCTCTGAATCCAGTTGCTGACAAGCCTGTGTCAGTCAGCGTTTCTGTAGCTGAACCAGAAAATGCCAGTGGTGTTAAAGAGGTAGTTTTATGGTATTATCCAGGCAGTGGCATTTTAGGACTAAAAGACGCAAAATCGATAAACATGACCAGTGAAAATGATCACATATGGTCGGCAGTTATTCCAGAGCAAAGTGATGGTGCGTTAATTTCGTTTTTTATCTTGGCTTATGATAGAGCTGGAAACGTTAAACAAACAACACATTATAGTTACACAGTGGGTTCTCCTACTATCCCGCTGATTCAAATAATCCTTCTCGCAATCGGTGTTGTGGGTGTGATTGGAATAACATTGTATTTCGTCAAGTACAAGAAAAGAAAACATTAAACTGAACATAAAAAACAGAATTATACTTGCCATCAAAAATTGCGAAACAGTTACAAACTTATTTTTCTCCAAAAACTTTTTGTCAATTTTTAAACCGCGTAAGATTTGAAGTATTATGTCACGTATGCTGAACCCTAAGCTGGCACATGTAAACTACATTTTTAGTCAGCATAAAGGCTTTCCAAATGGAATGATCAGCTACAAGTGTATGGGAAGATGGCATCAGAGGACGAGAAGGTTTGACTTTTGCCAACACAAAAAGATTTTGCGTGCTTTGACTGCTTTGCCGAGCGACTCTTAGGCGTTGCTGCCTTTTCGTTTACAATTTACGGGCTAGTGGCCCTTTTGGGGGACCAGTCCAGTAGGCGCTCAATATAGATACATCCACCATATTAACGGCTCCATCATCATTGACGTCTGCAGCCAAATCGTAGCCTAAGGGACCCACTGGCGGACCCGGATACCAGTGAGCACTCAGTTGACTCAAGTCCACAATATCAACAGTTCCATCTCCATTGACATCGCCAAGATTTCTCCAGTCAACAAAAAAAGCTTCATGTTTACACCTTGTAGAATTTGTTCCAGCGTAAATGCCCATCCAAAACAACTAACCCATTGAAGAAGACATGAGCAAAGATCATCGGATCCTTGAATTTGACGCTTTTTATAAAGGCGTTTAAGCTTTGCCTAAGGAAGTTTGATAACATTTGTGACGAAGGGCGACCAAATCCCGCAGCTCTTAGTCCTGCGATGTGCCACCTTTGTTTGTTTAAGTGTTGAGATAGGTTTCTCGGCGAGTAGTGTTTCACGGTGTGATGCTCCAATATGCGCCATACATACCCTTTCTTAACAATGTGTTTCATCATGAGGATGTCTTCTGCCGCGGAGATGTGTGAACTTGGCTTCCAGTCTCTAACTACATCGGTCTTTACTATTGTGTGACCACCCTGTGCAAAACCGATGCTTTCTAGTATGTTGTCTAATGTTATGTCCATGATTACCATTCTATGTTGAGTAAACGAAAGAGAAGCCTGCATCCATTTGTCGGAGATTAGTCTGTTTAGTAGAGAGTTGTCCATGCATTCTCTTCCAGCCCAAATCACACCCTCATGAATAGCGCCTACTCTGTTATCGATGTGGGAGGTTACTCGTTCAAACCAGCCTTTTGGTAATTCTAGGTCGTCGTCCATGAAGACAAAATATTCTGTGTCAACGAGTCCGATGCCTATCATCCTGTTCCTAGCGAGGTTTTCCCCGCTTAGGTAAACGACAACAGTTTCAAAGTGTTTCTTAACGACATCTATTGTGCCATCCCGACTAAAACGGTCTACAACTATGAAGTGGTGGACTGGAATTTCTCGCCTTATGCTCTCTAGACACTTTTCAAAAAAGGAACGGTTGCTATTCCAAGTGCACATAACCACATCCATTGGAACAGGCTTCATTGATTCAACTCCCTTTTTATGAAGAACACAAAAATTTTCAGTTTAGAACATTTTGCATTGTGAAAGATGGAAAAATAATAAGAGTGGCATGTCTTTTACATTTCGGGTAGATAATTGCGAGAAAGAGATCATGTCCAGCGAAATTTCACCAAGTGTAGGCGTTGCTAGGGGAGCTTCCTACTTATTCATGCAAGGAGTTATTGGCAATATTGCCGGCCTGATTTTTTTGATTTATGCAGCACGGGTTCTTTCAGTCAGCGAGATAGGTGTAATTTCTGCTTTAGCGATAATTTTGAACCTTTTCATGGCATTTGGCACGTTTGCCATTCCGTCTGCTGCAACCAAGTATATTTCAGAGAACGTGGGAACGGGCAGAGTGGACATGGCTAAAGGAATACACAAGAAAATTCTTCGATCTGGTTTGCTTGCTAGTTTTTTGTCAATGGGTGTTTGTTTCGGGGCTTCTAGCTTTATCTCAACTTTTGCTTTAGGGGATACAGGCTATCAGTTGTTGATCGTTATTTTAGGGTTAGATGTTTTTGCCTTGTTTGTTTCAGCTTTTTTGAACGGAACCCTTTGGGGCCTTCAAAGATTTAAGGAAATGGCGTTTGCAGGTGTTGTTGCCCCATGTTTTAGGGTTGCCATTGCGATTTTTCTATTGACTCTAGGTTCAGGGTTAGTTGGGGTTGTAGTAGGATGGGTGCTTGGAGACTTTTTGGGGTTAGGGTTGCTGTTTTTCTTTACTCTAACTTCTTTTAAGTTTGCGAAAGAAGATAATACGTATCCATTTAGGATTTTGGTCAAATATTCTTTGCCTCTTTACGTTTCAGGAATAGTGAGCTACTTTTCAGCAACCATTGACAAATTCGTGTTGTTGTTTTCGAGTGGATTGGCCAATTTAGGAATTTACAATGTGGCGTTGTCGGCCACCATTGTCGTTGGCTTGGTTGCAAGTTCAATCAGCAACGCTCTTTTTCCGCAGTTTTCACAACTTTATGGAGGGCACGGAAAAAAAGCGTTAGAGGAGGCTTCTCTTGGGGCATCGCGATACGTTTTTCTCATTTATGTACCCATGGCAGTTGGTTTAGCTACGATTTCCCTTCCCACTATCACATTGTTTTTTAGACAAGAGTATGCACCTGGCTGGTTACCACTGACAATGATTTCTCTAACCATGGCCTTAACCAGTGCTAGCGTATTAATGGGTAGCATCTTTATGTCATTAGGTGTCACAAAGATTTTTCTTGAATCCAACCTTTTGGCTATTGCTGCAGGCACTGTGTTGTCACTTGTTCTTGTTGAACCATTCGGAATTGTTGGTGTAACGCTAGCTAAAGTATCCGTGACAGTTGTACCTTTTCTATATTTCTTATTCAAATTGCGAGACCTCTTTGGTCTACATTTTGATTGGGACGCATTTAGAAGGTCTTTGATTGCCTCCACGGTCATGGCTGGAGCAGTTGCGTTACTAGAGTTTATCCGAATGAGCCCTTACTTGCTACCCTTGTACATATTAGTTGGTGTCACTATTTATGCTCTAATGTTGCGGCTCACTAAAGCGGTGAATAGCCAAGACATCGCTTTGATGAAACAAATACTTCCAAAAAGCTTAGGCAAAACAATGGACGTTTTGGCGAAGCTTCTTGTTTGAAGATACTTGTTCAATCAGTTTTTTCTCTTTTCATTTTTTAGTGACATCTCGAACTATACTTTTATGAGACTGATATTGTATTGTTGCATATTTATTATCCTCAAAGGCTATTGTTGGTTATTTGCGCGTAAACGTAAGGCTCCTTGCGTCCTTCTACCATAAAAATGTGGGACCTGACATCATAACCGAAAGCTTTGAGGTAACTTCTGATGTCGTCTACTTCTGTAGGGTTATGGTATGCCGCTATCGCTATTCTGAAGATTTTTTTAGCTCGGAGGAATTCCCGAGAACCCTTCAGAACTTCTATCTCGGCACCCTCGGTATCAATTTTCATTAAATCAACTTTTGCAACATCAAGTTTATTGAGTAACTTGGTTGTCGTTGTAACTGGAACTTCGACTTGCCTGCTTCCTTTGACGACTAGAGAGTGCTTACCACTGTAAGCTGATAGATAAAGTTGCGACTTACCTTCAAAGCTTGACAGGGCCCCTTTTATTGGAACAATGTTCTTATGTTTGTTAACACGCACATTTTTCATAAGAAGCTTACAATTCTCACTTTCAGGTTCAACAGCAATCACTTTCCCTTCGCTTCCAACTTTCTTGGCTGCCATTAGCGCGTAAACTCCAATGTTCGCGCCTACATCAAGAGTGATGAAACCTCTTTCTGGGGTGAAGAAATGGTCATATATCTTTTTATGGTAAATCTCATTCACCATTAATCTGCCCTGTGGATAATATTGCTCCCAAGTGCTGAATAATTTATTGTGGTCTGGTAGACTAATGATAATCCGTAATTTTCTAAAAGGCAACTTGTTCCAAATCTCAAATATCCTCCTATTGCCAGCGAGTAGTCTTAACATTCCAATCACACCTAAATAGGGCAGCCGAAAAGTCACTGAATAAAGCAACAGACCGAATATTTTCCAATGCAGATTTGAAACGATGCCCAAATGCTGTGACCAGTCAACTCTTCAACATTTTTTCATAAATCTGTTGAAGCTTTTTCGTTACAGCCTTAAGACTGTGATTCCTAACTATGTCTTCAGGGTTCGAAACTAAGCCATTCCAACTTATCACTGTGCACCCGCAAGCTAAGGCTTCAAGGGCTGTTTTTGATAGACTTGGAATGGTAAATCTGTCAAAGAACACCTCAAACTTGTTTAGATAAGAGGGCATTTCAAAGTATGGGACAAAGTTGTTGGGAACATGAAGCTGCAAATTCATTTCAGCACATTTCTCTCTAACTATTTTTTCTTTCTCCATTAATCTGCCCTGTGGATAATATTGCTCCCAAGTACTGAGTAATTTGTAGTCGCGCGTGCTAAGTCAAAGTGTTTCGAGCCAACTTCAAATTGCCACACCGTACAATCTTGAGACATCAGCAGGGAATACGGACTCTGGGTTACTTCAACGATTCTAGAATGGAGATCAAATTCGGGATGGTGTCTTCCATCAACATTTCCTTTGGGACTGCAGTTACTCTCTGACCGTTCCAAATGACACCCAAACCGCAAAGCAAAGCTTCATAAGGCATTTTAGGGCAGCCGTCGTGAATTGTCATTCTGATTAAGCAACGGTGCATATTATAGACTTTGGGCATTTGATGATACGGCATATGGGGAATTGATTTGACATTTGGTAGATCAAACGAATGATGAGAGCCTAATATACTGATGGTCTTCTCTGGATGGTCTTTTGCATATTTGGCAATCCAATTCTCACGATAGATTTCAGGGTTCGGGCAGTAATATAGAATATCCCTTTTTTCGCCATCATATTCTTTTTGTCTAAACATTTTTGTGTCAATGGGTATTGGAATGACCTTGCCTTTTTCAAGCCCTACTAATTGTTTCAATTCGTCAGTGACGTAGAGAATCTCATCGCACATTTTTAAAATAAGATTTGATATAGCCTTTTCAAAACCCCTCTCAACAGTGTACTCAAAAGCATCAGAGCCAATAAAATGAACAACAAATTTCTTGCCTAGGGATTTCGAGGAGAACGCTAGAGTTAAAGAACGCAAAAAGCAAACACTGTAGATAACGTCGAAGCTTCTGAAAAAGGATGACCCTAAAAATTTCAGCGGTAGATCAGCTTGAGCGTCAACACCGTAGTATCGAAGCTGGCGAGCCAGAATTTCGGCATTTAAGGAACCTGTCAAAAAAACTTTCATGTTTCTACTCGTTCAAGCTTGAATGTTGTTAGGGCGGTTTTCCATATGTTGTCTGTATGGCCCATAACTGAGTAGTAAAGATAGAGAACCTTACTATCATCAGACAGTAGAGGCGAAGGCGAGTCCAATAAAATCTCTCCCTTAATGTTTGGCATTATCGCGGATTTTTCAGAGGGTCCATCAATTAGTTTTTGGATTTTATATTCGGTTTCATTAAAATAGGGAGAGTTGCAAGATACTATCCCAATGTATCGTTTATTAAGAGAACGTTCGGAATACAGGGAAGTCGCTGGAACTAAATAATGTGTGTCTCGAAGTTGAAAGTAGCCAGGACAAAACAAAGATTCATTCCAGCTTCCTTTTGGCCCGTTTAAATGCTTAAGCACGTTGCCAGAGAAACGGTGAACCTCAATGCTCGCCTTAGATGGACCTGTGATTTTAAGCTTCAAGGGGGCTATTCTCCGAATTAAATAACGTCTTAAAAAAGTGGGTACATCGAGCCAAGCAGGGCAGAACTCTCTTCGAACAACTAGCTGTTTCAAGAAGTTGACTACATTCAGTCCAGCCGAAGAAGTGTTACTATAAAACACTAGAACTGTCTCATTATCTAGCTTCACAAGTGAAGGACCATTTTCAATGTGTCCATTTTCCCACATATAGAAAGATTTTTTTAATTCCGCAATAATATTCCAAGGTCCCACTGGATCATCAGCCCAAGCCAAACCGAGTCTTCTAAACGAATCAACCGAAGGTCTGCCTGAAAAAACCATGTAGAATCTATTACCAAGTTTGGTGACAGCAGGCGTTAAAGCTTCTCTGCAACAGAATGAGCCTTCCGTTCCTTCGAGAACTGGATCACTGCCAACTTTTCGGAACCTCACAAAGTCACTGGAAGTCGCCAGCCCAATGGCCGAATGCGACCACGAAATGTCTTTTGCTCCTGTATAGAACAAAAATAAGTTTTTTGGATCGTCTTCATCAAGGAATACTGAACCAAAGGTGACAGCGCCTTTATCAAATCCTTTGGAAGAAGTATCTAAAACAATACCGTGATGAGTACGGTTTGAACACCATAACGCATTCATTTTACCTATCGAGTTCTCCACACGTTTTCATCTAAAGCCTTCAGAAAGCCACCGTAAATCAGGTAAAGTCTGCAAGCAATCTCGAAGAGGTTCTCTTTCAACGGATGTTTGAATAAACCGACACTAGAATAGTAGCCTATCTGATACAGGTTGCTGAGGGTAGGAAACCTTGAGAAGATTCGTTCTGGAAGATGCATTTTTTTGACTGATGTTTCGGTTTTATACACTTGGAATATCGGTCTCACCCCACCCTTCCTTCCCCAAACAATGTGGTGTTTCCAAAAGTCAACGTCAGTCATTAGGTGATCAGAAATTAGATTTAGGTTGGAAATCCATTTGTAACCCGCGTTTTCCATCCTTAACAACAGGTTCCAGTCTTCATGCAAAGGAATCTGGGGCATTCCGACTTCTCTCACAACCTCAGTCCTGAGAAGCGTGTTTGCAAGACCGCACAGTCCTTTGCCCCATACGCCCCCACGCTTTATGAAAGTTTCGTCGAGTGGTCCATAGATTTTGGCCACAGCTTTGGCGTAACCTTGACAAGCGCCCACTTTTTTAGGTTGAATGGTTTCAATGCACCACTCAAACCATTTGGGATTGATTAACACGTCACTGTCTATCGAAGCGTAAAACTCAGTTTCGGCGCACTCTAAGCCCTTTGCTCTAGATTTTCCTACATTCCTCTCGTCAACGCTAACAAAGACATCAGCGAGGTCGCGTGCCTTTTTGTCAAGGGTCGAAGGCCCGACTAGTATTAACTCATTGACCGGAATATGTTTTCGTACCCTCCTTATACAAAAAGGCAGACACCATTCTCCTTTCGTAGGAATAACTACGTCGATTTTCATCATGGCTTAGCTCTGTTGCCTATTAAAATGTAATCCACATACAATGTTTGTAAACCAGAAATGTCCGTTGGGTCTACCAGATTGGTTATTCCAACCATCACAGATTTAATGGTCTGATTTGGCCGCAATTCAGCGATTGTTACGGTCCAGTCCTTGCTTTCGCTTCCGTAGGGCACTAGTGTTTGTCCTTCAGTTTCAAAATAGACGTGGGCTACCGCTATTGGACCAGTAGATTTCCATCTAATTTTTATAAATTGATAGCTGTTGGTTGAAATGCTGCAATCTCTCACATAATAGTAGGGATTATAGTTTGGTGGTATGTAGTTCCATGATATGCTCAGAATGTTTCCGTCGCTTTTAATTGTTGGCGTAATTGATCCTGACCCCCGCCATTGACTAAGGTCGAAAGAATCTTCCTTCCATCCAATTTCTGTATAGTCAAGGTTAGCAAGCCATCTCACCCTCAAAACATCGTTAGGCGAAAGCCCGCTTTTGTAAATAAACTCTTGTATATTACTAGACTTATCAAAAGATGTTAACGTATCGTTCACGGTTACTTCTAAAAACGTCCACGCCAACGGATAATCCGTTATGTTGTAGCTAGAATGGCTCGAAAGCGTCAAAGTAGAAGTGGCTTCGCTCCTAACTTTATAAGAAATGCTAGTTGGCACAGATCCCAGCGAGGCGCCGTCGTCGAAAACCACTTTTATATTTGGACCGGGTTCTTCAACCAGTGTAAGCGGGTATTTGAATATGTACAGTTTCCCATTGCCAAATACTTTATTCACTGGCAAGACATCAGAAACGCTTTCCACAATCTTATCAAAATCTTGTTCTCTTGTTGATATAACAAAGTAGCTCGTTTCAGCGTTGATATAACTCATTGCTTCCTCCATTATGCTTATGGAAGGCCTTTTTGTCATTTCAATGTAAAGCCTCTGAGGAGGATAATCATACTCTGGTACACCAAACCATCCGCGAGTCCCAGAACCATGATAAGAGTAATCGACACCAAGAAAACCTGTAGCCAAGCTCGCAAAAGTAGGACTGCACAATACTACGTAATCTCCATTCGCATCATTACGAATGTAATTTATGGCATCGACCTCGTACCCAGCAGGTTGAACAGAAACGATTTCGCTACGAGGATACGCCTTATATAAGCTCGAAGTGACTTGCAGAGAGAGAAACAAGCAAACCAAAAATATACCGAGAGAATAGGGCTTTAAGTTTATCTTGACTCTTCTAACGAATCTCGGAGAAAAAGTTGAAGCCCTATTGCTGAACGTGTCTACCACAGTTAAGAGACCTAAAGCAACAAATGGGGCAAACAAGAGGTCTGCCATAACCAGTATTCTCCCGGGCCCATATGGCCATTTTAACATTCCGTATCTAGTTAAGTAATACTCGAATACGATGGTCGCATAGAAGCCGAAAAGCATCAAAGCATCTTTTGCATTCACGTATTTGCCCAAAATGCCAAGTGTCAAACCGACAATTCCGATTACAAGAAGGATGGTGCTTATCTCGGATTGAAAGGTTAGAAAATTCTCTAAGACAATCAATCCATTTAGAGAGAATGAAGCGCCAAAGTAATACATCGATAGGGGATATAATGCCAACATCAACGAGTAGCTAAAAATCATCAAAAATCGAGAGCGGAATTTCTGAAGGGCGGTTCCCCAGAAAAAAAACATAAAAGCAAACATTCCAGTTTGTGGATGCGCAAAAAACGAAACGACCGAGGCTAATAAGCCTAGAATCCAAAGACGCTTTCCTCCTTCCTTCTTCCATAAGAAAAATAATGCAACAGCCAGAAAGAAAAACAGAAAACCCAGCGAATTAGGCACTGCGACTGCTCCCCAAATAATCAAGGACGAAAAAAGCTCTGTAGAAAGCGCGGCTAAAAGCGGAAAAATCTTATTGTTTTTCGCGTTCACCGATTCAGCAATTTTGTAGGAAAGAAAGGGTACGAAAATCGCCCACAGAAGAGGGATGAGGATTATGTGAGCCCAGTAAATATCTATGTAAAACATCCTTTCGAAATACACTACTAATGCTTCCTGTGCCCTAAACTTTATCACATCAACAAAAAGCCCTCTGCCTATTAGCCGTTCATAGGCATACATCATCCCAGTTCTTGATACGTATCTCGCTTCAGCTAAATGCGACCAAGGATCACCATAACGCCCAGGATACCAAACCAACAGAAACAAGCTGTGCACAAGAAAAGAAAAGACTGAAATTAATGCGAGTTTTGAGCTGTTCCCAATACCTGTGAAAAGTACAATGATTCCTAAAAGAAACGACGCCAGCAAAAACACAGGAATAAACATGTTGGGTATGGTCAGCCACACTGAGGCTCCGCCTTCACTTGTTCTTGCAATTAGGAGCAGGTAGAAACTCAATGAAATTATAAGCAAGTAAGTTAAAACAAGCGGCCAATATTTCTCTCTTTTGTCTTCAGAATCACTACGCTTAGCAGGTGAGGGATTGGTTGGTTTCAACTTTCTGCGCGTTGAAGCTACGAATAAAACTAAACTAACAGCTATAACAGTTATCATGGATATTGTTGGAGTAAACTCTGCAGCAAAGATCAATACAATGCCTGCAAATGCCATAAGTGAAGTAAAGGTGGTTAGCCCAAGTAGCACCTGTGTAGCATGGGTTTCATTATGAAACATCAGTTTACCTGTTGCTACAGAGTTCATGTACAGAAAAGCCAAGGACGCCACAATCCCGACTACAGTGGATTTCATCAACCAAGAATTCACAATCAAAATGGCTGAAAACGTGACTAGGAAAACTAAATTAATCCAAAATGACGCAGTTATTCGTTGAAAAAAACTCTTAACAGAACTCATAACAAAGGTCGCCTAACTGTGAAACTTTTCGAATAGTGTTGTCATAGCCTTCTTCATGATGTTTTGCCTATCATAATTCTCTCTTATAAACGAATGCCTAAAAGCCCTTAAACCATAAGCAAACAAAGTTTCAGCGTTTTCCGCAACTTGACGAAAGGCTTGGGCGAAGCCCTCAACGCTTGGTTTTGTGAACAATCCGAGATTGGGATTGGGTGAAAAAAACAAGTCTAGTTCTCCCTTATTTGGTCCACTACTAACAACGTAGAGCCCGGCGCTCAGGTACTCGTAGAGTTTTGTTGACCGAGCGCACAAAAGATAATCTCCTTCGTCGAAAGGGACCAGCCCAATATCACAAGCTCCAATTACCTCAGCAAGGCTCCGGCGAGGCAGGGGTCCCCTCACTTCAAGAAGGTCGTCTGGAAGTCTCAATCGAGACTTAATCTCTCTAAGACCTTCCAAGCCATTGTAAACATAAAATACGAAAAAAAACTTGTTCCTCAAGTCTTGGGGAAGCGACTTGACGGACAACATTATTAAGTCTAGTCGATAGTAAGGGTTTATTCCGCTACCACTGTAAACTGCTACGAATTTGTCTGTAGGTAGGGCATACTTCAGCCTTGTTTTCATTAGAGTTTCTTTTCGTTCAGGAACAAAAATAGCAGTGTCTGCGCCATTTGGGACGAGAGCTGTTGACGTTTTTATTCCTCTGCTACGAACAGCGTCAGAGATTGGTTGCGATACTACAAAAATGCCC
>Ga0315310_10001448_pt1 | contig 14986 bp, 14 predicted proteins | sample TDP5_MG_FD_203630 | JGI IMG/M metagenome (GOLD analysis project Ga0315310, IMG submission 203630) | Freshwater sediment microbial communities from Lake Towuti, South Sulawesi, Indonesia - TDP5 | ecosystem: Environmental > Aquatic > Freshwater > Lake > Sediment | place: Indonesia: South Sulawesi... | reverse complement strand
TATGATGTTCGAAAGGAGCCACACAAAGTTAGGAAACTGATAGGGGTTTCCCCACAGGAAACAGCCGTGTACCCCCACCTCACCGGCAAAGAAAACATAGAATTATTCGCCAATCTCCACACGATGCCCAAGGAGGAACTGAAGAAGAATGTTGGCGAACTTCTACAAAAGCTTAGTCTTCAGGATTACGCGAAGAGGCAAGCGGGAAAGTACAGTGGGGGAATGATGCGCCGAATAAACCTCGCCATAGCATTAGTGCATGATCCTGAAATCGCGTTTCTCGATGAGCCTACAGTCGGCATGGATCCTCAGTCTCGGCGAGCCGTCTGGGACTTCATCAGAGAACTCAAGAAACAGAATAAAACTGTTCTACTTACAACTCACTACATGGAAGAAGCTGAAGAGCTCTGCGACAGAGTTGGAATAATCGACAATGGCAAGCTTATCTCACTCGGTACCCCGCAGCAGCTCAAAAAACAGTTTAACGCTAGAAACCTAGAAGAAGTCTTCCTTCAGCTCACAGGCAGGCGAATACGGGAGGAGGTATAGGTTGAAACTTCAACGTGTTGCAGCCCTTGCCAAGAAAAATCTCTTGGTATCAGTCAGAGAACCTGGAGCATTGTTCATGCTCATTCTGTTTCCTGTAATCGCTACCATGGCTTTTGGTCTTTCTTTCGGAACAGCCGACAGTGGACAGCCAACATATGAGATTGGTGTAGTGAATGAAGATCTCTCAGGATTAGGGTGGTCACAATACCTTGTTGGAAATCTCTCCGAAACTATGATTTTGAATGTTCAAAATTATTCCGATAGTAGCGCTGCACAAGGTGATTTGTCTCAGGGTAAAATCCAAGCGGTTCTCATAATTCCTGAGGATTTTGGATTAAGTTGTAATTCGTTTTGGGATTCGCCAAAGGATCCAAACCGTTGGTTAAACACGACGGTTACGTTGTTTTTGGATAGTGGGTCACTGTTCGCGACTCAGGCGATTCCAACTATCGTGCAGCAAGCGCTCTCAATGTCAGTCTATGGAATTCAGCCAACTTCGACTTCTGGACCCGTTAGTATAGGTAGTCCCTCTTTGGTTGACGTTGGCAAGCTAACCACGTTTGATTATTTTGCTCCAGGCTTTTTCGCGTTTTTTGCCATATTCTTAATAATGACAGTTTCTCAGTCATTTACTTTTGAACGAGAGAAAGGATTGCTCAGAAGGATCAGGACAACACCGACTTCCTCGAGCGAATTCATGGCAAGTCAAGCCGTTTCAAACATGATCATTGCCATGCTTCAGGTTGCTATTGTCTTCTTGGTTGCCACTCTTATAGGTTATCGACCATTAGGGGATGCAACAAGCTTTGTTTCGGCTTTCATAATCTTGTCCATTTTTTCACTTTGCTGCGTTGGTTTCGGTTTGATCGCTGCGACTTTGGCGAAGTCTTCCGGAGCTGCCACTGGAATCGCGTTTATCTTCATTATGCCTTTAATGTTTTTAGGCACATTTGTTTCGGTTGGTCTGTCGGCAATTGCGAAAGACGCCGGGAGATTCGTGCCCAGCTACTATGTGACCGATGCGCTGACATCGCTTTTCTTGAGAGGTGCGCCTGTGACTAGCCCTGCAATACTGATTGACATTTCGGTTGTGACAATCTACAGTGTGATTGTATTGATGTTGGGGATAATACTTTACGGGAAGTATGGAAAAACCTGACTCTAAAGCTATAGGAAATGCGTGTAAATTCGTCACGGTTTTTGGGTTCGCGTTTGGAGGGCTTATGGACTAGAGTATGGCGCGCGAACCAGTAGCCCGATGGTGTCGCTTCCGATCTCTGTACCGTTTAGCCTTGATCGTTGTGGGTTATTGCTGAAAGATTTTCTCCGAGTGTGAACGCTTCTTCCAGTTTTTCCTTGCACTTTGAAACATGCACATCTCCGTGACCGTCCTTGCCCAGAGAGTGGTAGAGAATTACATGCAGTTTGACGCCGAAGAAAGGTGTAATTCTTTCGAAGAACGCAACAGTCGACTGATAATGATAGTGATAGGTAATTATCACAACAAAGGTCTTGCCTTTCCAATTCTCTTCAGGCCCGCAGGCAAGCGCCTCCATTCGGTCCAATATCGTCTTCAACTGTGCAGTCATGTACCCCCAGTACATGGGAGTAGCCCAGACAACGAGGTCTGCATCAACAAACGCTGAGTAGATCTTCTGCATGTCGTCTTCAATGGCGCAGGTGTTGTTTCCAAGTTTGGCGCATGTGAGGCATCCTTGGCACGGTCTGACGTTCACGTCATTCGCATAGAACTCTTTGACTTTGTTTCTTCTATTGGCGTTCAATCCTTGTAGGAAATGCTTGACCAGAGTGTCCGAGCTTCCATTCTTTCTTGGGCTCCCATGGAGGACCAGAACTTTCATGGTTCACACCTTGCCGCAGTATCACGATTCTTCTTGCAGTTAAGCCTTTGCTGAGGCTGTAGCTAGCGCTTAGCTCTATTCTCTATATGTCGCTGATCCGCTTCACTACACAAAATGCCGCTCATGTATGTGTGTTTTATCAGATTTGTCAGTTCTTCCTCAGTTTCAGGTAGAACACGTACATGGTTTCGATCTTCCCATAAGGTCCTGCTTCCTTTATGCCATAAGCTTCTTTGTATCCCCGTTTTCGGCATATGGCTACCGCAGTAGGGTCAAACGCGTAGTAGACAAGCGAATCATAACCTTTGCTTCTTATGTAAGCCTCGAAGAAATCGAAGAACTGTTTTCCATATCCTTTCCCTCTGTGCTCCTTGGTTAACCATAGCTCGTGAAGTTCGATGAAACCCTTCCCTTTTCCCATAAACCGTTGCAGGATTTCTCTGTCTTCCTTTTCTCTAGGGTCACCCTTCCTGTGTTCTTCCGTGCTGGTTTCATGCCAAATCGCATGCCCGATGATTTCGTCATTATCTCTGAAAACAATAAGATTTAACCTTCCACTTTCAAGGCTATTCCTTAACCTGTCTAGCTCTCCCTCCGCGGTATATTGCCCAAGCTTTGCCAAATATCTGCTGAACTCTTGAAAATCACAACCCTCGACAAACCTCATAGTATTCTACACTCTTCGAAGTCAATCTTCCTTCTTTCTGCCAACCTCTATCCATTTGTGTACTTCTTTGAAGCCGCATGCGTCTCGATAGAATTCAAGATGCTGAGGCTCTATTTCAGCTTCAACTTCCTTGGCTCCCCTTGCAAACGCCTCTCTGCAGAAAGCATCTACCAGCTTGGTTCCAATTCCTCTCCCTCTCTCTTTCCTATGCACTCTCGTTTCAATTAACATGGCTTCCTTTCTTCTTGTCGGTAGGACAAAACCGAGAATGTACCCGACTATTCTCCTATCTTCCTCTGCAACCAAGAAAATCACATCAGCATGTTCTGCTGAGCGTCTAAAGTCTGAAATCTCCCAATACTTCTCATTATCTAACTCAAACAGTCTCATACATTCTTCTGAATCTTCCCTTATTGCCTTTCTAATGAACATGAAGCTTTCTGACACCAGGATAGTTTATCTGATTTTTCATGGTGACTCAGTATACATAGCTACTATTGAAAAAACCTAATAGCGCGCTCATTTTCCTTCCAAGAAAAGTTGTTTCAGTATTCTGCCTTGTTTTTTGCCTGCGTAATTGTAGAGTATTGTTGCCATGCTTTTTTCTGCTCCAGCTAGTCCGTAAACTCGTCCGTGGCGTCCGTTTGCTCCTTCAATGACATAGTACTCGTTTGGACTGTGCGCTCTTGCACCGTGACCTAATGCCCCGCCTATTATTGGCAGCTTTAAGGGTTTGCCTGTGAACACGTAGGCTGGCCATGCTGGAAAGAACCTCTCAGGCGAGGCCACGGGTGGATAGATTGCGTATTTTACTTTGAACTGTTCAAACATGGAGTAGGCTGCTTCTGCAATGGCGGATTTGTGACTGGTTAAAGCCCATGGATAGCCGCCGAGTTTTCTTAGTTTTACATCTTTGTAGCCTTTCTCGTTCAGGTGAGATCTAATTTTCTTGAATAGGTTGTTTAGTTTTTGGTTTGGCACAAATCTTATGTTATGCTTAGATGTGACCATGTGGGGAACAAAGGTTTTCGAGCCCGGACCTATCCAGCCTCCCCAGATTCCGTCTAGGTTGAAGCTTGTTCCAAATGCTGAGCGTTTAATTATTTCTTCTTTGTCAGTGAGGTTGTCAATGAACGTTTTAATTTTTAGTGTCTGTTTTATGAGTTCAGGGTCGAAGACTTTTACGGCTGGGGTTGACTTTCTGTAGCCTTTCCGTAATATCTTCAAGTCTAGTTTAGTCGGCACTTTGATGTCGTCGTACCATCCTTTAATGAGGATTTTGTTTCCGTCTTCTGTAACTAGGCTGGAGAGCATTTTGATGTGGCGCCACGCTGGGCTGTCTATTATGAGTTTTAGGGCACCGTGGACACCGAATTTGGTTGGTCCTCTTCCCCAGTATGCCCCACTAGTTTCTAACTCAATGTAGAGGATGCCTTCAGAACCCATGTGAGGTCGGGCTAATCCGTTTTGGTCTTGGCTGGCGGTTGGAAAATAGACAGCGTCAGCTTTTTTCAGTTTGTTAGTGTATTCTCGTATGAATTTGGGCATGCTTATGCTGGCTCTCTCCTCCTCGCCTTCAGCTATGAAGATTAGGTTGACGGGTAATTCATCGGCGTCTTGCATGGCTTGCATAGCGTTTAAGAATGCAGCGAGTGGACCTTTGGTGTTGATTGCGCCTCTTGCCATTAACACTTTTTTGAACGGTGCCATGGGAACTATCTTGGCTTCGAAGGGTGGAACCTTCCATAAATGGATGTCTTCGGCTGGTTGAACATCATACATCATGTAAATTATGACTGTTTTTTCTGCGCCAGCGTCGTACTCAGCATAAACCGCAGGCGAGTATGTCTGAGGAACCAGTCTCGCTTCCTTGCAGCCTAGTTCTTTCAAATAGCTTTTCAACAGTTCGGCGCATTCTTTGACTCCATCGCCAGTCTGTGAAATACTTTTTTGCCTGATGAATTCTTGCAGCCTCTTGACGTGAGCATTAATGTTTTCATCAATGTTTCTGTAGACTTTCTCTAACGGATGCAAGTCTGAAACACCAAACGAGCTATAGATGAATTCGTAATAAAACATTTATCACAAAGAGATTTCCAAGCGACCGAGTAGTTTGAATCACCCGCTATGTTAGTTTCATTCTACTCTGTCTACTTCCCTCCGCTCTTTTGCTGAATCGCAGCTGAACGTGGAGACCCTAGGCGCGCGCATTAGATTTCTTGTTTCCAAGTTTCAAACCATTTCTCGAATCCTTTGCAGGATTTGCCTATTTTTCGTGCTATGATATTGTCTGTGACCTTGAATGCCTTGATCAGATTGGTTATGAAGGATTCGCCATACTTCTCATACAGTTCGAAGACGCCTAAGAGGAATTTCCCATGGTACCATGCATAATTCAAGAATCCGACACGTGCATACAATCGCTCAAAATCCTCCAAACTACTGTACTTCACCAGAGGTTTTCCGCCCTCATACATCACCCTTGCCGCAGTCTCAACCACACGTAGGTCTTTCTTGTAGTCCTTCTCGAATCTCTTCAGAAACGCGTAAGTTGTGTAATCAGCGAAAAACTCGCTAAGCCACGCCGCTCCAAAACTTACCCGGGTCTTTTCCTGAAACCCATGCGTGAACTCATGCACTATTAAATGGTCAAACAATACTTGAATCGCCCCAGTGAAAGCTGCCTCTTTATGACCCACAGCCGAAATCAGCGATTTCTTCAAAGCTTCCGGACATTTGTCAAACATCGGCGACAAAGATTCTATTGCAGGCGTTTTAACATCAGCTGTAAGATGCACAGCGCTGTATTCTGCGAAAAGCACGCCATACGGGAACGATGTACGCTTGCTCCAATCGTCTGAATTGAGCACAAGCAACACCAAATCTGCCTCAGCCTTGAAGAAGGCTTTGAGAAACGAATAACTCTTGTCCGCCATAACAGCCAAACTGTAAGCTCTTTCTCGAGCACTGGGAGAATAATAGGTCTGAACAGTTTCAACCTTCAGAGCATCCAGACCCTTCACGTATTCCTCCAACGTACTCATTTCAAAAGCCCCACAACCTTGACTCTAGCATGTTCATCGTTTAAAAAACACACCATTCTCGGATTCACGCGTTACCGGTCCTCCTCGCGTCATCAAGCCACCTTTTCAACCCAACCTACAGCTGAACCTTAACACAGCTCCCCAGCATTCACCAACTTGAAAACCCTCCAAACTTGCACCAAGCCCTTCCCAAGCGTAACGGTGACATCAAAGCGCTGTTCATCATCCTACACATACACCATGGCCAGCCCAAGATCAAACAAAGAAGTAGTAGTCCATCAAACACACGGCACAGACTACTACTTCTGAACGCAGCAGCCTCGATATTACTACTTGTTCTAAGCCGAAGTCAATAACATCTGAAAAGAAACCCGCCTCCAACATCCAAGAAGTTGTTGTAGAAAAACACTACAGCAGTCAACAACAACTTCAAAACAGCCACAGTCTCTGGGCGTTGATGTCACCGGGAACACTCATATGACGACATCCATACAGCTTCAGACGCCGATGCGTCCCAACATGGTAGAAGAAGGCTAAAGGGAATCAGCGCCTTCTTCTTCCGAAATTCTTTTCCCCGCAGCCTCACGGGTCTGGTAAACTTAAATCCAACCCCACATGAATAGCCTAAATAACATAAACAAAGGGTCACGAACTTGACGCAAAATAAAGCCACATCCGAGCCTTCAAAACCATCAGAATCAACACCAATAACCGCCACACTTAAAAACAACACCATAACCGTGTCCTCACCAGAAAACATCGAAGAGCTAGCTACCCGAGGCTACGGCACCAAACACAACGGCACACTCACACTAGCTTACTATGAAGCCCTATACCTACACAGCAAAAACATAATCCAAGTACAACAGACAAAAACCAAAAAACCACTCAACTTCCAACAACTCCTCAACCACTACAAAGCCACTGACCCAAACGCATGGGCAAAATACCTAATCTACCGCGACCTACGCAGCCGAGGATACATAGCCCGCGAAGGCTTCGGACTTGGCACAGACTTCCGCATGTACGAACGCGGCGAATACGGCACAGCCCCAGCCAAATACCTCATCCTCGGCATCCAAGAAGGACAACCAGTCACAATGCAAGACCTAGCCCAAACCCTCAAAACAGCACACAGCCAGAAAAAAGAACTCGTACTCGCCGTACTCAACCGCCGAGGCGAAGTCGTACACTACACACTCTCACAACTCACCATGAAAAAGAAACCCACCCCCCAAAAGTGAAAAACAAAATGCCACAATACCAACCCGTACGCGGCATGAACGACCACCTACCCCAAGACGCTCAAAAAATACGCTACGTAGAACAAAAAACCCGCGAAATCGCACAACTCTACGGCTACGACGAAGTCATCACACCACTACTCGAATCACACGAGCTCCTCGCAGCGAAAGCCGGCGAAGAAATCCGCCACCGCATGTACACCTTCAACGACATGGCAGGCAGAAAAATCGCACTACGCGCCGAATTCACACCCTCAATAGCCAGACTAGTAGCAACAAAAATGCGCACCATGCCCAAACCTCTAAAACTCTTCTGTGTCGGCAGCCTCTACCGCTACGACGAACCACAATACGGAAGATCCCGAGAATTCTGGCAAGCCAACTACGAACTCTTTGGCACAACCAGACCCGAAGCTGACGTCGAAATCATAACACTAACCAACCACCTACTCGACACGGTGGGACTACACTACTACATCAAAATAGGACACGTCGGCATACTACGAGGAATTCTAGGCCAAGAAAACATACCAGAAAACCAACAAAACCAAATCATGCAGCTGCTCGACAAAAAACAATGGAACCAAGCCCTAGCAACAGCACAAAGCCTAAGCGCTTCACAACAATGCCTCCAAACCCTGAAATCACTCATAGAAACACGAGGAAAAGACACCTCAAACATCATACAAAAAATCCTGCAGACAGTAAAAAACTACGAAAACGCAATCAAAGCAGCCCAAAACCTCCAAGAAATCATCGAACTAACCAAAAACCGCGGCATCAAATCTGAAATCCTCATCGAAGCAGGATTCGCCCGCGGCTTAGAATACTACACCGGAATGATCTTCGAACCCTACGTACCTGAGCTAGAAAGAGCAGGCTTAGCACTAGGAGGCGGAGGACGATACGACAAACTCATCGGACTCTTCGGAGGCGAACCCACACCAGCAGTCGGAGTGGCACCAGGAATAGACCGCATCATCCTGGCCATGGACAAACAGAAAGCTCCCCTAAAACTCCCAGACACGAAGCATGCCCTGGTAATCCCACTTGAAGAGAAAATGCTGACCCAAGCGCACACAATTGCTACAACCATGAGACAGGCTGGAATACCGACCGAAGTTGAACTTATGCGGCGCTCTGTATCCAAAGCTCTCTCAGACTCCGACAGAAGAGGCATCCGCTTCTCTGTCCTGATAGGACCAGAAGAAGTTGAGGAAGGCAAGGTCACATTGAGAAACATGAAAAAAGGACAGCAAAAAAAAGTCACCACTGAAGAACTTATCCAAGAAATCACTAAGGCTGAGTAAAAGGGGGCAACGCCGGCTGCACAGGCTGCTCTCTTTTTGGCCCAACAAACTTACGAAGCCCTGCAACTGCAAAAGCAGCCCATCCAACAATACCCAATATGAGAATCATGATTTCAATAACTGAAAGCAAGCCGACTGTTGTTGGAAAGAATCCTTCAGCAACCACTGGATCGAAAAAATAAAAGTAGTAATTGAAATACCAATGAAGTAATATGGGCGCTTCGAAGCCATAGGCAATGTACGTGACAGCGAGGAAGAAACCTTGAACAAAAGCTGACGTGATCTTTCCTATTTCCCATCCGCCTGGAGAAAGCAAATGAGCCGAAGCATGGATTACTGATGTTACCACAATCATAACCCACTCAACAGAGCTTATTCCCTTCCAGACGCCGTCTTCGCTCACATTTGGCAACCCAGCCATTCTCTTCGCTCCTTCGGGATAGATAAAAGCCATGAAGAAGAGTTTCAAGCGATTTCCAGTAGCAGATACGGCCTTAATATTTTTCCCCAATAAGAAGACGTAGAACACAACAAGAAATCCAATAGGCACCAGTCTGAACCCTAGCTCCTCACGCAAAGGCCCATACGCCAACTCCAAAAAAGCCTCATGAAGATCAGAAGGCAGCTGCACCATCCCAGTCTCAACTCCAACAGCACTCTGAGAATATACGATCGCCAAAGCAGCTGTCGAAACCATGCTCGAGAGCAAGGGCATAGCAAACAAGAAGTTCTTGAAGATGTTGCGTAGCTCTGCAGAAGAAGACTTCCTGAAAGCATTGTGAAACCCCCGCCTCCACTTCCAAGAAAACACGAAGCACACGCCGTAGGCAATCCAGATGAATGAAAAGACCGCTCCCGCACGCAGCGCAGGCGTGCCGAGCCAAAAAATGAAAAGAATGAAAAATGGGAAACTGTAAGAACGCGTGCTTAACGCTATTCCGCCCGGTGTGAAGAAAAAGAATCCATAACCCATGAGATGAACAAGCAGAAACGAAGCCACAACGACTAATGCAGTTAAACTGTACAAGGCGAAGGCGAGACTCTTGACAAACGAGCCTTGTTGCGCAATATCCACTCGATGAACCACTCCAATAAGCACCTCTAGGCGATGGCGGTTCTATTAACACTAACTGCGCATATTACGGGCCTTTTGCTTGCCTCATCTTCTCGTTCATGCCCACAGTCTTTCCGAGAGTTACCGTTGCCGATTCATTTGCGATTTTTGAAGCTTCATGGAATTAGGTTGCAGAAAACAAAAATAGGGCTTCTGCACATTATTTATATCAGTATGGAGGTGTTAAGGCAAACGAGAATCTTGCCCTTGGTCTTGGTGTGTATTGTTGCGTTCGCTGCGGCTTCAACCATTGGCTTTGCAGTGTGGTCCAATATCATTCAACATGACGAGACTGCTCCTCATGAAGGCACTATTGACGTCCACACGTTTGCTAAGACTGCGGTATTGAACATGCGGGTGTTAGGCGATCCTATCAACAACCCCAAGCCGAACAAAGCTGGACACAAATCATAACCGATAAGAATCTAACACGAAGGCGCTGTGGTTGGAGGCTGACTTGCTATAAGTCGACTTCATGACTTTGAATGGATGCTTCGATACGTCAAGATTCTGGACCCTGTCAACGCAACCATTATCGAAGCATTAGGAAAGAGTGCCCCCCGTAATCTATTGGCTCTTGCAAGAAAAGTGGGTCTGCCTCCCACAACTGTGGCCTTTCGTGTCAAAAAAATGATTAAGGACGGTTTTCTCCAAGTCCAGGCTAAAACCAATTCGCACAAGCTAGGTTTAGCAAAGGCTGTCTTGATCGCTGACACAAACCATGGGCATTTGGAAACTCTACTGAAGGTCATTGAAAATGTTGGATACTGGACTTACACAGCGCGCTGCTACGGTAAGTTCAATGGAATCTACGCTGTTTTCTCCTTCCCGGTCGAACAGAAAACCGCTCTTGAAGAGTATTTGGAAAGAGCAAAACAGTTCGGCGCCATTTCCGACTACGTGCTTCTCTGGACAACAAACATCCTTGAAGTCGCTCCAAACTTTGACTGGTATGACTTCAAGCGAAGGACTTGGAACTTCTCTTGGCACAAATGGCTAGACGAGGTTTTAGACTCTTCCGAAAATCATCTTGGACAACTAATGGACCCAAAGTCCTACGAGATTGACGTGGATTACACTGATCTCCTCATTCTGAAGGAGTTGGAGAAAGACGGGTTACAGAACTTCACTGAGCTCTCGAAGGTCGCAAAGATCACGCCTCAGGCAGTGAGGCATCGTTATTATCACCATGTGATGGAGCGCAAACTCATCGCAGGATATGATGTCGCGATTTTCCCCTACCCTTTGCAGATATCGGATCTTTGCACATTTGTTTTCGACTTCGCTGATGACCTAGCCTTGGCAAAGTTTGCTAACTCGGTGGTTGGCAAGCCCTTTGTTCTGAACCGTGCTAAAGTTATTGGGAGAAACTCTCTTGTTGTCCACTTTTACGTTCCAAAGGTGGAATTTTCCAACTTCGTCGAGTTATTGAATCAACTAGCTGTAAAGGGAATAATCGAAGACTTCTTTTACGTATCTCTAGATGTAGCATCTTTCAAGCGCCAAACCATTTCGTACGAATTCTTCCATGAAGGCAAGTGGTCGTATAACGCGTCCGAAGCAATCGAAAGATTAACGAAAATAGTACCCGCTCAGCTCAGAGCTGAAGTTCCTTCCAAACGGAGATAAGCACGTTTTATTTTTTACAACAAGTTATACCCTCCACAGCGAATTACAAAAAGCTTTTTAAGGATATTCGCAGTGTTAAATAGATTGTGAATGGAAGGTTAGGAAAAGAAGATTTTAATATCTTCTTGTACTCCTTTCTCTCTCTTCAGCTCTGCTAGCCTTCCATTCACAATTCAGAAATCCTAAAGGCTCTGCGATATTGTTGTGAAGAGTTTAAAGCTTTTTTGGAAGTATCTTCCACCAGCCTACAAGATGAATTAGCTGATTGGATGATGCGGGCGGGGTGGGATTTGAACCCACGACCACAGGCTTAGGGGGCCTGCGCCCTATCCGGGCTAGGCTTCGGTAGAGGTTCTAGTTGAACCTTCTGTACCCGCCCAGTTCCGCCCGCAAACTTGTTAATGATTTGGTTTTTTATAACAATAGCGCCCATAGACGCACAGAATTGAGGCTGAGCACTCATCCCCTGTGTTTCGGTGTTAAATCCATTCTATTTTCGGAGCTTGCCGCTTCTTCCACGCGCTGCTAAAGAAGTGTTTGAAGTTGCTTTGGAGCGAACACGCCTTTCTCGCATATTATTGCGGTCACGTATTTCATCGGGGTTATATCAAAGGCTGGATTCAAAGCCTTTGTACCATGTGGCGCAACGATTCTCGAACCTATTCTTATCACTTCTTCTGGGTTTCGTTCCTCTATGATCACGTCATTAGCCGTGTGATTAAGATCGAACGAGGTTAAAGGAGCAGCCGGATAAAAGGGTAAGTCGTGTTCATGAGCTAGCACTGCAATGGAGTACGTGCCTATCTTGTTGACTACGGCGTCTCTCACGATGCGGTCGGCGCCCACAATAACCTTGCTCACCATATGCTTGGACATGACGTAGCCCACCATGTTGTCAGTTATCAAAGTGAAAGGAATGCCCATGGTTTTTAGTTCGTAGGCGGTGAGTCGCGCACCCTGGAGTTTCGGGCGGGTTTCCGTTGCTATCACGCTTATCTTTTTGCCTTGTTCCCAAGCTGCACGTACAACGCCTAAAGCTGTACCGTATCCAACGGTTGCCAGCGCCCCAGCATTGCAATGCGTCAAGACCGAGTCGCCATCTGCTATTAGCTTGGAGCCGTGCTCGCCCATTTTTCGATTGGCTTCCACATCTTCGTCTGCAATTTTCTGGGCTTCACTCACAACTAGAGTCTTCAGCGAAGCCACAGACTTGCTCGATGTTTCATTGATCTTCTTTACTACTTGATCAACTGCCCAGAACAAGTTGACGCCTGTAGGTCTAGTGCCTTTAAGTAGTTTAATTGAGTCCCGCATCTGTTCAAGAAACTCTTCCTTGGTTGATGCTTTTGAACGAAATGCAGTGAGAGCCAAACCGTAAGCTGCAGCCGCGCCGATAAGAGGCGCACCTCGAATTCTCATAGTCTGGATGGCTGACGCAACGTCTCGACAGTTTCTCAGCGTAATATAGACCGATCTATGAGGCAGTTTTGTCTGATCGATTGTCACTACTGTACCGTTTTTCCATTCGATTGTCCTCGTCGCCGGAGCCTCCGCATAATCTCTTAAGTCTTCTTGTATGCTTAGGAGATGTGTCGATTAGCCAGATTTAAAATGTGATGTCTGCTATGAGAAGGCGCGATTTAGTTCAGCTCGTTGAGAAAAAAGGTCAACGCTACTCGAAGGCTTTAGGCATAAATGTGAATAGCGGTAAGGATGAAGAAATATTCAAGTGGTTTCTGGCATCGGTGCTGTTTGGCGCGCCAATCACCGAGTCTTCAGCTATCAGAACGTATCGGTGTTTTGAGAAGCATGGAGTTCTGACGCCGATGATGATTGTCAAAACTGGCTGGGAAGGCTTGGTAAAAATACTGGATGAAGGAAGCTACACGCGCTACGACTACAAAACTGCAGACAAACTGTTGCTAGTTATGGGCAACCTAAACTCTCAGTATGGCGGAAGCCTAAACCGACTTCACACCGAAGCATCTGACTCAGCAGACCTGGAGAAAAGGTTGAAACAGCTGGGAAAGGGCATAGGCGACGCGACAGTTAGCATCTTTCTTCGCGAATTACGAGGGATCTGGAGCAAAGCAGACCCTAAGCCTACGCCTTTGGTGATCAAGGCTGCGGCAGAACTGAACATTACGCGAAGCGACACTCCTCAAGAAGCATTGCGTGAACTAAAGAGGTTCTGGAAGCGAAACCCTGTCAGGGGCAAGTCGTTTGTGAATTTCGAGACTGCTCTGTTTCGCTACGGCAAGGAATTGCGCAGAAAGAAAAGCGTTGAATGCTGATTCATACATGCTTCATGTGGGTTGCGTTATGTTGATTCTGGTCACAACTTCTACTGATTCCTTTGGAACGTTTATTTTCCTCTGCCATTCCTCGCCCACAGCGATTATTGAGTAAACGCCTGCAATATCGGCTTTGGACCTCTTGACCAAGTTGACCATCGCTGCCTGTGTTTCACCCGTCTTTATCATGTCGTCCACGATGAGTATGCTATCACGTTTTTTCACGGCATCCTTGGGCACGTAAAGCGTCATTGTGACGCCAGAATCTTTCAAAACGTAGGTTTCTTCAAGAAAGGCGGGCACGCCGACCTCTTTGTTCCATTTTGCGATAACCAGGTTGACGCCGAGCGAGTTTGCAACCATCGTGCCTAGCGGTATGCCATCCACTGCCGCTGTCAGTACCTTGGTTACCCTCTTCCCAGCAAAAACAGCCAAAGCGTGATGCGCTGCTTGCCTCAAAATATTGTAGTCTCCGATGATTTCAGTGTTGTTGAAATAGCCGTCGCTATTGAAGTGAATTCTTCTCCGCAATTCAGCCTGCAGACCCACCAGTTTGGTTAATGTTCGCCAGAGTTGATGGGCTCTTTCAGCGTTAGGTAGGACGTGACCCTTGGCATATCGGCTTAGAACTGTTACGGGCAGTCCTGTTTTGGCTGACAATTCACGATAAGTGTAAGGTACCCTTTTCGCTGTGCGTAGAAGTTCAATAGTCATGAGTCTGAATTTTAAGTCCTCGGCATGGGTGCTCATAGGTTCCTTCATCTCTTTTTTATACAATAACACGTCAATTAGGGGACGTGCCAAATCCCTTTTTTGTGTCGATGGATTTAATGCTTTCCATTGCTTTTTGTAAACATTAAACAGCGTCCGATCAAGGCAACTTTCAACATTTGCTCCTTTGACGTTGGTATTCGAAAATTGCTTCTCTCTGAGCGTAGGATTCGACGCCTATACCACGTTTTTCCTCAATCTGCCTAAGAGCTTCTTCAGGCGATGCGCCCTGGCTGACAAGATACGCGGCGAGCATGGCGCCTGTTCTGCCAATCCCCGCTCCGCAACAAACCACCAAAGGTAAATTTCGCCTAATCATTTCGTTTGTGAATTCAATGAATTCGGCTATGTCTTCTTGTTTCGGCGCTGCAAAATCCTTAACTGGAATAAGCAGGTACTCGAACCCCAGACTCTTAACCTGCTTGTCGTCGAGTGGACGTTCTTTGTTGAGGCACACGATAGCCCTTATCCCAGCGTCTCTAAGCCATGTGAGCTGGCGTTC
>Ga0315310_10001447_pt1 | contig 14991 bp, 16 predicted proteins | sample TDP5_MG_FD_203630 | JGI IMG/M metagenome (GOLD analysis project Ga0315310, IMG submission 203630) | Freshwater sediment microbial communities from Lake Towuti, South Sulawesi, Indonesia - TDP5 | ecosystem: Environmental > Aquatic > Freshwater > Lake > Sediment | place: Indonesia: South Sulawesi... | reverse complement strand
AGCAAAAAATTCCAACTATACCATACCCCTGAAGGAAATTCAGGTAAACTCACAAAAGAGTCAGAAACGACATTTATAGATGCGAAAATAGCAACGAGAGCCAAAAACTGAGATTTTCTCATTTTCTCCCTTCAGAACACGCTCTGCCCAGCCTCTCCTTTTCAACATCTTCTGAAAGTTAAGCGTTGTACTTAAGTGGTCACCACTTAATCTTCATCCTTTCAAGTTTTTCGCGTTTTCCAGTGTCTACAAATTCTCTAAAAAGAATCGATGAGAAAGAATTGATGATGGGATGTTGGAAGAGGAGATTATGGTTGTTGACGATGAGAGAATTGCCTTGAACGTAAACACCTTCAACGACATAGAGATGGCTGAGTCTATGCTACGACATAGCCCTCGGTGATCTCCGTCTCACCGTTCTCCGTGTTCAGTGCAAGCCATAGCACGCATCCTTCTGCTTGGGCTGGAGCCGGTATAGCGAGCAAGTAGCAAGCAGTAGGCACTATATCGATTATCCTTGCAAATGGAATCGTTACGCCGACTTTTATTCCAGCGCCCGCAATAACAAGTGGTATTCGTACGTCTGTAAGTTCCAGCGATCCGTGCATGCCCATTACGTAGGGAACCGTCGAATAGCCTTCCTCTAAGAATACGATGAGGTCTCCAGCTCTTGGGTGGTCCAGATGCCAGAACCAAGCCAGCTCTCTTGGAATAACAATCTCAACTCCCTCGACGCCCAACAGAACTAGCCACGCTTTGAGTTTATCCTCTATCGTTACGAAGTAGAAATGAACGCTTCCGCCATTGTTTGCCATGACATATTCGATGCCAGCCTCCCTAAGTGGTGTTTCTAAGTCAGCGTATTTGATTACGTTTGTGAACCCATGGTCCGAAGTAACGAACACTGAAGTCTCTTCGTAAATTCCCAACTCTTTCAGCTTGTCAACGACTCTCCCTATCTGTTCATCCGCGTGTCGAAGCGTGTCAATGGCTATGGGTGTGCCAGGACCGAAATAGTGTTCCCACAGATCCAGCATGGGCAAATGCAGGAACAAGACGTTAGGCATGAAGTTTTCGAGTACTGAAAGGCTGGCGTTAGTGAGCCACTCATCTGGGTCCCAGAAGTAGCCTTCGTGCCATCTTATTGGGTGTGGTGGAAAGTAGTAGTATGTTCCGGCCAATATTCCTTTGAACCATTCCGGAATTGGTAGAATCTCATAATCCCACGGAAATCCCCTGACAGTATAGTATTGAACTCTAGCTGGCTCGATAAGAACATCCGCACCTTTGCCGCTAACCACACCAACCATATACCCCGTGATAGCTGCCGTTTTTAGCCCACACTCCTTCGCTCGCTCAAGAACCGTCTGCGCCTCAAGGTATTCTTCTCTCCATGTCCCATTGAACTCTTCAGGCAAATCGAATTCGACTTTTACATCAAGCTGTTTATCGTAGTATTTGCCAGGAACCCCATGAGTGTCAGGATAGGCACTTGTCACCAGAGATGGTATGGCAGCAAAGGTTACCGAAGGCAACACTGTTGCGGCAAAGTCAGCAGTTACACCGGCTTCCATCAACTGCGAGATATTTGGCGTATTCGTCACATTGATATCTGCAACCCTCATTCCGTCCACGAGTATGATTACAGTATGATGGGCTTGAGGGGCTGCTTGCGTCGATTGGTATGTTACAACCGGAATCCCGAGAACCGTCGATGTTGTAAGGATCAAGCTTAGTACAAGGAAGAGAACAAGACACTTTTCGGATTTCTTCATCAATTTTCTTCACCTCCTTCAACTTTTTTGATCCTTCTTGAAAGTTTCTGTCCTTTAAATTTTGTCTATTCTTTGGTATCAATTTTCCGATTTTCAAAAAAAGACAACGCTTCAGAGGTGAGGAGATGAACCAAAATACTCTTTGGTGAGTCAACTTGGCGGTAGCGGCGCAAATCTTAGCTGCATTAGTGTAGTCTGCCCCCGCACTCTTTTCCATCGAACCACATGCATTTTGGTCCTAAACAGTTGATCAAAGCTCCTCCGAGCACAATCTGGGGGCATTTTCTTTGGTCAGGGTCAATGTCGTACATTTCGAGAGTTTTCCTGAAGTTGGTTGGAGCGTTCTTCAGAGAAAGCTTAATTGCAGTCTGATCCTTTTTGATTGCGGCGGCTACGTCGGTGAGGCTTAGGATGCCTCTTAGGCGTTCATGTTTCATTACGATCAGTTTCTTGATTCGTTGTCTGATCATTAGTTGCGCAGCTTTGCTTATAGTGGTGTTTGGGCTGACGCGCACAAGTGGCTTTGACATGATCTTGTCTAGTCTTATTTTGCTGGGATTCTTTCTAGCTAGAAGCACTCTTTTTAAGAGGTCTTTTTCGGTTACGATGCCGACTGGTTCTTCGTTGATGGTAACTACTATGGAGCCGATTTCATGTCTGTTCATTAACTCTGCTGCTTTCAGTGCGGTTTCTTCGGCGTCTGCAGTCTTGACGTTTTGAATCATTATGTCTCTTACTTTTAGTGGCAATGCGAGCCTACCAAACCCAAGACGGCTTTTGTATGTGAATTCAGAAAGAACTTGCGAAACTGGAATTCTGTTTGAGAATCAGTGTTTTAATGTGTAATGAAACAGATAGGCAGTGTTAGCGCCGCGGGCTCAATAAGACTGCATAGTTGCGAGCATAACGGAGAAGAGAAGAAGAATCCACGGAAATGGTCAAGTTGCTTGTTCTCTATGATAGTCAGACCGGTAACACTGAGCGTATGGCTGAGGCAGTTGCAGAAGGCGCCCGCATGTAGGGTAAAGATAAAAGCGTTGAAAATAAGATTAGATATTATAGTGAACTTTGAGCTAGAGAGGAATACACGAAAGGAAAAACCAAAACAGCATTTCTAAACTCAACACAAACCCAAGATGCCGTACAGTCGCCATAGCAGGAAAAACACCCACATTACTCGGGTAACAACACTCGAGCTAATGGGCTTACAAGTCGATCCCGTAACTGGAAAACTAACACCATTAGAACTCATGATACTGTAATCTCGTTGTGAAAGTTAATAAGTTCCCCGACCACATTCTCACTATGAGCGGAGCGGACGAGAATGAAGGTCGGCGTTACAATACATAAAGAAAGGAATTGGTACGTCGCAATGGATTCGGTAACAGGCGTCGCCAGCCAAGGCAAAACCATCGACGAAGCCCTGAAAAACTTTCAAGAAGCCTTCGAACTCTGGTTCGAAAACGCCGAACCATGGGAGAAAGAAAGAGCCCTCAAAGGCGAGCCAGTCGCAACGCTCGTAATTGAATTGAAAACCTAAACCTCCTCAATCAACTTCAGAAACTCTTCGACATCCAATTCTGCCTGAAACAGAATGCCACGAAGAGTGCCAACGGCAATTTCCTTATGCCTAGGAACAACAACTGTCCTCTTCTGCCCTTTAAACTCACCCTTAAGCACAACATGACTGCCGCTCTGTCTAACGGCTCGAAAACCAAGCTTACTAAGAACCCTGACAACATCACGATACGAATACGGTTTAAGCCTCCTCAACCAAACCACTACACAACACATGCACTTTTAAGCTAAAAATAACTTACCTAAAACAGCAATCTTAAAGATGCCGAAACCAATAAAGGAGCAAGCAAAGGAGAACTTCGAACATGGCTAAGTTGCTTATTTTGTATGATAGCCAGACTGGTAACACTGAGCGTATGGCTGAGGCAGTTGCGGAAGGCGCACGTTCGGTGCCAGGCGCAGAGGTTGAAGTGAAGTATTATGCGCGTCCCGAGGAACTTGCTGAAGCTGATGCGATACTGTTCGGCTCACCCACCTACTATCACGAATTGACAGTGCCGATTAAGCAGGTTTTGGAAGAGGCGGCTAAGGCAGGAGTCAATCTTGAGGGCAAAGTTGGCGCAACCTTCGGCTCCTACGGCTGGAGCGGCGAGGCACCCGAGCAAGTTATCGAAATCTTGAAGAACAGGTTCAAAATGAAAACCATCGAGCCGCCTATCAGCATCCTTTATGAACCCAAACCGGAGCAGCTTCAAGAATGCCGAAAGCTGGGCAGGACTGCAGCTGAAAGAATCGTTGGTAAATAAGGCGAGCGCTTCTCACATGACGAAGACGTCGAAAACAGACGCGCTCATCGGCGTATGCCAAGCCATCCGCGCAGAAGGCACCATATCAGACACCCATATAGGCCTACTCGAAGCCAGCTTCGGCGTCGAACGCGTCCAAAAGGCCTTGGAAGCCCTAAACGACAGCCGCATCAAGAAGTATGTTTTTCAACCCAGTGGACGGGTCGTGTGGATCGTTGTGGGGAAGGAACGCGACTACTTAGTCATGCCAGCAATCGACTACTGCGCATGTGACGACTTCTATTATCAATTCGACCGCGGACATGTCTGCTACCACATAATAGCTCAGAAACTGGCGGAAGCCACAGATCGATTCGACCTGTTCGAGGACGACGATCAGATCTTTGACGTGCTCACACGAGAATGGAAGACCATTCCAGAAGAACCGCCTTCCAAGAAGAAGAAAACAGAGCAGACTGAGAGCACTGAAGATACGGTTTAAATAGTATACACTGCACATACAAAAGGCAAGTGACAGCGCATGGCCATGGAAATAGGCGCATACTTTGAGAACGTCTTCATAACATTCATAGTTGTCGTAGTCTTCTTCTTCCTTATTCTAGCATTTCTATACATGATGTACGGAAGAGAAGAAGTGCCGGCAACAACGACGTCTAAGCCAAGGACCTGACTTTCAATCTGCGGTAGCTTGTTTTCGCATCCAAAAGAACACGATAAACCCTATTATTGTCAGTACGACCGCTAAAATAATCATGAATGGAGCATGAGGACCAGCACCTAGTATAACCGGTATCGGACCGACAAAAACCAAAACAACACCACTGAAGTCAACGTTGCCCTGAGACACAGCGGCAACCACCAATATTATCATCCCCACAAACACTAGAAGAAAACCCAAGAGAAACAGCTTGAACGGCAACGTGAGCGTTTCGTCCGGCTTCTGCTCCTGCACCTCATCAACAACTCCCATCTTCAGCCACCCCACTGAAAAACCCCAGAGTAAAACAAAGTCAGAACAAGAAGCAATGCAACCAGAACAATCGACAGTATCAGGAGTATTTTGACTGACTGTTTATCTGTGCCAAAAATTATGGGAACAGGCCCGATGATGATCACACCTCCTCCCTTAGCCTTGCCTTCTCGTCCCTTTTCGCTCCTCAGAACAAGCAGGATTACACCAATAAGCGAAATGGCGAAGCCTGCGATGACCAACGTAAAACCTATGCTCCAAAGCACCTGATCGCTCATCAACAGTGCCTTCACACTAAAAACAGTGAAATCCTATTTAAATAAAGATTTACTCGCACGCAAAAAGAAGGAAATCTCGGCGGGCGACCGTCACAATCTATGTTTTTGTCTACTGGCGTAGGTAATGAGCAAACCAGTGATCAAAAGCAAGTATGATACTATAGAAAGGGTTGCCCAAGTGTAAGAGGATGGTGATTCGATTTTTGCTAGACCAACAGCCGTCAAAAGGAGCCGTAAGACTGCTCCTGTCATGAACACCGATATGCCCACCCTAAACCATCTAGCCACCTTTATGATCCTCACCAGAAACCAAACAACCACGCATCAACGCACATATTCTAGTAAGTTGAACTTTGTATAAGACTTATCCACGCCTTATCTGCATGAGATTCAGCAACTGCCTAATCTCCGAGCCACGCGCAAGTAGATTTAATAAAGCTCGACGGCAAATTATCGTAGGCGCGGAAAGTGGATCTAGAACAGATAGTCCAACAGATTCTCACCGTAAGACACGACCTCTCACGTGAAGACATACTCAAGAAAATCTACGAAAAAAAGCGCTCCACAGAAGACTACTTCATCGACGAAGTTGCAGCCCGCCTAGTAGCGTCAGAACTCGGCGTTGAACTCCCAAACACAGAAGACCCTCTCCGCCCCGAAATCGCCATAAAAGACTTGGTAACAGGACTAAACGACGTAACCATCATCGGCAGAGTTATCGACGTATACCCGGTTCAAACCTTCTCACGCTCAGACCTCACGGAAGGCAAGGTCGCCCGCCTGCTACTAGTCGGCAAAACAGACACCATAAAAGTCGTCCTCTGGGACGAACAGGTCCAACCAGTCGAGGCTGAAAAAATCCAACAGGGACAAATAATCAGGGTTTCACACGGCTACGTCCGGGAGGGACTCGACGGAAAACCGGAACTACACGTTGGAAGAAGAGGAGAACTCAAAATCTCGCCGCCAGAACAGGAGAGCGAATTACCCCCGACGGCCACAAAGCTCACGAAAGTAGTGGCCTTGAAACCAAACATGATCGACGTAAACGTGCTCGCCAGAGTCTGCAAAGTCGGGGCCATCAGACAGTTCAGGCGATCAAATGGACAAACAGGACAAGTTGCCTCGATACACTTACTCGACGAGACAGGCCCAATCCAGCTCAGCCTCTGGAACGAAAACGCAGAAGCCGCGGAAAACCTGAAGACCGGAGACACAGTCCTGCTTGAGCACGCTTACACTAGACAGCGATTCGACAGGACAGAGTTGAACCTCGGAACCAGAGGAAGCCTAACCATCAACCCACCATTGCCCGAAGCTGAAAACTTGCCACCTGCCAGATGGGAAAACCCACCCAGCCAAAGGCGAAAAATCAGCGACATAAAAAACCCGGATGAACCGTTCACGGTAGAAGCAGTGGTCGACTCTCAACCCGAGACGAAAGAAATAACCACACGCAAGAACGAGAAGGTACTGCTCACCTCATTTGACATAGCCGACGAAACTGGCAAAATCCGAGTTAACCTTTGGCGAGAACAAGCGGAAGCCGCCAGCGACCTCACTGTCGGGACTAAACTAAGGCTAACAAACATATACGCCAAACGAGGATTCTCAAACATGCTTGAACTCGTTTCAAGACGTATCACGACTGTAGAAATGCTCTCAAGTGTTGAAGCTACGGCACAGAATAAACTTGAATAAACTCAGAAGAAACAAAAATTTTATAAGCAAAACAGCGCAATGTGTTTGGCTTGGGCTTTGCAAAAGCCGATTTTCGCCCATAAAGAAAAACTCTCCAGCGTACTCGCTGCAAACAAACGTCTCGAAAAGTTGAGTGCAACAGACCACAGATACGAACTCTTCTCAACGCCCGAAATGCAGGCATTGGCTCGAATAGAAGCTAGCCTGCTGAAAGGTGCACGAAGATACTTTGACGCAAACGACTTCACAGAAATCATTGTCCCGCACCTAACCAGAGCCACCGGAGCCTGCGAAAACATAGCCACAATGTTCACAGTGGACCACTTCGGAGAAAGCGTCTACTTAGCGCAGACTGGTCAACTCTGCCTAGAGGTCTTAACACCATTCCTCAGGAAGGTCTGGTGTGTAGGCCCAAGCTTTAGAGCCGAACCATCAGTTGACCCACGACACCTGACAGAGTTCACGTTGATTGAGGTAGAGTTTGAAGGCAACTTGGCAGGGGTAATGCACTACATCGAAAACGTCATCTGCTCAATGATTCAGGAAACCATAGCAACCAGAGAAGCCGACCTAAAATTCCTAGGATTAGACAAAGACAGAATCGACGTGAAGCCACCATTCAAAAAAGTTAGGTACACCGATGCTGTCGACCTACTAAATTCATTTGGTGTTAAATGGGGAGACGACCTCAAAAGCGTACACGAGAAAGCGTTGGTGGAACTATTCGGCAATCAACCCTTGTTCATAACACACTATCCCAAAGCCATAAAATTCTTCAACATGAGACAAAACGCCTACAACTCCAACATCGTCAACAGTGCCGACCTCATCTTGCCCTACAGCGGAGAAGCAGCAGGGGCGGCTGAAAGGGAATACGAGTACGAACCATTGCTGCGCCGACTTGAGGCATCCACAATGTTAAGACAGCTAATCGAAAAAGGCGGAAGCATCCACGACTTCGACTGGTACTTAGAATTCTATCGAAAGTGCGGGGGCACACCACACGCAGGTTGCGGCATAGGACTCAACAGAGTCACTCAATACGTGCTCGGAAGCAACGACATACGAGGAAGCACAGTGTTCCCGCAAAACAAGCAAACGCTAATGTAGCGTCCTGCGCCCTATTTTTTCTTTGTTCCATCAAATTGAAGAAAGGTTTTAACAAGCAAGAGACCTTTTCTAACCAGCGACCCCTTATGGAAAAAACAGCAATCAGTTTTAAGATAGACCCATCCACTTACGCAGCCAAACTGGCAACGCCAATCGGCATTTACCTCAAGAGGGAAGTGTTCGAAAATACGAGCAGCGCCGACGCAACTCTAACGAAGACATGGCATGACAAAATTGCTGCTGCTCAATCAGCAGATGGAAGCTGGGACCATGTGTTTGTTTACACCGCAAACAATCTCTGGAATCTTGCTTTACTCGGCTACGATTCAGAGGACAAAAGTGTCAGGAAAGGGTTAGAGTGGCTGTTATCCATTCAGCGCCACTTGTACCACGGTTACCCAGGCTTTTTTATGTCAGAAAACAGAAAAGACGCAAGTACAATGCGCTCCACATTTTATGGAGAATTCGGACCAGGCTGCACCATCTTCTATCAAACAGCCTACGCAGTTCACCTTTTCCACATGTTCGGCTTCGACCAAAACAAGCAGGTTCAAACAACCGTGAACTCATACCTTCAATTCTGGCGGCCAACATGGTGCAGTGCATGGTGCACAATCAACGTGTTACGCATGCTGATCGAACATCCAATAAGCATGGAGTCCGAAAAAGTTGAAGCCGGAGTAAAACATCTAGCCCGGCGACAAACTAAAACCGGAGCATGGAAAGGTTTCCCATTTTACCACACATTCCACGCTTTATCCAAGGCACATCAAGAAGTGGCAACCAAGCAAGTGAGAAAAGCGTTACCATCAATCGTTAGAAGACAAAATCCAAACGGAAGCTGGGGCAAGAAAAACCAGGAGACCGAAACCTTCCTCATTCTGGACGGTTTGAAGAATGCGAGCCACTGGAGCACCCTAGTTTGACGGGAGGCTTGTCCAAGAGCAAACCTTCTATGTCAAAGTGTCCCAAGTGCGGCAGCACTGAAATTAGAAGAGAGGAAGGCGACTTGAAGGAGCATTTGGCTCGTCGAGACTATTCTTCGACGTGTACATCTGTAGCAATTGCCGATACAGCGAACTATACTTTGTTGAGAGAACCCACGTGTACTTGGGACATTAACGTAGTCACTGTGCACTTAGCACTTGAGCAGGTGTGAAAAGACCTGAGGCTCTACAAACAACGCAAACATGAAGCCATCAAGTTAGTCGTTGACACAGTTCCCACAGAAAAGCCACTTTTAAGAACACTTGCAAAGGTGGAGTGGTCTACAGCACGAATTTCCTTTTGGCCACGCCAGCCTCTCTTCTTTCCCCCACGGTTAATTTGAAGACTTTCCTGAGCAGTTCCACATCTTCTTTGGTTTGTTTCATGCCTCTTCTAGAAAGAACCCTTTCCTGCGTTTTGATGGCAGATTCAGGCTCCAACTCCACAGGTTTTGCTCCAAGACTCTTAGCCCAGATTGTGAAGGAGGGCACATCGTCAGTCACGAAGCCATGAACGTGAGACCCCACCCCAATCGTCTTACCAGTGTAGATCTGGGTTCCAATGGAGGTTTTGGCATGATCGCCTATGAAACACCCGACCTTAGAGCTGTGGGTGTTAACCTTTTTCGCCTCAACCGTAACCCGCACATTTCCGTAAGTGTTCTTAAGGTCGGAATTGGTCGTGGCGGCTCCTAGATTCACCCATTCTCCAATGTAGGCGTGCCCAATAAATCCTGTGTGATATTTGTTAGTGTAGCCCTGCACAATGGTTTCTTCGAGTTCGCCCCCAATGCGGCAAACGTCGCCGATGCTGCAGCCCTCTCGAATCAACCCACTCGGGATGATCACTTTGTCTCCAATGTATGTTGGCCCTGTTATCCTTGAACCTGCGTGCACGGCAGTTCCTTTGCCAATGTAGATAGGACCCTGGCGAGCGTCCAAAGCGACGGAACATTCGATTGATGAACCCTCACCAACATAGACCTGCTCCTCGTCGCCATAAATCGACGCCCTGTCGTCAATCGATCCCTCGCTTTCCAGCCTCCCTAATCTGGAATAGTCTTCTTTAATCAACTCAGCACAGCTATTAACCAAGTCCCAGGGATAGTTGAAGAAAACCAGTTTTGAGGACTCGAGCGTCTCGCATTTCTTTGCCATCTTCTCCATCAAGGAACGTGTGACTGGCTTGCACAATTCCTTCGCATGCTTCTTGGCCAACTCCTCACTCAATTGGGCAACAGCTAGTCTACCCCCCTGTTTGATCATGACGTTGCGTGAGAGCTTCTTTTTCACAAGTCGCTTAACCTCTTCGTCAACAAGCAGAGTTCCATTGACCAAAAGCGTTTCATCATTTATTGCATCAAGCTTATTCACGGAAAAAGAGAGTCGCTTTCTCAGAGTCGGGACCAAATAGTCTCTTGTGAACAGAACGAGATCTGATTCTGGAAGCATCTTCTCACTGCGCTCCAGGAAACTCAACATCCCACTCCTACACTCGTAAACAGGCCTTGTGTAAGTCAGCGGCAAAAAATTCACATAAGATTCATCTTCAAACAATGCTACAATCATTACAATTCTTCCTTCAATTCGTTGCCCATTCTATAGTGAACTGTGTTTAAAAAAAGCTTATAGGAACTCCATTCGCCTATACGTATTTCCATACCCAATCTAGATGTAAACGCAAGAGAGACAGCTGAGGCCACCTGTATGGTTGGAATATTCGCTTGTGCTCTAAAGGATGGAAAGGCAGCGCCAGTCGCACACGCAGCGTTGAAGAGGCTTGAACACATAGGTTATGATTCTGTGGGTGCGGCGACAGCCCACGAAAACAAGCTGTTCATAAAGAAAGACTGCGGCAGAATCGATGACGTCCATGCTCGCTTCAATCTGGACGCGTTGCCAGGCAATATAGCGATTAGTCACATGCGATGGGCCACTCATGGAGCTCCCTCACGAGAGAACGCCCACCCACACCTCGACTGTAGCGAGCAAGTTGCCGTTGTCCACAATGGAATAATCGAAAACTATTCAGAACTCAAGAGAGAACTAGAGAACCTAGGTCACACATTCAAATCCAAAACCGACAGCGAAGTCATTCCTCACCTTATTGAGGAAAATGTGAAAAGAGGCCAACCGTTCCTCGAAGCGACCCGCGAGAACATAAAGCGTCTGGATGGATCTTTCTCCATCGCTGTTATCTACGCCAAAGAGCCAGACAAAATCATATGCTTCCAAAAAGACAGCTCCCTTACACTGGGCATCGACGAAAACGCGATTTACATTGCATCCGACATCGCAATGTTCCTCCCACTGACCAAGAAAGCAATTACCATTGACAGCGGGGAGCTTGCGATCGTATGCGACGAAAGATGCGACATCAGAAATGTTGCTGATTGGAGTTCACTGCATAAGGAACCAAAGCTTGTTAAATGGATCCCCGAAAATGCCGAAAAACGGGGCTTCGCCCATTTCATGCTTAAAGAAATTCATGATCAACCAGCATCTCTCCGGAACACGCTCAGACTGCAGGATCAATATCTAGACCTTATGACCACGTTCCTTGACCGAGCAAGAGAAGTCTTTCTTGTCGCGTGCGGCACTTCCTATCACGCTTGCCTCGCAGCGTCGTACATGTTCTCCAAAATGGCCTTTCTATCAACCCACCCCATCGCTGCATCGGAGTTTATCGAGCAGGAGGGAAAATCCATCAATATCGACAGCACAGTCCTCGCCATAAGCCAATCAGGAGAAACAACAGACACACTCGCAGCTGTCGACCATGCTAGGCTACGAGCTGCAACAATTCTAGGACTGACTAATGTTTTAGGATCTACTCTTACTCGAGTTTCACGCGTTTACATATGCCCGCAGTCTGGCCCCGAAATAGGAGTAGCTGCCACCAAGACGTTCACAGCCCAACTATCCACACTTGCCCAACTGTCGGTTAGACTAGCCAAAATGCGGGGGAAAATGTCTCACAAGGAAATCGATTTGATCGAGGAAAAAATGAAGCAAATTCCCGATGCTGTTGAAAAAATCATACAAACCCAAGAGAGCAAGGTGAGACAGATCGCCCACAAATATCGAGATCAGAAATTCTTTATGTTTCTCGGACGAGGAATAAGCCGAGCCACCGCCCTCGAAGGCACGCTGAAACTACTCGAAACTAACTACATCCCCTCGATGACTTTCGCTGGTGGGGAAAAGGAAAACGGCCCAATGAGCCTGATCACGCAGGGCTTCCCGTTGATTTTCATCTGCCCCCAAGACGAAACCCATGAGAAAGCCGTAAACGACATCAGAGAAATGAAGGCTCACGGAGCATCCGTGATAGCGATTATTGAGGAAGGAGATGAGCAGATCAAAGCATTGGCCGACGACTGCATAGAAGTTGTCAAAGACATGCCCAAGACACTCTCACCTATCCTGTGCGCCATCCCGTTGCAGCTCTTTGCATACTACATGGCAGTTGAAAGAGGACTTGATCCAGACAGGCCAAGACACTTGACCAAGGCGGTGACTGTCAAGTAGCGACCAGCAACGTGTGTTGAAGATATCGGAAATCTTAATTCCCAAACCCTCAATAGTATGCGCTCTCTCAAATCACATCGAAGGTGCACAATCACATGCAACAAAATCAGATTCTTCTCCCAATCGACGAGCTTCCAAAAGACTGGTACAACATTCAACCCGACCTGCCAGAACCGTTGCCGGCGCCAAAACAACCCGAAACTGGACCAGACCGAATGGAATACTTGGCCCAGACCATGATACACGAATGTTTAAGGCAGGAAACCTCCGATCAGCGCTGGATTCCCATACCAGAAGAAGTGCGACAACTCTACATCCAAGTTGGGCGACCACGACCATTATACAGGGCTCTTAAGCTTGAGAAATTCCTTAGACTGAAGAAAACCCGACTCTACTACAAGAGAGAAGACCTCTCGCCAACGGGTTCACACAAGACAAACACGGCCTTGGCGCAGGCATATTTCGCGGCTAAGGAAGGCAAACGTACACTGGCAACGGAAACAGGCGCCGGACAGTGGGGAACAGCGCTGACCCATGGAGCTCGACTAATGGGCTTGAACTGCGTGGTCTTCTGGGTCCGTTCAGTATACAATTGGAAGACCGACAGGCGCACCTTTATGCATCTGTTGAGCGCAACAGTACACGCCTCACCAAGCAAAGAAACCGAGATCGGCAGAAAGTTACTCACTAAAGACACGAAACACCACGGCTCACTCGGTATCGCAGTCTCAGAAGGCTTGGAATATACCGAAAAACATGATGGAACGGTCTACAGCTTAGGCTCAGTCTTAAACCACGTTCTCACGCACCAATCAATAATCGGCTTAGAAGCCATAAAACAGTTTGAAATAGCCGATGAAAAACCCGACCTGATAATCGGCTGCTTGGGCGGCGGCTCAAACTTCGGCGGCATCGCGCTACCATTTGCGGGAGAAGTCTTAAAGAAAAAGCGAGAATGCGAATTTCTGGCCTCGCAGTCCGAAGCCGCACCTAATCTTGTCAAGGGAAAGTACGAATACGACTTCGGCGATGTTGCCGAACACACTCCACTGCTTAAAATGTACACCTTGGGACACAAAACAGATATGCAGCCAATAAAAGCTGATGGCCTGCGCTATCACGCTGCTGCTCCAATCATAAGCGCACTGAGACATCACGGAATAGTCAGGGCACGCGCCTACCCAGCCGACGAAAAAGCAATCTTTGAAGCCGCACGCACGTTCCTCCAGTGCGAGGGCTGGTTGATCGCGCCAGAATCAAGCTACGCAGTGAGAGCTGGGATAGACGAAGCATTGAAGAACGAGAAAAATGGCGAAGAGAAGGTCATACTCATGAACATAAGTGGACACGGATTCCTAGACATACCAGCCTACAGAGAAAAACTCGGAATATAGAAATCCGAAGACACTACTTTTCCTTTTCAACTTCCTTTATCGTATCAATAATAATATCTAATGCCGAGTCAACTAACTCCCTAGTTATCACCAACGGCGGCGCAAATCTGATAGTGGATTTTCCACAGGTTATTACGACGACTCCGCGTTTCCAGCTGCGCATCATTATTTCCTCTGCCTTCTTAGGTGCAGGCACCTTTGACTTCTTGTCTTCAACTATTTCAGCGCCGATCATCAAGCCTTTGCCACGAACATCCCCAAGAATCTTGCTTTCCTCTTTGACTTCGTTCAGCCGCTTCATGATGTAATTGCCCTGTTTGACCGCGTTCTCCATAAGGTGTTCGGTTTTGATTATGTCTAACACAGCCAATGATGCGGCGCAGGCAACAGGGTTTCCGCCAAACGTAGACGCATGTGTGCCGCCTTCCCAGTCCATGACTTTAGCCCTCGACACAATCGCGCTCAATGGCAGACCCGAAGCCAAGGACTTCGCCAAACACACCACGTCAGGTTCTATTTTCCAATTTTCGATTGCGCACCACCTGCCCGTTCTGCCCATACCAGCCTGAACCTCATCGTCGATCATTAGTATGCCATATTTGTCGGCCAGCTTCTTCAATTTCTGGAAGAATTCTGGTGGAGGCACAACGTAGCCACCCTCGCCCTGAATGGGTTCGAACACGAAGGCTGCTACATCTTCAGGGGGCACATAACGCTGAAGAACGTGCTCATCAATGAAGTCTACACACCAGTAGTCGCAATCAGGATACGTCAACTTGTATGGACAACGGTAACAATACGGGTAGGGCACATGCGTCACGCCTGGGACCAGCGGGAAGAAATGCCTGCGCTGAACAGGTTTGCTAGCCGTGAAAGAAACAGCGCCCAAAGTTCTACCATGGAAGGCTCCAATGAAGGCTAT
>Ga0315310_10001446_pt1 | contig 14993 bp, 7 predicted proteins | sample TDP5_MG_FD_203630 | JGI IMG/M metagenome (GOLD analysis project Ga0315310, IMG submission 203630) | Freshwater sediment microbial communities from Lake Towuti, South Sulawesi, Indonesia - TDP5 | ecosystem: Environmental > Aquatic > Freshwater > Lake > Sediment | place: Indonesia: South Sulawesi... | reverse complement strand
GCTGAGCCCACTACAGCGGCGACAATGGAAAAAGATAAGGCGAGGATGCCCCAAAAGGCTTCAACCTTCTGTTTCACTCCGACTGATACTGCGAACACAGCCAAGAAGCGGTAACCGACTAGACCTAGAAGATAGCCGAGACTCCCAGCCACAACGCTTAGTGTGAGGGCCTCAGCCACAAAAACGGCGCTTATATGAAAGGGGTTCAGGCCCACGGTTGACATAATGAACGCCTCACGTTTACGCTCATAAACGGCGCCAAGCATCATTACTCCAACGTTAAGAACCACCAGGATCAAGGGAACCATCCCCTCGGCGAACCCCTTCACCACATAGGCCGAGCCTATAAACAAATGCTGGATTTTGCCAGTTGAGGAAGCGAAGGCTTGAACATCAGGCCAAACAAGAACGGTCAGGCGGGCGAGGTCAAGAGTGTCTGCGGAACTCGTAGTTTGGACATCAATTCTTGAAATGACCATGTAAGAATTGAGATTCTTGGCTGTTTCACCGTGCACAATGACCACTCTCTCGTTTGGGACGTACTCTAACACGGGAAGGGGCCCTACTGAAGTTTTTGTCATAATTATCTGCTGAGGAACAAGGGGCGCTCCATCTAGATCTTTGAGTTCACCGAGCTTCTCGCTGCTAAAGATCCCGGTTACAATGAAGCTTCTATTGTAAAACTTTAAGGTGGTGTCAACTTCCACTTGAAGCGTCTCTGCCGCCTCCTCGCTGATTAGAATGCCGTCAAGGTCGCCGTCACTGAAGAATTTTCCCTGCGTAACTATGGCGTCCATTTTGGTGACCTTGAACTCAAGGCTGGGATACACCCCCAACACTCCTGAAATGGCGAAGCTTGAACTCAGATCAGGTGCGTATAAATCTGCTAGTGGAGGGGGAGGAGCATTATCACCAACTTGGGGCGTGTTCTCTATTTTGGGGACAACTAAGGTAGACTCAGAGCGGTTCCTAAGCCATTGAGGGACGGTTGGTTCAATGGGCATGAAGGGCGTGAATTCGCCTATGGGACGCTTTCGCACGAGAAAACCTTCTGTAGGAGCTTGACCGTGATGCGGTTTTATGAAGAATCCCTGTTCAAAGGAGATGGAGGTCAGGACCACAAAGGCGAAGACTGAGGCGAGCATGAAGGCTGATGTTAGGAGGGCTCGAAGTCTCCTACGCCTTAGGTTCCGTGCAGCCACGGAGAAGGCCGCTGTAAGGGCGCTCATTAACTTGAGTCTCTCCATTGAAGTTTTTTCTCTAAATGCACGGGGTAGAACATGGATCACGAAGAAAGCTGCGAGAAACGAGGCACCCATGAGCAGTGGAACAAAAACATCTTCAAATGCAGTGGCCGCCCACGGGTTGTAGGCCGTTTTCTGAAGAGTGATATAGCCCGGATAAAGAAAATATAAAAGACCTAGAAGGACGCCATAAAGGGCAACGCTCATGATAAGCCTTCGGTGCATACCATCGAAGAGGATCGAGGCCACAGCTACAGCCGTGAAACCCAAGAATGGGGTAATGAATAAAACCGATTGCGAGGCATCCACATATGTGCTTGGAAGACCCCTCTCCACATCTTCTATAATCAGTAAAGCCTCGTGGAGGTTCGCGTAGGCATAGTCATGGTCACCTTCAGTTAGGGCTGAGCGAGCGGAACTCACTAGGTCTTCGGCCCTAGACAACCTCTTGATTTCGTAAGATGCGTAGAAGCCCGCTTCCACGACTTCGTCTATCATAGCTTGAATCGATTGCAACCGTGCCTGAACGTAGTCGAAATTAGCCATTGAAAGGAGAGGCTGCAGGTCAACGGTGATTTGGCTGCCTTGGGTTAGATTTAGGTATCCGCCTTTGTCATCAATTGTCAGGCGTACGGAATCAAACGAGGAGTAATAGAGTTTCACCTCAATCTTCACTGGCATGCCAGACGGCACCACAACGGTTCTGTTGGTCAAGTTTAGAATCTCGTTTATGCGGAAGGATCCCCCATATTCAGTCACAGAGCCGCTTCTGTCAAGGAGACCGAATTGATCTACGACGCTGAAGTCAACCGTTGTGGGCGCCCGCGCAAACTCAACGGAGCGCAAATCCTGTAAATCCGTTGTCACGTTGATGGATGCGCCTGGCAAAAGCTCAAATGAAATGTTTAGATCTGTCCTTGTTAGGTAAACTTCTCTAAACGCTGGAACAAAGTCGAAGCCTGAAGTGGATTCATTATTGCAGAAGGCATAGACCTCATGAGAACCAAGGCCAACGACTCTAACATCGTAGCAGCCTGATGTGTTAGTACTAGTCTTTACCATGTTGCCTGTTCTATCGTTCCAGAAAATAACGTAGGCGTCAGGAATCGGTTGGCCTTTGCTGTCAAATACCTTCCCGTAAACGCGTGTGAAATCAGGCGCTTGCGCCTGAGCAGAATTCACAAACGAAGGAAGAACTATGAAACAAAAGACTATAAAAAAAAGGAATAAGGAAGACTTTCTAAAAAAATGAATCATTAACCAGTCTCCTTTCCTTCCTTGATTCTCCTGAACTTTCCTAATTAAGTTATTTAGAGTTTCTGTAAAATAAATCCGTTATCACTCATAGCCAAGCATTCCAGTGATCAACCTAGCTGAGAGAAAAAATTGAATATTGTAGTCTCCGCTAATCGAGGTCTGGAGACGTATACCTTAAAAGTGGACGTAGCTTATCAGGAGAAGTACGGTCAATATGATTTAGCCGTCCACACAATCCACCATACTCTTTGCATTTTCTATTTCTTCCCATTTTCTAAAAGGAAATGCCCTATAGGTGAGCTAGTCTCAGAGATTTGATGGTGTAAAACAAATCCTTAACTAGAAACTGCCACACCGTCCATTCAACTTTAAAAAAATTAGACGAAAACACCTTAAAAGAGGGAAGAGGGAGGGAATACGTGTTGTTGCTATGCTGGTTTTGCTGGTTTTCTGCGTGTTAGCATGTAAGCAACGATGATGACAACGACGACTACGACTACTCCTATTATGATCCATAGCCACGGAATCTCTGGCCCAACCGGCTTTTCTTTCAGTTTGACTTGGCCGTCGATTTTTTCGTTGTTGGCGAAGTTGGTTTCGCCGGGGATCACGGTTGTCACGGTGGCTGTTATGGTGTAGTTGTCTGCGGCTACGCCTGTAGTGTTCCATGTGAAGGTTAAGGTTTCCGTGTCTTCAGCCGCTAGATCAGTTACGGTTTGTGTGTCTATTTCTGTTGTGTCGTAGTAGGCGGTGACATTGAAGGTTTCGACCGCGGTGCCGTTGTTCTCAACGACCACAGTGATGTTCACGGTTTCGCCGACGGTTACTTCGGTTGGGGACGGAGTTACGCCGGTAACGGCAACATCGTGAACGGCGGAAATCGTTATGGTTCGCGATGTAGTATCCGACGTGAGGCCTAATGTGATGAGTAAGGGGTCGTCTTCGCACATGACAGTCAGGTTTACCGTGTAGGTGGCAGCAGCAGTGTAGGCGTGGGTTGTAACTGGATCGGTTTCTGTGACAGGGGATGATCCGTCGCCAAAGTTCCAAGTGTAGTTTGCGATGGCCACCTCGGTTTCGGTTTTATTGTTGTAGCCTTTCGCCGACAAGGAGGCGTTAAAGGTAACCGTCTGGCCCGTAAGTGCAGTAGCTGGCTCATAGACAAAATAGGCTGTGGGACCGCTAGGCGCCAGAGAAGCCGTTACTGTTTTCGACTTAGTTTGCCATAACCCTTTGGTATCCGTGACATTTAGGGTTACATTGTAGGTGCCCTTTGCCGTGAACTTGTGGGTTGTGATGGGGTCGGTTTCAGTGACAATGGGGGTACCATCGCTAAAGTTCCATGCATAACTGACGATGGGCGCTTCGTCGGTGCCGTTCCATCCGGGCAAGGAGGCTGAGGCGTCGAAGGTTATCGTTTGGTTCGGTCGCGGGGAGCGAGGCACATAAGTGAAGTCAGCTTTAGGACCAATAATTGTCGCCCACGGGGTCAGGTCCACTTCAAACCTAGCGGCTTCATTTAGCGTTGCCCTCGAATCTTGCCAGCTGCCCGGCGCCCATGTGAAGGTATCTAGGTTGTTGCCGGTTTGTGAGAAGATGTCGGCGAAGTCGATGGGTATAGGATAGGTCAACGTGATAGGATTGCCCGTAACGCTGTCGTTGCCATCCATGCCGTTTACAGCCGGGGAGAAGGTCAAGTTGTGGCCGTTACCCCACGGGTCTGTCCAAGTGTACTCAGTTCCGCTTGGCCAAAGTTCACCTCCAGATTGGCCTTCGCCTGAGGTTCCAGGAGCCTGCGGGTCAAAGATACGCCGCAGAGGGGAAGGGGGGACGCTCCCCGTGGGTTGACCGGGCTTGTAGGACATCGCCCAAACATACGTGGGCCCAAGGCTCAGACCAAAAAAGCCTTCGATTGATTCGCGACTGAAGCTGAACTCGAAGGCGCCCGCGGTGATGTTAGTTGCAACTTCAAGGCCTCCAGTGGCTGCATTGTCAACGATAATGTCCCAACTGGTGGCATCACGTTGTGGATCCCCGAGAACTGCACCAACGTTTCCATCCCATTCTAAGTAGAAGTCAGGTCGGGTGTCTACGGAGTAGCCGAGTTCCTCAATTATCTCTGCAGCGTAGGGATAGCCTCCAGAAGCAAAGTCGAAGTTTATTACCCACATGGATACGTTGTTGTACTTAACATCCGCACCCCATGGGGTTTTCAGCTTAAAATCAGTCTGGTTATTCCAGCCGGGATAGAGGCCTGCAACGTCAAGCCTCACGTAAATCGTGTCGTTTGTGGATACGAAGTATAGTGCCTTCAGGTCCCTGCACATGTCGTTTTTGGTAACGTTCCCAGTAGCCATCCCTGGCTTTTCAGCCGTCGAGCCAACACCTAAAATTGTGGCGTTTTTGGACCATTGAAAAGTGTCGCCAATAGCATCGGTGACCACAGGCTTAACGCGATCCCAGTCACTTAAATCTCCGTCGATGGTGATGTTTATTGGAAATGAGGATGAGGACAACTGCACATGTAGGACAGAGGACGAAATAGGGACAAAGGATGAAATAGAGACTGTTAGTATCACTAGCAGCGTTATCAATGTCAGTGACATCAACTTGCTTTTCATTTGGTTCTCTCCTTTTGAAATCTTATTATTTTTCCTCCTACATTCTCACCAATTTAATGGGTTCTGCTTATATAAATTACGATGAAAGGCGGCAGATAATGCACTGCTGGAATACGGAGAAACGTCATGGCTCAAAGTTGAAGTTGAGGTTTATGCCATTCTCGAAAGGCTATCTTATATTAAAGGTTTATATCCAGAAAAAATGGAAACAGCAGTGCAACCTCACAAGTTGTCATAGCAACTATAGATATAGACCCTAATGACGACCACATAGCTCCTCGGTTTAGCCTCGCAGATTTCGGTAATTACATATGGTATGACTTGGCAAAATGATTTTCAATTTTTTTAAAAAAAAGGAGGATGATTGTTTAGTGGATTGGTGTTTTGAGTGGTCTTCGTTTGTGGATGGCTATGGCAACTGTGAGCACGACAAGTATGAGTAGTATTGATGCCCATGTTGGAAACTCTGGGATCACTTTAATTTCTGTGAGGCTTATCTTGGCGTTGTTTGCGGTGTAGGTTTCGCCGGTTACGGTTTCCGCCACAGCCTCTATGGTATAGTTGCCTAAGGCTACGCCGGTTGTGTCCCACGTGAAGTTTAAAGTCCTTTGGGCTCCAGCCGCCAGATCGGTCACTGTTTGAGTGTCTATATCGGTTCCGTCGTAGGAGACCGTGACGTTGAAGGTTTCAGCCACGGAGCCATTGCTCATAACGACCACAGTGATGTTCACGGATTCACCAACGTTTACCTCGGTTGGGGACGGGGTTACACTGATAACGGCTACATCGTGGATGGCCATGTCCAACTGCCAGCATGGACCTTCGAATAAGTTGGTTCCCATCGTACCCATAACCTCGAAGTAGTCAGCCATGTCATGCCCGCCAACGTTTTCGCCAGCTCCTCCAGGCTGGTCGGGATCAAAGGCGTGTGGCCATGAACCCCAACCGCCAGTGGGCTCGCCAGGTTTCCAGCTGTAAATGAACAAGTTTTCTACCTTGAGGGGTCCGTGGTCAGGGTACAAGGCTTCAACGCTTGTGCGGTTTATTGCGAACTCCACGCTGCCGCTCGTCAGGTTCCAGGCGATTTGCACCTGAGTCGAGTTAATTGTGCCGGGTGGGCCAGTCTGAATGCCGGGGAACCAGCCTGAACTCCATGGAGGCTGCGCTGCGGCTACGTATGGGTTGGTTCCAAACAAGGCGAGTTGGATGAAGAATTCCCAAGGTTGACTCCCTGAGGATGCGTCTATACCATCGGGATATGGGTCAGTGTTCCACCCAAATCCCGCTGGCGGTGGCGGCGGCCCATTTGCAGGTCCAAGGTCGAATATGAGGTCGTAGGCAGTGAAGTTTGTGTAGGCATTTGGGGCTGGCGCATGGGTTTGATTGAGGAGTACATTCGGCAGCGATAGGTTTTCTACGTCCAGCCTGAAGCACAGCCAGTTGGGGTCTCCGAACCACGCGTAGAAGGCCCTTAAGTCCCTAGCCTCGTCGGCGAGCGGAATTTGTGCCGGAGTCTCAGCTGTAGTACCAACACCTGTGGTACCATTTTTGGACCATGCTGCAGTGTCACCAGCCGGGTCTGTCGCTAACGGCGCAATGCCAGTCCAGTCACTTAGGTCTCCGTCAATGACGATTACAGGATCTTCGTCAGCAGTTGAAGTTCCTTGATGCGCTTGGGAAATTGTGACGAAACAGGAGAACACTAGTACCGTTATCAATGTCAATGGCACAAAGTTAATTTTCATCCAGTTCTCTCCTCTTAAAATCGTATTATTCCTCCTTTCTTCTTGTTTTTTCATGTTGCTTATATAAATTTCGACACCTATAGTATTATTAAACGGCAAATATGCTATGAGTTCGAATCGAACGATGGCGCCGTCGGCTTATCTCGACATTGAAAACTGATTTATTCATCTAGTCCCCGAAGCGAAATGCCCTTCTCATCGTGTAAACCTAAACCCACAAAAATAAGCTCACCTAGGGTAGCCATCTCCATTTATAATTCGTTTATTGTTATGATTACAGAACAAGGTTTCGTAAACTTTTAATCCATCGGAGCCCATAACCATCTGAGGAAAGGACGATAAATGAGGCGTAAGGTATTTACAGGGATATTTTTGACGTTGTTTCTGGCAAGCACATTAACATTGACATTTAATATTCAACCTTCGGTGGCAGAACCTTCTGTAATCGCGCGCGCATCAGCAATTCCTGTCAGTGCAGAGCAGCTTGTGTGGTCAGACGAATTCAGCGGCTCAACCATAGGGCCGGATTGGGAACACATGATTGGCGACGGCACTTTATATGGTCTCCCTGCTGGTTGGGGAAACAATGAGTTGCAATATTATACAGCCAGTCCGGAGAACTCGTATGTTTCAGGCGGATGTCTGCACATCGTGGCTCGAAAAAACCATTTGGGTCATAGTTACACTTCAGCTCGGCTTCGCACCAAAAACAGACAGGATTTCCTCTACGGAAAGATTGAAGCTAGAATGAAGTTGCCGACGACCAAGGGCATGTGGCCAGCTTTCTGGATGATGCCTACCGACGAAGTGTATGGTGGCTGGGCGGCAAGTGGTGAAATAGACGTTATGGAAGCCTTTGTAACAGACTTCCCGAAGGAGATCGTAGGAAGCATCCACTATGGTGGTCAATGGCCGAACAACGAGCATCAAAGTTACTCTTATTCAGGACCTGGACCGGGCCAGACGGATTTCTCTGAGGACTTTCACATTTATACACTTGAGTGGGAGCCTAATGAATTCCATTGGTATGTTGACGGTAACCTCTACGGAACAACGACAAGTTGGTGGAGTTCGGGCGGCGACTATCCGGCGCCGTTCGATCAGTATTTCCACATTCTAGTGAACCTCGCTATTGGCGGTGATCCGGTTCCTCCGCCAGACGAGAGTACCGTCTTCCCGCAGGAACTGGTAATAGACTATATCAGAGTATATCAAGTGGCGTCAACGCCTGCCACAATAGTCATTGACGGCGATTTAAGTGACTGGGCGGATGTTACACCTGCGGCCACTGATTCCAATGGTGATACTTTTCCTTGGTCCAAGAACGCTACAATATTGGGTCATCCGAACAGCAGCACGCGTGAGACAGGAAATATAGTCCTTAACGATAAAGCTAGGGACTTGACGGCCCTCTACCTAGAGGTGAGTGACAATAACTGGGTCTACTTTAGGATTGACTTTAACGACATATACCCCGGCTTCTCTAACTATACAATGAGTCAGCCGCCCCCCAACCTAGGGAACATTTCCGTTTGGACAGTGTACTTCGACTTCGATCAACTAAACACCACAGCAGGCTGGCCCAATTATGATGGAGGACAACTTGGCGCATCAGCCTCAGGTGAACTTAATTTCCCTAACGGCACGGGTTGGGAGTGTTACGTCGAAGGTTGCGAAGCATACGCAATATTAACATACAAGGATTGGGGCACTTGGGCTTTTGCCAACAAAACCGTAGGTCAGGACCAAATCAAATATGCATATAACTATACTGCCAACGCCGTTGAAGTGGCCGTCAATAGAGGCCTCTTAGTAAATGCAAATGGCGGTAACCCCCTTGGGCGGACAGGTGTCACAGTGACAACCTATAAGAAGGGTGAGACTTGGGGTGACTTTGGCGCTGGTTGGCAACGCGCCTTTGACCCCCAGGCTCCTGGTCTGTCTGGAGAAGACGGAGGCGGATGGGACCAAAGGGCCATCGGCTGGGGTTGGCCTCCCGCATGCTCTGGAGGCTTCGGGCCTACACCATCGCAGGCGAATGCGCCCGCGAATGCGCCAGGGAGTGGCCCCCCACCGGGTGGTTATCCTGGTCCAGGCGGTTCTATACCCGGCATTGGCGCCGCCTTTACCGGTCCTAGCTTTGGTGACCCGACTACGGCTGATGTTGCTGACATCCTTGACGGAGGCGCTGGACTGGCATCCTTCACCTACACCGGCGGGCTGGATACTTTGATATATCCTGGGCCTGGCCACTTTAAGGTTGACATGTCCCTGGGACCCAAAGCTATCTTCACCTACTCGCCAACTACTCCAATCCCAGGCGAGACAGTGACCTTTAACGCCTCTGAGTCATTGGGTGGTTGGAATGGCACCCACAATGTGCCCATCGTCAGCTATGAGTGGGATTTTGGCGATGGAACAAATGATGCCAGCATGGTGGTTTATCACAATTTTACGGCGGAGGGCGCCTATACGGTGACCCTGAACGTCACCGACAGCCAAGGCCTCTGGAACATAATGTCAAAAACGATAACGGTAGGAATGAGTTTTAAGGATAAACTCGTTGTTTTGCCTTGGGTTGCATACGCACCAACTCACTATACGCCCCCTAATGACCCCCCACTAAATGAAATTAGAACAGATTTACAGGTACTATACGACACTGGATTTCTTGGCGTAATCACCTATAGTTCTGGCGGAACCTTTGCTGATGTTCCAAGAATTGCCAAAGAAGAAGGCTTTCAAGGCGTGATAATGGGTGTATGGTCACCGACAAGTACGTTGGAAAAGGAAAATGCAAAAAGTATGGTTGATTATGTGGACGGTTACTGTGTAGGAAATGAGGGGTTGTATTTTGGGTATTATAATCTTGCAACTCTCGAGGGAGCAATAGATGAGCTCCGTGAGGACACCTCGAAGCCCGTAACTACAACTGAGCCTATCGGCTATTATTCCGATTCTTCTCTGCGGGGGATAGGAGACTGGTTGTTTCCAAACGTCCATCCCTACTGGGCTGGTGAAAAGGAACCTACAGCTGCAAAAGACTGGACTGTTGGACAGTTCAACTGGCTCAGATCATTAGAGCCAGAAAAGCCCATTCTCTTCAAAGAAGTTGGGTTGCCCACCGCTGACGACCCAGAATGCAGTGAGACCAGACAGGCTGAATATTATCGTCTGCTTCAAAGGACCACTGTTCCATTCGCATTCTTCGAGGCATTTGACCAACCATGGAAGCATGAGTACATTGACGGCTTCGATGTAGGGCCGCATTGGGGTCTATTTGAAAGCGATAGATCGCCAAAGGAGGTAGTAAGTTACCTCGGCCGTGGTGGGGTCTACCCGAGCGATGGCCAGGGCAATGTGAAGAACACGTTTTCATTGAGTGAGGAAGTTTACGTGAAGGGAGAGGGCTTCCCAATTAATACAGAAGTAGACATCTACCTCATTCCTGACGGAGCATCATTTGCACCTAATAATTCAAAGGCTAGTGCTTCACAAACAACACATGGCTCGGGCACCCTTCCAATAACCTTCATCTGGAAAGCCAATGAAACAAGCAACTTGGACATATGGATTGACGTAGGCCAAAACGGTATAAGAGATAAATTTGATATCATCAACAACGAGACCGTGAACACTTATCCGATCAATGTGTCAACGGTGAATGCCAGCTTCACATTAACAACCTTATACAAAGTTAGTCTTCACGTAAATGGAACCTTCGCTCTTGGCGATAACCTTACAGTTAGGTTCTACACTTATTCTGGCATCTATCAGGCAGAATCCACTGTGTGGAGTGGAACAACTCCGGCTCATGTGGTTCTTTCTATGAATGTTTCGCATCCGCTTAACTTGCCCATAGAATACGCAACTCTCGTGCTCACGGACAGTTATGGAAACACACTTCAAACAATAACAAGCTTCTTGGTTCGCCGATCCCATCTATTCACTAGGATAACACAAATAGTTGCCAGATGGCCGTTTGCCCCATCCGCAGAACGAATCCAACTCTTCAATGAAATTGTTGGTATAAGCAAGCAGTGGCCCTACGCGCCGCCCTAGCACGGGCTAACGCCATTGCAGAATGATCCTTATTTCTCTTGAATGCTTTCACAACGCTTAATAGCAGTATAAGGGGACTATGCTATGCTCTGCGCTAAACCTCAGCAGGGGTTAACATGTCGTCGAAGACCCAAGGCGGAAAAACTCCCTTCGTTTCCATCGTGGTCCCTGTGCGAAATACGGAGAGAACAATTGAAACCTGCATCAAAAACCTCACAGCCGTAGCCTATTCGAATTACGAAATCGTCTTCGGCGATGGAGGTTCGACCGACCGAACTCCCACCATTATTGAAGATTGGCAGAAAAAGGACCCCCGAATTAAGTTGGTTCGCGTACCCAACTGCCCCAACCCAGGAACTGCTCGAAACGCCGCAATCGACATAGCCAAAGGCGAGATTATCGCCTTTACAGACGGCGACTGCGCCCCCGCCGTCGACTGGCTGGACAAAATTGTAGAAGCCTTTCAGCTAGACCCAAAGATCGGAGGCGTTGGAGGGAACGTATTCACACTAAGAACAAGGGAGAAATGTTTCGCCGAACAGTTCAGCGAGGACTTTCACATGCTGGGATATTTTGGGGAGTCCCGATACCTAAAGGAATATGATTTAGCCTCCCAATTCATAACAACTTGTACTGCTGCCTACCGCAAGGAGGCGTTACAGGATGCGGCGAAGGTTCTCAGTAAGAGAACGAATGTTACTGAAAAAGAAAAAAGATTCTGGGAGGAGTTTCCCTTCACCCAATATTTTAACCCGTGGTTTTTGACTGGGGAAGACCATGATCTTTTCGCTCGGGTTCAGAAGGCGGGATGGAAATGCTACTATAGAAAGGAGGCTACAGTCAAACATATGCACAGAACAACTAAGAAGGCGGTACTTAGGCAATGGTATTGGTACGGAGACGCGAGACCCCATCTATTGGTTGAACATTTCCCTAAACACCTGAGAATCAGATTCTTCAGCAGAACACTCCTTGGGAGATTCCCGATCCATGCATACATTAACTTCGATGCCTACCACCTTTTGTTAGTCTCCTTAATCCTTCTCGTCCTATCCACAGTAAAAAACTTGGTTTTTCCAGAATTGTTTGCAAACATCACCTGGTTTCCATGGCTCAGCCTCTACCTAACCTATTCTATACTCGGTATTGGTCTCCTAACTCCATGGTCAGCGACCCTGCTGGCCTTGATAGTGTACTCCTTTAACCGCCACCTGAAGAGGTTTATCCATATCAAGTCTAAGAAAAGAAGGGTCGCTGACGCCCTATTCTTATTTTTAATGAACACAGCCTTCGTTCTTGGTGGCCTTAGAGGATGCCTGCGTTATGGAAGTTTCACGGTTTCTGAGTCCCTCGTGTAACTAGGCCTTCCATTTTATTCACCTTTTCCATCTTCGTATAAAGGGATAATCTTCTCGGCAAAGACATTTAGAAAACTTGTTCTTGTCAAGTGGTTTACAGAGAAAATACGGAGTATTAAGGAAATTGCAACCCGCTTCTAGCACTCTCAACAACACCATAAAACTTACAATAGAGTGGACTGCTTATAGAAGTTTATATCTGCTCTTGTAAACTTGAAAAATGGCGGACTCTATGGCGAAAGTTATCGTTGTTTATGAGTCAAAGTATGGCAACACTAAACTTGTAGCGGAAACAATCATAGAGGGGATAAGACAAGTTGAAGGAATGGAAGCAGTTCTTCATGAGGTCAAAGAAGTTGACCTTCACCAGATACCCAGTTATGATGCGATTTTGATAGGTTCCCCGAATCATATTGGTGAACCAACTAGAGGTGTCAAGAAGTTTATCGATAAACTTGGGAAACTCGGCTTGGAAGGAAAACTGTTTGCTGTTTTTGACACATACCTTGGGAAGGACTTCGAAAAAGCAGTGAAGAAAATGGAGAAAAGAATAAATGAAAAAGTTCCTGGATTAAAAATAATATCTCCTGGGTTGTCAATAAAAGTTCAAGAGATGAAAGGCCCCGTCGTGGAAGGAGAGCTTCCTAAATGCAAAGAGTTCGGAACCAAAATAGCAACTCAAATGAAAACTTGATCACTATCTTCACTACATTGCAACTAACGCTGTGACATGTAAGATTAAGGTTAAATGAACAAAAAAGGAGATTATAAATGAAAGATATCGTCACACGTTGTGGTTACAGATGTAATCTTTGTCTGGCTTATAAGGAGAATATCAAGGATAAATCAGTTCAACAAAAGGTAAGTGATGGTTGGTTCAAATACTATGGATTTCGCATTCCTGCTGAAGAAATTTACTGTGATGGCTGTTTAAGCCAAGGCGAAGGTGCTAAACTTATAGATCCAAATTGCCCTGTTCGTGCTTGTGTCATTGAAAAGAAAATAGAAAACTGTGCGCATTGTGAAAAATATATATGCGAAGTTTTAAAGTCAAGAATCGTGAATTACAATTCAATAGCAGAAAGGATCAAGGAGCCAATCCCGAAAGAAGATTACGAGAATTTTATCAAGCCTTATGAAAGCAGAAAAGTCTTGAATAATATAAGAAGAAAACTTAAATTGAAAACAGGTTAATCAAAAACTTTCCCGATGAGGTAACTTCAATAAAGAAATTACTAAAATGATGTTGTGGCGGGCCAGCGGGTTTCTGCACCTAATTAGGTGCAGATACCATATCATGATTAACTTTTCATCCGATTATCTCTCGCGCGCGTCTCCGTTTTCTTAGCGATTCGCGAGAATACCTGCACTTACCATCGTGACAATCTAAGCTTCGGCTGCATGCATAACTAATCCTTAGAACTCTGCTCTTCTCCTCGATAGTGATCGGAGCAATAATCACCGTTCTTTTATTTCTATTGCCTTCTTCGTCAGTAAAGTCGAAGCAGGGTAAGGAAACAGGAATTAGAACTCGCTTCAACTTCTCCATTCGTTTAAATTCCTCTAGCAACCTAATTACTTATCTATTATTTTTTAGAATAACCTCGTATAAAATTATATCTAACAGTTCCAGAGCCAGTAGCGAGGGATCCAACAATGGGTTTCGAAACCGACGGTTAGGATCTGAACTTGAGTGGCTAAAGAGGATCTGTGGGTTGGGTTTGGAACTCAAGATTGTTTTGGAGCAGGCTTCATTGCCTAATCAGTTTTTGATTTCTTGTTCTGCTTCGTTTATGGCTTTCTTTATGGCGTTTCTTATACAACTTGCGCGCGCGTAGTTTCCCCGTATCACTTTCGGTCGATGTTGCTTGCGCCAACGAAAAGAAAAAGTTATTATATTTTGAATGGGTAAAATCGGCGAATTACATAAAGCGAGGTGTTACTTAAATTTGATTTCCAACAATGATAGGGAACTTATTGAGCTGACTTGATCGATGATAATTCATGTCTATTATCTTCAAAGACTGAGCTTTAATGTCCTAGACGATCAATTTAGAAATGAGAGATGTGAAGGTGTGTGGGGGTTGAGAAAGAATCTTCTCATTGTTACCCATTCAGCAGGTTTCAAACATGATTATCTTCCAAAAGCCGGGCCCTCTTCTGGAATTGTGCTCTCAAAATCTGGTGAAAAAGTTTTCTCAAACCTAAGGTCAAGGGTTAGCGAGGAACTGGAGATTCCGAAGAGCCCTCTTACTATTGGACCCTTTAACGTGGCAGTCCTTGTCAGAAATGCGGCTGGTTCAATAAAATATGGCGTGGAACAGCGCGACGCCGCAATCAAAGCTGGCGCTTTAGGAGCCACAACATTAATCTTCAGCCGTAAGTTAACCATGCCTAGAGTAAGCGAAGACATCTTCCAAAATATCCAGCCAATACACGATGCGTTAATATCCAAACTCAAACCCAGAGAAAAAGACGTAATCATAATAGGAAGCGCTGATGAAAAGTGGGCAGCGGAGTTCGGAGCAAAGACAGCAGCCCTTGAACTATTGAAATCTAAGATGTAGGTACCCTAATAAAAGCAACGTTAGGTAAATAAGTTCATGCATATAAGTTGGAGCTAGAGCGGGACTAAAACTCAAAAAGGTTCAAGTCTAATGGTGGACCGGGCGGGACTTGAACCCGCGACTTCCGCCGTTCTCGGAA
>Ga0315310_10001445_pt1 | contig 15000 bp, 16 predicted proteins | sample TDP5_MG_FD_203630 | JGI IMG/M metagenome (GOLD analysis project Ga0315310, IMG submission 203630) | Freshwater sediment microbial communities from Lake Towuti, South Sulawesi, Indonesia - TDP5 | ecosystem: Environmental > Aquatic > Freshwater > Lake > Sediment | place: Indonesia: South Sulawesi... | reverse complement strand
GTAAGTGGCTAAGGCAGCAAATGTTCAAAGAAATACGTGAACTCCAAACAAAAAAGTATGAATTCATGCTTAAGCAATGGTAGCCCGGGAGAGATTCGAACTCTCGTCAGCGGGTCCAGAGCCCGCCATCCTTGACCACTAGACTCGGCGGCCAAACAGCGTTAGAAACGTTCAGCCTCGACCGGGCTAGCTCCGGGCTAAGACACAATGAACATCAACACGCTAATAAATCATGCACATATTCTTCTTGACTCGGGCTAAAAAAAGGCCAATGAACTCTGAAAACCCGTGAGGGTGGTACTTGTTTCAACAGCAACCCCTCTGCAACATGAAGCCTGTGAGCCTAAGACACATGGTCTTTCATTTTGATAGTCTGAACATGGAGCAGTGGGACTAATCATGAAAAAATAGGGGCAATAAAGGAACTGAAATCATAAATCAGATAAGATTAGAGAAATCGCAAAGTTTATATATTAAAACATTTCTTAAGAATCTAACACGGCGGGGCCAGATGGACGAATTCTGAACCCGAACGTTCTGATGAAGAACTGTCGAGTCTGGGTGACGGTTTTCTCGCCACATCAATTCCATGGAGGGATAATAAACCATGGAAAAGGCAGAAACGGCAAAGCCGAAGATAGTTGACAAATGTCCCGAATGCGGGAGTACTAGCTTGGTTCACGATTACGATACCGGTGAGACCGTTTGCAGCAACTGCGGCTTGGTTCTCCATACGCAGATGATTGACAAGGGGCCTGAGTGGCGGGCTTTTACTCAGGAGGAGAAGGAGTCGAGAAGTCGTGTGGGTGTGCCTACATCGTATTCTGTGCATGACAAAGGTTTGTCTACGGCTATAGGCAGGGTTGACAGAGACGCTTTCGGTCGAAAACTGCCCCTCTCAACTCGGTTGCAGATGTGGCGTTTGCGTAAGTGGCAGATCCGTTCTAGGGTGCACTCGTCTGTTGATCGTAACTTGGCTCAGGCTATGGCTGAGCTTGATAGGCTCTCTGATAAGCTGTACATTCCGGCGCCGATTAAGGAGAAGGCTGCGGTTGTTTATCGAAAAGCCTTAGAGAAGGGCTTAGTGCGTGGCAGGTCCATAGCGGCTATTGCTGCGGCTGCTCTGTATGCGGCTTGCCGCAACAGCGAGACTCCTCGAACGCTTAGAGAGATTGCTGAGGCGAGTTTGGTTGATAAGAAGGATGTAGCTCGCTGCTATAGGCTGTTGCTGCGTGAGTTGGACATTCAGATGCCGATTGCTGATCCTATGACTTACGTTTCTAAGATTGCTGAGCGCACGGGTATCAGTGGTCAGACGCAGGGTCTGGCAATTAAGATCATTAGGGATGCTAAGAAGAGGCGTGCGGCTTCAGGTAAGGATCCGATGGGCCTCGCCGCTGCCGCTTTGTACATTGCTTGCTTGCAGAGCAATGAGAAGAAGACTCAGAAGGACATTGCTGAGGCTGCGGGTGTGACTGAGGTTACGGTTAGGAATCGTTACAAGAGTTTGAAGCGTCAGCTTAATTTGGAGCTTCCAGACTGAGTCTGGGGCTGGGTGCTTTCGGCTTCGTCTATTTTTTCCAGTTCCATCGTGATGGGTCCTTTGTAGCCGCATTGCTGGCAGATGTATTGTTCTGGGAACAGCCATACGTCGAATCTGCTTGACAGTTTTAGTTCTGGGCTGCCGCATCTTGGGCAGAGTTTGGGTGTGGGTTTGTTGTGTTTGAGGTTTTTTACTACCTCTCGTATGTTGTGCAGTATGCCCATGTGTGGTCGTAGTCTCCTGGTGTTGCTTGTGTTTTGTTTGTTTCTTTTTTGGCTCGTTTTATTGTACTTCGATGTTGTCTTTGGGGTAGCCCATTTGGTTCATGAGGTATTCTGCTATTCTGTCTCGGTGGTCGCCTTGGAGTATTATTTGGGCGTTTTTGGCCGTGCCTCCGCAGGCGCAGTAGGCTTTCATTTTTTGGGCCAGTCTGCCCATGTCTGTGTCTTTGTCGTTTATGCCGTCGATAACGGTGACTGCTCTGCCGAATTTTCTTGTTTCTAAGCGGATTTTGATGCGTTGTTGTTCTTTGCTGATTTCGCTGCAGACGCATATGTCTTTTGGTAGCCCGCATGTTGGACAGATTTCAGCCATTGTTCTCAATTAGACTATCAGACCGTGTGGAGTATTTAAGAGTAGTTGTGGGGGGACCCGGTGAAACAGAAATTGGTTCTTTTCTGTTGTTTCCTACAGTTTCCTGTTGTTTCCTACGGTTTAGCGCTGTTTCCTGTTGTTTTCTGTTGTTTCCTGTTCTTACTGTTCTGGGTGGCTTTGGGAGGGTGGTTTCGTAAGTTTTATTGGCGTGTGGGTTGATTACAGGCTTGGTTTGCGTGTTGATAGTTATGTTGTTGGCGGTGTGATGTGGGTTGGTTGAGGAGGTTTTTGTGGCTAAGGTGGTTGCGGGTGGTAAGGTTACGGTTCCGCTTCGTCTGCGTGACTTGCTGCATATTCAGGATGGAGATTACCTTCGTTTAACGATAACTGAAGTGATCAAAAAGACGGGAAAACAAGAGAGCAAAAGACAGCTCCGCTGTTGAGAGTTCGAATCTCTCCCGGGCTACCATCCCTCACGCATAGATTCATGCCTTTTCACTATGCAGAGTTTTTGACGCTGCAGCCCTCGCCACGATTTTGTCTGCTTTTTGAGCCCATTTTGCCGTCTGCAGACTGTGCTTGTGCGTAATCGTCTTTACGCGTAAGCTGATAAATAGGCCTACAGTGCCCATTTTCCAACGATCTTTGCTGTGGGCGAAAAGCGTTGCAGGACCGAGTTATGCGGCTCGACATGGCAAAATGGAATGGACACGATTGAACATGAGCCTCTTGAGCGATTTCGCCAAAGGCTTCCTAGCGATGATTATGGTAACTGGGGTTTTCAACACACATCTAATATTCGTCGTGCTGAATCATGTGCAGCTTATCCTCTTGTTTCTCACGATTTTGCTGATTCCTACTTCCATAATACTGTATACGCAGTTGAACCACCGAATGCATCACGTTGACAAACTAACACGCGTACTGGTCTGTCTTAACGGCGTCTCTCTTGCCTGTTGGGTCTTTGACGTCACCAGCACCTACAATGCCATAGATATATTACGCCAGTTTGCGGAGCAGAACTCGTTAGGCTGGCCTTTCGGAGCCTTAGGTGCTCTGATGTTCTATGTTCCTGCCTTTGCTTTTGTTTACCTGCTTTTGTTTAAGATCAAGCAAAAGGTGTCCCGCTTCGCGGCGGTTTTCCTCACGCTTTTGGCGGTGTTTATGGGTTTCCTGAACCTAGGCGCGGGTCTTGTAAACTTCGGCTGTTCATCTGTTTACATTGTAGTGCTGTTAGAAACAGTTTTCGTCCTGATATTGCTAACAGTCAACATTTCCTGGCAAAAGCGCCTGCGTTTCCCACAATCCTATCACCGAAAGGGGCCAGCATGAAGTGAATGTCTGAGTTCTTGCCTGCATAGCATGGGCGCTCAGCCTAGCCTAATGGCAGAAGAAAACCAAAAACTGACCATCCCGCCAACATGCCAAAGGAACTAGGAAGAACCGCGCTCTCTTCTCAGAAAATCACCAATATCACAAACATTCTTCACTGCAACCTTGCTGCCTTTCAGTTCGTCGATGTTCTGCATTATTTCACCGAAGCCCAGGCACTCATTCTGCCGATTCAAAATCAACGCGTGATCTCCTTTCTTTTTTGAGCCTTCGGCCTTCAGTATCCCTCTTTTGAATACGTCTCGTCCACAGATGAAAAGCCACGCTGTCCTGTCGTCGACGACCACTTTGTTCGCTTTCCCCTTCGCCATCATTGCTAGCAGAACGAAACTTGGGAAAAAAATCCTGTCTTTAACCTTGCCCAAATATGCTCCAGCGCAATAGAAGCTGCTGCAGACAAATTTTCTCACATTGTCCTCGATCAAGAAATACCTGTTCTGCGTCTTAACAAGCAGTTCCTCATCTAACTTCAGACCCGAGCTGAACCCTCTCATGAAATTCCGTATCAGCTTCGTTGAACTCACTCTCTCTTTTTGAGTTTGCATACAAAGAAGCCTTGGGTCAGCTTCGGCCAGATGCGCCTACACCTCTCAACTGAGCTGTCAAGGCGTCTACCAAAGACGTTCGTTAATCCTTTATTACCACAGCAGTCAACATCTTGAACAACAAGGTCTAAAGTCTTCACAGCCCAGTCAATGTTCAACTCGTCCTCCTCAGGCTCCAGCGAGCACGTTGAATAGACGATCTCTCCATCATCAGCCAAAACCTTTGACGCCTCCGACAGAATTTGTCTCTGAACCTGCGCGTTCCTCTCGACGTCCTTAATCGTTCTCCTGGAGAACCAAGCCTCGTCGGTTACAAAGTTGCCTGAACAGGGAACATCCAACAGTATCCTGTCAAACTTGAAATTGAGCCTCGACGCTTTCCTAGCGTCCAAATCGTAGACAACAGTGTTCATCACACAACAGCGTTCCAGATGATTTGACAACGCGGCTAGCCTCCTCCTATCAACATCCAGAGCCACTATGACTCCTGTGTTCCGCATCAAATCCGCCAACTGAACGGTTTTTCCACCAGGAGCCGCACAGGCATCAAGAACCACTTTTCCCGGCAACCCTGTGAACAATGATGCTGGGATCTGAGCAGCTGCCTCTTGAATCGAGTACAAGCCCAGAAGATACTCCTCGGTTGCGCCAACAGAAAATCGCGACTTGACAACCCAATAGCCAGCTTTCAAAAATGGAACTCTCTCAAGATGGATTCCAAGCGACCGCAGCCTCTCAACAGCTTCGGCCTCGTCAATGTTCATGGTGTTGATCCTGATCGATGGCTTCAACTCAACATCATCATACTTCCAACCTAGGTCCTCATAGCGGCGCACAAAAAACTCTTTCCCAGACATAAACCACATCAAAACGTATGCCCATAAAAACTTGGCGTCTCAGCTCAGAAACCAACCAAAACTCACGTCTATTGAACGCATGACACTACAGCTGAAAGATCCAAGACTATTGAACTACTGCCTTCAAAATAATTGTACTGGCCCTTTCTGGATCGATGAATGGAATGATTTTACGTTCGATCTCGAAGAACAGCTCAGGGCATTCTTTCATGGCGCTCTTTATTCTGCCATTGCCCTCAAGAAACAAACTCATTAAGAGACCGTTTCCAAGAATCTCGATTCTCTCAAAGCCGCCTTCTATGAACAACCTTTGCATTTCGTCAACGGTAGGCCAGTGCGTAACAGCACTCTGCTTTGTTTCAACTATTTCCTTCTTTACATCGTTCAGAGAAACATGCAGTTTTAGTCTTCCTGTTCTAGCAAACTCCTCGTCCGAGCTTATCTTCCCTGCAATTCTGCCTTCTGGGTCGAGAACATGGAACAACTTGACATGGTTTCTGCTGAGGTCAAAGCGCTCTATGCAATAGGCTATAGCACCGTCATTCATCCTTTCAAAGCCTGTAGAAATGATTTTTCCCGGTTTCCATGCCACATTGTCTATTTCAACGACTGCGACAGCCCCACTCTTCAATACCCTTTTCGACTCTAGCAATGCCTTCTTTTGCGGTACTAAGAAGACGAAGGCGTCCCCGCGTGACACAAGCGCGTCGAAACACACCCGCCTAAAAGGAAGATGCATTCCGTCACAAATGATGAAATCAACCTTAAGGCTTAAGCCTTTTTGAGACGCTTGTTCGTTCGCGACCTTTATCATACTCTTTTCTGGGTCAATTCCAACTATGTGATTAATCCGGGCGTATTCAGCAAGGAAAAGTGTTGACCCGCCCGTGCCGCAACCCACGTCCAGAATCTTCTTCTTACCCATTGTCAGGTCTTTGAAGACGAGGTTCGCAACACCGTATTTCCAGAAGTTTGGATGCTCTTTGCTTTCGACCTTCCTTTGCCACTCTGGTCCATAATAGCCCAAAGACATTGTAATTTTGCGCCTTGCAGTTTTGCTTTCCAACTTGAAATCCCACCCGCATCTTCACTTCGAAACTTTCATAAGTCGCTGAGTTTGCGTATTCCAACGGCGGTCATTTTGTAGTTTGGCGTGAAGGTTTTTTCGTCGAACTGGGTTGGAAACAGTTTGTTGACGAGCAGTTGTTCAAAGTGGAAGTGCATACCCACCCTGCCTTTAGGTATGCTCTCGTCAATTTGAACCTTGCATGTTATGCTGCCCACGCTACTCGACACTTCAACCAGATCGCCGTCTGATACGTCTAGTCTTGCCGAGTCCAAGGCGCTCAAGTAGCAGAATGGACCTTCCTTGAAACTCATAAGAGTCTTTGAAAGGTTGGTCATTTCACCAGTCAAGAAATGGTGTGTAGACCTGAAAGATGTCAAGATGAGCGGATACTTGTCGCTTCTTATGTCTTCAACTCCCTCAAAATGCTCGGGCATGAACCTTCGGAAGAGCATGCGTTTTTCAGGCCACCCGTCAACTCCACTATAGACACTTCGGACATCAATCTGTTTGTAGGCAGGGATTACGCTCACGATCTCTTGCGTGATGTCCCTGGGCTCCCTGTAGCCAAAGTGTTCTGCGCATCCGAATAGGTTTGAGAGTTTCTTGAATATCTGCCACTCTGGCTTGCAGTCTCCACAGGCTTCGACAACTTTTCTAACATATCTGACTCGGCGCTCACCGTTGGTTATGGTTCCTTCTCTCTCAAAAAGAAAAGGCGTGGGCAGAATCACATCTGCAAACTTGGTTGTCAGATTGAAGTAGTGGTCGAGAACGACTACAAACATGCTCCTCAGGTTTGTGTGAGCCACGTTGAGGTTGGGCAGAGACTGAGCCGCATTCATACCAGAGATGAAAGCCGCCTTGACCGGCGAGATCAAGAAGGCTTCGACTATTGTCTTGCCCTTGCCAATGGGCACCTCTGTTTTCCATTTTTCTGTGAGCTGCGGCGCGGTTACGAGCGGCCCGGTTGGCAGTCGATCTGGCAAGCACCCCATGTCGCCTACCCCCTGAACATTTATTTCGCCTCTCTGGGACAGCAGCTGTGCGTTCTTGAGTATCATTAGGTTCAGCAAGGCGTGGACGTTCTCTGAGCCTGTGACGTGTTGGGTCAAGCCCATTCCGTGAACGATGCCCAAGGACTTGGAGTTGGCAATGTGCTCAATAAGCTGGCTCAGTTGGTCGAGTTCTACACCGCAGGCTTGCTGCACAAAATCGATGGTGTATGATTCGACTACATGCCTGAGCCTTTCGAAGCCCTCAACAGCCTTAACAGACTTGTCATAGGCTCCATCATGGATGAGTGCGTTCATCAACCCGTTCAGCAGAATCAGTTCGGTTCCTGGATAAATGAGCAGCGAGACATCCGCGAACTTTGCTGTTGCGTTATATACCGCTTGGCTCGACACCACCTTCATGCCTTTCCGCTTGGCCTTCAAGATTCTGTTGTGCAGAACAGGATAGTTGGAGGCAGGGTTGGAACCTACAATGAACAGGCAGTCAAGACCGTAAACATCATCCATCTTGGAGAAAGCAGCACGACTGCCGAAGCAGTTTTCTAAACCTTGCACGGTTGTGACGTGACAGAGCCTAGCGCAACAGCTGTCAACGTTGTTTGTTTTGTATGCAAGTCTGGCGAATTTCTGGGTTACATAGCAGTCCTCGTTGGTTGTTTTTCCCGAGGCGTTGATGAACACCTCGCTTGGAGCCAAGTCCTTTGTGCGTTCGTAGATGAACTTGTAAGCTTCTTCCCAAGGAGCTTCCTTGAACTCTTCATCTTTGCTCATTCTTACGAGTGGCGTTACCACTCGTCCCTGATTGTTGACCACTGACTCGTGGATTGTGAGGCCTTTGATGCAAGCAATGCCCTCGCTTGGGCCGTCTGTTCTGTCGGGAAACACCTTCACAATTCTGTTGTCTTCAACCATAAACAGCAGTCGACATCCACAGCCGCAATAGGCGCAGCTGGAAGCCACAGTCTTCATGTCAGCGCCTCAAGTCGATTCTAGTCTACTATGCTTACAGAACGAGCTATAACATTGACGCTGAACACAGCTGATCACGATGCACGGTTTTTGCCAAGGCGAGAACTCAATCCGATATTTGAACTCTGAAAGACAACAAACGAAGCCTAGGCTGGTCAACCCTTTAATATCGCTTGTTATCAAAAAGAATTTCACGAAGCACATACCACGCGGTCTTAATCTAATTTGAGGTGATTGGTGAGGGTAAGTGCAACCACTTCCTGACCTGACCAGTTTTCTGACCTTCATACCACAATCTCGGCTTTGGGAAGCGTACGTTCAAGGGCGGAAGGCCATTCACGTAGAATATGGCAACTTTAGCTCAGAAGAGCCAGAGTTAAAGCTTACACCGATCAACAGGTGGGGAGCGCGTGTAACTTCCTTTGACAGAAAAGAAAGATTCATTGTTGAGGGCAATCTGGATCCGAAGACCCAGGACTTGCATGGAAAAAGTCTAGTCGCAACTTTACCCTGCGACTCTCCACCTCCGAGGAAGGTGTATACGGCAAAAGAAGAACTGAGACCAAAGATAGATCCCGATTCAATCTCATCAGAGGAACTGTGGGAACGAATCCTCATGAGTCTGGGATGGATTATTGAGAGATTAAGAGGGGAGCACTATCAAATCAAGATCTGGTGTGGGTCGGAATTTCGGGCATACTACAACTCACTAGGATCCGTGATGACTAGTCTCTTTCCCTTAAGCAAATTGAAAATCAGCATTCGTTTGACCGGGAGTGTGTTCATTAAAAGAGCAGGAGCGAAAGAAGGTGTTGAGTTTTTTGAAGAACCTCTACTGAGGCCCATGGAAGATTTCTTACAGGATGCCGAACAAGCCAAGGTTGCAAGGAAAGATAAATCAATTCCTGAAGTGTTGATTCTGGACCCAGAGGCCATGGCAATGTTCATCCATGAAGCCATAGGGCACAGCGGTGAAGGAGATAATGTTTTAGCGGGTAACAGCTGGCTAAAGGCTCTTTCGGGGCAGAAAATAGCGCCATCGAACGTAACAATCGTAGACTCTCCAAGGGATTTCTCGAGCCTCGGCAGTTACCCGTTTGATGACGAAGGGACTCCGGCTCAGACAACATATGTTGTGAAACATGGTACTGTTGGTAGCTGTCTAACAGATCGCCGTACCAGCGCAATCTTGAAGACGAACTCGACAGGCAACTCTCGATCGTTCTGGTATGATGCCACACCGAAAGTGAGAATGAGCAACTTCGTCATGTTACCGGGCGAGAGAACCTTCCAAAACATTCTTCGTGACACTAAAGATGGACTGCTAGTCAAAGGTATGAGAGAGGGCGGAAGCGATGATAAAACTGGAGGCTTTCATTTCAAGCCAAACATTGCACACAGAATAATAAATGGTGAATTGAGAGAAGCTGTGGTGGCCCCTGAGATACAAGGTAACGCCCTTGCCTATTTGAAAGCTATCACCGACGTATCAAGCGATTGGATGCCTCGTGTCGCTGGATGTGGTAAACCTACGCCCCAAACCGACTATGCTTGGGTCGGATATGGCGCGCCATTCGTCAAATTTGAGCTCTCGTCTGCATGAACTAAAACGCTATAAGAACTTCATCTTGCGCTAGTGACTAGTTTTTGCCCTGAAAAGATGGCGAACAGGTAAAGTCTGAACGAGTCTGAGACTATGCTCGGCTGCCATAGGATTTTCTGCGATTTTCAGCGCAAATCAGAAATTCTGTAAACTGCTATGTTTTATCACGGTGATGAATCCTTGAATATCAGAACAGTGAACATAACCTTTCATGTGTCGAATCTCCAAGAGACTGTAGCCTTTTACGAGCACATTCTTAGTCTTCGAAAGAAGTCTCAGTGGGCTACTTATGCGGTTTTCGATTTATGTGGCATAATGTTAGGTGTCGAACCCGGTGGAGAAAAAGGAGTTAAGAAAGGCGTGCCAGATATTTATCTACAAGTTGACAATGTAGATGAAGCGTTCAGAGAGCTAAAAGGTAAAGGTGTCAAATTCTTAACTGAACCGAAAGACCAGAACTGGGGCGCTCGAACAGCCAAGTTTGCAGATCCTGATGAAAATGCCTTCATTTTGGTACAGCTCAAAAGATGAACGTTTAAGCGGCAAGCCAAATCGAATTCCAACACGGCTCACAAACTGCAATAGCATATATCTCTCTGCACAGACGCCAAATATGGTAAATTTAAGGCCAAGTCTATAGTAGGCGAAGAGGGTGACACGCAGAGAAACCGAAGTTGCCCAAACAGATTCTTAAGACTAGACCTGAGCAATCACGGCACCTTGTCTAAGGTAATGTCTGCTATCCATTTCTCGCCGTCTCTAAGCAGAAGCACCTTTGCCTTGTCGCCGATTTTTCTCTTCTGAATCTCTTTGACCAAATCGTTAATGCCGTTGACGGCTTTGTCTTCGAAACCGATGATTATGTCGCCTCTTTCGATTTCAGCCCTTTCCGCTGGGCTGCCCGGCATGACTTCAGCTATTAGCGCTCCTTCGTCAACTGGCAGGTTGTAGTAAGATGCGATTTCTGGGGTTAAGCTGAGTCCGCTTACTCCCAGCCACGGTCTCATCACTCTCCCGTGGGTAATTATCTCGGTTGCGCATCGTTTAGCGATGTTGACCGGTATGGCGAAACCTATGCCCTGCGCGAACGGCACGATTGCCGTGTTGATGGCTACTACTCTGCCATGAATGTCTACGAGTGGTCCGCCGCTGTTTCCAGGGTTTATCGAAGCGTCGGTTTGAACCAAGTCTTCTATGAGTCCTCTCTCAGACCGAATCGACCTCTTAACAGCGCTTATGACACCCTTAGTGACTGTTGGACCGCCAGTCAAACCAAATGGGTTGCCGATTGCGAACACTGTTTGTCCCACTCTCAGCTGTTCAGAATCTCCGAGCTCAGCCGCTGGAAGATCTTTGCCATCAACCTTCACCACTGCGATGTCTTCGCTGGCGCAGGCTCCCATCAGTTTTCCACGCAACACCTCATTAGAAGCCAAGGTCACATCGATTTTCTCTGCGCCCTCAATGACGTGATTATTGGTGACAATGTAACCCTTAGGGTCAATTATGACCCCTGAACCCATGCCCTGAACTGGATGAACCTGATAGTAGAAGTCGTGGAACAAACGAACTGTGTTAATGTTGACCACGGCTTTTGAGACCTTTTCAACCACCTCAAGGACGGTTGATTCATCAAATGACAACTAGACGTTGCCCTCCAACGCGCTGTTTGGTGGCGTTATAATCATCTAGCCAATCGATATAAAGACTGCGCAACTGTCTTTTGCAGAATAATCAGGGCTTGGCCTGTTTCCTTAGAACTTTCTGAACTTCTCTTTATTGGCGCTACATATGGGACATTTATTTGGCGCTTCGCCTTCAACTGTGTAGCCGCAGACGTCGCAGATGTAGACTGAGCCTAGCTCTATCTCTTTCTTGCCGTCCACAGACTGCTTGGCTTTCTGGTACATGCTTGCATGGATCTTCTCAGCTTGTAGCGCCCAGTGGGTTGACTGCTCTGCGCCTTTTTCTCCCTGAAACTTGGCAACTGCGTTGAAAACTGGATACATTTCGTTAACTTCGTAGGTCTCTCCGTCTATGGCGACTTGCAGGTTGTCTGATGATCCACGAATCATGCCCAACATCAGATAGTGGTCTGTCGCGTGAACCAGCTCAGCATGCGATATCGCTCTGAAAAGCCTCGCAACGTTTGGAAAGCCTTCTCGCTCCGCCTTGTTGGCGAAAATCAGATAGCGCATGTGCGCTTGGCTTTCACCCGCAAAAGCGGTTTTCAAGTTGTCCTCCGTCATCTTTCTCATGCTTCTACCTCGTTGGTTCTTATGAAGATTCCCGAGGAACCATATAATCCTTCTTTACACAACTCGCAATTCTCTTTTGGATCCAGTTAGTCTTTCCCCGTCTTCTCTCGCAACTAGAACAGTGTCTTAAAGCTTTGCTGTTGAACGTTAACTGCACCTTAAATCTTGCTAAGCCCTCCTATTCCTAGAACATGGCATAAAACCGAAAATGAATTAAACCACATGGCGAATTTGGTAAGATTCCTGTAAAAGGATCAGTAAGAGAAGGTGCAAATTTGGAAACACTCACAATGGTTCTCAATACTGCGCCATACGGAGACGAAAAAGTGTGGAACGCATTCAGACTCACCAAAGCACTACTCACTTCCACGATTGGAATGAAGGTAAATTTGTTCTTGCTCGGAGACGCGGTAACAACAGCAAAGAAAGGCCAGAAACCCCCAGAAGGCTACTACAACTTAGAGAAAATGCTGAAGGACCTAGTTGACCACGGAGTCCCAGTTGTCGCCTGTCGCACATGCATCAACGCCAGAGGATTGACACAAGACGACCTAATCGAAGGCGTTCGAATAGGAACAACTGTCGGCGACCTAGCACAGTGGGTGAAAGAAAGCCAAAAGGTGCTCTCGTTCTAAAGTGAGCACAGCCGTTTTGCGACTTGTGTGAAGGATGGATTTTGGATTGGGCGAAGACAACAAGAAGATGCTGAAGGAAATGATTAGGCAGCTGCATTCGGGCGTGGCGCCTCGAGACGTAAAAGAGAAGTTCAATCAGGTTTTGGGAACGGTAAGCCCGCTGGAAATCGCGAAGATTGAACAGGAACTGGTGGAGGAAGGCTTACCGAGAGAAGAGCTGCACAAGCTATGTGACGTTCACCTGCTAGTTTTCCAAGAGCAACTGGAGCAGCAGAACCCTGAGGTGCCCACTGAGAATCCAGTTAGCATTCTGCTGGAAGAACACAAGATCATGCTACAACTTGTTGAGATGACTAAGGTGACGTTAAGCAATGTTCAAAAGGCAACAGATTTTGCTAATGTGTCTGAGGACATTGTCCGCCTGAAGCACATAGCCGAAGACTTCGTCGACTCGGAGAAACACTATCTCAGAGAAGAAAACGTGTTGTTCCCTATCTTGGAAAAGCATGGAGTCAAAGAGCCTCCGGCAATCATGTGGACTGAGCACAACCGAATTCGAGAGGAAAAGAAACGCTTCACAAGCTTAATCAGTAACTACAGTTCACTGGGCCTTGAAGTCTTCAAGGGGCAAGTCAACGAAGCAGTTGGATCTCTAGGCGAACTTCTGTCAAGCCATTTCTTCAAAGAAAACAGCATACTGTTCCCAACGGCTCTGAAGGTTTTCACAGAGGAAGAGTGGAGAAGGGTTAGAAAAGAGTTTGACTCGATTGGTTATTGCCGCTTTACGCCGCAATACCTGATAACAAAGCCTGAAGTCGAGAAGGTGATAGCCCAAAAGCAAGAGACTGCGCCAGAAGAGTTGCAGGCTGGTCTGTTGCGGTTTGAAACAGGAGAGCTCTCAAACGCTGAGCTTGATGCCCTCTTAAAGACCCTTCCAGTGGACATCACCTTCGTCGACAAGGATGACACAGTCAGATACTTCAGCAAGTCCGAGATTTTCCTGCGAACGAAAGCCGTGCTCGGCAGAAGGGTTCAACAATGCCACCCGCAAAAGAGCGTCCACATTGTTAATAGAATTCTTGAAAGTTTCAAAAGTGGCAAGAAAGACGTTGCCGAGTTCTGGATCAGCTTGGACAATAAACTCATTCACATCCGATACTTTGCAGTGCGGGACAAAGACGGCAAGTATCTCGGAACAATGGAAGTGACCCAAGACGTCACAGGCATAAAGGGGCTTGAGGGTGAAAAGAGACTCCTAGACTGGGAAGACTAGTCGAATCCGGCGCCTCATTGCTATCGAAAATAGTTCAGCGTGTTAATTTCCCCTTCTCTTTCTTCTGCTTTGTACCGCATTGAGGACAGTGTTCAGAAGCAAATTGGAATTTCCAGACCGCAGTTGACGCAGCTTTTAAGAAATGACTTCGGGGTGATTTCAGCTTTGGAAGGTTTAGGGAACTCTGTTCTAAACATTAGAATTATAGACAAGTAGCGGCTAGACTACATGGGAAAACATGCAAGATTCATCACTTAAGGAAAAAATCAGATTCTTGCTTGAAGCTGTGCTTACAATACTACTGTTTACCTTTCAGAGCATAGTCTACGGCGGTTGGACTATCAGTGTCATGTCCATTCCACTGTTGCCCTACCTGATCACACTTCTAACCGGCCAGCCCAATCTCGAACGAGACATATACCTGCTCTTCGTTGCGAGAGAGTTTGTAGTTGGCCGAGCAATCGCTTCAATTGGACTTCTAGTCTTCCTGTTTGCAGGAATACAGTTCCTCAGACACCGTGCTAAAGGCATAGGGCTCATCAAAACAGGATTATATTCTGTTGTCAGGCATCCACAATACACAGGAATAATAATCATCACTGCTGGGTTAACAATAATGGTTCAAACACTGTACAGTAATCCGCAAATCGTACTCTCATGGCTCATGCAGATTTTGGGATACATCATCTTGGCTAGATATGAAGAGTTACATCTTGAGAAAAAATACGGGGAAAATTTCCACCAATACAAACGAAACGTTCCCTTCTTATTCCCGGTAAAATGCCCGTCGAAGATTCCGGAAACACTATTTACGATTTCAATAGCTGTCATTATTTCTCTTGCTTTCTTGGTCTTTCCTTTTGATTTAATCCGCATTCATTGAGTTCGCTACGGTGCTTAAAGGCTATTGGACCACTCGTATTTAGGATTTGCAGAAAAATCGAGTCCAAGGGGTGCCAATCCTTAGCGAACATTCACAACGCTTAACCTCAAACTCGCGGACAAGGCAACGTAAAGTGATTTATTTGGCCTAGAAGAGAAAATTGGTTTGTCCTCTATGCCAAGGCACAGATTTCGAGAAGCAAGAAGGAAAGATGGATAGCAGATGGGGTTTCACTGCCCATAAAATCGTCATGATGATATGCAGAAACTGTCGCCTTATCATGAGTTTCTCAAAAGGAAGAACAATCTTCGACTTCGATTAAAACACGTGATTGACAAACACACCCTCTGCACACTATCCTCCCAT
>Ga0315310_10001444_pt1 | contig 15013 bp, 10 predicted proteins | sample TDP5_MG_FD_203630 | JGI IMG/M metagenome (GOLD analysis project Ga0315310, IMG submission 203630) | Freshwater sediment microbial communities from Lake Towuti, South Sulawesi, Indonesia - TDP5 | ecosystem: Environmental > Aquatic > Freshwater > Lake > Sediment | place: Indonesia: South Sulawesi... | reverse complement strand
GAGCAGTTGGAACGCTCCTTGTTTCTTGAGCCCACGCATTGGATCATAGCGACTGTTTTTGCTGAGAACTTGCCGTTGGCCAGTTGCTCCTCTAACTCATGCTGAGTGATCACTCTCTCATCTACGCCATACAGGTACTCAGTTGGCTTATACTCCGTGGCGCCGGTGGCCAAGATTACAACACCATGTTCGATCTCCCTGTTCTCGCCACTATGGTTCAATAATGTCTTAAAGTTTCCAACATAGCCCTTCACATCGACGACTTCGGCGCCTAAGTAAACATTAATTCTCTCGTTCTCCATGACTTCTTTCACGATTGTTCCTAGCTTGTCTTGCGGGTTTTCGGACCCAAGCAAGTAGTAGATCGTGCGCAGGTGTCCACCTAGCTCTTTCTCTTTTTCAACCAGGTGCACATCGAAGCCTTGCTTTGCCATCTCCAATGCAGCGGTCATTCCCGACAAGCCGCCGCCGACGACGAGTCCTGAAGGGGTAACATTGATCTGCGGCTTGGCCAGCGGTCTTAATATACGGGCTTTCGCTACAACCGACCTTACCAAGTCTTTTGCCTTTTCGGTTGCTTCCTCATGTTCGTGCATGTGGACCCACGAGCACTGGTCTCGGATGTTTGCCATCTCGAAAAGGTAGATGTTCAGCCCGGCTTCGCGAATGGTTTCTCGGAAGAGTGGCTCATGTGTCCGAGGCGTGCATGAAGCAACGATGATACGATTGAGGTTCAACTCCTTAATCTTCTCACGTATCCTCTTCTGCGTGTCTTGTGAACACGTGTAAAGATTGTGCTCCGCGTGGACCACGTTTGGCAGGGTCTTCACATACTCTACAACCTCAGGCACATTAACGACCCCACCGATGTTGATGCCACAGTGGCAGACAAAAACACCGATGCGAGGGTCCTCGGGTGACACGTCGGTCTCCGGAGGGTACTCCTTTACTACCGTAAGTTTTCCTCTTTCAGAGGCTATGAGGCTTGCAGCCTTTGCTGCAGCTCCGCTTGCCTGTGCTACGCTTTCTGGGATGTCTTTGGGAGCGGCGAAGGCGCCGCAGACGAAGATTCCCGGTTTGGAGGTTTCGAGTGGCGAGAATGTACTCGTAGCGCAGAAATCGTAGCCATTCAGTTTGATGCCAAGGTTTGCGGCCAGTTCCTTGACGCGTTTGGGCGGCTTCATCCCTACTGACAAAACAACAAGGTTAAATTCCTCGTCCCTTGGTTCTTCGTCTGCCGCGTGTCTCACTATGAGGTTCTTCGAGACCAGAATCTCCTCCACCCGGGAAACTCTTGATCGAGCAAACTTCACTCCATATTCTTCCTCAGCTCGACTATAGTAGGCATCAAACTCCTTCCCATATGCCCGCATGTCCATGAAGAAGATAGTGCAATCAACACCGGGGCTGTGCTCTTTGGCAATAACGGCTTCTTTTATGCCATACATGCAGCAGGCTGAGGAGCAGTAGTTGTTTCCAATCTGGGCGTCACGTGAGCCAACACATTGGATGAACGCTATCTTCCGTGGAACCTCGCCGTCAGACGGGCGAAGAACCATCCCGCCGTACGGGCCTGAAGCACTTAGAATGCGTTCAAACTCGATGCTGGATACTACATTTGGGTATCGACCGTAACCGTATTCACTCTTCAAGCTTGGATCAAACTCTTCAAAGCCTGGCGCCAATATGATTGAACCGACACGTATCTGGGCTTCGTCCTCTTTGTCATCATACATGACTGCGCCCGCTTTGCAAACCTCTTGGCATGTACCGCATCCAATACACCTATCTCGGTCTATCGTGTAGGTCAGCGGCACTGCCTGCGGATATTTTACAAAGATGCTGCTTCTTTCACCCAAGCCTTGATTGAATTCGTCGATGGCTTCAACCGGGCATTTCTGAGCGCAGACGCCGCAGCCAGTGCACTTCTCGCCACTCACGTATCGAGCTCTCCTCGTGACGGTAACCTCAAAATTGCCAGCTTCACCATCAACCTTCTTTATCTCAACGTTGGTGACGAGATAGATGTTCGGATGTCTACCTGCTCCGACCAATTTTGGCGCCAAGATGCACATAGCGCAGTCATTGGTCGGGAAGGTTTTGTCCAGCTGGGCCATGACACCGCCTATGCTGGGCGACTCATCGAGCAGGTAGACCTTAAAGCCGGAGTCCGCCAAGTCGAGAGAGGCCTGTATTCCCGCGATTCCTCCCCCTACGACTAAGACGGCGCCAATTTTCTCTTTCATTTTCCCAGCTCCAGTGCAGCGTATATCGGGGTGGTCTCTTCAACACGGTCCACGGTTACCATGCCCCTCCGCCTTAGAACTACGACATGACGTAACACTTTCTGGGCGTCTAGATCTAGACGCTTTGCCAGTTGCTTGACCGACTGAGGTTCTCTCTTGACCATAAGATAGATTCTGTTACGTGTATACTCGGCTTGTATGGCTTCGTCCATCGTTTTGTCAAACTCCTCCTGCAGCGTCTTCTCGCCATACACGTTTCCCTCGTCGATCAACTCCTTCTCCCTCCCCACCAACACTCGCAGTCTGAAGTCTTCTGCCGCCCACTTGGCAGCCTGCATATTCTCGAGTAGGACTGGGTCAGACTTTTCCCCAGACAGGGGCGAAGGTCCAAGAGTCTTGATCTGGTCCGTGAACTCTTTGACTATGTCAGCGAACCGCCCACCTTCTGAGGCTGATACCCACTCAAGGCGTAGGCGTTCGGGTCCCAAGCCAGTCTCCTCAATTAGCTTCTTCAGCATCTTAATCTTACGCTCAGTCTGGAGATTCCCCTCAATGTAGTGGCAATCGCCTGGATGGCAGCCCATAACCATGACGCCATCTGCACCACTAGCTAGTATCTCCAAAACGATGACTGGGTCAACTCTGCCGCTGCACATCAACCGTATTATCCGTATGCTTGTGGGATAGCTGATCCTGCTGACTCCAGCCAAATCGGCACCAGCGTAAGAGCACCAATTGCAGAGGAACCCAACTATCTTTGGTTCGAAGGTCATGCAGTCGCCCTCCTGAATGCAGCAAATGCTTGGGCCATAACCTGTTCATCTGTGAAATGCCGCATAGTGATTGCCTTTTCCGGACAACTCGCCCCGCAAGTGCCACATCCTTTGCACACGACCGCTGTCACCTTGGCAACGCCTTTCTCGTCTTTCTCTATGGCACCATATGGACAGATTTTCACACAGGTTCCGCAGCCACCGCACAAACTCTCATCCACCTCGGCCGTTATCGCCTCGGTTCGTAGGCGCCCCACAGCCATAGGAATAGCAGCTCTAGAAGCGGCACCTAGAGCCTGAGACACACTTTCAGCACTGTTCTTGGGGCTGTGGGCTGAGCCACAGACATAGATTCCATCGGTGGCGAAATCGATCGGCCTCAACTTCACGTGAGCCTCGAAGAAGAAACCATCTGGACCTAGAGGCACCTTGAGCACCTGCGATAGCTCTCTCGCATCTCCACGCTGAACAAGAGGAGTTGACAGCACAACAAGGTCACTTTCAATTCGGACTTGCTCACCGAGGAGAGCATGGTAGACATCAAGAGTCACTTTTCCGTCGCGGATGGCAACCACTTCTGGTGGCTTTTCAAGGGCATATTTGACAAACTTAATACCTTCGTTCTGAGCCATTCGGTGCCAGCTCTCGTATTCGCTTCCATAAGTTTGAAGGTCTCGGAAAAGAATGTAAACATCTGCTTCGGGACACATCTGCTTGACGAGCAAAGCATTCTTGAGAGCGGTCATGCAGCAGATACGGGAGCAGTAGGTTCTCCCCTTCTCTTCCCTCGCTCCGACGCACTGAATCATGACTACCGTTCCCAGTTTCTCGAGCTGGCCCTTCCTAAGTAGGCCTTCCAGCTCAAATTGCGTAATAACATTCTCAAACTTCCCGTATCCGTACATTCCGGCCGGTTCAAAAATATCCGCTCCAGTCGCTACGATAATAGTGCCCACTTCAAGATTCGCTGTCTCCCCACTTTCGCTTTGAAGGCTGACATCAAAGTTTCCGATGAAACCCTTTACCCGCTTGACAACGGTCGATGTCTTTATGTCTATGTCTCTATTTTGCCTCACTGCTTCAACGATCTTGTTCAACCCCTCAGAAGCGTCCTCCATGGTCGTGTAAAGCTTATGTAGGTGCCGAAGCATCCCGCCCAATTCAGGCTCTCTCTCAACTAAGCAAACCTTGAACCCTTGGCCAGCGAGAGAAAGAGCAGCTGTCATGCCCGAGATGCCCCCGCCGATAACCAAGGTCGAGGGCACAACCGCTATCTCCGGTTCCTCCTGCGGCGTGTGTAGACGAACCTTAGCAACGGTCATCCCCACGATATCCTTTGCCTTTTCTGTGGCCTTGTCCGGTTCGTCCATGTGAGCCCAAGAGCAGTGTTCGCGAATATTGGCCATCTCGAAAAGATACTTGTTTAGGCCTGCTTCTTCGCAAGTGGCACGGAACAACGTTTCATGGGTCCTAGGTGTGCAAGAGGCGACAACAACCCTGTTGAGATCATACTTCCTAATGGTTTCTTTAATCCTGTTGAGTCCCTCCGAAGAGCAGGTGTAGAGGTTGTCCTCTGAGTAGACAACGTCCGGCAGTGTCAAAGCATATTTGACTACTTTAGGAACATCGACGATGCCACCAATGTTGATACCGCAGTGGCAGACGAAAACGCCGATTCTCCGAGCTTGTTGGTTCATCTGTCCCGTTCTAATGCACCTCCTTGTCAGCAGATAGCGCAATCACCTCCGCAGCCCTACTAGCAGCGGCGCTTGCTTGCCCTACAGACTCGGGAATGTCTTTAGGGCTTTGGCAATAACCGCATGCGAAGATGCCTGGAACGTTGGTGTCAACCGGTGCGAAAAGACGATCTTTGGCCTTGAAGAAGCCGTACTCGTCGAGCTCCAATCCAAGAAGGGCACTCAAGTCCTTGCTCGTCGCCCTCGGGACCAAGGCAGGGCAGAGCACGACTATGTCTGCCTTTGTGCTCTTTGTCACGTTTTCTGTAGTGTCTTCATACCAGAGGGTAAGGTCGCCTGTTCCTGGATCTTCTACTATCTCTCCGGGAAGTCCTCTGACATATTTCACGCCCCGATGGTCTTTGGCCTTGTTGACAAAGTCCTGATAGCCTTTCCCAAAGACTCTGAGTTCATTGTAGAAGATGGTAACTTCACATTCCGGTTCATGTTCTCTAATGAGTATCGCTTCTTTTGTGGCATACATACAGCAAGCGGTGGAGCAGAATGGGACTCCTCCTTTCAGACTTCTCGAGCCTACACACTGGATGAAAGCAACGCTTCTTGGGATGCGGCCATCTGACAGCCTTAGCAGGTGTCCGCCAGTTGGTCCCGACGCCGAGAGCAGCCTCTCGAACTCCAAACTAATCAGAACGTTTAGGTGTCTGCCGTAACCGTACTCGCTTATCGATCGGACGTCGAAAAGCTCAAAGCCTGTGGCAAGTATAATGGCGCCTACATTTAGGGTGACCGTCTCGGGTTCTTGTTTAAGGTCAACCGCTCCTGTCCCGCAGACTCTCTGGCAAAGCCCGCATTTCAGGCAGTGTTCTTCATCAATTGTATATTTAAGCGGAACAGCTTGGGGCAAAGGGATGTAGACGGCTTTCCGGATGCCAAGACCCATATCAAACTCATTAGGTATCTCCACGGGGCAATATTGGGCGCAGATGCCACAGCCCGTGCATTTCGTCTCGTTGACGAATCGTGGCTTCCTGAGGATTTGCACGACGAAATCCGCGGCTGACCGACTTACTGCTTTCACTTCGCAATAGGTCAGTAGCGATATGTTGGGATGACGGAGACAATCGATCATTTTGGGAGCGACTATGCAGATGGAGCAGTCCATTGTTGGGAACGTCTTGTCAAGCTGCGCCATCCTCCCGCCAATGCTTGGGCTTCTTTCAACTAGATAGACTTTCAGCCCGCGACTTGCCAGATCCAGACTCGCTTGCATCCCGGCAATCCCGCCGCCAATAACTAAGACAGAGCTATCAGTTTTCATCGATCCCACCTTTCACGCTGAGTGCATCGCCTCTGCAGCTAGGACCGTCAGGTCACGCATCTCTATTGTCACATCTTCGGGTCTGACTGGCAGTTTCTCGCTCATCACGCACTTCCAATGAATCTGGCACTTCGGACACGCCGTCACTAGCAAATCAGCTCCAGTAGCCTTTGCCTCTGCAAGCCTGTCAAGTTGAACTGCCTTGGAGTATTTGTTGCAGGAGAGCCAGGCGTTCACTCCGCAACAGACAGCGTTTTCGCGATTCCGGCCCATCTCCACAAGTTCTATGCCGGGGATTTCAGCTATGACCTTTCTCGGCGGTTCATACACGTTCATGTGCCTACCAAGTCTACATGGATCCTGGTAGACTACCTTTCTCTGAAGATCTATGTCGTACTCGATCTTTCCGTCATCGATCAATTCAGAAAGCAGTTCTGAAATATGCACAACTTCAAAGTCTAGGTTACTGACTGTTTCCGCATAGTCCTTTTTGAGTGTTCTGTAACATTCGGGGCATGCCGTGACCACTCTTTTTGCTCCGGCTTTTCTGATTTCCGCCACATTCATTTTGGCCAGTCTTTCGAAGTTCTCGACGTCGCCTGTCCAGAGAAGATCATGACCACAGCACCTTTCATCATCCAGTACTACTGGTCTGATTCCGGCCTTGTTGAGTATTCCCACGACACTGCGAGCAATGTTCAGGAGCTTCAAGTTGAAATCTTCAAAGATCACGTCGAAGTATGGGAGACAGCCTACGAAGTAAAGCAGTTCACCTTTTGGCGATGTCCCAGCTCCTTCTGGAAGCCAGTCCATACGCTCTTGCTTAAGGCTCGGATTCGTCAAGATTCTCGATAGAGCCGTTGTCACTCCCTTATGGGCGCAGAGTTCTTCCATCTGTTCTTTCGACGCCACGCGTCTGCAAGCCTTTACGAACTCTGGGTACCGAACGTCTGACGGGCATCTCTCGGTGCATGTAAGGCACGTGAGGCAATTCCAGAGATCCGGGCTGGAAAGCATCCTGTCTCTGAAGCCCAATAGGAATCTTTCAACTATGCGCCTTGGCGAGTAGGAGTCCTTGACCTTCGATATTGGACAGCTGCCGGAGCATTTGCCGCACTCTAGGCAGTAACGAACGTTCGTCCTTGCGAGGGCCTCGGTAACCGTCTGCTCTGCATTTAGAATTGCAACTGCATTATTTCCTGCACTTAACGGGTTTGGCTCCACCTCACCTAGAATCTTTGTGAAATCGGTCACAATCTGGGCGAATCTGGCGCCTTCTGACGTTGAGACCCATTCTAGGCGCAATCTCTCCGGCCTGAGCCCAAGCCGCCTCAGGAGTTCCCCGGTGCTCTTCATTCTCTTCTCGGCTTTGAGATTGCCACTCACATAATGGCAATCACCAGGATGGCAGCCAGTGACAAGTACGCCGTCTGCTCCCATTTCCAACGCGTTAAGTACGAATGCGGGGTCTACTCTTCCCGAGCACATTACTCTTATGGGTCTAACATTAGGTGGATAGCTTATTCTGCTCGTGCCAGCGAGGTCTGCTCCAGCGTAGCTACACCAGTTACAAAGAAAGGCTACTATCCTCGGCTCGGTCTCCACCGGTTAGCCTCCCATGGCCGCGGTTATCATGGCTTGGATTTGCCTGCTGGTAAAGTGCTTCATAACAATCGCCCCGATTGGACATGCGACGACGCATGACCCGCAACCTTTGCATTGCGCGTCGGTGACTCTGGCGACAAGCATGGGTACCTTGACGAGGGGCTGAACTTCCTCTACCTTGATTGCGCTGTACTCACATACGTCTTCGCACCTGCCGCAGCCCTTGCAGATCTCTTCGTCGACCACCGCAACAATGGGCTCAACTTCAACCTTGCCCCTTGCCAGAGGAATCGCCGCCTTTGCTGCTGCCGCGCTTCCCATAGACGAGCTTTCAGTGATGTCCTTTGGGCCTTGCGCTGTTCCTGCCAAGTAGATCCCATCTAGAGGCGTGTCTACGGGTCTGAGCTTCGCATGAGCCTCCTGGAAGAACCCGTCTCCACTTCTGGCTATCTTGAGTTTGGCTTGTATGTCAGAGGCGTCTGCGCGAGGGACCATCCCGACATTTAAGACCACTAGGTCTGCAGGTATAGCCAGCGTTTCATTTTGGGTCAATAGGTCTTGAACAGTAACGATGAGGCCACTCCCACCAGCTGAGACCAATGGCGGGTCTTCCGGCCTGTATCTCAGAAATAGAACCTGGGATTCGCTGGCCTTTCTGTAATAGTCCTCGTACCCCTTTCCATAGGTTCGTATGTCACGGTATAAGTAGAAGACTCTTGCATCTGGATACTTCTTCCTTATCTCCACGCAGTTCTTGAGGGCGGCCGTACAGCATACGCGAGAGCAATATCTGTTAGGTTGCTGATCCGCCTTGATCGGCTTGTAGATCCCGGCTTCCTGTCTTGACCCAACACAAGAGACAAACACCACACTCTTAGGCGCAGTGCCACTTAATGGCAGTTGACCCTTCGTCGGTCCGTTTTCGTCCATCAACCTTTCGAGCTGGGGCAACGTCATAACCCTGTCATAAGTCTTATAGCCATATTCTCCTTCGGGGGGCTCATACGGATCATATCCAGTCGCTACGACGATGGTCCCCACATCGACTTCGAACTTCATCGGCTTCTCTTCAAGGTCAACTGCTTTCCTCTCACAAGCATCAACACATTTTCCACATCTCGTGCAGGTTCTACTATCAATGACGTGAGTTCTGGGCATCGCATCCTCAAAAGGAAGGTATATGGCCTTTCTCTGGCTCAGTCCAAAATCAAAATCATTTGGGGCAGTGATCGGGCACGCTTTCTCGCATTTGCGGCAGGCATCGCATTCATTGGTTACGTGCCTTGGGTTCACGACGACCTTTACTCTGAAGTTTCCAATGAACCCCTCTATTGCTTCGACTTCGGAGTTGGTAAACAATCTGATTCGCTGATTGGATGCGACAGCCTTAATCATTGGCCTTAGAATGTCTAGAGCCATCTCGCCGGTGGGGAACACCTCGCCTAGCTGAGCAGTCCTGCCTCCAACGGCAGGGGCCTTTTCTATAAGATAGACTTCGAAGCCTCTTTGGGCTAGATCCAAAGATGCTCTTAATCCGGAGACTCCAGCTCCAATGACCAAGGCTCGTATGGTAACACCCACTTCCTTTTTGGGCAGTTTTTCCAGAAGCCTCGTTCTAGCAACTGCCATCTTCACAAGATCTTTAGCTTTTTCTGTAGCCTTGACCGGCTCTCGTGTATGAACCCATGAGCAATGCTCCCGAATATTGGCCATCTCAAAAAGGTACGGGTTGAGGCCAGCATCTTCGCAGACTTTTCTGAAGGTAGGTTCATGCATTCGCGGCGAGCATGATGCAACTACAACACGGTTAAGTTCATGTTCTTTGATGTCTTCTGTAATCATGGTTTGAGCAGGAGCAGAACACATGTAGAGATAGTCTCTGGCGACGACGACGTTTGGCAGGTTTGCAGCATATTTGACGACATCTCCAACATCGACAACTCCCGCTATGTTAGTGCCGCAGTGGCAGATGTAAACGCCGATTCTTGGCGCTTCTTTCTCCTGCAATCTGAACATGATACTTCTTCTTCCATCCCATCAGTCGATCAAGAAATTGGATGCTTTCATTGCGGCGGCGCTTGCTTGAATCACGGTGTCTGGAATGTCTTTGGGGCCTTCAACCGTCCCAGCTATGAGCACACCTTCAATCTCGGTCGTAACTGGGTCCGTCTTCAGGTTGGAGGCAACGAGGAATCCATCGTCGCCAACCGGCACAGGCAGTATCTTTGCCAAACCCTCGTCTCTTGGTGCAACAAAGCCTGTTGACAAAACAACTAGGTCTGCCTCATGTTCTAGGATTTCGCCTGTCTCGGTGTTCTCGACGGTCAGAAAAAGGTTCTGCGTGCGTGAGTCTTCGGTAATCTCAGCAACCCGTCCTCTGATGAAATTGATGCCGAATTCCTGCTTGGCTCTCAGGTAGAATTCTTCGAAGCCCTTGCCGTAGGCCCGGATGTCCATGTAGAATATGGTTTCATCTATCTCGGGAACATGTTCTTTGAGAAGAATCGCCTCCTTCGTAGCGTACATGCAACACACTCTTGAGCAGTAAAGGTTGCCTGACCTCTCGTCTCTTGAACCAACGCACTGCACGAACGACACACTGCGCGGAATCTTCCCATCAGAGGGTCTGACAATATGCCCGCCTGTCGGTCCAGACGCGCTTAGTAGCCTTTCCAAAGTCAGCCCTGTTATTACGTTTGGATAAATGCCGTACCCATATTCCTCCTTTTCTCGAGCATCAAAGAGACCAAAGCCCGTGGAGACTATGATGGCGCCAACCTCAACTTCAACCTCTCTCGGTTGTTGTTGCCGATCAACTGCTTTTGCTTGGCAGACTTTCTCGCAGAGCCCGCAGTCTATGCAGCTATCTTTGTCGATCGTGTAGATGAGTGGGACAGCCTGTGGAAAGGGAACGTACATTGCTTTGCGTAGGCCGAGCATTTCGTCAAACTCGTTAGGCGCCTCAACCGGACAGTGCTGAGCACACACGCCGCAACCGGTGCATTTGGTTTCATCAACGTAGCGAGGCTTGCGAACAATGTTAACCTTGAAGACATCTCCATCCTTCTTGATATTGTGAACTTCTGAGTATGCAAGGAGCTCGATATTCGGATGCCTTCCAGCATCCACCATCTTCGGCGTCATAATGCAAGCGGCGCAGTCTAATGTTGGGAACGTCTTGTCCAGCTGCGCCATTTTTCCTCCTATGCTTGGATTCTTCTCGACAAGGTACACTTTGAAGCCTTGGTCCGCTAGGTCAAGTGCGGACTGGATTCCAGCTATGCCGCCTCCGATGACCAATGCCGCCTTAGCCAAAGGTGTTTCTCCTCGCCTAACGATCACAATGCTTTGGCAACTATCTCATTGAGATCCATGACCTGAATTCGGCCCTCATTGCCCGTGGTCTTGACCGCATCTTCGAATGTTAGGAGACAGAACGGACATGCTACTGCCAGTATCTCCACTCCCATAGTGATAGCCTCTTTGATGCGATTTTCTGAAGCGCGTTCTCCAGGCACGTCGACCCACATTCTTCCCCCGCCCCCTTCACAGCAAACGCTTCGCTTGCCGGACATTGGCAATTCCAGAAATCTTACCCCGGGGATGCTCTCGATTATCTTTCTGGGCTCGTCGTAAATGTCGTTATGCTTGCCTAGATAACATGGATCCTGAAAGGTCACCGTCTTTTCGACCTTCTTCGGAAACCTAAGCCTTCCTTGATCAATCAAGTCTGCGAGATACTGCGCATAATGCTGCGCTGCAAGGTCCTTCTTTCCGTATCTGTTCTTGAACGCGTTGAAACAATGAGGCGAAGTAGTGACCATCTCGGTTACACCATAATGGTCTAGAAGGCTTAGGTTTTCTTCGGCTAGGATGCCAAACAGCCCTTTCTCTCCAAGCGCGTATATCTCGTTACCACAACAACTCTCTTTCTCTCCCAGTATCGCGAAATCCGTTCCTGAAGCATGCAGGTTCGTTGCCAATGCTTTGGCTACCTCTTGAGCCCGAGGGTCATAGGACGTGGCGCATCCAACGAAGTATAGAAGCCTCGTCTTCTCACCCTCTGAAACAAACTTCACCTTCAAGTCCTTGGCCCAATCAGACCTCCTGTTGCGGCTTATGCCCCAAGGATTTCCGTACTTGAAAACCGCTTCTAGAGCATCTCTCACTGTGGGGGGAACATATCCCTCTTCAACAAGTAGGCTGCGTAGGCTGATGAGCGTTTCCATCGGATTAACATCCCTAGGGCAACGCTGCGTACAGGTCGAGCATGTGGTGCACAGCCAAAGGCTCTTGTGCGAAAGGACCTCATTCCTGAAGCCAAGCTGCACCCTTCGTATCACTTGGCGGGTTCGGAGAGCTGATCTAGTCCCCACAGGACAACTAGCAGAACACGCGCCGCATTGGATGCAGAGGTTCACCTTTTCAGCGCCTGCTTTCGCTACGGCCTCGGCGAATCCTAGATCCAGATTTTGGACCTCCCTGACAAAGTCCCTCGCCAATTCTCTTCTCACCACTTGGTAGCCTCTGCAGCTCTAGTCTTAGCAGCGTGTTCGGTTTCTTGTTTCATGTAGAAAAGAAGATGGACACTTTTGTATTTATTTGGTGATTACAAAGAACCAATTGAAGCCCAATTATAGCTAAATTTCCTCATCAAGTTGATGGAAATACGATGCGACATCACATTGACAACACAGTTTATGCTTATTGGCAAGCAACATTACTAGCGTTAGTTTCAACCGGAGAGGTCTGGAAGAGGTGAAGATAGCAATCTTAGCGAGGTTTCTGGGTGTTTCAGAAAGTCTCTTCGAGCGACAATTCGTAGATGTCTCTCGCCGCCTTTCTGACCGAATCTTGTCGCCCGCTGATTGAGATGCAACAGTCATCTTTGAACTCAATTATTACGCCGAATTGTTCCGCAACGTCCTCCACCCTTTCTTCAGCAACGGGTTGCTGCAATGACAGCTTCACCCACCGTTCTTCGGGATCTCTTGGGAGACTAGGGACAAACTTGGATTGCCCATAAATCATTGCAATGCCCATTTCAGCCCGTTCCGCCATATCGATCGTCTCCAGCCATTTGTTCAGGTATTCTTGGTCTACCTTCATGGCTTCTGAGACCAGACATGATCTTACTTTGCCTAGAATACGCATTAGGTTCCGGAAAGATTCCTCAATAATTGCGGCGTCTTTTGGCGGACTGGTGGAGCCTGTACGGATCAGATGGATTAGTGTTTTGCAGTCCCTTAGGTCTGAGGCAACATCAACGCAAATATCCCTCTGTCTCAGATCTTGGAAAAGACCAGATAAGACCAGCCAAACTTGCTCCAGCCTTCTGATCTCTTCATCTCCGAGCAATCCTGACCTCTCACTCCACTAGTGTCAAGAGGCTGATTAAAGCTTAGCGCTTCAATCTAGAAGCAGTTGGGACCTAAGTTCCTGAGAAGGCTGATAAGGCTGGTCATGGAAAGAGTATGTTACGATCTCTCGTCATCATGTGACAGAGCAGGTCTTTGCTCGAGCGTGTCCCAACAGACGAGCAGAATAATGCATAGTAGATTGCGGTTCTGACGTTGGCTCTCGATCTTAATGCATCGAGCGTACTCCCAAGTGCTGTCAGCTTCTGCCTCTGGGGGAGCCTCCTTCCGAACCTATGTTCGGCTCCAACCGTCTTCAGTACGGTGTGACGTCAATCTTCTCCCACGAAATGCTTGCCGAGGTATCGAAGTCCATGACCTTAATGTCCAGTTTCTCCAGAGCCTCCCTCAGGTTATAGATGCAGGTTCCCACATCTCCCTTGTCGCAGATTATAGCGCAGACTACGTCATGTGTACCGTAGGTCTTCCAAAGAAACTTGACTTGGTGCATCCCTTTGAGGAAGTTTACCGCTCTTTCCATGTCTTCTGCGTTGACGTTCATTCCAACTATTACTGCCGACAGATTAAGCTTCTCAAAGTTGGGGAAGGCGCTTATTCTCCTTGTTATCATCCCCATCTTCTCAAGCTTGTCGATCCTGCGGTAAACAGTGTTTCGTCCAGCGTTACACAGTCTCGCGAGTCTATCGTAGGAGTGGACGCCGCTGCAAATGTGTCGTATGATCTTCCGATCAAGATCATCCATTGAACTTTTCATAGCGAACACTTGGCATACAGTTCTCAAGATGACTATAAAAATGTGATTCTTTGCCCAATGATCAGTTACAATAAACCCTCTGTCAGAATTGAGCTTCGGGATTGAGTGTGCATTTCGGTAGCCGAAGGAATCACGCATCGGTAAAAAGGATCGGGGGGAGATGGGGGGTGCTGAAATGCCTCTACAAGACCCTATACGACACAAGCTTGGACTTGCCTGCCTCCGTTCGAACCGACCTAGAGGCGGCTGGGTTGAAGATTAAGGCAGGCGGGGGTCGCATGAGAGATGCGGAGGTTCTGCTAGACTGGGTTGAAGGCAAGCTCAGAGAAAAAGCCGTCTTCTTGGACAATATTTCCTACTGGGAGGGTTTGTTGGGCAAGGCGAAGAAAGGGGAGATGACCAAGGGAGAGTTCGCAGAAGCACCCTTCATGAAGGGATTACTTGAGGAACATGAGTTTTTGAGTCACTGTCTCCCAGATATGGGGATTGAACTGGACGAACAGAGTATGACGTTGACGGAACAGAAACCCTTGGAGGAGATAAGAACCATGCTAAGACTGTGCCAGAAGCTGGTGGTATTAGGATGCGGCCTCTGCGCAACGGCAACCAAGACTGGTGGAGAAGAACAGGTTGAAGAACTCATTATGAAGCTGAAGAGCGAAAAGGTTGTTCTACGTTCCACGGTTATAGAGTCGCCATGTGATATCGCGGTTGCGAAGAGGGATCTGAGAAATCTTGGACGAACAATCGCTGAAGCCGACGCTATCCTGGCGCTTTGCTGCGATAGGGGCGTTCAGACGCTCGTAGATCTGACGGGAAAGACTGTGGTGCCGGCATTGAATACTCTAACCTGACCATAGGCAGCTTCACTAGATCTTTCTAGCCTTGTCGAGATCCAGAAAAAGGTGTGCTGTCCGTCATTCCCTCTTCCCTCCTCTGGATCCAAGGATCTTCTTTGTTTCGGTAGCCTTTCAAAGCTTCCCTAGAATATCAGCTATTAGATAGTTTATTTTAGAATAGGCGCTAAGAGGATCCTGGGGCTTCTTGCGGTCGGTCGCTTGTCTTGAGGATTGCGAAGAGCTCCTGCAGTCTGTCAAGGAGCTTTCCGCGCAACTTCTGAGTGTCAACTTGGAGCATCCGGACGCACGCCTGTATCCTTCGGACTATCATGCTATTGCAGGAAATTTTCACCAATAGGGGACACCCCCAACCCCCTAGGTTCTTTTGCCGAAGAAGACATCG
>Ga0315310_10001443_pt1 | contig 15015 bp, 17 predicted proteins | sample TDP5_MG_FD_203630 | JGI IMG/M metagenome (GOLD analysis project Ga0315310, IMG submission 203630) | Freshwater sediment microbial communities from Lake Towuti, South Sulawesi, Indonesia - TDP5 | ecosystem: Environmental > Aquatic > Freshwater > Lake > Sediment | place: Indonesia: South Sulawesi... | reverse complement strand
TTAATGTACACTGTCATGAGGTCGCCGCAAACAGGGTTGCCCACAGTTCCAACTCCGTCTGCGTCTGGAATTTCACCTACGTTTCGTGGATTCATGAAATGTTCCATAACTTTTTCGCTGTACATTCTGTCACCTCAATATTTCTTTTGGAGTTAATGGAGACATTGCCCTCAGCCTGTTCACAACTCCCGGCAACACTTCTAGCACGTAATCCACGTCCTCTTCTGAGTTTTGCTTGCCAAGAGTGAAGACTAAAGAACCATGAGCTTCTTCGTGGGCTAAGCCTATGGCGAGCAACACGTGGGAAGGTTCTAAAGTTTTTGAAGTGCATGCCGACCCCGAAGATACCTGAATACCGAGCATATCTAGACCTAAAATGAGAGATTCCCCTTCTATATAACTGAATCTGAGGCTGGCGTTGTTGGGCAGTCTTCTAGTTGGATGCCCATTCAAATAGGACCATTTAATCGTGTCCAAAGCACCCTTCATGAGCTTGTCCCGCAGCTGGCTTAACCGTCTGCCTTCAGTTTCCATTTCTTCTCGGGCAATCTCAGCCGCCTTACCCATGCCAACTATGCCCGGTATGTTTTCTGTTCCAGAGCGTAGTCCCCTTTCTTGACCTCCGCCCTGTATAACCGCCTGAATTCTTGTTCCCCTTTTGATGTAGAGGGCTCCCACACCCTTTGGTCCGTACATGTCGTTGGAAGAAATTGACAAGAGGTCTATGTTTTCCTCTACAAGGTTAATGGGTACCTTTCCCGCTGCTGCTACGGCATCTACGTGAAAATTGATCTGGTTATCGTGGGCTATCTCCCCTATTTCCCTTATTGGTTGAATTGTTCCGATCTCGCCATTTGCGTACATGACGGATATTAAGATGGTTTTGTCGGTTATTTCGTCTTTGAGTTTTTTAGGGTCAACCATACCTTGTTTGTCCACTGGCACGTAGGTGATTTCGAAGCCCTGTTTTTGAAGGTGCTTGCAGATGTTTATCACCGATATGTGTTCAATGGTGGTTGTGATTATGTGGTTTCCCTTCTCTTTATTCCGATAAGCAACTCCCTCTATTGCCAAATTGTTGGATTCCGTACCTCCTGAAGTAAAAATGACCTCTTCAGGTTTCTCCGCCCCTATTAGTCGAGCAACTTTTTCTCTCGACTCCGTTAAGGCGTTTCTGGCAATTGTCCCAAAGGAATGGGAAGAAGAGGGATTTCCATAGCTCTCCATAAAATAAGGCTTCATCGCTTCGAAAACTATGGGATCTAGGGGCATTCCAGCCGCATGATCCATATACACTCTTTTCAATTTTTAGACCCCCTTTCCTATTTCACTTTCTTTATGAAAAAATGAAGCCTGTCCTTCTCTTTGCGTATCTCAAGGAGCTGATGCCCAAGTCTTTTAACTAAGCGTTTTATGTCTTCCTCAGCCGCCGGATCATCAGCAATTACCTCTAAAACTTGGCCAACTGCCAGCTTATCAATTTCCTGCCTTGTTCTGAAAACTGGCTCAGGACAGTACAGACCTAAACAGTCTAGTTCTCGATGGGTCTTAATTTGACGACTCAACTACAAACCTCCGTGTTAACCGCACTCTTATTGAGTGACGTTGCTGACCTAAAATGTTAACTCTTCAACAAAACTATAGATGGCTTCGGTTGTATTTATCTATAACGGTGTTATACATAAACATTGGAAACTTCCTAGGGTGAAAAAATGTGACTTCTGCAACGTCACCTTATTTCCTCTTGAAGAACAACCAGTTCTTCCCTCCCTTGAACCTCACTAGACAGTAATCGCCCCTGAGCTTGTTGCCCTCAATTTCGAAAATCAATTTGTCTTCATCCCTTTCTTTCAAGACGTAGTGTCCCTTGTCCCAGATTTCCACGGTGCCCGCACCGTATTGTCCTTTAGGGATTGTTCCTTCAAAATTTGCGTATTCAACTGAGTGGTCTTCCACCTGCACCGCAAGTCTTTTCACGCCACTTTCTGAGGGTGGTTCTTTCGGGATTGCCCAACTCTTCAAAACGCCATTCATCTCTAGCCTCAAATCGTAATGTAGATGTGTGGCCTGGTGTTTTTGAATCACGTAAATGTTTCCGCCACTTGTTTTGCCGTTACCCTTCGGCTCCTTTGTCGTTTCGAAGTCTCTTTTCTTCCAGTATTCTTCAAGTCCCATTTGCCCAACCCTTAGAAAACTATGAAAGCAGTCACCTATCTATATTATTTACTTCAGAATAAAGAAAAAGGTAAAAAGTTCTAACAGCCTTCTTTAGTTTGTTTCATTTGGAGGAATTCTGTGATTGTTGTCTGGCTGTACAGTCTGGTCAGCGTCGTTATTGTTAGTTTAATCTCTCTGGTCGGGGTGTTGACTTTTTCGTTAAAAGAGGAAAAATCAAAGAAACTGCTCTTGTACCTCGTAAGTTTTTCTGCTGGAGGACTTTTCGGAGACGCCTTTATCCACCTGATTCCGGAAGCAGCAGGGAAGAATGGTTTTGGATTGCATGTATCCTTATACATTCTGTTGGGTATCGTTGTTTCCTTTATTGTGGAGAAATTTCTCCAGTGGAGACACTGCCACATACCAACCTCGGAGGAACATCCCCACTCCTTCGCCTACATGAACCTCTTCGGCGACGGTGTTCACAATTTCATAGACGGCCTAATAATAGGTGGAAGCTACTTGGTGAGCATACCATTAGGAGTAGCCACCACCCTAGCCGTCGTTTTCCACGAGATTCCTCAAGAAATCGGAGACTTCGGAGTTCTGGTATATGGAGGATTCAACAAATCTAGGGCTATTTTCTTCAATTTTTCAACCGCCCTTACAGCGGTCCTTGGAGCCATAGTGGTCCTCGCCTTAGGCTTCATCATCCAAGATTTCGTTCCATTTCTGATACCCTTCGCAGCAGGCAACTTCATCTACATAGCAGGCTCAGATCTGATCCCAGAACTTCGTAAAGAAGAACCTGGACTTTTAAAATCGACATTACAGCTAACAACCTTTATCCTCGGAGTTCTCATTTTGTTCTCCCTCGTCTTCTTAGAATGAGTTTTGGCAGAGTTTGCGCGAGCCAGAAAGGAAGAATGGGTTCTGAAAGAGTTCAACAGTTGAATGTTAGATTTCCCTGGGGGATCATTGATTGATGTTTAGAAGTGTGTATGCTTGTTCGGCAAGTCTACGGCAAGGTTTATTAAGTCTTAATATAACTGATTATTATAGGGAGCACAATGCATGCTCTATCCAAACAGAAACGCCAGTATGATGAAAAAGTTTCTGAAGCCATAGACACTGTTCTCAGAAAAATCTTTGGAGACGAAGCTACACTTCTCATATACAAATACCTAGAAAACTGCTACTCACTTAGGCGAGATGAAATCATCGAAAAGATAGATGTTTTCGCAGAAGGGCTTGAAGAATTCCTAAGATCGGGAGCCCACATTATCGAAATGAAAATTTTGGAAGATGTATACTCAAGCTACGGCTTGACCCCCATGGCGGAAGCTGAAAGAAAAGCAAACAAACACGATTTTGTTAGCCAAATGAAAATGCTAACGCAAAGAGCATAACAAAATAAGCGTGCATATCGTCCGACGCATAGACACCCTTTAAGATCCATTAGCAGGAAGCGCACGATCCTAGCTCTAACATTTCATTTCTTATCCTGTTTTAGGGAATCACCATGAGCGCCAGTCCGGAGGCTAATGGTACAACTAGGTTATCGCTGAGGGGCAATGGAAGACATTCCACCAGCATTCCTACAGCAGCGCCCACAAACGCTTTAACCGGACTAACAAAGAGCATAACTCCACTAAAGGCAAAGAGGAAGCCGAAAATTGAACCCTCCACGTTCTTTCCTTTGTTGAAGGGAAAAGTAACGTTTCCAAATTTTCTTCCAAAAATGCTTGCAAAGCCGTCGCCTAATGTAAGTATGGCGATAGACGCGTAGCCGATGGATGCTGGAAAAATAATGAGTGAAAGCACTATGCCTAATGCAAAAAAAATTGGGGCTGTCGTAAATTCGTAAAGTTCTGGTTTGTTGGCAGCTTTCCAAGTTATTGTGGAAAGGACGGGAAAATTGGTTCCTCGGAGCCTAGCAACCTCAGATATGATGTATAACAAAGTTAGGACAAGTATCAGCGAAGATACTAAATAATTTCCTAGTAGGTATATGCAAATAAACGGCAACGAAAAGCTACCTACATGAATCGCTTCTCGAATGCTCTCGCTCCTTGAAATAGCTGGACTGGGAACATGCAGCGTATTCTCTGTTATGATGGGTAAGATTTCTTTCAGGTCATCCTTAACGACAAAATCGGATTTGGCGCTTAAAATGAAGTCCGGATTGTAGCCAATCCTTAATGAGGAGAAGGGAAACATGGGAAGGTTGTTTCGGTCGTCAGCGACTACAACGCAGTCTTTGGAGGATAAACCCTCCTTTTCAAGTATTTTCTTCAAGACTATTGCTTTGCCACCAGGTTTTAGAACGTCGCCTCCAATTTTCCCTGTCAAATGATTGTTGGCTATCTCTATTTCCAAACCGAATGCGTAGTCAGCATTCAGCCTAGAAGCTAAGTCTTCGACAAAAAGTGTGGGAAGACCTGAACTTATGATGGCAGTCTTATATCCTGCCCCGTTTAATCTCTCAAAGACTTCTCTCGCACTTGGCATCAAAGGAATCTTCTTGTAGAGTTGAAAAATCTCATCCACTGTGAGTCCTCGGAGCATCATGAAAATTCTTCTCAGCGTGGATTCAAGGGGCAGCAATCCTATTTCGTAGAGAACTCCCGTCACAATGATTCTGATGAAACCCCAAAGACCTACCTTCCTAGCTGTCTCAAAAAGTAGGTACCGCCTCTTCGGTATCAAAACCCCTTCAACGTCGAAGACAATCAAACGATTGATTCCACGCCATGTTTTCTTCCCATTAACCAACAGAGGGTCCCCTCCGCAAATAATTGGACTTGTTAGGTTGAATAGCTTTCCGCAGGTTATGGAGGGAATTCTAAGCATCATTGCAACCCGTAGAAGAATTAAAAGGAGCTCAATTTGGGCTTATCTGCATTTTCTGTTTTTAATAATAATTGTCATGTCTTTTCATTTCATGACAAATCTTAAAAACAAACTGGTATAAAATTCTGACCGGTGATAGTGTGAGAAAGAAAATTATTGGAATGTCTTTGGTAATGGCGATATTAGGAATCTTGTGCGCCCAGTCCGTGATTGCGCAACCGTCAGTAGATGATGTAACGGTATATGTATGGACAGATAAATCCCAGTACAAGCCAGGTGAAAAAGGAATACTGAAGATATCCGTATTAAATGAGAGGGACGACTCTATCGAGATCAGAAACATTACCATCCACTATCCTTGGTATACCTATGATGCAAACAAAGGTGAATGGAGTGGAAACGAGACCATAAAGCTAGACCCCGCCGAAACATTACCTTCAAAGGGTGGCCACTATTACAGAGAAGTGGACTTTACAGTGCCAACTGACGGAAGAGTGACGGGATACCCCCTGGGTGGGGGATACGTAGACATTGTTATGGGAACTGACAAGGGTCCAATAGGGATAGATGTCAGCTTACTTGTTGGCAGCGTCTCAATACCCGCGTTAATCACGGGTTTGGATACGTGGATGACGTCTCTGTTGGTGGCGTTGGTAGTTTGCACAATCATATTGGCGATAGTGATTTTCCTTGCAACGCGTGGAGCACGGGCAACTGAATTCGCAGCACCTCCACCACCGAAACCTAAAGCCAAAGCTGAATAAAATCAGAAATTAACAAGCGAATCCACCAACTCAACTTCAGACAATTTTTTTCTTTAATGAAGGAGAGACTCTACCATCTACAATATTTCGTATATTCTCTAACTCCGTCGTGCTTAAGTATAAGGGCTGCAAAGAAACATATGCATTTGAAACGAAAATTGGAGGTGCACTGCGCTCGCTAAAATTCTGGTCACCTCAGCGTGGCCTTACATCAACTATGTGCCTCATTTAGGCAACATTGTAAGCTCCATTCTGTCAGCAGATATTGTCGCCCGGTACTATAGGCTAAAGGGAGACGACGTTGTTTATGTGACGGGATCTGACGAGCATGGAACACCCATCGAGGTTGAAGCCGTCCGGCTGGGGATCTCGCCTAAGCAACTGACGGATAAAAACCATGAGAAAGTCGTGGACCTATTTGAAAGGTGGGGTATATCCTTCAGTAACTACACTCGTACGGAAAATCCTTTGCACAAGAAGTTTGTGCAAGGCCTTTTGCTGAAAATTTATGACAATGGATACATCTTCACTCAGGAAACCGAGTTGCCTTACTGCCCGAAGTGCGATAGGTTTTTGCCCGACAGATTCGTGGAGGGAATATGTCCTCACTGTGGCTATAAACAAGCACGTGGAGACCAGTGCGAGGCCTGTGGAAGTCTCCTCGAACCCACCAAGCTTATCCAACCCTACTGTACCATCTGCAGGTCTACGCCGGTCATAAAGAGAAGCAAGCACTGGTACTTTGACATGTCAAAATTTGATGGGCAACTTCGCAATTACATTGAAAACAACAAGCAACTACCTGACAACGCCCGAAACTTCAGTTTAAACATTCTACAGGAAGGATTGAAACCTAGGCCTGTCACTAGGGACAATAAATGGGGGATTCCGGCGCCATTCCCAGGTGCTGAGGACAAAACTATCTATGTGTGGGTTGAAGCTGTTTTAGGGTACTTATCAGCTACCATTGAATACTTCAAAAAACGAGGAGAAGAAGAAAGGTGGAAAGAATATTGGTTCAACAAAGAAGCAAAGACCTTATACTTTATAGGAAAGGACAACATCCCCTTCCACACCCTTATCCTTCCAGCTCTACTCCTTGCCACCCACGAAGACTACAACTTACCTTGGGACGTCAATTCCGTCGAGTTCTTGATGTTTGAGGGTCAAGCATTTTCTAAAAGCCGAAGGATAGGCGTTTGGATTGATGAGGCGCTAGAACTCTTCCCAGCCGATTACTGGAGGTACACCCTCATATCCATGCGGCCTGAAACAAAAGACACAACCTTCTCATGGAAAACCTTCATTGAAAAAGTGAACGGTGACCTAAACGACAACCTAGGCAACTTCATTCACAGAACCCTAACCTTTGTCAATCAACACTTCAACAGCACAGTGCCGCAGCCAAGCAAACTCGATGTACGCGACAAACGGACTCTAAACTCGGCGAGAAAAAAGGTGGAGAAAATCGCAGAAAACTTAGAAGAATTCAAACTGCAAGAGGCTTTGCGGCATGTCATGAGTCTCAGCCACCTTGGAAACGGATACCTCAACGAAAAGGAACCATGGAAAACCATAAAAACCAACCCACAATCTTCAGCCAACACCCTATACATTGCCTCTCAAATCGTCAAGATCCTCACCATAACCCTAGAACCCTTCATTCCCTTCACAGCTGAAAACCTCTGGGAACTCCTTGGCTTACCAAGCAATATTCATGAACAAACATGGGACGAAACGGAAAAAGACCTGTCACCAGGGCACAAAATAAACAAGGCAACACCTCTTTTCAGTAAAATAAAAGTCACCGAAGAGGAGTTGCAGATAATGTTAGAAAAAGCAAGGTCTAACTTGCAGAAGTTGTCTAAGTCTAATGTGTAGATGGGCAAGATGAAGTGAAGAGTTTGGGCCTGAAAATTGACCTTCACGTTCACACATGTTATTCTCCTGACGCCGTGACCACCCTCAAAGAAGTGATAGTCTACTCTAAGAAAAAAGGGTTAGATGGGATTGCCATCACCGACCACGATACCCTCGCCGGAGCCCTTAAACTTCAGAATAGCGATTTTATTGTCATTCCTGGAATCGAGATAACCCTCCAACGTGGCCACCTCCTTGCCCTCAACGTAACTACGCCAATTCCTCCAAAATTGGACATCAACGAGACGATCCAAAAAATTCACGAAGCAGGTGGAATAGCTGTAGCTGCTCATCCCACTTCATTCTATAAATCGGCGCCGAGCCAAAGAACGGCCTCCTACGACGCCATCGAAGTGATCAACTCAGCAGCTATCCCCCTTCAGCTTTTCACATACCTAAACAAAAAACTTGCCACCAGCCTTAACCTCCCACAAACTGCCGGGAGTGACTCTCACTATGCTCTTGAAATTGGAGCCGCTTACACAGTTATTGAAGCCGATCCGGATACCGATGAAATTGTTAGGGCAATTAAAAAGGGGGCAACTATTCCTGTGGGGAAATCGATACCTTGGAGAATGCGGCTTAAGGGAAAGGCGCTTAGCCTGAAAAGGAAGGTATAGAAGGAGAGGGGCTACTCTTCGGCGTCTTCAAGTTGGTCTAGGTTCAGATCGATGCGAATAGGTCTTTCTGTTTCTGTGTAGGGATCTATGTTAGAAAGATTTGGCGCCAAGGTTTCAGAAGCGACTTTGGGCGTGTCACTAGTCACTTTAGAGACTGCCTTCGGACGTGTAACCTCCAAAATTTTACCTACTTGTCTAACCATTGCTTTTCCTTCCCCAAGCCTCTACGCTGAGGAGATCCCGAACCGCCACGCGAATAGCCTCAGCCCTGTTAGGATAATATTTGTCATTTACCAACCGATCTAAGGCCCGAATGTACGGCTCAGGTAGATAGAGCGTAATTAGTTTCATTCACATCCCTCCTCCAAAACAATTGTGGGCAAAGACAAACAGACTCTGTTTTAGACTTATATAAGTATATATTAAGAAATAAATATGTTTAAAATATGAAGAGTCCTAAATACTTAAAATTTGCTTATCATGCTCCAAAGGTCGTTGCTACTTCATGTAAAAGAACGGCTTTACGGAATCTTTATGTTTCTCTTGTATGATTAAAACCTATTACTCTCCTGTACGCCCTTCCGAGGATATGACAACGGTTGTGGGAACCAGAGCGGAAACTTAATGGCTGAAAAATCTAGGCGAGTTTACGTTAAAAGCTTTGGTTGTCCGACAAACCTTGCGGATGGAGAAGTCATCGCTGGTTGTCTGTCAAGGGCTGGTTTTGTCGTTGTTAAAGAAACTCACAAGGCAGATATCTTGATTTACAACACATGCGCGGTGAAAGCTCCCACGGAAAACCGAATGATAGATATTTTAAGAAAGGCTCCGAGAGACAAGCGACTTATCGTAACCGGTTGTCTGCCTCTGATAAACTTTGAAAGATTGAAAGTTGAGGTTGACTTTGACGGTGTGGTCGGGCCAGCTGCCGGCGCCAAGATTGTTGAAGTTGTACGCCGCGTTGATCAAGGAGAAAAAGTTGTTGCGTTGGTGAAGGATTCTAAACCGAGTCTTAGTCTTCCCAAAGCTCCGATAAACAGCGTGGTAAGCATTATTCCCATCAATTATGGTTGTTTAGGGGTGTGCTCCTACTGCTGCGTTCTCTTTGCGAGGGGACGTTTAAGAAGCTACCCAGTTAATGAAATAGTTGAAAGGGTAAAACAGGACCTAGGTTACGGTGCCAAAGAAATATGGTTAACATCCCAAGATACGGCTTGTTACGGAAAGGACATCGCAACCAACCTCACGGATTTGAGGAGGCGAATCTGCGAAATTGAGGGAAAATTTTTCGTTCGAATTGGAATGATGACCCCTAACCAAGCGCTGGAAATACTGGATGACCTCATCGAAGTCTATAAAGACGAGAAGATTTTCAAGTTTTTGCATTTACCCGTTCAAAGCGGAGATGACGAAGTCTTGAGGCTCATGAACCGTTTCTATTCTGTAGATGACTTCAAAAGGATTATCTACGCATTCAGAAAGGAAATTCCAAAAATAACTGTTGCGACAGATGTTATCTGCGGTTTCCCAGGCGAAAGCACAGAGGCTTTCAAACAGACAATAAAACTGATTAAGGAGATTCAACCCGACGTCGTTAACATTTCAAAGTTCTTTCCAAGACCTCATACACCTGCCGCAAAAATGAAACTCCTTCCACCTCAAGAAGTGAAAGAACGGAGCGAAAAGATGGCAGAGTTGTCGAGAAGAATGTCACTCGAGAAAAACAAGGCTTGGAAAGGCTGGGAAGGAACAGTGTTTTTTGATGAAAAAGGGAGAGGAAAGTCTTTGGTCGGAAGAAACTTCGCTTATAAACCAATGGTGACAAAGGCTGAAGAGTTTTTGTTCGGAAAATTTGTGAAGGTGCGGGTGGTTAAAGCTTTTCCAACTTATCTGGAAGCTGAAGTTGTGTGAAGAGGATTTTAGCCTCCGCCTACCGGAGGAAAGATTGCGACTGTATCTCCTTCTTTTAACTTTGTTTCAAACCCCTGGAATGCGTTAAGGCTTCTGCCGTTTATGAGAATCTGAATGTACGTTCGCACTTTTCCTTTTTCATCAAAAAGGTATTGTGTGAATTCTTTGCCGTATCTTTCTGAAAGGTGAGCCAACAGCTCCTTGACGGTGATGACGCTTGATAATTGTATTTCATCTTCTTTCTTGCCAGTTATTTCTCTGAGGGATGTGAAAAACTTCACTTTGATTTCCATTTAGGCTTCCTCGTTGTTGGCTATTATGTTAACTTGCGAAGCAGAATTTATTCTATTCTGTACTGTAGTTTGACGAGTTATGGCTTGTTGACCATTCTGTTGATTTCTTCTTCCATGTTGTGGCCGTGGCAGTATACTAAAGCCTTCTTGATTCCCTTCACTTTCTCAGCCGCTTTTTTGACATCAAAAGCCAGTTTGAAAGCAATTGGACAAAAAGGGCTTGAAGGTACAAAATCGACTTTCACCACTCCAGGTTTTTGTTCTTTCACGTCGGTAATCATTTTCATTTGGCCAAAAGTCAATCCGGTTTCCGGATCTACCACTTTCTCAACTTCTTCTCGCACTTTCTTCTCTAAGTCTGTCAAATTTCCCACCCACACAGATATTTTCATTCGTAGTCTACAAGAAAATGCTTTTCTCCCCCTAATAAATGGGTGGGCTGTGCAGTCTTTGGTTGATTAAACTTAAATATTGCCATGAATTCTGAGATTAAACGGCGCCGCTGAAGCTGTCGATCAAGCCGCCGTAGCTCAGTTTGGTAGAGCAGCGGGCTCAAACGGGTCCTAAAACCCCTTGAGGCTGAAGCTGTTAACCCGTTGGTCGACGGTCCGAGTCCGTCCGGCGGCGCCAACTGCTTCGAACGGCTGTTCTTCGCCATCTTGGCCTAAACATCTAGAGTTATTTCCATTTTGGTGAGGTTGCTGCATCCTGTCTTCGTGACTTCAACAATGTCTTCTATTCTGATTCCGCCCACCTTTGGATCGTAAAGTCCGGGTTCAACTGTTACAAGGTTATGTTCTTTCAGAGGAAACTTGTAGAGTTCGTTCATGCTGGGGCCTTCATGAGGGTCTAGGCCTACCCCGTGACCTAGACCGTGGGTTAGTCCCCTCGTTATCTGTTTTCCTCCCCTTGTGGTTTCGTAGCCTGCCTTCTCCAATACGTCGCAGCACAGGTTGTAGATGTCGCTTCCTAGGGCGCCAGCTTGGATAGTGTCGATGGAAGCGTTTCTGGCTTCGAGAACGGCGTTAAACATTTTCTTGACTTCGTCTGAAGCCTTTCCTTTCACGATTGTTCGCGTCATGTCTGTCCAATAACGCTTCTGGATGCTTCTGGGAAAAATGTCCAATACAATGGGTTGGCTGGCTTTGAGTTCTTCTGGTGGATCGCCGGAGTAGTGGGGGTCCGACCCCTTGGGACCACAAGCGACTATGATGTCTTCTTCCATTACACACCCGCGGTCCAAAAACTTGTGTCCAAAAAATGTCTTCACTTTGCCAACTGTTAGAGGCTCTTTTTCCACAGTCAGCGTTCCGTTGGCGTCCACATTAGCGTTAGCTATCAAATCTATGGCCTCAGCCGTGACTTCTTCAGCAACTGCCTGAACAGCCTTAACCTCGTCTATTTCATCGGCATCTTTGGTTTCTCTGGCTTTCTCGACGATGCCAAACATTGGCTCGATGGTTAGGTCTTCCTTTCTGAGTACGTCAGCAGCCATTGCTGGAAAGTCTTGGGGTACACAAATAGTTGTACCTATGCCAAGTTCCTTCTTGGCTACGTTTGCGATGAACTTCATGGCGCCCACCTGTGGCTCTTTCGCAGCCTTCACCACCTCAAGGTGTCTGTACTCAACGTAGGATCTCACGTCTTTGACGATAGACTGTTTTTGTGCCCGAGGATACTCCATCTGATTGACAACTATTATGGGGTCTGCGTTGACTTTCTTGAGGAAGATGAAGGGGTCTGGAGCCAGAAACTTGGTGAGGTAGTACATGTTGGCGTTTTTGAAACTCTCTGAGTAGAGAAGTAAGGCTTCTGCCCCTTTCTTAGCTAGGATATCGTCAAGGTCTCCCCTCAAATTAGTCACCTCTCCTAGCGCATAGATTAAGCAAGGTTTGGGTAAATACTTTGTTTAAGTGAATATAGCCATCTCGTCAGTTGGAACTTTACAATGTAGTTGGTCGTTAACCTTGAAACCCAGATTGCTTGAGTTTCTCAAGAATCTCATGCATCTCCAGACGAACTCGTTTCCCGATGTAGATTGTCTCCACTGGTTCTTTGAAGCCTCGATGCGCTAGAATCGCTAAGGGAAGCAATTCTTTAAGTTCAGACACCGACAATTCTTGAAAGCCAAGGATAGGGTATAGGCCGAAAGGTGCTTGTGTTGGATATCGCCAGTAGAATTTACCAGAAACCCTGTTATACTGGATGTGCCGACAAACCGCTATCAAGTCCTGAACTCCAGGAGTGTCTTTCTTGCTCAAACCCCATCACACAACAATACGTCTACAGAACGAGCATTTTAATCTTAATGAAGAACAGAGGAAGATGGGCCCGAAGGGATTTGAACCCTTGACCAACAGGTTATGAGCCTGTCGCTCTAACCGTGCTGAGCTACGGGCCCTCCGTAAACCGCCACATATTCGATTCTCAAGTTCTGATTTAAGGATTTTCTGTTTCAATTCTAGTGTGAGAACTCTCTACGCTTTTTCTTGTCCATAAAAACTTCGTAGGCGTGTCTCAGTCTTGCCGAGGTCAGTTGGCTTAGCATTGCAACCTGCTCTGTGGTTAGGTAGTGGCTGATCGACGCATCGAAGAGGATGTTAGCCGAAGCTGGAAATTCTGGGTTCTCCGTCCACAGAACCACCGTGATAGGCACCAAGGGAAGCGAATTCACTCTAACTGAACAGTCTCCATAATCCACTTCGGAACCGCCCAAAAGTTTCGCAGCTTCAACAAGCATCCTAGGCTTTGATCCGAAAACCCTTTGGACAGTCAGAACTACACGCCCAAGAAAAGCTTTATGATAGGCGCGTCCTCCAGGCAACTGCCTAAAAGAAATAAGCTTCGAGGATTCTGGAACCGCTTCAGCCTTCGCATAGCCGGAAAGAATACAATAGATGCTGGGCGTCGCCTCCAGAAAAGGGCAATTTCTAAGTTCGTCGTGAACCATTCCGTCTTCAAGGGAAAGGCTTAACCCCAAAAACCTTAACGTCGAAGATGCTTCGAAACCAAGACGACCCCTCAAACCCCTAATCTTGGTCTTGCACCGTTCCCAACTCCAAAACCCATGTTCACTCTGACTAACCAAAACCAGCCCCCCTTCGTCAATATCTGCACTAGCGTATATTTGTTTGACAGTTAGCGGGAAACATTTATTAAATATTACTACATTAGATACTTCTGTGGTTCTATGACTTCAACGTGCCAAACCAAGTGCGCCCGAAAGAACTGCGACAATTGTAAACATGCCGTCCTTTCACCCAAAAAGGTTTATTGCGGCAAACTGAGGGAAATCGCGAACCACATCGAATCTTGCCCACACTTCGAGTTGGAGCCACTAGAATACAAACTCTACAGAAGAATGTGATCAATCGCTTTTTATATCAAGAACCGACCTCTAAAACCGTAAGTTAAAATATATAAACAAACAAAAGGTCTCTGAAAAAGGGAAGACCCTAATAATAGAGAGGATTAAAGATGGACTACAAGGAATTGCTGAAGCGTGCTCGATCACAACTTCCTTCAGAAATTCTCGAGCACAAACGATTTGAGGTTCCAAAACCTCGTACTTTCGTCACTGGCATGCGAACAATCTTGATAAACTTCAAAGAAATCTGTGACGCCCTCAACCGTGAACCACATCACGTGCTAAAGTTCCTTTCTGGAGAGATGGCGACTGCTGCAACGATGCAGGGGACAAGAGCAATCTTCCAAGGAAAGTTTGCCCACGACACCTTTGATCGGCTGATCGAAAGATACGTTAAGGAATTTGTCGTATGCCCCATCTGCAAGCGCCCTGATACGAAAATCGTAAAAGAGAGGCGGCTCTTATTTTTAATATGTGAAGCTTGCGGAGCAAGATCGTCCATAACAACGGTGTAATGTGCATAATGTTGGAAGTCTACGCGAACGTGCGAAAATGGGGTCAATGCGTGCTTCTCGCAACATGCGACGCCGAATTGTTAGGAAAAATTTTGAGGGAAGGAAAAATAGTCTTCGAAGTACGCGAAGAATTCTACAAAGGACCAAAAATGGCTGTGGAGGAGGCTATAGAACTCATGAAACAATCCACCATCGTAAACATGGTTGGACACAACATTGTAAAGAAAGCCATAGAAAACGGATTAGTTCATCCCGACGCAGTTTTAAAAATTTCTGGTGTTCCCCACGCGCAAATAGTCAAAATGTGACGAACAGATATTTAAGGAAGGTTCATTTCTCTTGTACACGAAGAAACCTTTGAGGTGTCCCTTTGGGGAAAAAGAAGGTCATAAGCGAAGAAGTAATAAAAGAAATGGTGCTTCCAGTTGCGAATGACGTTCTTGGCATAGCCATGAAACTGCTGGGTTTTGACAGAGTTTTAGTGAAATGCCAAGACGGTCACGAACGTCTCTGTCGAATTCGAGGCAAAATGAAACGAAGGGTTTGGGTGAGGGAAGGAGATGTGGTCCTTGTTTCCCCGTGGGACTTTCAATCAGACAAACGCGGCGACGTCAT
>Ga0315310_10001442_pt1 | contig 15015 bp, 7 predicted proteins | sample TDP5_MG_FD_203630 | JGI IMG/M metagenome (GOLD analysis project Ga0315310, IMG submission 203630) | Freshwater sediment microbial communities from Lake Towuti, South Sulawesi, Indonesia - TDP5 | ecosystem: Environmental > Aquatic > Freshwater > Lake > Sediment | place: Indonesia: South Sulawesi... | reverse complement strand
TTTATAAGCGATTTGCAAGCTGAATTACCCATAAGCGACATGGGTATTGTCGGAAGATTTAAAGCCAGGAGAAGGGGAAGCTTTCCTCTGGAGAATTATTGGACAGGCTCAAAGTTCAAAATAAATGAAGCAGACTTTAGATATTTTTTGTCCTTTCAAGATAACATATAAGTCACTCAAGATAACATGTAAAAGTTCAAGAGGCCTGAAGTTCAGCTATAAATAAATATACATATTATCTAAATAAATGAGGTAGAAGATAGAATTAAGTTTTGAAGTGAATAGAATTGATATAATTCGAAAGAAATAGTTTGGGAAGTAAAAAACGAAAATAAAAGAAAAATAGTCGAATGTGTTTTTGAAAATTTCGGAAACTGTAAATGCGGGTAGTTCAGCCAGAAATACATTATTTTTCTAAGGGATATTTGATTCGACGAATATGGGATGTATCTAATAGTGGGAATTGGATAGGTGGAGTTCGTTATGAGGCAGTTAGATTACGCGAGATTTTGAATGGTTCTCTTCTGTTTTGTCCTCATTTGTATTTCTTGCTTAACTAGAAATTTCAGGCGTGAAAAAAAGTTTGAGTTCAGCTAGAAATTTTAAATAGTCTAAGACAAGGTGAATATAGTCTATCTCTCACATTGAGATATTTGGGAAAAAAAGTTCTTAGTTTTGGGTTGAATAGTCTTGGTCTATTCATCTGGATTTAATTTCCAATCTCTGATTTAGACTGAGAACCTTTATTTCGGTGAGTAATTTAATACAGAGAGTTACTGCTATCAATATTCTATTATGAAACCTATTTATTTTCATTTTTTTAAATATGATTTAAAAGAATATCATACAATACTTCTATAGTTTTAATATTACATTCCAGATAAATATCTCCAAAAACCGGAGCCACCTAAGTATAAATCAAAAAAGGGGAAAACCTCGTTATTTTCACAAACAGCAGTGCCATATAAAGGACAATGACTCTATTTTCCAAAAAAAGGCAAGTCTTGTCAAAATTGAGTTGTAGAATTGCTAAGTCATTCCAGCTCGCATCTTGTTCCGTAATCGGAATAATATGGATACTATGTTGGTTAGCTAAATCTAGCTCATGGGCACAATCCTTTAAATCGAAAAACAACACCAATTGGTCATTCTATTGCTCCAAAAACTCAGAAATTTCTTTTATATAAAAGATCTTAAAATCTATTACCGCATAATTAATAAAAACTTAAATGCTAGCTCTTTTCTGATAAAAAGGAAGTTGCCTCAGGTAGAAGTAAAATAGTGGGAATGCTATTCAGGCAGGACCTTTTGTAGTTCCTAAAAAAAGGGAAATAGGCGAAAATTTAGATGGCAACCGGCTTTTTTTTCGCCCTGAGAAGCTGGAAAGCCACGAAAATGCTCAGGACAAGAAGCAAGGGAATGGCTATGAATCCCGGAATCCCACTACCACTCAATAGCTCCCAATCAGCAATCAGTGTCCATCCACTGCCTGTCCCGTTATAGGATTTCGAATATTGCAGGACACCATTTACATTGAATTGTATTTCATATTTCGGCTGACCAAGGTCTCCGGTTGCACTGCCATTCCATGCCGTCATAGTCCCATCATAGCCATGCGGGCCGCTCGTCCAAGTATAATGGAAATCTCCCATTAATCCCAAAATATAAGCAAACTCCCAAAATAGAGTCGAATTTACTGTGGTTTGATTGTGGGGGATAAACATGAACATATATGCATACATATCTCCCAAATACCATCCTTTTGTATTGTTATAATAACATATTATATCCGTTGGTTGTAAAAGTTGCCAAGTTCGATTTGCGGCCGAATTATTATACATTGTTCCCCAGAGAATATCCCACAACACTGGACCTATCATAGTTTTATTAGCTGCCGAAATTACTATTTTGAGTTGATCGCCCACTTTCCAAATATTTAAGTCGGACCCTGGTGGTGCGACTTTTAGTTCCCAGATGTATTGGTCACCAACCTTTTGAGAGAAAGAGTCACTGGCAAAGGCTGTTGTCACTGCTGGAAGCGTCACCAAGCTCACCGAAAAGAGGCTCAGCGCCACCAGGATGAATATTTTGGTTTTCAGGTTCATAGGGGGCCAATCCTCCTGATTTGACTTTTTTTACTTTGTATTTGCTAATAGGTACTCTGAGTTTAACCTTTAAATATTTTATTCCAAATAATTTTCTTGAATGCTCATCGCTATTGCTCTTTTGCGGATCAAACATATTCAGATGAACTGGAGCGATATCTGATCCAGGAACTAAGACCATAATTTTTTGTGATTTCACTTCATTAGATAAATATTTATACTCTCCCTTCCAATCTAAACAAATCCAATTTATATCGGGGTAATAGTCCGCTAATTGCTTCATAATATGCATTTCACATCGACTCTTTCCGTTCTGCTAAGTAGATAAAAGCAGTACCATTTCAGTATTTTTAGCTACTTGGCTTAGTCCTCGGATGACGGTTTCCTGGAGTTCACGGAACTCTCCGTCCGTCATCGTCATCTGGACTCCTTCCGCGGGAACGGGGCTCGCTACATCTTGAGAGTTATTCTATAAATCCTGTAAGAAAACGCCGAAAATATTGATCAGGGCAAGCAAATGCCGGTTCATCGTAAATCCACATACTTTAAGGCGAAATAATTCGGATTTACAGCGCGTAATTTTACCACAGTTCAGAAAGCGGCATGAGGTATTTCGAGGATTGATAAAGGCAACAGCATTTCCCATTGCCTGCATTTTATACACTAAAAACCACTGAAATTGGCCAAAATTCCAGCGATTCAATCGCCTTCGCAACTTTTTAGATTTTTTATACAGTCTCTGCCACGGTTTCAAATTCTTAAAACGGGCGGTGCCTTGGCGAATATTCCGCAATTGCTCCAGATGAAACGCTCTCAAAATATAAGCCGAAGTTTTTTAATAATTAATTTTAGAGAGTCTTGTTAAGTTTCAGCATATAGTCTAACCCAACTTCTCCAGAAGAGCAATCTTCAGACTAACAAGATGCTTAAATTACCTTCTTTTTCTTTAAGGCTTGGATTTCTTCGAGGGAATAACCCAAGGATTCTAAAATTTCTTGGGTATCTTGTCCCATGGCAGGCGCGCAGGATTTCAAGGTAGCAGGGGTATCTGAAAGTTTGATGGGAAATCCGATTTGTTTGATTGTACCGTGCGGTGTTTCAACATCGATAATTAAATTTCGAGCTTGAATGTGTGGATCAGTTTCAATTTCATCTACTTCATAGATGGGTGCTACCATTTTGGCGTCATCATCAATGCAATTCCTAAATTCATCCGTCCAAATGTCACGATCTTTTGACAGAAATACTTTTCTTAATTCTTCAATAATTTCATCGCGTGAATGTTTTTCTAAAAGAAGGTCGTCCCTTCCAAGTTGTTTTAGCAATGCGGCATAGAATTTCGGCTCCAGTGCTCCAATAGTAAAATATTTCCCATCTTTGCACTTCATGATTTGATATTGAGGAAGGCCGCCAGTAAGAGCCTGCTCTTTCAAGACGGGTTTCTCCCGTACAGCCAACCACTGGGCAAGGGACATTTGGTTCAATCCCAAGACACAGTCCATCATTGAGATATCAATATATTGACCTTTGCCGGTATGCTGGCGTGCATATAAGGCTATTAGAATTGCGATGACGGCGCTCATACCACCTCCGACCATATCAGCAATTTGTAGGCCTGGGAGAATAGGCTCGCCATTAGATGCTTGGTAAAGCCCGGCAATACCTGCATAAGCGATATAATTCAAATCATGCCCCGGAAAATCGCGATAGGGCCCATCCTGCCCATATCCTGTGATAGAACAATAAATAATGCCAGGATTAATTTCCTTAATAGTATCATAATCGATACCTAATTTCTTTACCACGCCGGGGCGGAATTGTTCGATGATTACATCGGCACCTTTCGCCAATTTCATAAAGATTGCGAGCCCTTCGGGAGATTTGAGATTCAAGGTAAGGCTCTTTTTATTGCGATTTAACGTGTGATAGAAGAAACTCTCTCGACCACGCATTCCTGATTCACCCACAAATGGTGGCAAATTACGCGTGGCATCTGGATTCTGCCGATTCTCAATTTTAATTACTTCAGCTCCGAAGTCGGCAAAGAACCTTACTCCGAAGGGCCCTGGAAATAAAAGGGTTAAATCCAGGATTTTCAAACCTTCCAAAGCATCAACCATACTCATCACTTTATAGTTTTGTATTAAAAATGTATCTTAATTTCTATCGGAGTATATAAAGACTATATTAGCGTCAAAGAAAACCTCTATTAGGCACCCGCAGAGACCCAACCAATTGTCATTGCAAGTCATTAGACTATACCACCCAAAAATGAGCCTTAAAAGTTATTCAGAAAATATCAGGAGTTACTATTTGCGTTTATTGCTAATCCAAGAATGAAAGGAGCGATCTCTTCTGTTGAACCTGCGGTTCTCAGCTATAAGTTTCTATAATTACGTTTAGGTCTCACAAGAGGATTAATGAAAAAATTTATCAAATTAAAAACAAGATCATTTTATTTAATACCAGAGTTATGATAGGTAAGGAATCAAGATGACTTCTGAAGCATCTGAAATAATAAGGGCTTTAAAAGATATTGTAGGCGATTTAAACGCTTCTAATAGCGAGGCAGTGCGACAAGCTTATGCGAGAGATCAGAATTACATGTTCAATGAGCCAAAACAGCCTGATTATGTAGTTAGGGTGAAAACCAAAGAGGAAGTTAAAAAAGTTCTAAAGCTTGCGAATGAAAAACAGATTCCAGTTGTGCCTCTTGGACAAGGGGTAAATATCCGAGGGTTATGCATTCCTACAAAAGGTGGCATCCTGCTAGATATGCGCGGAATGAATAAGATTCTGGATCTTAATCTTGATATGATGACAGCAACCATTGAGCCGGGGGTGAGCGTGGGGCAATTAATGGCAGCTTGTAGGAAGAAGCGGGTCCGCCCAGCAATTCCCGGTGCCCCAGCGACCGTGAGTGCCTTTGCAAATTATATGTTACGAGGTGTTTATCATTCAAATCCCCAAGATGGCATGGACCACGTCTTATCCATGGAAATCGAATTGGCTACCGGGGAAACAATTCGGACTGGAAGCGCAGCAATCTCAACCTCATATGGTCCTTATTGTCGTTATTTCGGTCCAGATTTGACGGGGCTATTTATGGGAGTACCAGGTGCCTTCGGTGTTATTACCGAGATGACCTGCAAATTATATGATCTCTCGGAGGCTAGTGAATTTATTATCTTTGGGTTCGACAGTTGGGATAATGCGTGTAAATTCGGCATAGAAATGATGAAACGGGAAATCCCGACCTTGCTCTGGCTCATCGATTGGCTCGCCGTTTCGGTAATTTTAGGATATAGTCGTCGCGAAATCATAAAGAAGATACCTATGAAAAGCTTACCTGTAGTTTCCTTTCCATTTCTCATTGAAGGAACCACGGATGATGTGGATTATAAGCTACGCAAATTAGATAAATTAGTAGAAACCTTTCCCCCGGACCATGATCTCAGAGATAAGGATTTAGGTGCTGCATTGAGTGTTGCAATGAGTAGTGAGGAGTTTTTAGGCGGCCGCAATGTTGCGGGAATGCTAAAAATGGGCTACTATTTTGCGTTAGCATTTTTCCATCCCTTGAGCAATGCCCCAGCGTGTTTTGATTTATTTAAGGAGATGGGGGAGAAAAACGGCTTTGACAGAGACATCGTCTCCTTTGTGACCACACCTACGAAAACTGGTCCGAATAACTGGTCGGGGCAGCTAACTTATTCGGAAGGTGAATTATTCGTGGACCAGACAGAACCAGGGATGATGGAAAATTTACGCGCATTTGCCAAAGATTGTGTCGAGGGACTTTTAGATCGGAAACTTATATATTCATGGTTCCGTCCTTACTCTGCCGTGCTCGACCAAACACTGGAACGGGCAGGAGATACCAAAGATTTCCTCCAGAAAATCAAAAACCTTCTGGACCCCAATGGAATCATGAATCCCGGAAAGTTCCTCTAAGTATTATAAAAAATTAGTTTCAAGATATTATGTATTCTAAAAGGTAAGGGATAAACAGATAAAAGGGTAAAATAAAATAGACCTTAATTAAAATGTAGAAGTTTAAAATTGTTTAATCGAAGAAAAAAGGTGAAATAAATGGCAGAAGAACCGGAAAAGAAGAAGGATTTACTGAGTTCAATCTTTGATAGCGTGAGAGAAGCTGTGGATAATGCTGTAGAAATGAACAAGAAGATTTGGGATCGGATTCTAGGCAGAAAAGAAGAAGGTGAAGGCGCCGAAGAAGGCGAAAAGAAAGGGATTGAGAAGATAATTGATGATATCATTGATGCAAATAATAAATTTTGGGATAGCATATTAGGACGGAAGGAAGGCGAAGAAGGCGAGAAGAAAGGATTTGATCTTGCAAAAACAGTCAGAGATGTACGGAATAGAATCAGAGATTTCTTGGGAATGGAACCGCTACCAGAACCAGAATCCGAAAAAAGTGATTAACTAATTCCTTTTTTCTCTTTTTTTAAAATAACCATTTAAACTTAATTTTTAAAATGCAAAATCGCTTTTAAAAATTCAAATTTAGACCTATAGAAAATTTAATTGATGAAATTGGGATATTAAAAGGATAGAGAAAATGCAGGATTACTCTAAATATAGATGTATAAGTTAATGAAGTTAATCAGATGAGTTAAAATGGAAATATTGGAGAAGTATAGTAAGATTGTATATTATTGTTCACATTGTCGATTGTGCTCTATTGCTAATTATCATGAACTGAAAGATTGGGTTCCTATTTGCCCCAGTGGAAGTTATTTCGGCTTTGAAAGTTATTTCAGTTCGGGCCGAATTGAACTCATTCGGGGATTACTTGAGGGCGATGTCAAACCCGAGGCAGAAGATGTTCTCCAAATTGTATATGGCTGCCAGGTCTGTGGGGGCTGCTTTGTCCAGTGCAAGGATTTTACCGCATTAGGAGCGGTTCAGAATCAGTTGGAAACCTTCGAAGATCTTCGTACGGCGATGGTTGATTCTGGGATTGGTCCAATGCCAGCCCATCTTGAGATTAAAAACGATGTTTTGGAATATCATAATCCCTACCGAGAATCCAATGAGGAACGATTTTCGTGGTTGGAGAATCGAGAGGTTTCCGATAAGGCCGAGGCAATGTTATATTTCGCTGGGTGTACGGCTGCCTTCCGTGAAAAAGAAATCGCCCAAGCAACGGTGGATGTCCTAAATAAAATGGGCGCAAAGTTTTCGATCTTGGGTGGGGAAGAATGGTGCTGTGGGTCTCCAATGCTCCGAAGTGGATTGCGAAAGGACGCTATAGAAGTAATTGAGCATAACTATCAAGCAATTGTCAATTCAGGTGCAACTACAGTAATTACTAGCTGTGCAGGCTGTTATAAAACCTTAACACAAGATTATCCGCTCCTTTTAGGAAAAGATAAATTAGAATTCAAAATAGTGCATTCCTCAGAATTTTTTGATAGTCAAATTGGGAAAGGAAAGATGAAACTCAAACCGCAAAAAGTAACGGTCACATACCATGATCCCTGTCATCTAGCACGCCATGCATCCGTGCGTAAAGCTCCACGGCGTGTAATTTCTGCCATTCCAGGAGTGAATTTCATCGAATTTCAACGAAATAATAAAAATGCTTGGTGCTGTGGCGCTGGTGGTGGAGTCAAAAAAGCATTTCCTGAATTTGCATTATGGACAGGACAAGACCGTATTAAAGAAGCTGATATGATAGAAGATCTCACAACAATTGTTTCGACATGTCCTTTCTGCAAACGAAATTTGAAGGAAAGCGTTGAAGCCCTTGGCCGTAATTATAAAGTTATTGACCTTACAGAATTACTCCTAAAATCCCTATAATTCGTCATAAATCATTTAATAGCAAAAAAGATTCTTGCTTTTCTTTTTCCTTAAATAGAATGGCTCAAATGGGTTTCAATCACTTAAACGGATATAATTCTATTTAAACTCCTATATTTTGAAACTGTCGGTTAGGCAATTTAATTTATTTTGATTTATTATAGGGGAAAAATTCAGATTTATGCAAATAGGAGGGGGTAATAAAGGTTACAGGTAATAATTAAGAAGAAATAAAAGTAGTAAAAAAGTTTAAGCGGGTTTGATAGGTTTTCTTGAAAAAATATGAAACTTTTTGTGTAGGTAAATGAGAGTTATGGAGGTTGCAATTGTTATTCCAACAATTATAAGAATTAATTCATTTCCAGGGCCGCTAATTGGCAGTTTAACAACTACACTTTGAATATTTGAAATGGAGGTATTTCCACCATCATTACCTGCGACGATCAAATAGAAATATTCCCCATTTTCCGTAATGATATCCTGATAGGAAGTACTTGTTACTTTTGCGATAGGAATCATGTTCTCCACAGAAGTGATTTTCGTACGAGCACGGTAGATATAGTAAACTAATGAGCCATTAACAGCGTTCCAACTAAGTAATATTTTGCCATTATCACTAATATTTGGTGAAATCGAATTTAGGATTGGATTTTTCTGTGGAGGAATCATTAACTCATATTGAGCATTCCCAAAGGATTCATTCACCTCAAATTCGAGATAGAGGGTAAGAATCGATGAATATAACGAAGCCAAAGATATACTAGTTTTGCTCCAAGTGGTCCCATAGATCAATTCGCCGGATATGTTCCCACTAACCTGACTGAAGAAAATAATGAAGGATTTTATAGAGGGGTTGATGTTTGAATTATTCACCTTTCCATGATAGGAGGAGGTCGCCACAATATTTAACAGTGAAAGTTGGGAAGTGGAAGTATTATAAGCGACAATGGGTTTGGAAATTCCAATATAATGATAAATAGAGATTATTGTAGAATTTTGAATTGCTATCGCATAGTTATCCGCAAAAAAGACCTGAATAATATAATCGCCTTCGATTAAATGAGAGACATCGATTATTTTCGTCCAAAGATTGCCATCCCAAGAAAGTTGTCCTGTTTGTAAAGGTGTTGATCCGCTGATCGCATAGAGATAATAGGTTTTAGTGATTGCTTCCGTGTTATCTAAAACGCCTCGAAGGGTCCAGGTGCTTTCAGGAGCGATAGTAACATAAATTGTCTGTATTATGTACCCAGTATAAAGCACGGAAAGGCTCGATAGATCAAGGATGTGATCGATTGTAAAAGTACTGGAATTAGCGGTCCATACAGTATCATTGAACTTATCCTTGAAAAATGCATTGATATAGTAAGCCCCTTCGGGAAGGACTGCGACTGACACGTCTGCGAACCAGCTGAACCCATCACAACTTAATTCACCCGTTATTCCCGTAAAGGTATGGGTGCTATTGTTATAAATCGAGTAATTATATAGCTTTGCGCGTCCCTTTCCAAGTTGTCCGGAAATATAGGAGCTTTCAATATTTATGTTCCGAATATGGGTTGTTTGGGTCAAATTCCCTTCATAGGTTATCTCTGGAACTGTTGTGGCAATTAAAACATGATCTACGGTGAAAGGGGCTGAATTGGCGGTTACTCTATCGTAGCCTAAGTAATCAGAGAAGTTAACGGTTACAAAATAATTCCCCGGCAGCAAAGAATTTACAGAAACATTAATAGCTTCCCAACAATAACTTCCTGTGGTATATCCCCAACTAAAATTGCCCATCAAGGTATTATTGTAAATTTTTACGACGTAGCCTGTAGCATTTTTGATCACAAAGGAATGTATAGTCGCTTCAAGCCCTGTGATGTTCCCAAGCTGCGTATAGGAACTGTTGACCAGTGCTACGGAGATATTGATTTTTTGAATACCTCCCCCAAGATACTGAGTTTTAATCCCATGAATGGTATCGTAATGATCGATCGTGAATTTAGTGGCTAAGGTCGAAGTGCGGCTATTATTTCCGAGCGTGAGTTTATCTCCGAACGTGACATTCACATAATAATTGCCTTCCGGCAAATAAGAAACATCAACACTTTGTGCTCGCCACACGGGGGGGACAGTAGCCCATGTTAAATTAGCGAGAGGACTTACCACTTGAAAACTGCTATTTAATATAGTATAATAATGGAAATAGGCATTGGTATCATTTATTGGCTGATACTCCGAGTTCAGAACAGTTATATTGTCAATAAGTATGGTTTGATGGAGGCGATCATAGGAAATATCAATATGGCTAATGGTTGGAGGCGGAAGATAGCCGTAAATAAAATGAAGAATGTATTGATCACCTCGATATGCAGATATATCGATGTGTCCATCCTTATTGAAATCGCCAGTAGCGAGCACATTCCCGAAATTGGAGACAATTTGCGTGGAAAAGCCGGGCCATGTGGTAGGCTTTAGCGTATAATTGCTAAAGAAAAATTGGAATTGATTGGCACCTATTCCTATAACGAAATCCAAATCTCCATCGTTTTCAAAATCTCCAAAAGCGATACCTTGGGGTGCAGCTACCGCTTTACCAATTACCTTCTTGATGCAATTTGTGGTGATGTTGAGTATTAGAATTACTTCCCGGGTATTATTGATTATGATGGTATCGTTGAAGCCATCTTTATTGAAATCTCCAATGATTGGATAATTATTTGCATTTAAAGTGACTATTACATTGCCGATAATTCGACGTGCCGGACTTGGGAAATTCGGAGCCACTACTAAACTTCCATTGCTATACCCTAATAATAAATCGGGTAAAGGAACGCTATCTAGTGCAACTAGGTTCAATGAGGTGCATTGTGGATCACTATAAGGCGGTGGGCCGGGATTCCATCCGCCATCTGATCGGCCAAAATCGTAGAATAGTTGGTTCGTATAGCCATAATAGATATAATCACTAATGCCATCAAAGTTGAGATCACCTATTGCATAACTATACGCTTGTTTGAAAGGAAGATCTCGATTAAAGGCCGTAGCCTGTACATGGAAATTGCAAAACCCATCATTCAAAAAAACATAGCCGGTCACAGACGTACCTGCGAGTGTCTCATTGGTCATTATAAAATCGAGGGAATTTCCAGCATCAAAGTGACCCGCAGTAATAGATCTTATTTCATAGGAAGTCGCAATTGAAACAGGAAAACTGAGAATCTTCTTTGGTGTCAATTTAGTATAATTGCCAGTGCCATCATTGAAATAGAGTATAAGTTCACGCAAAGTCCCGTTATTCTTTCCCACGAGCATATCAAGGTCACCATCTCCATCGTAATCGGCATAGGAGACAGCAGGGGCGGGTGGTGGGTTGATTTTCGGTACTTGGATGGTGGTATTATACTTACCATAGAAAATGACATTGATTTTATAGAGTGGAGACCAGTAGGATCTATTGATACTTTGTGGATAGGTGAAGTTTTCATTCTTGGAAGTATAGTTATACTTTACATGAATCCGGAAATAGTAGGTGCCCACAGAGGAAATATTGATGGTATCAGTGAAGATCCCTGGGAAGAGACTTCCTGACTTTAATTTAGTAGTATTTGGGTCCAAGCCCAAATTTAAAATACAGGGACATTTGGGGTCATAATTCAACATATAATGGATATTTGCGTGTGCAATGCCAATTATTTTATAGGGAAAATAGCCAGGTTGATTGGGGGTATTGTTGAATATGCCGACATCGCCCGTATAGGGGTGGCGGATATACTCCATAGACCATGTTACTGTGAAATTTTTTGGATGCAACCCGATATCCTGCTTATCGACGACCACAGTGTAATTATACTGTAAAATTTCTGCCGCCGGGTAGCACGGAATAGCACTCCCATTGGAGTAATAATTGTAATTAGTCTTATTATCGCATCGAACATGCACGGCGAATTTAATCCACATGAAATTTTCAACATAAAAGGTAACATTTTGTTTGAATATGTAAAAGAGCCGGCCTCGACCAGTTTGTTGCGGGGTCATTAACCCCATAAATTGAGTACTTTGAATTTTGTACTTCTGCTCGGACCCGAATCCTTCTAGTGGAGGATTAAATTGAGGATCACCGCTAAAATGGAGGTCTGTATGGTTAACTGTAGATGCATTCACAAGCCAAGTGATAGTAATAGGAATCCCTGCTATAGCAAACTGCGTGGGATTCCTGTCTGGAAAATCCACATCCGTCATCTGGTCCCAAGGTACTAGCACCTTAATATAGGGAACGATTTGAAAGGATACAATATTGCTCCAAAATTGCTTCCCTTCGAAAGTGAGATTAATCGCAAAATAATATCGTCCAGTTATATCTATCATGCTCGAAATATTGCCGCCAGTCATTAGATGGTTCAATATGTGCATCGATGCAATGTTATTCGTTTCGCCATAATAAAGATCAACAGGCCATGTTGTCAAATTTAGCCCTTTAATTGTATAGCTGATGTTAAAACTAGTAAAAACAGTGGCATTCACAGGATAGCTTATGATGTTTATTTTCGGCATAACGAAGATACTAATAATCAAGCTGCGCCAACTTTTCGCCTCGCCATCCACCGAGAAATTGGCTTGGAAATAATATCTACCTGCCTTCGAAATGCTGAAGGTGTCTGAATAATTGACTTTCGCACCAGACTTCGGGTTTGTGTAGTTTAGCGGTTTGTTGAACACATCCGGTTTATTGTTATAAAAGATTTGAGTTTTACTTACCGAGCTATTATAGCCAAAGACCCACCAATACAGGGTGAAAGACTGATCAACCGTGACATTTCTGGGATAGGTGGGATTTATTTTAGAATAGGGGGTTATTTGGGTTATATTCGGCGGTATTTTAGAATAATAAACTTCCTTTATACCATTTACGGATGCTACCGCTCGGAAATACCAGGGACCTTTGACGAATAGTGCAACGGTTTGCTGGAAATTTTGGAGATACCCATATCTAGAAACGGTTGAAAAAACACCGGTGGAGAAAGTGGCATTGCGGCTGTATTGGAGATAGGTGCGATCGATATAATTAGCTCCTTTGATAGACCATTTAACGGTGAATTGGATGCTTGCATTATTTGGGGAGGGTATTACGGTGATTGTGATGTTCGGGAGGATTTTAATGGAAACTACCTGACTGAAATAGTCGGTGCCCTTGTTATCGACCTGTGCATGAACCACCAAATAGTAGGTGCCGACTTCAGTAAATTTAATTTGTGTAGAATAAGTCCCAGCACTACCCGATTGGATAAGCGTCGCTGTCCCTGGATTTGCCGCAGGATTGGGGGACTTACTATACCGGATATTTGTGGATTGGACAGAAGATGGGCCAAAAATGTCCCATTTAATGGTAACGGTCTCCCCCGCAGTCGCATTTGAGGGAATAGAGGTGATAGTCAGCCGGGGTTTGACCTGTATTGTGACATTTTTGCTGTAATAATCAAAGGGAGGGGTGGTGGAATGAATATACGCAAGAACATACCATGTCCCCGTTTTGTTCAAACTAAGGGTCTCATTAAAATTATGTAATCCACCCGCATTGATATTTTTATAAGACGTCACCGCGGAATAACCAGTCTTCGGATAGGGGGTTTGACCAAGTTGCAGGCGAGTTTGTGCCGAAGTGGAATTTGAGGTCTCCCACTTAATTAGGAAAGGCGTTCCTGCGACAACTTCGGAAGGACTGGAAGTGATCTTCGCAGGCGTAAATCCTGCAGTAATTTTTATCTGATCTTGGATATTCTGATTCACATTAGCTACTAAATTCGCTATATTTATTTCAAAATCGTGTGAAAATTTAAGATAGCCGAGCTGCGCATACAATTTAGCAGTGACACGGATGACTAATTTAAGATTTAAGTTATATTTCAAATTCTGGAGAATAAGATTGATAATATCGCCCTTTTGTGCATTAGGAGAGGGATAGATATTGGCATAGTTAATATCACCGGGCTTGTCCCATTGCATTTGCCTTGAAGGAAAGGTCCCAGCCCCACTTGCCGATATGTTGCCGCTTAAACTGCCCACGCCTTTGAAAAGGAATTCCACATCGACGGATCCTAAATTCATGTCAATGACTTCAAAGACTTTGCCATCAAGCGAAGTAGCCACCGTAAAGAAGGGGGTGGTTTCCCATTCACCCAAAAAGCCATTTGCCGACTGCGCGATTTTTAAACTATTAAGATTCGCGAATTTTGCCTCACTTGAAAGGCTGATGGCGGCTACTCCTGCCGAATATTCGGCTTCAAATATGGGGATACGTAATCCGGAAAATTTACTAGTATTAAAATCGAAGCCGAACAAAGGAATCCATTTATTTAGATAGGGAATTTCAAGATCCAAATTATAGCCTGCATCAAGCCAGCCTCCGAAGAGACCAGTGCCAGAATGGTCGCCATCTATGCCAACATAATAATTGAAGGGGTGCCCTGCAATCTGATCATCAGGCTTATAATAAGAGTAAAGTATCCCTTTTAGCAGAAGATTCAAGGCATATCCCCAATGTGCTGAGAGTTTTAATGCGGCTTTTCCAATTGGTACAAGCCAATTATAATTAGACGTATTTCCCCAATTCTGGGTAATAGATAAGGGGTGTTCCTTTGATTGAAGCACAGTAATACGATCTAGCGCTTGGGCAGATGATTTTAATAAGGGAACCTTAAAGAAGGGAACCCATTTCTCACCTTCTGCCGCCCAATGATAGTCCCAATGCCAATCGATATCATCCACAATCGTCGCTACTACCTCCACGAATTTCCAAATAACTTTGGTCACTTTGTCGCATATATAGCCAAGGGGCCAAGGGAGCCAATCACAAATGGTTTCCGTCACAGTTTCTGCTTGTTCAATATACTGAGTAGGAGTTGGAATATGCAAATAGGCGCCACAATCTAAATGCCCATCCCAAGAGAAGAGGAGCCCTGGCTCAATAGTATATTGAAATTCTTTCCCCAGAATCTCAACCACTTTACCGGCGGCATCTACGGGCACATGTATCTTAATTGCTTGGATGTGTTCTTTCCCAGGATCTAAAAATTGTAAGTTGAGAGAGGAT
>Ga0315310_10001440_pt1 | contig 15016 bp, 14 predicted proteins | sample TDP5_MG_FD_203630 | JGI IMG/M metagenome (GOLD analysis project Ga0315310, IMG submission 203630) | Freshwater sediment microbial communities from Lake Towuti, South Sulawesi, Indonesia - TDP5 | ecosystem: Environmental > Aquatic > Freshwater > Lake > Sediment | place: Indonesia: South Sulawesi... | reverse complement strand
GAGAGTCGACTTCTTACCTTATCAAACATATCACCGAATCAAACATTAAAACCACGTCGCGTGGATCGTGACCCAGCTTCTCGACAGGCGAGTCACGAGGCACGAGTTAGGCGTGCCTGCGGTAGGCGGGAATCACAATTAAAGGAGAGACTTATGGTACCACATGTCGTTGTATCGAAATGCACGGGTTGCGGAACATGTATCAGGGAATGTCCAGAGCATATTATCGGGTTGGTCAACAATAAAGCCGCTATTTTAACCGATCTTTGTGTCGAGTGCGGTATCTGTGCCTTTGTGTGCCCCAACGTGGCCATGGTCAACGAAGTTCCTTACGGAGGGTATGAGACCGGCCACATCATCCATCTCTCGAAAAGATAGTAGATAGAGGTATCCGTGGACCCAGCGTGTCTTGCGGATCCCCTGAAAAAAAGCGAGGAGGTGTCTCATGAAAGTCAACAAGATCGATCATATCTGTATCGCCGTAAAGAATCTTGAAGCAGCGCGAAAAATTTGGGAACCTATTCTTGGAAAATCAAAACCTGACGACCCCTATGTGGATGAGCCCGAGAAAATTAGAGTGGCCAGGTACTGGCTGGGCGATGTCGGGTTCGAATTGATGGAATCCACATCCCCTGACGGTGACGTGGCCAAGTTCATCGAGAAAAGGGGGGAAGGCATCATGCTGATCGGATTGAATGTAGATAGTACTAAAGAGGCCATGGATGAGTTAAAGGCAAAAGGTTACACGTTCATAGGTGGATTGAGACCATTCCGAAATTGCAAATTTGCCTTTGTTCATCCCAAAGACGTCAATGGTGTCCTTTTGGAGCTTATCGACTATCCATGGGATGAGTTTAAGAAAAAATGAGGTTCTTAACCATTCAAATATGACTTTTTGAATGAACCCAATAATGGGATGGCATCCTGGAGAAACAGGGTGCCATTTTTTTATTCTCAATCTCTATAAGGAGCAAATATGACTTGACAATACTCGCAATTATTGATATTTGGAACATACGTTTTTTGGGGATAATGGCGAAAAGATGGAAAAGGAGGTGATGACAACATTTCGACATTTTCAAAGTAATTTCTTGTTAACAGAAGGAGGAGATTATGAAGGAGTTCAAAGTTTTTCTAAGAGAGGATGAGATTCCAAAGCAATGGTATAATATTCAAGCGGACTTACCGAGCCCGCTCCAACCGATCATTCATCCTGGTACGGGACAACCGATCGGTCCTCAAGATTTAGCTCCTGTCTTCCCTATGAATTTGATTGAACAGGAGGTCAGCCAACAACGATGGATCGATATTCCAGAAGGAGTGATGGAGAAACTACTTCTTTGGAGGCCCACTCCGCTTCATCGGGCATATGCCCTTGAGAAGGCCTTGGGGACTCCAGCAAGGATTTATTACAAGAATGAAGGGGTAAGCCCTCCAGGAAGTCATAAACCCAATACAGCGATTGCCCAGGCTTATTACAACAAAGTCTTCGGGATCAAACGCATCGCAACCGAGACGGGTGCTGGACAATGGGGTAGTGCTCTCAGTTTCGCCTGCTGTCTCTACGGCTTGGAGTGCAAAGTCTATATGGTGAGGATCAGCTATGATCAGAAACCTTATCGCCGCCTGATGATGAACACATGGGGAGCAAACTGCGTTCCCAGCCCGAGCAAAGACACGAATGCAGGACGAAAAACGTTAGAGCAAAACCCGGATCATCCAGGGAGTCTTGGGCTTGCGATCAGCGAAGCTGTTGAAGATACCGTCACTTCTAAGGACACGCGGTATTCTCTCGGAAGTGTTTTGAACCATGTACTCATGCATCAAACGATCATTGGCCTGGAAGCGAAGAAACAGTTAGAAAAATTTGGAGAGAAGAAGGTCGATGTGGTGACAGCTTGTGCTGGTGGAGGGAGTAATTTCGGAGGTATTGCCCTTCCTTTTGTCTTAGACAAGATTAATGGGGCCAATATCACAATTGTCCCTGCGGAGCCAACCTCGTGCCCTACCATGACCAGAGCCCCCTTTGTTTATGACCATGGCGATACGGCTGGGATGATCCCCTGGGCTCCCATGCACAGCCTTGGACATACCTTTGTGCCACCGCCCATTCATGCTGGAGGTCTGCGGTATCACGGTATCGCCCCGATCCTCAGCCAATTGATTATCGAGGGACTGATTGAACCCAGGGCTTACAATCAATTGGAGTGTTACGCTGCCGCTGTCCAATGGGCGAGAACTGAAGGAGCCATTTCTGCTCCGGAAACCAGTCACGCCATTTGCACGGTGATTGAGGAAGCAAAAAAGGCAAAAGAGGAAGGGAAGGAGAAAGTTATCCTTCTGAATTGGAGTGGACATGGCCTCATGGATTTGGGTGGCTACGACTCCTACTTCAGCGGAAAACTGGTCGACTACCCATTACCAGAGGAAGAAATGAAGAAATCCCTTAAGGCCATTGAAGGATTCCCGAAGCCGAAGATGTTGCGAAAGGGAAAACCGGTTTAATCGAAAAGGATCCTACGGACCTCACAGGTCCGTAGGATTTTTATTTGAATGGGCTTGTGATAAAATACTCAAATGATTGAAGAACACGATAGCTTAATCATTCGATGCCCTCAATTAGGTGGAGAAGTTCCCTTTCAATATTGCCGCACTGTAAATGAGGACCTTCCATGCCGTAGAATTATTATCTGCTGGGAGTTCAGAATAGAGATCGCCAAATTTTTGAATGAACATTATTCGATAGAGCAAATCCAGCGTGCTTTAGCACCGACCACTGAGACAAGACTCGAGACGATTCTCAACCTCATCGAAAAAGCGAAAAAAATTAAAGAGGAAGAGGGGTGAGGGGATGTTGATCTCGGATCGTTTAGCCAATATTAAACCCTCCGGCGTGAGGCGGATCTTTGATCTCGCCCGACAGATGAAAGATCCCATCAATCTAAGCATTGGAGAGCCCGATTTCGACATTCCGGAGCCTCTCAAAGAGGAAGGCATCGAATGGATTCGAAAAGGGTTTAACAAATATACTCCCACCCAGGGCATCCCTGAGTTGAGAGAGAAGGTCGCTTCCCATCTCAAAAAGAAAGGGGTTCATTTTGAAGAGGTGATGCTGACCGCTGGGGTCACCGGTGGCCTTCTTCTCGCCAGCCTCGCCCTCATCAATCCGGGCGATGAGGTCATCATCCCAGATCCCTTCTTTGTCATGTATGAATACCAGGTCCTTTTGATGGGAGGGATCCCAGTCTTCGTCGATACCTATCCCGATTTCAGACTCAGGGAGGAAGCGATTCGTAAGAAATTATCATCCAAGACAAAGTTCATCATCGTCAACAGCCCCAATAACCCTGCGGGAACAGTTTACCCAAAGGACGACCTGGTCATGGTGGCAAGGATTGCTCGCGAGAGAGGCCTTTTGATCCTCTCCGATGATATCTATGATAATTTTGTTTTCGACGAACCTTCCTGCCCGTGCATGGGACAAATCTATGCAAAGACCTTAACATTTGGCGGATTCTCGAAGGGCTGGGCGATGACCGGATGGAGGCTCGGGTACGCAGCAGGTCCTCGGGATATTCTCCAGCAGATGATCACCCTTCAACAGTATACATTCTCGAGCGTCAATTCCTTTGCCCAAAAGGCAGCGATCAAGGCCCTCGATTTTAATGTGGATGACTACATTGAGCGGTATAAAAAGAAGAGAGATCTCATCTACGAAGGTCTGAAGGAAAGGTATCGGGTCCAAAAACCCCTGGGTGCCTTCTATATCTTTCCAGAGGTCCCAGGAGGAAATGGGGAGGCTTTTGTAGAGCGGGCCATTCAAAAGAATCTTTTCATCATTCCAGGCAGCGTCTTCTCAAAAAGAAATACCCACGTCAGAATCTCCTTTGCGGCATCGGAAGAGATACTTCTTAGAGGAATTGAGATTCTCAATCAAATGGTTTAAAATTTTTTTGGTGAGTTATACTCTCATACTTCTCTCCATTCTCCGTAGCAGGGTTATTGCGGAGGACAGGCATTAAGGAGGGAGGCTTGCCAGCAAGGCAGAGGCGAGATTGGTGATGTTAGAAGATAAAGAAAAAAGGGTTCTTCTTGGTAATGAAGCAATTGCAAGAGGGCTCGTGGAGGCCGGATGTCAATTTTTTGCTGCCTATCCTGGAACCCCCAGTTCAGAAATCTTGCCGGCTGTGGTTCGCTTTAAGAAGGAGAACAATCTCGACATTTACATTGAGTGGTCCACCAACGAAAAGGTGGCCTTCGAGAATGCCCTCGCTGCATCCTATACAGGGAAACGGGCTGCTGTGGCCATGAAGCAAGTTGGGTTAAATGTGGCTACCGATCCCTTGATGAGTTCCGCCTATATTGGAACGATTGGCGGATTTGTGATCATCACTTGTGACGATCCGGGGCCTTATTCTTCACAGACTGAACAGGACACCCGCTTTATGGCTATGTTTGCAAAGGTTCCGGTTTTCGATCCGGCAAATCCAAAAGAAGCCCAGCAGATGTTGCCCGTCGCCTTCGATCTTTCGGAAAAATACCAGATTCCTGTTATTCTTCGTCCGGTATTAAGGGTTTCTCACGCACAGCAAACAGTCACTTTCAATCCTATCCGAAGAATTGAAAGAAAGGCCAGCTTCCCACGGAATCCACAGCGATGGAGCGCAACACCCAGATTTCGGTTCATCCTCCATAAGCAGCTCAATACAAAGCTCAAAAATATTGCCGAAGAGTTCAACTCGATGACCTCTCTCAATTTTATTGAGAATGATCGGGAAAAGGCGGTTTTGGGAATTATTGCTGGTGGAATTGGTTATGCCATTGCTCGAGACATCCTTCTTGAGAAGGGTCTACAGAAAGAAATCCCTATCCTTAAGATAGGGACTCCGTTTCCCTTCCCTACTGAAATCGTTGAAGCCTTCCTCCAGAAATGTGACCATGTCCTGATCCTTGAGGAGACTGAACCGGTCATTGAACTTCAGATCCGTGACAAGTCAAAAGTCATTGGCCGATTGGATGGACCCGTTCCCAACGAAGGTGAAATGCTTCCTGAAACGATCACTCAGGTGATAGGAGATCTCTGCCGGAAACTCTCCATTCCCGTGGAGGAAAGCCCCTCCACTCTATCTTTGGAAAAAATGGTGGCCGGCCTTGGTTTACCTATTCGTCGGCCCACCCTCTGCTCAGGATGTCCTCACCGGGCTTCCTTTTTTGCCATTAAAAAAGCCTTTCCCAATGCTATCTTCCCCAGTGACATCGGGTGCTATACCTTGGGGATGAATATGGACTCGGTCGATACTTGCCACGACATGGGCGGAGCCATCACCATTGCCAGTGGTCTCTATCAAGCCTATCATCAAGATGGCAAAGACATCCCCATTATCGCGACCATTGGGGACTCAACGTTTTACCACTCCGGACCTCCTGGGCTTCTCAATGCTGTTTATAATGGAGCACGCTTCGTTCTCGTCATCCTTGACAATTCCATTACAGCCATGACAGGGATGCAACCAACTCCAGAATCGGGAGTCACGGCCGATGGGCATCCTGGAAGCTCTCTCTCTATCGAAGAACTGGTCAAAGGATGCGGTGTCAAATACATTCGCGTTGTTAACCCCTACGATATCAAGGGCATGATCAGGGAAACCGAAAAGGCTTACAAATATACCCAACAGCCAGATGGTGGAATGGCTGTTCTCATCGCCCGTTATCCCTGCATCATCTATCAGAAAGACCAGCTCAAGATCAAACCCATCAAAGTAGAAATCCGTCATATGCCTCCGCCAGAGAAGGGTCTTCCACAGGTGAAAAGCGGAGCGATGGACAAATCCCTTTTACCTGTGTATCAAGATGAAGCCTGTGGTCAATGCGATACCTGTATGATCCAGTGTCCTGAGGGAGCGATCTCCAAGACTGAAGGCGGCTATGTCATTGATTTCAAAAAATGCACGGGGTGTCGTATCTGTGCGGAGGAGTGTCCGACCTCGGCGATCGATATGCCAGCTGTCGGGGCCTGCATTGGTTGCGGTTTCTGTCTCAAACGATTCGAGTGCCCCTCGCTCATAAGAGGAGAGCATGGTCGTGTGGAGATCAATCGATTAACCTGTGTGGACTGCGGTCTCTGCATGCAGGTCTGCTGTCAGGAAGCCATTGTTCCAGCAGGTTAAGGGCAAACCAAAATGTCAAATTTCAAAATCCAAAGTTCAAATGAAATCGAAAGTTCAAAGCTCAAAACTTTTCTCTCCAGTTTAAGCTTCAATTTTCAAAATTTGATTTTAGATTTGTCATTGATTTGAAATTTGAACTTTGACATTTGGAATTAATTCGGGTCCATGATGAACGTCCAAATGGTCATTTCGGGTGTCGGAGGCCAAGGGGTTCTCCTGCTCACGCGGATCTTTTCAGAGATGGCCCTCAAAGAAGGATATCCCATGATCGGCTCAGAAGATCATGGGATGAGTCAAAGGGGTGGCTCTGTCATTACCTATCTAAAGATTGGGGACTTCAATAGTCCTCTTGTAAGAAGAGGGAATGCTGACATTCTCCTGTCTCTTGAAAAGAGTGAGGCCTATAAAACACTTCACTTTCTCAAACCATCTACGAATGGGAAGAACGGCGGTCTCTGTTTTATCAATTCTCCTGATCCAAACTATATGGAGAAGCAAATCAGGACTTACCTGGATGAAAAAGGGATCGAAGTCTACATCTTTGGAGCGGATCAAGTAGCCAGAGAAGGAGGATCTGTCCAATCAGCAAATATTGCCTTGATCAGTTTTGCTTCCGCCCACCCCAGGTTCCCCTTTTCCCATGAGAGACTGAGGGAGGCCATCGGGAGCGTTGCTCACCCAAGGTTTCAAGAAGTCAATTTAAAAATATTTGGAAAAGCATTCTCAGAGGGTCGCAAAACGATAAACCCTTAAGGATTTGCCAACCTTCTATTTTTCCCAATCACGTCAAGAAATACCCTCAATGCGGTCTTCTGTTTGAAGGCCCATATTTGACAACTATAAAAGGTATCAGGCCTTGAAATGTGAATTGGGTTCAATGGCACCCTTCGCCTACTTCTTTACATAGAGCCTATCCTCTTTGTACTTTATCCACCCTCACCTTTCAATTGTTCTGGTGTGCTTTCCCACTTTCTTACCGTAAGGCGTGAGGCGCAAGTCGTAAGGCAAAAAACAAAAAGCCCATTCCCTTTTTGAGAATAGGCTTTATTTTGAACAAACCCTACTTCCTCAATAATCACTTTATCAATTCCCCTGGCTTATGAATCCGATATCCAGATTCCGACAGGACAATAACAAACGACTTTTCTGTACGAAGCACTTCGGCCTCACGATTGAACATCTCAAGAATGTTTCTCACTATCCTTTGGATATCGATAAACCGATAACGAAGGAGAATTACTTTTCCACGTCCCCATAAAGGCCCAAATTCAATCAGTCCACCGAAATCCTTATCACCGGATATTACAATGAAATCGTTTTTCTCAGAATATTCGAGAATCTCATGGTCTTTATGCCCAGCCAAACCAAGGTTTGGAACAAACAGAACTTCGTAATTGGCCTGCCGAAGTCCTCGAACGATCTCCGCATGAAGATTTTCATTGGCAAGAAATCGCATTATTGTCTATTCTCAAAAAATCTAACTTCCTCACCCTGGAATTGCCTTGCCGCAAAATCCAAAGCCGCTTCGAATCCTTCTGCAGTCAATGTTGGGTATCCATTGAGAATTTCTTCTTTTGTCATACCAGATGCAATACATTGAAGGATCAAAGCAACAGATATTCGAGTCCCTTTGACAATGGGCTTTCCGTTCAGAATTTCCGGATCGGTAACGATTAGATTTTCTGCCATTCTTCATCCTCCAAAAGTCTTAACTTCGATCAATATCTTTTATAGGTTTTATCTTCTTATTTCTTATAATTATATACACCAAGTCGGAAAAAAATGAAAATGCATCCAATCCGGGACGCCTTGCTGAATTCTTTCACTTATTTCTTGAATATCAAAATCTCCACTCCCCTCACCTTTCAAATTTTCTGGGCTGTGTTTCCATGAAAAGCGTATCCCTGCCTACCCCATAAACAAAAAGCCCATTCTCTTTGAGGATAGGCTCTATTTTGACCCAACTCCCTTCTACATCACCCCCTCACTCCTACCTTCTCTCCAATAAAAAGGGAGAGAAAAAGAGGAAGCTAAGCATGATCCAATATTATCAAAAACAGAACGTTATGACAATGGAACATTTTTCAGTCATTTGACAACTTAAAGAAAAAAAATTAAATTATAAATATCAACATATTAAGGAGTGCACAATGTACAAGAAAATAGTTAAACGGTCAGTCTTGGGACTCGCCTTTCTTGCTCTCCTATTTGGCCTTGTCTTTTGTGTGGACGGAGACCGAGCCAACTCCTTACCAAAAACCGATAAGCCGACCACTGCAAGATCCCTTGGCCAAGCCTTCGTCGAAGTTGCAAAAAAAGTTCAACCTTCTGTAGTCAATGTCACTACAGAGAAGACGATTACCATGAGGCCCTGGGAAAGATTTGGAGATGACTTCTTCAAGGGCAGTCCTTTCGAGGAATTCTTCAAAGGATTTGGGGCTCCTCCTCGGGAAAGAGGAAAGGAATATCGGCATAAACAGAGAAGCGGCGGATCAGGAGTCATCGTCGATAAAGAGGGTTATATCCTTACCAATAACCACGTCGTGGAAGGCGCGGATAAAGTCAAGGTAAGACTGAACGACGGAAGGGAGTTTACTGCAACCGTGAAGGGCCAAGATCCAAGAACGGACCTTGCCGTCCTCCATATCAAAGCGAAGGATCTTCCTGTCGCCGTTTTAGGGGATTCAGATAAGTTGGAGGTTGGAGAGTGGGCCATAGCCATCGGCAGTCCCTTCGGTTTGGAGCATACGGTAACCGTGGGGGTGATCAGCGCAAAAGGTCGCTCGGGATTGGGCACAGGAACCTATGAAGATTTTATCCAAACCGATGCCTCCATCAATCCGGGTAATAGTGGAGGCCCTTTGATCAATATCGAGGGTGAGGTGATCGGTGTCAATGCCATGATCATCCAGCCAGGGACAGGGATTGGTTTTGCGATTCCCATCAATATGGCAAAACAGATTCTGAACGATCTTATCAAACAAGGCAAGGTGGTCCGTCCATGGCTGGGGATCAGTGTTCAGGATCTCACGCCAGAATTGATGGAACACTTCAAAGTGAAGGAAAAAGAGGGAGTCCTCGTAGGACAGGTCTACCCTGGAACGGGTGCTGAGAAAGCAGGGTTGACTTCAGGCGATATCATCAAATCGGTAGATGATAAGCCTGTCAAAAATGTCACCGAGTTGGTCAAGGAGATTCAGAAGAAAAAGGTGGGACAGAAGGTTAAGCTCGACATCATCAGGGACGGGAAACGAATGAACATCGAGGTGACCACCACCTCGATGCCGGATAAGCCAGAGCTGGCGAAAGAGAAAGAGGGCGAGGAGAAATTGGGAGCCAGGGTTGAGGAGCTGACACCCCAGCTTGCCCTTCGTTATCGAATCTCAGGGGTTAAGCGTGGCGTTCTCGTCCTCGGCGTCGAGGAGGGAAGCTTCGCCGATGAAATCGGCCTTCAGGAAGGAGATGTCATTTTAGAGATCAACCGGAAAAAGATTGAGACGATCAAGGACTTTGAGAAAGCGATGAAAGACGCCAACATTGAGAAAGGCATCCTTTTTCACCTCCATCGAAAAGGGAGCAGCTTCTACCTCAGCTACAAAAAATGAGAATTCGTTTTCGGTCTGTGGGTTGGGAAGTCAGTTCAGAATATGGTCAAAGCGTTTAAGCCAAAATTTCAAAACCAACTATAACCCGTTTACAAAACAGGCATCTTTACCTTTAACAAAAAGCATTTTATTGACTAGCCCGCGGTTCTTACATATCTCATCCTCAGATCGTAGAGGATATTTTCTAATAACATCTGTTCTTCTGAAGTGAGATTTCCTTTCGTTTTCTCTTTTAGCATTCCGATGAGGTCTATGGTCTGTTTTGCCAAAGGAAGGTTCTTGTCTAATTGTTGGCTGATCGGGTCCTGAATTTCTCCAAGCTGAATAAGAGCTGAGGTACTTAAAGAAAAGATGAGGCTGCTGAAACTTATTTCAGGAAGAGAAGCATCCGCCTTGGAAGCATCGACTTTGGGAGGCTCTTCTTTCTTTGCCCCCTCCTTAGGCTGTGATTCCCCTTCCTCCTCCTTTTTGGCGCTAAACCGCTTGTCCCTGATGACGAACCCCTTTTCCTGGCTTTCGTCCTTCATCTTTTCTACCATATTCTCCTCTAAAAGGTTCAGCTTATTGGATTACCATGCCGATGTTTCTTATAAAATTATATAACAAAATCAATAAGATATAAAAAATACTTGACAATTGATCGATACGTGTTTAATATTAATTAGCACTCTGTTTTATAGAGTGCTAATCATTTCTTGGAGCTTTCAATGTCAAATCTACCGGTAGTCAAAGGTTCCTTAGAATCCTATCTCGTACAGATCAACCAGTTCCCTCTCTTGACCCAGGAAGAAGAATTTGAGCTTGCTGTAAGGTATCGTAAACACAATGATATAGAGGCAGCACAAAAACTTATTACATCAAATTTAAGATTTGTTGTCAAGGTATCCTTTGAGTACAAATCCTATGGCGTCAAGCTCCTCGACCTCATACAAGAAGGCAATATCGGCCTGATGATGGCTCTTAAGAAATTCGATCCATACAAAGGGTATCGATTCATATCTTATGCGATCTGGTGGATCAGGGCATACATTCAAAATTTTATCATTAAGACCTGGAGTTTAGTGAAGATCGGCACTACCCAGGCGCAAAAGAAGCTCTTCTACAAGATAGGAAAGGTAAGAAAGGCATTAGAATCGGAGGGCGAGGACGAAAAGAAATATGAACTTTTGGCTCGTGACTTAGATGTCGCCAAAGAGGATATCATAGAAATGCAGCAGAGGATGTCTTCGAGAGACCTCTCTCTGGATGCCCCCTTTGACGAGAGCCAGGAACTAACGCACCTCGACCTTCTTCAGGAAGATGCTCCCAATCAAGAGGAAGCCCTTGCTCAAGCAGAGGAAAGAGAGATTCGAGAGCGTCAGGTTCTCAATGCCATGAAACGCTTGAACGAAAAAGAGGCCTATGTAATTAAACATAGAATTATGGCTGATTCTCCTCTCACCCTCCAGCAGATTGGGAGCCACCTCAAGCTCTCAAGGGAGCGAGTGAGGCAGATTGAGAGCGAGGCGTTGAAGAAGTTGAAAAAGGAGTTGGCAACCGTCTCAACCCTGAATGCCTGATCGGGAGTATCGAAGATGCCCATCTATGAATATCAATGCAACCAGTGCAACGAGGTCTTCGAGATCTTTCATAAAATAGATGAGGATTGCAAAGTGGCCTGTCCAAAATGTTTGGGGCCGGCCAAAAAGCTGATCTCAGCCACCAACTTCATCCTCAAAGGGTCTGGCTTCTATGTAAACGACTATCCTTCCCAGCATCGAAAGGAAGGCAAGAAGGCGGAAAAGGAATCATCAGAAAAAGGGCCAAGTGGAAAAAGCGAAGAGAAAAGGGCAGAGAAAAAGGTGGATTCAAAATAAATTAAATTCCAATAACCAAATCTCAAATTCCAAACAAATTCCAATCACCAATTATCCAAATAAGAAAACCAAATATTTTTAAAATTATTTTGGGATTTCGGTCATTGAGATTTGGTTATTATTTGATTATTGGTGCTTGAAAATCGGAGATTTGACTTATTTCTTTTTCTGTCTCAATATTTTGACCACGTCATCGAGGATAATTTGAGAGAGCTCTTCTTTCGACATTAAGGGGAGATCCTTAACCTCTCCGGACGGATATAAGAGCTTCACCTGATTGGTATCCAAGCCAAAACCTGCACCTGGCTTTGTCACGTCATTGACCACAATAAAATCGAGATTCTTCTCCGTCAATTTCTTACGGGCGTTGGCCACCAGATCCTCTGTCTCTGCAGCAAATCCAACCAGGATCCGATCCCCTTTCCTCTTTCCTACTTCTTCGAGAATATCCCTTGTCTTCTCCAATTCCAGTGAAGAGTAAGATTCGGCCTTCTTCAATTTCTTTTGGCTGACCTCCCTTGGCCGATAATCTGATACAGCTGCAGCCTTGATCACGACGGAACATCCCCCCATGTGAGCCAAAACAGCCTCTCTCATCTCCTCTGCGGTTCGGACAGGAAACACCTTGATATCTCTTCTCGGGATCGAAAGGGAGGTGGGACCTGTTACCAGGATCACCTCGGCGCCCCTTCGTTTCGCCACTCTTGCCAATGCATAGCCCATTTTCCCTGAGGAACGATTCGTGAGAAATCGGACAGGATCGATCGGCTCTTGAGTCGGGCCTCCGGTGATCAGGATCTTCTCTCCCTTTAGATCCTTGGGAGACAAAAGGTCCTCAACCCTCTCCATCACCTCACTCAATTCAGCCAACCTTCCCTTTCCGTACCAATGGCAGGCCAGTTCTCCCTCTCCAGGCTCAATGAAATGGTAGCCCAACTCAACCAATCGTTGAACGTTCTTCTGGAGCACTTTGTTCTCCCACATATTGACATTCATCGAAGGGGCGAAGAGGACTGGCGCCTTTGAGGCCATTACCATGGTGGATAGGAAATCGTCAGCAATCCCATTGGCAATCTTTCCAATGATGTTGGCAGAGGCAGGAAGGATGACAATCAATTCTGCAAGATCAGCCAACGCAATGTGACCAATCTTCTTATCTTCGATCAGCGTAAAGAGGTCCGTGACTACTGAGTTGCCTGTTAGGGTTTGAAAGGTGAGAGGGGTGACAAATGCTTGAGCATTTCGGGTCATGACCACATGGACATTGGCCTCCTCTTTGACCAGAAGCCTCACAAATTCTGCTGCCTTATAAGCGGCAATCCCGCCGGTCACGCCTAAAACGATCTCTCTCCTGCTTAGCATAGATATTCGTATATCACAAAAAATGGAGATTCACAAGGATAGAAGGTGAAAACAAGACAATAGATATTGATTTTTGTGTCCATTAATTCTAAAATTCCTGCGAACCTTGCCCGGAGGGTGCGGAGGCTTGAGGCAAATTCACGCCGATACAATTATGGATGCTGTCAAGAAGTTGGTGATTCAATCCAATACAGAGTTACCTGCAGATGTCCTATCGGCCTTCGAAAAGAGTTTAGAAATAGAGGAATCGCCAATTGGTATCCAAATACTAAAGGATTTAATTGAAAATGCCAAAATTGCTTATCGGGAAAAGGTTCCTATCTGTCAGGATACAGGAATGGCGATTCTTTTTTTAGAGATCGGACAAGAGGTTCAAATCGTTGGAGGTGATCTCCATCAAGTATTATTGGAAGCAGTAAAACAGGGGTATCAAAACGGGTATTTCAGAAAATCTACTTTGGACCCCATTGAACGAGTCAATTTCGGCGACAATACTCCTCCAATTGTTCACATCGACATCGTATCTGGTGACAAGCTGAAGGTGGATGTCATGACAAAGGGATTTGGTGGTGAGATGATGAGCTACGTCAGACTGTTCGCTCCTTACATAGCAATGGAAGGGATTATGGATGAAATAGTAAAAATCGTCTCGGATGCAGGAGCCAATCCCTGCCCACCTATTATCGTTGGAGTAGGCATTGGCGGAAATTTAGAGAAGGCTGCCCTAATTGCGAAGAAATCCCTTTTAAGGAAGATTGATGAAAGAAACCCCCATCCTAAAATCGCTGAGATGGAGAGAGAATTATTGGAGAGAATCAACAAACTGGGGATTGGGCCGGGAGGATTGGGCGGAAGAGTCACTTGCCTTGCGGTTCATATCGAAACTTTTCCAACCCACATTGCCAGCATCCCGTTAGCTGTCAACATCCAATGTAACGCCCATCGCCATAAAGAGATTATTCTCTGACAAATATTATATTTTAACCGCGGTTTCGAACCCCTCAGCAATGGCCTCTAAGATTCTTCTTGGTTTGAGGGAATCTCCAATCATAAAAACTTCGGAAACCTTTCCTTTTATCTTTTCGAAAAGTTGATGATTAGGTCCCGATCCTACAGCAATGATTACTGTATCGGCACCCACCCTCTTCTCCGATCCTTTGTACTTCACGATCACCTCCTTACCTTTGATCTCCTTAGTTTCTGCTTTCGTCCAGATCCTCACACCCAACTCTTCCAACCGGCAAAGAAGTGGCAATTTGGCAATGCTTGGCATCCCACGGGCTAATTCATCCAGGATTTCAACCACCATGACCTTCTTTCCATTCTCAGCTAAATATTCTGCCAACTCAAGGCCAACCTGCCCACCTCCAATGATCACCACTGAATCACCTACTTCGGACTTTGCAAGAAGAACATCCTTAGCCAGAACAACATGGTTCGATCGGATACCGGGGATTGCGGGGATAATGGGTTCTCCACCGATTGCAACGACAACGGCATCCGATTTTATCTTCTCTATTACATCGGGCTCGATATTTTCCCCTGTCTGGATCATTACTCCAGCTTTTCTTACACTATCAACCAAATATTGCTTCAATTTGACTATGTCCTTTTTCCCCGGTGGAATGGAAGCCACTTTCAACTGTCCACCCAGCTCAGGCTCTTTCTCATAGAGGATCACCTGATGCCCTCTCTCTTTCAGAACTTTGGCCACCATAAGACCTCCCGGTCCTCCTCCAACCACTATGATTTTCTTCCTCTGCTGACTTGGGGCGATCTGAATCCCCCCTTCCCTCGCTGCCAAAGGATTGACGGTACAGGCGATCGGCTCATCTCGATCAAGGACATTCTGAATGCAACCTTGACAGCAGAAGATGCAAGGAACGATCTCCTCCTTTCGTCCTTCCATCCCTTTTAAAGGGAGATATGGATCAGCTATAAGGGGTCTTCCCATCGCAATCAAATCGGCCTTTCCCTCTTTAAGGATCCTTTCTGCCAGATCGATATCTCCAATCTTATTAACGGC
>Ga0315310_10001439_pt1 | contig 15019 bp, 14 predicted proteins | sample TDP5_MG_FD_203630 | JGI IMG/M metagenome (GOLD analysis project Ga0315310, IMG submission 203630) | Freshwater sediment microbial communities from Lake Towuti, South Sulawesi, Indonesia - TDP5 | ecosystem: Environmental > Aquatic > Freshwater > Lake > Sediment | place: Indonesia: South Sulawesi... | reverse complement strand
AAATGAAACAATACCTTTGGAAGGGCTTTGTGAGGAGAGGTACGGTCGAGTTCTGTGTTACCCAAGGTATGACCTGAAGGAGTTGAAGCTACGCCTCAGGGAGTTAAGGAGGCTCGGCGTGAAAGCGATAGAATTTGCTGGAGGGAAAAGGGCCTTTGACACGCCGGTTCTGGGTAAGGGTTGCGTGGGCATCGTTGTCTCAGCCCAAACGGAGGATAAGGGGAAGGCTGCGTTGAAGATTCGAAGGGTCGATGCGGATCGGGCTGGGATGCAGCGTGAAGCGGAAATGCTGGGAAGGGCAAACATCATTGGTGTTGGACCCCGCCTGCTTAGAGCTACTGAAAACTTCCTTCTCATGGAATTTGTTGAGGGGACGCTGCTTCCCCAATGGGTTGAGACGCTGAGGGGTAAGGGAACCAGAGCTAGGATACGCCGAGTCCTGCGGGGGGTTTTAGAACAGTGCTGGAGGCTGGACGAGGCTGGCTTGGATCACGGGGAACTAAGCAGAGCCCCAAAACACCTCATCATAGACGCATACGACAACCCCCACATAGTGGACTTTGAAACCGCCAGCACCACTCGAAGAGTGTCTAACGTCACCTCCATCTGCCAGTACCTCTTCCTGGGGAGCCAAGCAGCGAAAACGATAAAGAGGAAGCTTGGAGAAATCAGCAAAGAAGAATTGATTAATACTCTGAGAAACTACAAACAAGAACGCACACGAGAAAAATTCGAAGAAGTTCTAAGCGTCTGTGGGCTCCATAAGGTTTAGAAGGGAAAACAGCAAAGTTGATTATGCTGTCGGGGTCGTGGTCGAGCTTGGTCTAAGATTCGCGCCTTATTGTCCTTCTTTGTCTTTTCCATCTTCATCCTTCCTTACAATCGAAGTAGTTAAGCATACCTGAACAGGTTACATTTAAAATCCTTGGTGAATTAATTTATAACGGTTAGAACCTTAGAGTATCTTTCCCTTAGTATCTACGATAAAGCTGGGCTACGAGTGTTTAGCGATTAATTAATAACCAGCGGATCACTTTCAGCAATCAAAATAGATTGAAGCACCACATTTCTTACAACTTCTCTTTAAATAACTAATTAGACCGATGCTGATTGTCCCTGGACCCGGTCGTCCTTGTACTACATATTCATATTTAATGTCTTGATAAGTGACCTCTCCACACTCGGGGCATTTAGGCTTGTCTGAAGGCATAATTCATAATTAACTTTAGCCTTCAGATAAACCTTTTTAACAACGAAGAAATTATTTAAAATTGATATGAAATGACTGCTACAATAACGCTCTCTTGTCCTCAAGGCATTGTTTTGGCGACGGATCGGAAGATCACATACACTGATCCGGACGGTAATGTAGTTGATTATGAACCACAACTTGTAGACAAGATCTATAGGTTTTCAAAGGTGGGTGCTGGTGCTTCATGTTGGGGGCTATATTGGGGGCACAATTTTGGTTCCAGCACCATTTTAGAAATTTTGAAAGAGTTCGAAAATACTATGGTTGAAAATAAAGACGATGTCAACATCATATCGGAAAAATTAAAGTCGTATCTACAAGCTCGATTCCCAGAGATCAAAAAACAGGTGGGAATACATCTCGCCGGATACTGTAGAGGCAGTGGCGACGATCTTTATCCTCAACTAAGACATGTGTTTCATGAAACTTGGAATAATCCTGGCGAATTTGTAAACGAAAATTCCAATCAGGAATATCATTTGGAAAACGGCACAAAGCGAGTATATCCTTACACTCCATTCATTTCTCTATTCAATGGAGATAACACTGTTGCGAATATGTTTTTCAATTTTCTACCTACCGTCTATCCTAAAAGGGAGCGCCAAATCATACTAGATCTAATGAACTTGGATGAGTGTATACAACTTGCTAAACTAATCATTAGGACAAGTAGCGATATTTTGGGTTTCTTGACCGAAATAGATAAAAAAATAGAAAAACCGGAAGTTAAAGGGCTCATGGTCGCAAAGATAACCAAACAAGATGGTTTCCAGTGGGTGGAATGAATCTAATATAGCGCCCTCTTTTCAAAAATTAGTGGTAGCGTTTTAGTAGTAGAAGGTTGTTTTGAAAAAGAAATCGAGTACTGCTTAGTTTCTAGTCCTTTTTACCTCAGGGGCTTGTTGGCACCTTCTTTTGTAATAATCACATGTTCTCGTCCTGACATTTTGCCACGTGGCTACTCCAATGCTAACCTTATCTGGTGCTACACGACACACCAACTTTAGGAAGGGGCACGCGACTCTCATTTATACTCTCCTTTAATCCTATTCTCTGAGAGAGAAAAAGTTGTATCTTATTAAAAAGTTTAACTATTACACCAAAACGTAAATTTAAAAGCATCGTTGCTCTAGTTTAGGTAAAAAGGAGTCCCCTCCGTTAACGAATCTTCCTTGCTCTTAACATTATACAAGATCGAATTAAACAAATAATCAAAGAATTGGTTTCAATGAACATAGAAGCCATAAAAGTACTCATTAAGAGACAAGAACAAGACCGTCTAGCTATCTGTTATTTGTTTCACGTGAAACATTCCGCCAACTTTGCAGGCTTTATACGAGCAAAGATGCTGTTAAAGGCTTATATCTATTTTGAGTAAATAAACTAATGGTTGTTAGATTGCTTATTGTTGATGGTGTTAAGTACAAACTTTGGACACCTAAAAAAGAGTTGGAAGAATTTGAACCCATAGTGAAGAAAAACGTCAAGGACATTTTTGGTGAGAATTCGATATATTTTGACCTTAAACAAAAGCTAACTTCCAGAGCAGGTGTAGGCTCGATACCTGACGGATACGTGATTACACTATCTGATCCGCCTCAATGGTATGTTATAGAAGTAGAACTATCGACTCATCCCCTCTACGATCATATTGTTCCACAATTAAGTAAATTCATTCATGGAATCAAGACCTATGAAAGCCGTAGAGGAATTACTGAAGCTCTCTATGAAGAGATAAAGTCGGATGTTGTCCTCGAAGCTCTTGTTAAAAAGAGGATTGGCTCAAGTGAGATCTATCGTTTCCTAACAAACCTGGTTTCAAGTCCTCCAATATTAGCTGTTGTAATTGATGAGAAGACTAAAGAATTGGAGGAGGTTTGTAATAGCCTTCCGCCCATCGAGAAACGCATCGTAGAGTTTAAGATTTTTGAGAGGATAGATGCTGGCATAAAAAATGCCTACCTATTCGAGCCCTTATATAAACCGATGGTAAAGAAAGCTCCTGAGATTCCTATAACAATCCCAAAAGAGTTTCCCGTTATTTCAAGGGAGGAATTGGCATCGTTAAAGGAAGGAAAGGTTGTAATTTGTCCTTCTAAGCCAGAAGGCGTTAATTTTTTGTTGCAGTATAACGCATGGGGCTTTGTTAGGATTAGAAGAGAACCTGAATACTTTGCACTGTATGTATCACGTCCTGAATCAAGGATTTCATTTTTCGGAGAGGTTAAAGAAATTCTTTATCCTAAAGATCCCGGCTCACCTATAACGGAAGAAGAAGCCCGTCGGTACAAAGAATTCAAAGAAGGGAAAAAGGTGATTGTTCTAAAGCCTGAATCTTTAAGGAGATTGGATAAAGGAATCCCTAAAGGAACACTAAAAAAGGTTCTTCAGGGTCTAAAGTATGTTACACTCAGCCAATTCATAAGTGCTAAAACATTAGATGATCTTTAGTGAAATCATTACAGTTTTGGAGAGTGTTTCTGGACGAAAGTGCCTTCCAGTAGACAAGAATGGATTGAATACTTAGTTAGGCAGAAAGCGGTTCCTGTTTGGAGTGATGAGGTAGAAGGAAATGTTTACTTTAGAAGATTAATAAGACCTACAAGCAAAGCTGAGGAACTCGTTTGGGGAAAACATATTCTGGGCAAGAAAGCAAGGCAAAGGGTAGCAGAAATTCTAGGAATAGTGACAAAAGCAGATTGTAAAATGGTCAGAGATTTAATAAAAGAAAGAATCTTTGGTTAACAAAGTTACCGATGGACATCAAGATAATTATCGAAATCGAAAGAGAAAAGATAAAAGAAAAGTCGAATAGTAGGTCTCCCTCCTAAAATATTATTGACTCATTGGAGATTCAAGATTGAATGAAAGCCTTAATTCGATTGTAACTTAAATCCGCATTCATTCATTAATGGACAGCTGGTGCATTGTGGTTTAACTTTACAATATGTTTTTCCCAGCTTGTCGATCAATGCATGGAATTCCTTATAGACTTCTAAATCTTTAGGGAGGTTACTTTCAAAGAAACCTCTCAGTCTCTCATATTTTAGGTCTTTAATTCCTAGACATTCACATAACCGTATGGTGTAGGCGTCTATTGGGAAAGTAAGTCTGTCAGCAGCATACAACAAGATAGAATCTGCGGTTTCTGGTCCAATACCCTTTAACGATAACAATTCTTCCCGGATTTCTTCTGTTGGTTTACTGAAAAATTTATCTAGGGAACCGTACTTTCCGAGGAGATACCTTGAAAAGTTGTTTATTCTCCTTGCTTTTTGTCTGAAGAAATTCAGGTGTCGTATTAATGCCTCGATTTGATTTAACGATGCTGTAGCAAGGGAATGAGGATTTAACAGCCCTCTACTCTTCAGGTTTTCTATGACACGCTCAACGCTTCGCCAGTTTGTCTGTTGAATTAGAATCGCTCCAACTATCACTTCAAATCTCGTTTCAGCTGGCCACCAGTGCTGTTTACCAAAATACTTCAATAACTTCTGATAAATTTGAATAGGGTTCATATAAGATCTTCTTAAAAATTCAGTCAAACATACATGCTATTTCGTAAAGCTTATGAATCCTTCAAGTCCCTCGGCCTTACTAGTTTCAAATATTTTTAGCACTAGACCGTTTATATCATCAAGCTTCTCGCTTAGTTCCTCTTTGATCGTCTTCCTAATATATCCTATTGATTTGTACTTTTTTGTCAATTTGGGTAGTAATCGCTTCACCTCTACAGTACACTGTTTGCAAAGTTCAGAAAGCCTCTCATGAACTGGGTTATTAGAATCAAACTTGGGAATGGTAATTTCAAAAGGTTTTTTATGTATATCACGAGGACCAAATAATCCTCTTGACTGAGCTGGTTTTATTGCTTCATCTATAATATTTGAGTTTAGTATTGCTGACAAGTAGTAGGCTTCATCTTCATCGTCTGTTTCGTAGTTGTAGAGTTTGTGATCTATAATAATCCCGTGGAGTTGCATTTCTATATCATTTATAGAAATGATTGGCTTTCTATTTTCGACAACTGCTGAAACTAGATATGTTCCTGAGGTATTATAAATCACCCTATATTTAATCTTGGGATTTTGCCTACTCATACCCATTTGACGATCAAGTCTCTCGTAGATTGTCATTCTCTTAGCTTTTTCGCCTCTTCTTTTTTCCCACTCCTTTTCCGCTTGTTCAAGCCATTTTCCAAGATTTAGAAGCCCTCTTATTCTTGCTTCTTCTGAATTAATCAAACGATATCCGTTACCACTTGGTCTAATTGGAGAGACGATGATAAGTGGGTCTAGGCAACCAAAGGGAACGATTTCTGAACCTGTTAAGACGCCATATAGAAAATCAGATTCCACGTTGCCTTCAAGAGCTAAATCTTTATAAGGTTCCTTCGCTAGCCTTATGGCTCTTTCCGACGTTTTAATGTAAGGTGTTTGTAAGTTCATTCCGAACCTCGGGTGTGAAATGATATCTATGAACCAGAATTGCCTAGGGACTATGGTTGCACCTTGATAAATTTTGTTGTAATATGCGCTTTTTCTTTTGGGGATTTGTAAAACTTTTTCTGTTAAAAAGCTTCTTTCACCAATCCCTCCAAGATAAATGTTAGTTTCATGTTTACTAATGTAATTCTCAGCTTCTTCCAGCTTACAGTTTTTCTTGGGCAACTTCCCTGAAAAGACAAGTACCTTAACCGGGTATTTTACACTCTTTCCTTTCTCAGCAATGAAGACGCTTGAAGGCACATTAAACAATGGTTCTACATTAAGCAAGTCCAATATTTTGTCAAAGCCTAATTTTGGAGCAAAAACACCTTTCCTAAAGTTGTCATGTTGATCCGCCGGAAAGACGCTTCTAGGCATTACGAATCCAATAGTTCCATTATCTTTTAGATACAGATCTGATGTTCTGGCAAAAAACAATGTGGCGAGTTCCATATGGGTCATGAGTTCCGCCTTATCTTCTGGGAGAAGCTGATATCGATCTATTATCAACCTTTTGAGCTCTTCCTGATAGTCAGTGCTTCTAACGTATCTATATGATAACCATGGTGGATTTCCTATTAAAATATCGAATTTTTTGGCTCTAGAAAAGAAGAACAATGGTTTAAACAAGTTCTTCAATATAAATGCCCAAATAGTGTCTTTCCCTTCCTTCTCAAGTTCACTCATGATGAGCGCACTCTTAAAAAGCGACTTAACAACACCTCTTGCTAGCTTAGGGCTCTTTTCAAGAATTTTAGACAATTTTTCAGATCTTAATTTTATAAAATTCTTGAATGTGGTTTCGTCACATTCAGTAACACTCTTCACATAATCTCTTAAGGCTTCCATTACCTCATCATGGACCTCAGCATTTTCAGCTACTATACTCGGAATTAGGAAATTTGTACCTTTTGATGCGCTTACTACATAAACAACTACTCCTTCCTCAAGCGTTTTAACTCTAGTTGGAAGTCTTATCGAGTCGGCCATATATACGGGGACAGCTACCTTGCCCCTCCTATATTTTGTAATGATATCTCCAAGTGCTAGGAGAAAATTAACTTTGGTCGTAATAACAGCTAGCGGGTGAATATCTATTCCAGCGGTATTTGTTAGAATATGATTTAAAAGGTCTTCACCTGATCGTGTACCATATAGCGTCTTCTTTTTGAACCTTATAGTTGCAGCCAAGAAAGTTCCAGATCCACATGCAGGGTCTAGAACACTCGCTTCTGGATGTTTCTCTAACGCTTCTTTCACTATCGATTCTGCTAACCAGTCAGGAGTATAATACTCTCCCAAATCATGCCTCTCTTTCGGATCTACCAGTTCCTGATATAGCCCTTTTAAAACATCTTCCTCAAGCTTTGTCAGATCATATCTCTTTAGTCCTCTAAGTAAATCCATGATGAATTTTAAACCATAATCTTCTATGGTTTCTTTAAGTATCCAAGAGAAGAAGTCTTCCTCTAAAAAACCGTATATACCCCATTCCCTAAAAACTTCTCCCGAAATTACTTTCTCCACCTCATCTGAAGACGGTAGTGCTGCACCGGAGTAGAACATGTAAGCCATTAATTTGGCTAGAGTTGCTAAGTAAGTATGCGTAAGAAAAAGGTCTTCGCTTTCAACTCTGCTGCCATATACTATCTCTAGGTATTTAGCCCACTCGTTATAAAGAGTCTTAGCTCCGGTTTCTTTGATATTTTTCCAAGCATCCTTTAAAACACTAGTTGAGATTTTGTATAACGGACTAATAGAGCCAAAATCTTTAACGAATTCTTCGGTGGTGGGCGGTATTAGTGTTCTATATAGGAGGTACCTATCCAACCACACGTAAGCCCAGTCAGCACCTTGTTTATGATACATATCTTCCAGATTACACTTATCGACTTCTTCTAGCACGACATCATTAGAAGTAACTTTCTCTCCAAATGGAACCGGAGTTCTTGGTCTATAAACCCGGAAGTTTATTCCATCACAAGCTACTGTCAACCATTCAACTCTGTGAAGTTTACCACTCCATAGAATTGCCACGTACTTTTTTAATTGGCTTTCAGCCTCTTTAAGTTTGGTTTCAGTTAAATCAGATTCGAACTCAAATATCAAGTTACCAAGAAGGACGTCTATTCGACCAGAAACTATAACAGTTCCTCTATATACCCTAACACGTTTCTCCAATTGTGGGTAAAGTCTTTCAGCATAATCCACATTTACCCCCTTGAAAACATCCCTAACGAAACTAAGAAAGAGGTGTGTTTTAGAAGGCTCACTAACCGCTTTTAAAACATTTGACAGATAGTCAATTAATTTCTCTTCAAATTGCGAGGACAAGATTTACCTACACCTACTGTGAAAACATTAAACTTCCTATTTTATTAAGGTCACTATATAAATGTGGTAAGCCTTTCTTATTTATTTTAGTTCGTTCCTAAAAGGAGTTAATAGCAATGTAGTATAGTTTGAGAAGTGATTTATGTTGTCTAAGCAGATGCTTGAGGATCTTCTCAACGTTTTTGAGAAAGAGTTCCCTGAGGCAGAGCTTCTTAGGCCAAGATCCATAAAACTAGATCAGTTCACCTACATCAACGATGAAGAGGTCGCGACAAAGGGGATGAAGTAGAGCTTGATGAAACAGCTGTTTTAGAGAAAACGGTAGAGGCTGCTTATGATGCTAAATCTATTCAAGCATCATAAAAGAGAAAATGATGCAGTTGACAAACCAAATTCCCAAAGAGTATGTTACGGAATTAGTCATAATGGCTGTTGAGAGGGTTTTTAGAAACTGTGCTTACTTCAAGGTTCGGAGAGCTAAGCCATACTACCCTCTTATTAAGCATAGGGTCTCAGAAAACTATACTTGCGGCAGGTTCAAGCCCAAGCAGACCTAGAATGCACAATCTACATAAATGAATTTTGTAAAGATCGACTTACGGATCTGGGTATGGTCTGTCTGTAACTAGTTGATGTAGAATAAAGGAAAATCCATGTTCCGTAAGGAACGATTCACTATGTACAGCTATGCAATAATGGATGTTCTGTTGTTTGCAGAAGGGCAATAATTTACTAAATAGGCCTACATAATACTGCTCACTATAATTTCTCAAGATTGTTTCAGGAATTCCTTTCTTAATGTATGGAGACCATTTCCCAAACTCGAACAGGTTAACGTAAGGTTTCAAGGCAAGAATTATCTCGAATGGATTGCTTTCGTTACATGGCATTATAGGCTCGATACTACAGTAGGTTGAAACTCCCTCACGCTTTAAGGTTTCCAAAGCTTTACATCTGTCTTCTATAGGAGATGAATAAGGTTCCAAAATATCCTTTAACTTTCTATCTAATGTTATTACGGTGAATCCAACTCTACAATTCTGATATGATTTAAATAGGTCTAAGTCTCGGAGTACATTGGCATTCTTAGTTAAAACAGTGAAAGGAAGACCGTTCTGAGTTAGTACTTCTAAAACGCGCCTAGTTATTTCGTACCTCAGTTCTAAGGGTTGATAGGCATCGCAGATGGAGCATACAAAGATGTCCTTTATAGTTATTTCTTTACGCAAGATTTTCTTTACATTCTCCTTTACCCACTTCAGCACTTGGAATCTAGGCTTAGGTTTAATCCACTTGGAATACGACATTCTCCTTATTGGCCTACCATAACAATACAAACATCCATGTTCACAGCCGTTGTAACAGTTAATGCAATATTCAAAGCCTGTTCCGCTGGGTTTAATGGCCTTCATTCATTTTCGCCTTCTATCTTTCTTCTTTTGCTTTCTCCGTATTCAGTATCCTTTCCAGATTTAACGACATAAATGCTGATTTGGCTGGAAGCTCAAACCAATCCTGATTCTATTTGGCGGTATAGGTTCTGTAAAGAAGATTTCCCGGTACATATCGAAAACTCTGAATCCTCCACCATTAATGGTTTCACTTCTTACTTTCAACATATGTTTCATACCTTTGACGTCCACTTTTAAAACGACTGGTTCTCCATCAAATTTTTGTGCTGCAACAAGAGCAAAGAATTCTGCCGCGTACATACTGTCCGTTGCCGTACCATGACTCTTCAAGCTAGAAGAAACCTTGGCAGACACTTTAGATTAGATCTATCACTTCAAGTAAGAGAGCCATTACCAGGGAATAATCCTTTTAGAGTCTGATAGATTAGAAGCTTCCAAAAGCCTGAAGAGCGTGGCAAACTATTTCCTGGGAATAATAGTATACCAGAGACAGAAAGCTAACTAGTGTAGAAGCTAAATTTGGGTGTTATAAGTTACATAGAACCGTAGAAAGCTAAGGGAATACAGACATTTATGACATAAGGGAACATTCCCGGGGAATGGCCAGGACAGACATAAAAAAAGGGATGTAAGAGTTATTTCCTCTTACGAAATACTTGCAACCCAGTGTATTCTGTAACTTTCTCAAATCCCTATTTCACCAGCTGGACTATTTCCTCTAAGTTCCTAGCTACTTTACAGGCGTATTCCTCAGAGTTAAAGTATACCAGTTGAGTGTATAGCAGTGTCGTTTCTATCTTCTTATGACCCATCTGCTGCTTAGTGTAGAGAATGTCTTTAGTCTTATGGTAGGTCATTGTAGCATAGTAGTGTCTTAGATCGTACAGCCTTATCCTCCTTAAATGTGGTTCATTCAGCTTCCTAGCAGTTCTGTTCCTGTACTTCCTCCAGATTTTGCCAATCCATTCAGAGTGTGGGAATGGTTGATTACTCTCGTACTTAGCTAGGTACAGCCTTAGCATGGCCAGCGTCTTAGCCTTAAGCTTGAACACCCTACTAGCATCGTTTTGAAACCCTGGATGTACAGGGTGCCTTTCTCCAGGTCAATGTCTCTCAGTGTAACGTTGTGTAGTTCATAAGCCATAATTCCAGTTTCTTTCAGTAGTGTGAAGATTGTAGCGTACTTCTGACTGGCACTAGCAATTATCTTGTCTATGCCTTCAGTAATGGGGATTCTAGGCAGCTTCCTTTCATACCTGTACTTAGGCTTGACCCAGGTTAGACCATTTGTCTTTACGTAATGATCGTATACTTTCACAAATTCATTTTTGTAGCTGTTAGCGCATTTCTTGTTAGCTATGAAATTCTTTACGTCTTCTGGATCGTCTAAATCACAATGCTTTGCTAAATGCTTCAAACGATTAGCAGTAGCCTTGATTGTTCCTTCTGCTCTTCCGAGATTTTTAAGTTTAAATAGTGTCCTAACGATATTACCTTTCACTGAGGGTCGTAGTCCAGGCTGTTGGGGTCGTGGTCGAGCTTGGTCTAAGATTCGCGCCTGGGGCGTGCGAGGTCCGGGGTTCAAATCCCCGCGACCCCACCAAGCTTCTTTTCCAAAAACAGGCAATTTTTGAGGATTCTCATCAGAATTGAGCTCGATTCGCGAAGATTGTTTTGCAAGCATCTAATAGATGTTCGGCAATTTCGCGGCAGGGTTTGAACCTTGGGGGTAGTGTTGGGTTAGGTTTAAAACTTGGTTTAAATTCTCGGAATTTTGAATCGATCTAGAGATATGGTCGGGGGCTCACTGCAAGGCGCAGAATGGCGGAGGTTGTGCGCCATAATCAGCAGAGACATCTTCCGTACTTCTCTTTTTATGTTTTTGGGCGCAGCTGAATCAGCATCTAGCTAAGTCGCACTGCTTGCAGGATCTATCGCAAAAAGGTAGAACACAAAAGCTGCAACGATACCTATCGCTCCAAGAACACTTCCTAAGCCCTCGTAACCAAATGAAAGAAGCATTGACCCTCCCATTGCGGTGCCAAAAGCAGATCCCACGTTCAAGGCTGCGGTGTCTAGGGACATTGTTGTCCCACGGAATCTCGGAACTTGTTCAAGGGTCAAGTTGTTGGCCGCTGAAGCCACCATGCCAAAAAACCAACTGGCAACCAGAATCAATGCTACAGAAAACCACAGATCTGGTGCGGAAACATAGCAGATTGTAAATATGCCTGCCAAGAACGCGGTCAAGACTGTTAAGGTTTTCCTTCCAAATTTGTTCACAAGTGGCCCGGTGACCAAGCTACCTAGAGTATAGCATAGAGCTGCTCCTAAAATTACAATGGATGCGAAGCCTGCTGGCATCAAGAACTTCTGCCTAACGAACGACGCCCCATAAAACAGGAGTGCCACAAAAGCAGCCGAACGAAGCGCATCGCCAACTAGGCAAGCAACTGCAGATCTATTTGATAACACATCTGTAAAACTTCTTAGATAGATCTTTCCACTTGCTGAGGGTTCGCGACTACGCGAAGCTGATGGCACGCCGATAAAAGTCAACAAGAGACTTGCCAAAAGAATAGGTATCACGAAGCTGGCCAGAGTATAGCGCCATCCACTGAAGCCTGCGATTGTAGCAATCATTGGGGGTCCAATGACATATGACAAGGCTCCGCCTGCAACAATCCAGCTAATTGCACCTGCCCTTCTTGCCACGGGGAGGTGCTCTCCAATCAATGTAACTGCCATTGGCGAGATCATTGCCCACCCTAAACCGCTCAGAGAATAAGATATTAGCATCATATTGAAATCCCAAGCCAAGAAGCAACCTAGAGCCGAAATACACATGAAGAACAATCCTGCAAGAAGCAATAACTTATGGTTAAACCGAAGACTCAGAATACCCATCAACAACGCGAAGATAAAGGCGGCAATAGAATAGGAAATATTGATCTGCCCCATCACCCCGACAGAAACGTTGAATGTGTTCCCGATGTCGACTAAGAGTAGTGATACTAGAACTGCCAAAGGACCTGCAGCGAAGTTTGAGGCGACTAAAGAAGGAAGAAACAATTTTCGCAGGTAATCTCTCTTCTCAGTTTGACCCATCTCATCATCCATATCTTACGACAACCTCCATACTCCTAAATTCCAGTGTATCTTCTCACTATTTAAATCAAAACTGCAAGCAGTACACTTATCAAGTAGAACATGGACTACACAAGCCTCAAAGCAATAACCGTCAATAGTCTCTTAACTCAACATGTGCCTCATCTAACTGTGATACCACTATCGAGACCAGATTTCTTGGAAACCAAACGCCTTTAGTACCTAGAGTTTATCTAGGGAGATACGAATTCAACGTAATAGTGCGGGGGAAGAGATTTGAACCCCTAATCCACGATGCCTCAACATGGGGAATTTAAACGAGTGTCTAAATCTACTTGACCCCACCAGAAAAGCTTCACGCCATCCATGTCGGTGACGTAGTAAAACATGGCTTCAATTAAGCTTTTAGTCTCTTGAAAGGTTCGTGCAACCCTGCAAGTGAACTGGTCGCCGTCGAAGTTCACAAGATGCGTATAGATTAAAGTACTCTGGATGCTTTTGTGCCTAAGGTGCTCCTTCATGTGTAAGATGTCTTTAGTTCGATGGTATTCCATAGTAGCCTTCTAACGCTGCAGAGTGTGAAGAGTGAACTTCTCAATCCGCCTGTTCTGTAGCTTATAGGCTAATGAAATGCCCAAGGGTATCTCTCGGCAATCTCTTAAACATAGCAACGAGTTTTCAGTCATCCTTCTTAAGAGCCTAGGATCACCCCCTTTCTCTGGAGTAACCTCACAGATAGATTTAAATATGACATATGTTATGTGATTTGAAGAATCTGAAATAAACACAAACTGATTGATGGGATGAGTGGTTGAGGGAAATGCCTGAGAGAATCCTTTATGTGACTGGCGTAACCTCGCGGTTTCAGACAACTGTACCTAAACTGGTCAGAGAACTCCTGAAAGTTTCAAATGAGGACAGACTTGTTTGGATACACGAAAATGGAGAAATAAAGGTCAGGAAGGCTTAGGTCAAGACGCTATTCCTCCATAACTTATGTTGTAGCTTCTCCTTATATACGCTGGAACGACCTAGGCTGGGTATTCATTTACGGATACTCTAGGCTGAAGGATTAGAAAAGATTTCTATTTGTTACTTAAGCTCGCTTCATGTAGACGTGATTTTCAGATAGAGAAAATAAATCCTAAAACTCAACGATAAGGTTAAATACTGCTTCAAAGAAAAAAAGAGGCTACGGAGGAGGTTGGATGGTAAATCCCGAGTTAGCTGTAGCGCCTATGCATCGCGTATGCAAGAAGGCCGGCGCAGACAGGGTGAGTGAAGCAGCGGCAAAGGAGTTGGCAAAGGTACTCGAAGACATCGGCATCAAGATCGCAAAGGAAGCCATCGACTACGCCATGCATGCGGGAAGAAAGACCGTTAAAGAAGAAGACATCGAGATAGCCGCAAGGAAGGTCCTCGGCAGGTAACTACATATTACGTCTTTCGTCTCAGAATTCGAAAAAGAAAACCGCTGGTTAGAAAATACTTCACATTCTGAACAAAATAGCGGTAGGTAGACCAGTTAAGAGAGTCACCACCTAAATCCATTAATATTTCTTGAGACAGCGTGTACCAGTTGCATGAATGAATGGCCGGATTTTGCGAGTAGACTTATCAAAGCGAAAGGTGAGGGCTGAAGAGTTCGATTCAGATTTTGCTTTAAGCTTCCTGGGCGGAAGAAGCTTCTCTGTCAAGATTCTCTGGTAGACCCAAAAAGGCAGCGGAAGAAATATGAAGGGATCAATCGATCTAACCTGCTTCTTTACTTTTTGAACTTAACTTTGCGATCGTTTTTTCTATCTCCTCTTTGCTCACGCCTTTCACGATCTCCTGCATTTCCTTGATTTTGGATGCGAACTTCTCGCCCTCAGCGGCGGTGAACCATGCTAATTGTAGCCGATCTTTGATCAATCCCAGCCTCTCCATCTTCTTCCACAACTTTTCGACTCTTCTCTTGGTCTGGTAGTTGGCGTTTATATAGTGGCAGTCGCCTAGATGGCAACCAGAAACCAGCACGGCAGCCGCTCCCCTGGCAAAGGCCCGCTCCACGAATTTCGGGGCCACCCTCCCTGAACACATGGTTCGAATTATGCGCACGTTGGCCGGATACTGCATTCTACTAACCCCGGCAAAGTCCGCACCCGCGTAAGAGCACCAGTTGCAACAAAAAGCCACGATCTTCTTGCCCGCGTCTTGCTCAGTCGCGGCATCGATTTGGGCGTAAATTTGGTCGTCGGTGAAATGTTGCATCAGTATTGCATCAAATGGGCACTCTGCACCACAAGTGCCGCATCCGGCACACGCGGCCTCTATTATTTCCGTCTTTTTCATTTCTTTGTCCACGGTGATCGCGTTGTAAGGGCAGACCCTTGCGCAAAGGCCACATGCCGTACAGTTTTCAACTATTAACCTCGGTGTGATCG
>Ga0315310_10001436_pt1 | contig 15048 bp, 16 predicted proteins | sample TDP5_MG_FD_203630 | JGI IMG/M metagenome (GOLD analysis project Ga0315310, IMG submission 203630) | Freshwater sediment microbial communities from Lake Towuti, South Sulawesi, Indonesia - TDP5 | ecosystem: Environmental > Aquatic > Freshwater > Lake > Sediment | place: Indonesia: South Sulawesi... | reverse complement strand
CTGACGAAATTGAGTCGAAATTGCATGAACACCCGGCAGTAATGGAATGTGCTGTCGTAGGGGTTCGAGATCCCGTTGTAGGTGAGACGATAAAAGCCTTCGTAGTTTTAAATAGCGAATATGATGGCAAAGTAACCGAGCAAGAGATCGTTCAATGGGCGAAGAAAAAAATGGGACCAATGAAGTATCCAAGAGCTGTTGAGTTTCGCGAAAGTATACCAAAAACTTTGGTTGGGAAGCCCTCTAGAAGACTTCTAAGGGAAGAGAGTTCTAAATAAATTGGAAAGAAAATTGAAGTTGGTCCTCCAAAGTCCGCTCGTCTGTTTTTTTCAGTGACCTACAAGTTTTTTGGCCTTTTTTGAGGCTTCCGCTGTTATTGGAGAACCACTTACGAAGTCCGCTATCTTTCCGTATTTCATCAATTCATCAAAACCGCCTTTTGTCTTGAATCTTCTCGTCACCAAGTATTTCATTGGTGATTTTTCAAGAACAATAATGTCGGTTAAGACTTTTCTCTTGCCTATTAATTCGAGGTCTGTCTTGGGGGCTTCTTCCTCCGCGTATTTTTTTACGGTTAGGTTCGTTGTATCGAATAAGATAACACATTCGCCTGGAATTCTGAAACCCACTTTCTTACCAAATTCCTTGCTGAACTTTGTGCCCTCAGGATTTTCCGAAACCGCCTTCGCCAAAGCGTCTAATATGATGAAGATAGGATCGTTTTCTTCTGGCATGTGGCATCACCAAACCTAAGTTAACCGATCTACTATGTCGTAAGTTCACATAAATTTTAGGGCTTGCATTTAAGGGGTTAAGGTTAAAAAGATGTAAAACGTCAATACCTTGGGGACAAAAGTGTCTTTGCCCTGGTACAAAAAATCCGCGGAACCCCAACCTGTTCAGTCCAAATCCACTGAGCCATACACGGGTATAACTCGATTTCAATGTCCACAGTGCGGTTCTTTGTCAACAAAACCTATCCGAGAAGAACCGGTTGTCACAGGAACCTTCGTGATATTCTCTTGCCAAAAATGCGGAAAAGAATTTGGTAGATTCGTGGGCAAACCGTAATTCCGCTTACAATCGGCCGTTGAGGCAATCGTAACAGTTTATTTCTAACTATTTTGCTTCTTTGTATTTCGGGTGGCCTGGTGGGTAGTATGGCTGGAAATCCGCAAAAGCTGAAAATCGTTGTAAAGCGGTAACATCACCTTTTATAGTTAGTTCTCCGGAGAAATACTTCTCCATAAGACTTACTTCTTGTGCAATTTGTCCAACATAATCGTCACTTGTCATGGTTACTATGGCTGTAGCAGGCACTGGTTGGCCAGTTATTGTCTCATGCTTCGCTAGTTTGCCCTCTTCTTCAAATTCAAAGTAGTATCCCATATTAAGGTCCTTTAACCAAAATTCAACTGAAAAGGCGGGCCAGTCTTCACCAACCTCAACGCCAGCCATCTTTTTTATTCGTTCCAGCGAGTGCTCATGACAAGCGTCACACATTTCCTTCGTAGCCATTCCCAAACCTCACATGCTTACATGCGCTTGTATTATTTTAAATTTTTTGCAGCAAGACTTTTGCAGATGCTGGTTTAATATGAATTAAGGGATAGAAAGCCTTTAGAGAATTTAGACAATAAATTTTCAGGAAAGTCATAAAATGTTTTGAGCGGTGTCCTCATGGAATGGCGATACGTTGATCTTAAGTTAGAAGACCCATACACTTGCATGGCCACTCATGAAGCCGTTATGAGGGCACGAGCTGAGAATCTTGTTCCCAACACGTTGATACATGAAAGGTACAACTGTGAATGCGTTTTCATAGGGTATAACCAAATCCCCCAAGAGGACCTTCGTCTAGAGGTATGTAAGGCCTTAAAAATTAAGATTGTTAGGCGCATTACTGGCGGAGGAGCAGGGTACATGAACCCTGAACAGCTTAATTACGCATTCATCGCTGATGAAAGAACTCCAAAAATACCTATGGACGTCAATTTATGTTATGAAATTATCTGTAAAAGCATCATAAAAGGACTGCAATATCTAGGCTTAAACGCTCGCTATGCCCCTTTTAGCGATGTTATCATCAACGATGCGAAAATATCAGGTAATTGCCAAACAAGATGCAACGGAGTTGTTTTACAGCACGGCAGCATACTCGTTGATTTCGACGTTAACACAATGTCTAAAATAATAAAAGGCCCTGAGGAAAAACTAAGGGCGAGGGGGGTTGTCTCTCCCAAGAAGAGGGTTACATGGATTTGTAAAGAGCTTGGTAGAGAAATTAATATGGAGAGCCTCAAGAGTTCATTAAAACGAGGATTTGAGGAGGTTTTTAGCATCAGATTTCTACAAGACGATTTAACGGACATAGAGTTGAAATACGTTAAAGACATTCGAAAGAAATACGCTTCCGATGAATGGATTTTCGGCAGACCCTTTGTGGTTCCTAGCGCCAACGCTTACGCCATACACAAGGCATCAAACGGGCTAATCAGGGTATTAGCTCGCATCAAAGGAGATTTGATCAAAGATATTCTGGTGGATGGAGATTTCATCTTGCGACCTGATCATGCGATTTATGAGTTGACAGATAATTTGAAGAATGTAAATATCGGGAAAGATAACATCGAAAAACTGGTGGAGAATTTTTTCGCCAAGAAAAACGTTGAGGTGGTGGGGGTTAGACCCAAAGACTTCACAACAGCAATTATTAAAGCGATCAAATATTTCAAATCATTAAGTCCCACTGTTAAGCGCTCTCTTAAATAATTCTGTTGATCGATATAGAACCTAAAGCGTATAAATAGGACTTCACAATTGATCATCATTGTACAGAACTATGTTCAAGATTCCAAAAGAAAGGTGAGGAACTATATCCTTTAGAGAGTTTGCAAAGTTTTTTGTTGAGAAGCCGAAATTAGATAAATTGTTAAGGATGCTGGAATATGATCTGCGAAAAGAGGTTAGAAAGGCTCTTCGAAATGAAGAAGAATTAAAAGATATAATTTATGATCTTTGTCTTCAGTTGGATCCAAGTCTTGCCCGTGAACAGTTAAGAGAATTTTACCTTGGCGTTTATACAGTAAACTTCGTTTTCTGGAATGGTTCAGTTGCGTTAGAAGTTAAGTTGATCAAAAATGAGAGTCAACTTCAAAAAGCCCTCACTGAAATTGTGTCGCACATTCCTCCTTTTTCAAACACGTTTCTTCATGTAATATTTCTTTTGTATGATGTGGACGAAGTTATCGGTAACGTTGATGAAATTAAAAGAAGCATAGAGGCTAAGGGCGATAACATACTGATGCTGGTTGTGAAGCATTAATTCGCAAAAGTTTAAGGACTAACAATTAAATTAGATTTGGGATTAGTTATGCAATAAATAGATGGAATTAGTGGATACGGGTTGTATACGAAAGCTCCTTGAAGTAAAGTTCAGTGTAACCACAGTTCAAGCAAACGTAGGCTTCTGCGGGAAAATTTCTGCCCACCTCTAATATGGAGGGTACAGAAACTTCTTTCATCTGAACGTTGTCTGAGCCACATTTAACGCATTTAGAGACTTTCGCCATTAAACCACCTTCCTGAACTCAATTTTTCTTTTCTCTTACTTTTTTAAGCAGTTCCTGAGACACTTTAATAGCTTCAAGAGCGTCTCTTGCGAATGCAGCACCAATTTTCTTTGCATATTCTGGACCAGTTGACCATCCTCCGATCAGGTATCCACATTGCAACTTTTCCTTGTCGATTAACTCCCGCATCGTGGCCAATTTGTCTAGACTTCCAGTGATCGAACAGGCACCTCCTATTATATCTGCCTGAATTTCCTTAGCCTTGTCTATAAATCCCGCTGGTGGAATATCCTCACCTAAGTCTGTGACGTCCCAACCAACACCTCTCAGCATTGCAGTTACAATGTCTCTACCAATGTTGTGAATGTCACCCTCAACTTGCCCTATCAAAAACTTACCTACAAACTCAGCTTTCTCCGCCTTCAAATGAGGCTTTACAATCTCTAAAACAGCTCTCATGGCCTCTCCGGCCATTATGAGATCTGTCATGGAGGCCCCTCCTAGCCCCGAGGCGAACATTTCTCCGGCCTTTATCATTCCTGGCATGCATCCTTTCATAATTATGTCTATGGCGGGTATGCCCTTAGCTAAGGCTTCTTGGACTAGAGGTCTCACACCTAGATCGTCTCCATCAACCAAGGTTGCCGATATCTTCTCAAATAGCTCTTTTTCAGACAAGGAAATTACCCTCGTTCGAAATTATCTCATATGTGCAAATATAAGGTTATTGTCGCTATGTACGCATGTCCAAAGCTAGACTTTCTATTGCTTTCATTATTGCTGAAGTAAAATCGTCGGCACTGGCACCGGGCGTTACTATTTTCTCTCCCTCAAAAAATGTATTTACCACACTCCGGATGCGTTGTTCTTTAGTTTCAATTCCCCTTAACACAGTTTCTAAATCGGTTATCGCATGCGCCGGGTGAATAATGTAGTCTCCTGTTATTAGAATTTCTTGGATTTTTCCCTTTGCAATGTACGCATTTACTCTAATTACTCCTTTTTTGGCTTTGTGAATCGAATGCACGTTAACTCTTCCAAATAACCGCGGCTTGATGTTCCATGTTTCCGATTCGAAGGTTTTTCTAAAATCCTGGGCGACTTCAAATTCAGTAGCAGTTAGATGGCTGTCACAGAAATTGACCTTGAGGGCTTTTTCGAATCCCAATCGCAGCGCTTGTTTTATATGATCTAGACTGAAACTTTTTTTCCCTAAGCCTTTCAACTCCCTACTTACCCAAGTTATCCACTCCTCGGGTGAAGAAACACCTTTATCTTGAAGCTTTTCCTTTGGAACTCTAATTACCCTGAGTAAATCTTGGAGTTCTAGGTCAATGCTCATGAATCCATGCTGAATGATCATTCCATAACTTCTGTGCTGGGAGCTTCCAGAGAATTTTTTCCCGTTAAGGAGAACGTCATTTATCGGGGCGAAAGTTGCATCTAACCCCAATTCTCTCAAACCTAAAGTAACACCATGGCAGATGACCTCGTATGATTTTTCTATATCTTTAGGGATAGCTTCACTGTTTTCATTGGCGATTACTGAGTACGCTAGAACGTTTGGAGTCAGATAACCTGTTCCGCCGCCGCCCATCCTCCTTACAATTGGAATTCCTAATTCCTTGCAGGCGGAGACGTCTACCTCTTGGTATACATTCTGGAAATATCCTAAAGTTATGTATGGCTTGTTCACTCTCCATAGCAACAATGTATTTTGAAGCTTTTCCTTCGCGATGGCTTCTTCTATCGAGTGAAGGAAAGGAAGCTCTATAGCGTCTAAATCGATAAATCTCCACTCTTCCACGCAGTTCCCTCCATAATATGCAGCTTTAAACGTATCCTATTAAACGTTGTAGATTTATTTAGAAATGTTTAGACAACAGCACATTACTTGATTGTAGAATCGAGTTTTAAGACCCATTTGCGAGGCAACTTTAATTGAGCTTTTGGTTGGAACAGCCAACTTACCCACGCCTGCTTTGATAGCCATTGCATCAATTTTTGAACGATAAGTTTTGCCGGGCCTCACGCAGCCAAGTGAAACTGGAACACGAGGAAACATTAGGTTCGCTATTGCGATCACTTTAGCTACATCCTTTGGAGATGGAGGTGGAACATCAGCCATCCCCGTGCCCTTAGTGGGAATCAAGACTACTATAACGACTGTTGATATCTTTGTCTTAGATATCAATTCTAAGGCTTTTGCTTCTCCCTTTAGCCTCCCAAAATGGAGGCCAACACAGATATGTGGAGAAATATTGGGAAAGCCTACTTTCTCTAGAGCCTCAAACGTTTTCATGTAATCTTCAGGACTTATTTTGATCCCGAAAACTTTCCTAGCGGTTTCTTGGGACCCAACCACATCGATTAGAACCCCATCTAAACCAGATTCCTTTAGAAGCTTTGCGGTTTCATAATTCATTAGCCCGGTATGAGCCAAGAAAAGCAAACCTGTTTCTTTCTTAATTTTAGCCATTACATCCGCAAATTCGTCTAAGGGAACTGTTCCATCTTTCCTACTTCCGCCGCTGAGGAGAACTCCTGGTACTCCCTTCTCGTATAGAGCTTTACAAACCCTAAACAATTTTTCAGGACCTTTTGCAGGAATCATGTGTCTTAGGTAATACTTGTTACAATGTTTACAATTCAAGGAACATGAAAGGCCTGTGAGAGAAATTGGTGGAAAAGCTTCTTGGTAGAAAATGATACTCCTGTCATTTTTTTCACAAGCCATTTCTTGTGCTACGGAAAAAAGTTCCTTTATATTGTCTCCTTTGGCGTTTAATAATTTTTGAGCTTCTTCTCCTCTTATTTGCCATCCTGAGAGGGCTCTATCTAAAATTTTGTCAATTTCAGCTTTACTCATAACCTTGTCCTTTTAGCATTAAAAATCTTCATTCCTCTGCATACAATTCTCCAAACTTTGCTCTTTCTTCCTCTATAATAGTCTTGTAGTACTTTACAGCCTCCTTAATGGTCATGAGAGACTTTAACTCCTCTTTTAATCGGCTTGGTTGAATGGCAAGCAACCAGCCTTTTCCGTAAGGGTCGGCGTTAATTAGGTCGGGTTGTTCCAGAAGAGCGGGATTTACTTCCTTGATTTTCCCGCTTAGTGGAGCTCGAATTTTGATAACAGCTTTTATGGTCTCGAAGGAAGCTATTTCGTCGTCTTGTTTGAACTCTTCTCCTTCGAATGGTAAATCAATGTGCACAATTTCTTTACAAAGGGATTGACCGAGGCTTGTGAAGCCTATGCGAATTTCGTTGGTTTGTATTCTTATCCAAACGTGGTCTTTGCTGTAGTAAAGATTTTCTGGAAATTCGAACCCTTCCACGTCAACCAAAATAATCCCTTCCTAAGGTGCTGATACTTCAGGTTTGAATGGAACTAGAACCATTTATATTTATGTTGGTTTTGATCGTAACGTTGGCGTTAATGTTCAGATTAACGAGACCAGTCCTTAAAGGGACGAGTTTAATCCTCCTTTTATTTTCAAGATGGAGGCGCGAAGAAATTCCTCGAAATTCAATATCATTCGCCATAACTTTGAAGTTCTTAATTTTAAATACGGCTACGCCGTTTGATGGTTCTGTTACTTCGCCAATTTTCATTCCTGCCAAAGACACAGAGTCGCCCCTTCTTACTTTTTCATTCACAAGGACCCCGCCATAGCCCATATGGGGAACTCCACCGTCAAGAATCCCGACACTACTTCCTATGCGTGCTTTTAAACCGGAAAAATTACCAACATTTTCCCAGCTATCCTCTTTTGGATGAATCACTGCGTAGCGAGACTCAACATGAGTAACGGTTCCAGCTAAATCACTTTCAGGCGTGGACCTAGAGATTGGCATTTTGCTTTGTTTTGCATTCAGTATTTCTAACTGATAAGCTCCCCCCGCTCTTATCGGGTCTTTACAATTCCTAAGTTCAACGTGTATGTGTGGATCAACCCAAAACGGTATGTATCCGCTTCGGCTTAAGATGCCTATTGTGTCGCCAACGTGAATAACATCGTCAATGCTAACCAAGGGGCGTGCATGAAGTATCTTGGCATAAATCTCAGGATTATTGGTGCATTCGATCAAAATCAAATACTCATCTAAAGGTAGCTTATTTGGGTAAAGGGTTGGTGAAGGATATTTCTTTACTGCTTTGATTACCCCGCTTACTGGACAAAGGGCTTCGTCCCCAAATTCGGCTTTAGCTGGATAGATATCCACGGCTTTTAATTCTCTGTGGGCCAAAAAGGGGCTGTTAAAAAAAGAGACGCATCCGTCATTGGGGGCATAAATCCTAACATTAAAGGCGCTGGAAATTGGAGTAAACTTCTTAACGGACATTACTCTTCATCCTAGGACAATCCTATCTGTCTTTTTACTTTTTGCAGCTCTTCATTGCTAGGAAGACGAGGATAATTGTAAATTGACTTACTTGGTGTTTCTGTAGCGTAGGGCCTGTTACAGTCTGGACAGCCTGAAGTTAATAGGGGCTTACCCTGCATAACTAGTTCGTTTAGTTTCTCTTTTTTGACACCGAAGTCAATCAACTCTTCCGCTTCATTAAACATCATGTTCTTGAAGTTACTGATATTGGTAGAAATTAAGTAGTGGGCGATTTGAACTCGTCTATATGTTTCAATGGATGGTTGTGAACGTTTTTCCAGCGGCGTGCCCGGAATGGCCGTGAAAGCAAACAGACCACAATAAATACCCATCTCATTAAACCTCTGAATCAGAGAAATAGCATCTTTTTCAGTTTCGCCCAATCCTATAATTAAGTGTGTCCCTGCCTTTCCCTTTCCCATGATTCGAACAGCGTCTTTGAGCGATTTCATATGCTTATCCCATCTGTATGGGCTATGAGTTTTTGCCCCTTTGATTTTGTCAAATAGCTCTTCATTTGCGGCATCTAAGGGAATAACTAATCTTTCAACGCTTGCCTCCTTTAACGTTTTTAGTCTTTCTAGGGAAACAGGATGTATGGAAACCGAGATAGGCGTGATTGTTTCTTCTCTTATCCTTTCAATCAGCCAGAGCAAATCGTTAAACATGCCAGCATAATTCATGGTTTGGACGCAGATTCTTTTAATTAAATCGTGTTTTGCCGCTTTTTTAAGACGCCGTAGCACTAGGTCGAATTCGTACGGAGGATACAACCCCCTTGCAATTCTATCTGACTTAGCATGGGAATCCCTAGCTTGGGCACAGAATTTACAATTGGCGATGCACCTACCTTGGTAGTGGGTTTGCAAATATGCTGTTGTTGGAGTGGCGTCATCTTTCATGAAGGCCATTTCAAGGCCTAATACAACTGCAGTACCCAACGAGACTCTTATTTTGTTCGGGGGAAGCTGAACGCTCATGTTAGCGCCCCTCCAAGTTCAGCGCCATATATTTCGGATAAGGGTATTCTTAAAGTGGATAGGGGAGGAACAGCGCAGCAGGCAGAGTAGCATTGAATTTCCATCTTCAGAGAAAGGGCTGTTTCAATGGCTCTCTTGGTAGGTATGGCAATGTTTGTTACACCAGCCTGGATTGCAAGTTCATCTATGAGTTCTCTATCTGTTCCCTTCGACCTAGCACACCCCAGAGAGACGGGTACATCTGGAAACATTAACTTGGCAATAGCAATCACCTTGGCAACATCAGTAGCCGAGGGTTTTACGTTTTCCAAGGGGGTGCCCCTTAACGGCATCAAAGCGATGATTACTATGGTTGTGGGCTTAACCCTAGAAATTATTCTTAAAGACTCTAGCTCGCTTCTAAGTTCGCCGAAGTGAAGCCCTACACAAACATGAGGAGATATTATGGGGGTTTTTGCCTTCTCCAGGTTCTCAAGAGTGTAAGCATAATTTTCAGGATTAATTTCGATTCCATAGATGGCTTTTGTTGTCCGGCTTGAACCAACTATGTCGACAGCTGCCCCATCCAAACCAGCATCAACCAATTTCTTCGCTTCGTCAAAATCAAGAAGTCCCGTGTGGGCAATGAGGATAAGGCTTGTCTTCTCTTTCACTTCAGCTATGGCATCTAAAAATTTGTCAATTGGAAGCTTCCCATTCATAGAATATCCTCCCGAGATTAATGCGCCCTTAGCGCCAAGACTCGCCAACCTTTCGCAGATTTTAACAAACCTTTTCGGGGTTACGGCAGGTATTAATCCCTTCAAAAGTTTCTTTTGGCAATGTTTGCAATTTAGAGCGCAGCGAGTACCGGTTATAGATACGGAAGGGAAATATTTGGAAGTGTAGTAGAAGTTGATGCGTTTGCCATGGTGCTTATCTGCTACATTTCTTGTTACGTTAAATAGGCTTTCAAGGGTTTGCTCATCATTTAACTGGAAAAGTCGCTTTGCTTCATCGAAAGAAATAGGTTCTCCCACAAAAGCCTTCTTCAGTTCAAGCGAATGTTCTTCGGACAACTTCAGTTTTGATGCCTCTGCTAATTAGATACGAAGTTTGCTTTTTCTCTGAAAACAAATTATTTTAGCTCGGTTGGTATATTTGCTATTTCCTTGTAGTTGAAAACTGGGCCGTCGATGCAAACGTATTTTGCTCCTATGTTGCAGTGACCACATTTGCCGATTCCGCACTTCATCACCCTCTCCATGGAGACTACTATTTGATTATCTTCGAAATTCAGGGCTTTGAGAGATTTGACAACGAATTTCATCATTATCCCCGGGCCGCAAATTAAGGCGATTGCATTCTCCGGCGTTATATCAGTTTTTGGGAACAGAGTTGTCACTACGCCTACATTCCCTTTCCAGTGCTCATCGGCTCTGTCAACGGTTACAAATAAATTCGCTGGCGCTTTACTCCAATTTTCTAAGTCTTGCTTAAAAACCAGGTCGCTTGGGGTGCGAGCACCATACAAAATGTATAGTTTCTCGTAGTTCTTTCTTTCAGATAGGATCATCTGAACAAGGCCCCGTAGAGGGGCCAGCCCGATGCCGCCTCCGACTATCACGATGTTCTTACCCCTAAGCGCATCAGTGGGCCAACCATTCCCGTAGGGTCCCCTTATTCCAACTACGTCGCCCACCTCTAAGTCGTATATAGCGTTTGTAACAATCCCAACCCTGTTGACGGTAAGTTCTAGGTTTGGCGGGGCTGAGGAAATTGAGATAGGAACTTCCCCTGCCCCAAACACCGATAGTTCAACAAACTGTCCGGGTAAATGGCCAAACGTCTTCTCAAACTCGAAAGTTTTGATGTTTTCAGTTTCAACCCTAATCTTTTGAACTTTCATTAGTCTCGGTAGGTAGGGGTTTTCGATCTCTAGCGAACTTTCCATCTCCAAAAAATGTCCTCCTCCTCAGTCTCCCCTAACTTCAGAGACTATTTTCGTGATGTCTAAGTTCACGGGGCAAGCGGCTACACAACGTCCACAGCCAACGCAAGCAAAGTTTCCATACCTATCGTCAAAATATTTGAATTTGTGATAAACTCTCTGCATCAACCTGTCTTTTTTTGTTGCGCGAGGATTGATGCCACCTGCCATCCTAGAGTATGACGGGAACATGCATGAATCCCAGCACCTTATTCTCTGCCCTTTGAAGTCGAGGGATTCGTCAACCGCATCAAAACAGTAGCATGTTGGGCAAAGATAGGTGCATATAGCGCAGTTCAAGCATTTCTTAGAAACTTTGTCCCAATAGGGACTCTCAAAAGACTTCTCGAGTCTCTCAGCAATCTCTTTCAAGTCAATCGTCTTGGTGATTTCAGCCTTTCTTTTCCTTGCGATTTCTTGTTCTAGACTCACTTCTTCGAAGAACCTTGATTTGTTGTCAACAAGTTCTTTTCCCTTTTCTGTAAGTGTCTCTACAGAGTAAAGGTCACCGAGGTCGGTCAAGACGATGTCAGCGCCCTCTTTGAGAGATGGTCCGGTTTCTAAGAAGGAGCAGAAACAATTTTTCTCAGGCTCTGTGCAGTTTATAGCTATCAAGGAAGTGTTTTTTCTTCTTTGTAGGTAGTATGGGTCAAGGAAGTCTCCGCTGAACACCTTGTCCAGCAGGATAAGGCTGTGAACGTCACAAGGTCTTATCCCAAGAACTATTCTCTTTACGATGTGGACTTTCGGCCGTAGTTTGAACTCGGCGCCTTTCTCGAATTCGAAAGTGGTTTCTGTCTGGGGCAGAAACAAGTCCTTTGGAGGCACTGTAGAATTTGAGTAGTCCAGAACTACGTCACCAACGTTACTAAAAGAAATAACCCCTTCCTCATCCCGTGTGGGATAAAAAACTTTGTATTCCCGCCTAAGTTCGTCTAAGAGCTTGGAAACATTTTGTTTTTTAAGTATCGTCATGTGATCACGGCTCCGGATCATCTTCACTAAACGATATGAGTGGTGGAGTCTCTTCCAAATTCAGGCCTGCTTCGTATCCAAACAATTCCTTGACATCTTTTCTGAGTTTCTTGTATAATTTCAAAACGGGAATTTTCATTGGACAAGCTCTCTCACATTCACCACAAGCAGTGCACATGTCCGCAACGTGGAAGGCTCGAGTCACGTGATAGGTTAGAATTTCTGGGGTCGACACGAACTTGGAACTCCACTTTGACTCTCTTCTGTCAATTAGACACTCTTTGCAGAAACAAACGGGGCAAATATTTCTGCATGCGAAGCACTTTATGCATTTACTGAACATCCTCTCCCAAAAAGAAAATCTCTCCTCGTGTGGTAGAGATTCTAGCTCTACGACGTCGGAATGATCCTCCTCCTTAGGGACAGGTTTTTCGCCCAAAAGTACATCATATATAACTGGGGATGGATGGCTGCAATTCTTACATTTTTTATACTTTTCTTTCTTTTCATTGAGTATTCCAGAACATGAAATTCCGATTATGAAGACCTTATCTCTACTTACTTGGTTGTGTTTTATCAACTCAACGAGAGATAGGGAATCGCAGCCCTTGACAACTATCCCAACCTTTCCTTCAAAATCCGGCAGATACTTTGTTAGGTTGTGGATGCAATGATTATTCCAAACTAGCTTGTCCACTTCTTTGAGGTCCTCAATAAAACAGGGTCCGTCTTTGTCATATCCTATTATACACTCTGCCCCTTCACTCAGCAGAGAACTCGCGTGTTCCTTTATAGCAATTTCAATTTTAGCAATCTCATGTACTTCACTCATTTTTCTCATTTTTTGCCCTCCACGCTTTGAGAGGCCCTAATTTCTTCAGTTCATCTGTCATTTCCTCTACAACGCCTGCAAATTTCGTGCCTTCTGAGGCAGAGACCCACTCAACTCTGAATCTTCTTTTATCGATGCCCATGTAATCCAAAAGCCTTCGCATAACAGCCATTCTCCTCCTTGCGTGCATGTTGCCGGAGGTGTAATGGCAATCGCCAGGGTGACAGCCGGCTACTAAAACGCCGTCAGCCCCCATCTGAAAACTCTTCAAGACAAAAAGGGGGTTTAGCCGTCCCGTGCACATAACTCTAATAGCTTTAAGGTTTGGGGGATACTTTATTCTTGAGATTCCAGCAAGATCAGCGCCGGCGTAGGAACACCAATTGCAGAGGAAACCAATTATTCTCGGTTCTTCTTTCATGCACTCTCACCCTAAACCAAAGGCATTTATCATGGCAATGATCTGGGCATCCGTGAAATGGCGCATTGTTATGCAACCAGAGAGGCAAGCGGCACCGCAGGCACCACAGCCCTTGCAAAGGGCCTCAACTACCTCTGCAACCTTCCTCTTTCTTCCCCTCTCCTCCTTTTCAACAATTCTTATCGCACCGTACCCGCAAACAGAAACACATTTTCCGCATCCGCTACATGTTGTTTCATCAACGACCGCCAGTATCGGTGGAGTCTCCGCCTGTCCTCTGGCCATCAGCGCTCCGGCAGCAGCTGCGGCGGCACCGGCCTGAGCTACCGTATCCGTAATATCTTTTGGACCCTGAGCTACCCCGGCGATAAATATTCCATCCATGGCAGTTTCAATGGGTTTTAATTTTGGATGGAGTTCCATTAAGAAACCTTCAGGTCCCTTCGGTATCTTCAGCAGCCGTGCAAGATCGTCAGATCCGTAGCTCGGCTCTATTCCGTTTATTAAGACTACAATATCTGCAGTGACGCGAAGCATTAGGTTTGTCGTGGTGTCAAAGACATCAAAAACTAATGATTTGTCAGGCAGCTCGTGGATTTCTGAGGGTTTTCCATGTATGAATTTAACTCCCATATCTCTAACTGTTCGATAGAATTCTTCGTGGCCCTTTCCGAAGGTTCGAAGATCGGTATAACAGATAAACACGTCTACTTCATCCCCAAATTTGCTCTTTAAAATGTAAGCATGCTTAAGAGCTGCAACACAGCCTATCCGACAGCAATACGAAAGCCCCCCTTCTCTTTCTTCACGAGAGCCAACGCATAGAATGAAAGCCACCTTTTTCGGCTCATTACTGTCAGATGATCTAATGATTTTTCCACCGGTTGGACCAGCAGCATTAGTGATTCGCTCAAATTCGAGCCCGGTTATTACATTTCTGTACTGCCCGTAGCCATATTCTCTCACTTTACTCGCGTCAAATGGGTCGTATCCTGTTGCGACGATGATTGTTCCAACTTCGATTTCCATTTCCAGGGGTTTCTGATCAAAGTTTACTGCTTTCGCCTCACAGAATTTCTCGCATAAACGGCAAACGCCCTTCTGAAAATAGAGGCAATATTCTTTATCGATTGTGCATTTAAGCGGGATTGCTTGGGGAAATGGAAGGTATATCGCCTTTCTTTCGCTTAGCCGAACGTCAAATTCGTTTGGCACTTTAACTGGACACTTTTGGATGCATGTTCCGCAACCAGTACATTTTTCTGTATCGACGTATCGAGGCTTGCCCTTGATTTTCACTTTGAAATTCCCTACGTAGCCGCTTACCTCCTCCACCTCTGAATAGGTAAGAAGAACAATGTTTGGATGACGTGAAACGTCGACCATTAACGGAGTTAATATACAAGCTGAGCAGTCAAGTGTCGGAAACGTTTTGTCAAGCTGAGCCATGCGTCCTCCGATGCTAGGTTGCCTTTCAACCAGGTAAACTTTGAAACCTGAATCTGCCAGTTTTAAAGAGGCAGTTATGCCCGCTATCCCACCTCCGATTACAAGGGCAGCCTTCTCAATTGGCACCACTACCGGTTCGAGTGGCTCAAGTAAGCTCGCTCTCGCAACGGCCATCCGAACTAGACCCTTCGCTTTCTCAGTGGCATTTTCAGGCTCTTTTTCGTGAGGCCACGAACAATGCTCTCTGATGTTCGCAACCTCGAGAAGGTATGGATTTAATCCAGCCATCGATAGAGTTTTTTGGAAGGTTTGTTCATGCATCCGCGGTGAGCACGCGGCAACGATAACCTTGTTTAGGTTTTCTCTTTTGATATCTTCTTGGATCATGAGTTGCCCTGGATCGGAGCACACGTAGGTGTAGTCTTTGGCGAGAACAACGTTAGGAAGCCGAGAAGCATATT